>OUNM010303270.1_pt1 | contig 52555 bp, 43 predicted proteins | sample 1769961 | NCBI WGS metagenome assembly OUNM01 (sample SAMEA3914820, study PRJEB12502) | metagenome | biome: forest; material: soil | place: USA | collected 2012-03-12 | depth 0.3 m
CTCGACGGCAAGATTCATCTCTACGTCGGGACCGCCGATTCTTTTTATCTGGATGGCGCGGCGCACCGGCTTCAGGCCGTATTCCAGAGCCTGGGCGCGCATGACGACTTTACCTTCGTGCCGGGCAAGACGCACTTCGACCTGTTCACCGTCGGCGACGACCGTCAGGCGCTGTTCAAGGCCATGACCTGGGACATGTACGCCAAGGCGCGTCCGGGTGCCAAACGGCCGATAAAACCTTAGTCTTTCAGGATGGTGAGGTTGAGCTTTAGCGCCTGGGCAAGCGCCCGGGCGCGGCGGCGGGTTTGTTCGCCGAGCAGCAGATCTTCCCAACCCTTTTCCGCCGCCAGCGTCAGATGACGGTCGTGCTGGCGCAGCCGCGCCAGACCCAGCAGCTTTGCCGACTTTGCCGACAGGTCGCAGCCGAGGCGCAGGAGCAGGCCCAGTTGCGTCGCCGTCTGGAGCATGTCGTCGCCGAGTATCCGGCTGATCAGCACGGGCTCGCGGCCGTAGGCGTCGCCGCTGTAGCGCGTATAGAGGGTGCACGCCAGGAAGACGCGCTCCTGGTGGCTCTGGCCGGGGACGGGGGCGCGCAGCACCTGGTCCGACGCCAGGTCGGCGCGGTGGTCGGGGTGCAGGCGCGCACCGATGTCGCTGAGCTTGGCGGCGGCGCGGATCAGTTTCTCCGGGGGGCGGTCGAACAGGCCTTCGGCGCCGGCGTAAAAGTCGAGCGCCCAGTCGGCCAGGGCAGGCCCGAGATTGTCGTTGATGCCCAGCCGATTGCCCAGCGCCGCACACCCCGCGATGAGGGGGTCGTCGAGCTTCAATTCCGGCGGCAGCGAGTCGAACAGCAGGCCTTCACGCAGGCCGAAGGCCGAGAAGCACAGCGAATCGAAGCGGAAGGATTCGATCAGGCACTGCAGGACCAGGGCGGCGTAGGAGATATTGTCGAGGCGGCGCTTGGTGACGCCCGGTACCTTTTCCAGCGACGACGGCGACTGGCTGGCGATTAGGCGGGCGATCGAGATGGCTTCGCGCGCCGGAAGTTCAAATTGTTGAATGACATGCAGCGGATAGTTCTGCTTCTGCATCCAGATCAGGGCCAGGTTCCGCCAAGCCCCGCCGACGGCATGAAACTGTCCGCCGGTAAAGCGTGAGGTCAGGGGTTCGAGCTGCGCCATGACCGTGCGGTAGGTCTTGTCCATGTCGATGGGCGCGGGCGCGCCCAGGGCGAATGGCCCAAGCGGCAGGGTGATGCCGTTGTTGCCCGCTTCACCTTCGAGGTGGATCAGTTCCAGGCTGGACCCGCCGAGGTCGCCGACGACGCCCTTCGCGTCGAGATGGCCGCAATGAACGCCTTGCGCCGAGTAATGCGCTTCCTCCGCGCCGCTGAGAACGCGGACCCTGTATCCCGTTTCCTGGAGCACCTGGGTGACGAACGCGGCGCCGTCGGCGGCTTCGCGCACGGCGGCGGTCGCCACGGGATGGATCCGTTCCAGGTCGTAGGATTCGAGGATCGCCTTGAAACGGCGGAGCGCGATCAGGCTTTCCTTGACACCGTCGGGATGCAGGCGGCGCGTCGTGCGCATGTCGCGCCCCAGCCCCGCCAGGACCTTTTCGTTGAATATAGGCCAGATCGAACGGCCTTCGACGCGATAGATGACCAGGCGAACCGAGTTGGACCCGATGTCGATAACGGCGGTGTTGTAAGCCAGCGCACCGGGTGCGGCCATGGCGTCAGTCGCGGCCAAATCTTCGGACGCAGTACTTGCGGTATCGTGCATGCCTTACTCGATCGGTCGGGGCGCGGCTTAAGCGCTTGCCATTATCAGGGTTTGCGCTCGCGCGGCCTAAAAAAGCAAGTGCTATTTGCGCACGCCCACGTGGTCGAAGGCCTGCGGCAGGACCTTGGCACCGCGGCCGCGGCCCGACAGAGAGGGATTGGTCATGAAATAGTCGTGCGCCGAGAAAGGCTTGTCGAGATGACTTGTATCGATGCGCGAATAGGTGCCGTCCTGGCCCAGCTGCCAGCTCTGCGCTTCGTCGTTCAGATTGGCGACCATGATCTGGTCGAGGACCTGACGGTGGACCGTCGGGTTTTCGATCGGAATCAGGACCTCGACGCGGCGGTCGAGATTGCGGCCCATCCAGTCGGCGGAGCTGATGAAGACGCGCGCCTGGTCCGACGGCAGGGCGTGGCCGTTGGCGAAGCAGACGATGCGCGTGTGTTCCAGGAAGCGGCCGACGATCGACTTGACGCGAATATTGTCGGAAATCCCAGGCACGCCAGGGCGCAGGCAGCATATGCCGCGGATGATCAGGTCGATCTGCACGCCGGCCTGGGACGCCTGATAGAGCTTGCGGATGATTTGCGCGTCGACCAGGGCGTTGAGCTTGGCCCAGATCTGCGCCGGCTTTCCGGCCTTGGCATTCATGATCTCCTGGTCGATCAGGTGCATAAGGCCAAGTTTTAAGGTGACGGGTGAGAAGTAGAGCTTCTCCATGACCTCGGGACGCGCATATCCGGTGATGAAGTTGAAGACGCGCATGGCGTCGCGGCCCATCTCGGCATTGGTGGTGAACAGCGACAGGTCGGTATAGATCTTGGCGGTGATAGGGTGATAGTTGCCGGTGCCGAAATGGCAGTAGGTGCGCAAGGACTCGCCTTCGCGGCGGACGACGACCGACATCTTGGCGTGCGTCTTGTATTCGACGAAGCCGTAGACGACGTGGACGCCGGCGCGTTCCATGGCGCGCGCCCAGCGCAGGTTGGCCTCTTCGTCGAAGCGGGCCTTGATCTCGATAAGCGCGGTGACGTTCTTGCCCTGCTCGGCGGCCTCGATCAGCGCGGCGACGATCGGCGAATCCTTCGACGTGCGGTAAAGCGTCTGCTTGATGGCGATGACGTGCGGGTCGCGCGCCGCCTGGCGCAGGAACTGGACGACCGCGTCGAAGCTTTCGAACGGGTGATGGACCAGGATGTCCTTTTCGCGGATGGCGTTGAACACGTCGCCGCCGTTGTCGCGGATACGTTCGGGGAAGCGCGGCTCGAACGGCTTGAACTTCAGGTCGTTACGGTCGGACGGGATCAGCGCCGACAATTCGGCCATGCCGAGGATGCCGTTGATCTGGACCTCGTCCTGCGGCGCCACGTGCAACTGCTCGACGATGAAGCTGCGCAGGTCGTCGGGCATGCCGGAATCGATCTCGACGCGGACGACCGAGCCCAGGCGGCGTTGCTTGATCAGCGCCTCGAACTCGCGCACCAGGTCTTCCGCCTCTTCTTCCATTTCGATATCGGAATCGCGAAGGATGCGGAACAGGCCGCGCGAGGTGATGTCGAAGCCCGGGAAGAGCTGGTTCAAAAAGAGCGAGACGAAGTTTTCGAGGCTGATGAACTTGCGGCGCGAATCCCCGGCGCGGCGCGAGGTCGGCTCGATTTCCCAGAAGCGCTTCACGCCGGTCGGGATCGGCACCAGGGCGTACATGGCCTTGCTGTCGAAGCGGCGCACCAGCTTCAGCACGATCGAGAAGCCGAGGTTCGGGATGAAGGGGAAGGGGTGCGCCGGGTCGATGGCCAGCGGCGTCAATACCGGGAAGAGCTGGGTTTCGAACTGGCGCTCCAGCCAGGCCTTGTCGGTCTTGTTGACGTCCTTGGGATCGAGGACGATCAGGCCCTCATGGCTCAACTGCTCGCGCAGTTGCAGCCAGATGGCCTGCTGCTTGGCCATCAACTGGCTGGCGACGCGGTTGACCGATTCGAGCTGTTCGGCCGGCGTGTGGCCGTCTTCCGACAGGACGCGCACGCCTTCGCGCACCTGGCCCTGCAGGCCGGCGACGCGCACCATGTAGAATTCGTCGAGATTGTTGGCCGAGATCGACAGGAAGCGCAGGCGTTCCAGCAGCGGATGGCGCGGATTTTCGGCCTCTTCGATGACGCGCTTGTTGAACGCCAGCCACGACAGTTCGCGGTTGATGTAAAAGGCGCCGCCAAGGCGCTCCAGCGCCGCCAGATCGACCTGTGCGACCTCGGGCGCGGCCTCGCTCAGGCCGGCGTGGGCTTCGGCCAGGGCGTGTTCGGCCGAATCGGCGGTCTCTAGGGGGCGGGCGGCGGTGGTCTCGGTCATGGTGTTCGCTGACGTATCGGGGGAGGGCGGAACCGGCACTATAACGCGGTTCCTCGATAGAATGGTTAAAAATTCCGGGTTTGGTCCGCTTTAAAGGGCGTCGTCGTCGCCGAAACTGAACCGCATGCTGTCGTCGAAGAAGTCGCGGACGAGGTTGCGGTTGAACGCACGTCCGTTGGCATAATGCTCCAGTTCCGTGACAATTTTTTGCGCGGCGCTGACGGAACGGTCCATTCGGCCGGCGATATAGGCGACGGCGTCGGGCGAGGGCGAGATGGCGCGCTCGGCGAATAGCTTGTTGAGAATGGCTTCCAGCAGGTCCTCGCCGGGCTCCGGCACCGTCACCAGCCGCATGGCGGTCAGGCGCGACGCCAGGTCGGGAATGGAGACCTTCCATTCACGCGGATGTTTTTTTGTCAGAAGAACAAAGGGTTGTCCGATGGTCTGGAGGTGGTTGTAGAGATGGAATAGCGTTTCCTGCGACGCGGTCTCCGCGTCATCGACCACGACGCCGCCCGTGATGCCGGCAACGTCCAGGCCAAAGGTGCGGCCTGCGTCGACGAAGGTCGCGCCGGTCGCGGCGGCGAAGACGTGGCCCAGATGTGTTTTGCCGCTGCCCGAAGGTCCGAGCAGCAAGACCTGCGGCGAAAGCCAGCTTTCGGGCGTCAGCAGCACGTCGAGCAGGGCTGCGAGTGCTGCGTCCGTGACCAGACGGTCGCGGCTGAAGCGGTCGGGCGCCTTGAGGTCCAGGGGAAGTTGATGCGACATGCGAGGAATCTAGGGAAAGTGCGGGCAAATGACAATCGTTGCGCCGGCGTCCATCCTGTGGACGGTCCGGAGGTGCCTGTGGATGCGGCTGAACCTCGCGTGAACGCGGCCATCAGTCTTGGCTCAGGCCGGTCATGGGATAGTGCGGCCGCTTGGGTGGCTTAAGCAGAGAAGGCGCCGCGCCGCGTGTCCGGAGGGATGCCCGTGCGCGCACAGTACCATGACAGATATCAAAACCTTTCAGGCCAAAGACGTCGACCTCAGCAATGCCATCGACTTCCAGGCGGACGAGGCCGTTCTCGCCTTCGTGCGCGAGGCCCTGGATCTGCATGACGGCGAGGGGGTTGCGGCGCGAACCACGCTGGCCTCGGTCGCCATCGTCCTTTCGGTCTGGGCGCGAAAATATCCCGAGCTGGAACACCGTTTCCGTTCCGGCGAATATTCGGACTTGCTGGAGCCCGTCGGCGACATCGAATGAAGGAAAAACCCGGTCTTTCATCTTGACAACCACAGCGCAACATGTGCCCTTCGCGCCCCAAAAGTCCTAACCTTTCAAGCTTAGATTCCGGGTTTACCGAATGCACCTTTATCGCTCCCACACCTGCGGCGCCCTGCGCAATGCCGACGCCGGACAGGGCGTGCGCCTGTCGGGCTGGATCCATCGCAAGCGCGACCACGGCGGCCTCCTGTTCATCGACCTGCGCGACCATTACGGCCTGACGCAACTGGTGTTCAATCCGTCGTCGCCGGGCTTCGCCAAGGTCGAACGCCTGCGCGCCGAAAGCGTGATCCGCATCGACGGCCGGGTGATTGCGCGCGATGCCGATGTCATCAATCCGAACCTGCCGACCGGCGAGATCGAAGTCGTGGTCGATGCGGTCGAAGTCCTGTCGGAAGCCGCCGAGCTGCCGCTGCCGGTCTTCGGCGAGCCGGAATATCCGGAAGAAATCCGCCTGAAGAACCGCTTCCTCGACCTGCGCCGCGAAACGCTTCACCGCAACATCGTCCTGCGCTCGCAAATCATCGCCGACATCCGCCAGCGCATGATCGACCAGGGCTTCCTGGAATACCAGACGCCGATCCTGACCGCGTCGTCGCCGGAAGGAGCGCGCGACTTCCTGGTGCCGTCGCGCCTGCACGCCGGCAAGTTCTACGCGCTTCCGCAGGCGCCGCAACAGTTCAAGCAACTGCTCATGGTGTCGGGTTTCGACCGCTACTTCCAGATCGCGCCGTGCTTCCGCGACGAAGACCTGCGCGCCGACCGCAGCCTCGAATTCTACCAGCTCGACGTCGAGATGAGCTTCGTCACCCAGGAAGACGTCTTCGCCGCCATCGAGCCCGTGATGCATGGCGTCTTCGAAAAGTTCGGCGAAGGCAAGCGCGTGTCCAGCTATCCCTTCCAGCGCATCCCGTACCGGGAATCGATCGCCAAGTACGGCTCGGACAAGCCCGACCTGCGCAACCCGATCGAGATGCAGGACGTCTCCGACCACTTCCGCGGCGGCGGCTTCGGCCTGTTCGCGCGGATTCTCGAAACGCCGTCGAACGCCGTGTGGGCGGTGCCGGCGCCCAAGGGCGGCAGCCGCGCCTTCTGCGACCGCATGAATTCGTGGGCGCAGGGCGAGGGCCAGCCTGGCCTCGGCTATATCTTCTGGTCGGAAGACCAGGGCGGCTGGGGCGGCCCGATCGCCAAGAACCTGGGCGCGGAGCCCACGACCGCGCTGATGACGTCGCTGGGCCTTGGGCAGGGCGATGCCGCCTTCTTCGTGGCCGGCGACCCGAAGGTCTTCTACAAGTTCGCAGGTCTCGCGCGCACCAAGGTCGGCACCGACCTCAACCTGGTCGACGAGGACCAGTTCAAGTTCTGCTGGATCGTCGACTTCCCGATGTTCGAATGGAACGAGGACGAAAAGAAGGTCGACTTCTCGCACAATCCGTTCTCGATGCCGCAGGGCGAGATGGAGGCCTTGCTGGGCAAGGATCCGCTCGACATCCTGGCCTATCAGTACGACATCGTGTGCAACGGCTATGAGCTGTGCTCGGGCGCGATCCGGAACCATAAGCAGGACATCATGCTGAAGGCGTTCGACATCGCGGGCTACGGCCACGACGTCGTCGAAAGCCAGTTCGGCGGCATGCTCAACGCCTTCAAGTACGGCGCCCCGCCGCACGGCGGGCTGGCGCCTGGTATCGACCGTATCGTCATGCTGCTGGCAGGCCAGACGGCGATCCGCGAAGTCATCGCCTTCCCGCTGAACCAGCAGGGGCAGGACGTCATGATGAGCGCGCCGTCCGAGGTTCAGGACAAGCAGCTCAAGGAACTGCACATCCGCACGGCCTTGCCGATCAAGGTCTGATCGATCGCACGCCATCGAACTTTGAAACCCCGCCGGTCGCCGGCGGGGTTTTTTGCATCTGTGCACCAGCCCGCAAAATATGACCGTGCGTTTAATTGTCTGACTTGACAGCCGTCGCCATCGCCGTTAGCGTTTATTTTGTCAGACATAATAAGGGCGCATAGAAGCCCATTACCAGGGAGTATTTTCGATGCGCAGGGCGTTTTCGCGGCCTCTGTCCGCCATGGCTGTCACGTGTTCGTTCGCCCTCATGGCCGTGCTGTTCGCTGGCTGCGGCGGGGGTGGAGGCGGCGGTGGCGGAAGCACCGGTTCGGTGTCGTCTTCGTCCAGTTCAGGGCCCGATCTCGGCGCCGTCTCCGCGGTCGACGGCACGTACCAGCTCAAGATCAAGAATGTCTCGAGCGGTCAGTTCCTGACGATCGCGGCCCAAAGCCAGGTTGCGGGCGCTGCAATCGCAACGGGTTCCGACGCCGGCAACAAGGACACGCTCTGGCACGTCATGGACATGGGTTCCAGCCAGTACAACGTCGAGAACCTTCTGACACACCAGGTCGCCGGCATCTCAAACGCGTCCAAGACCGACGGCGCGGCCGCGGTGCAGTGGGCCGACAACGGCACGAATGATCATCTGTGGGCCTTCTACAAGCTGACCGACGGCAACTACCTTATCCGCAACAACAACAGCGGCCTTTATCTCCAGGCCGACAGTTCGGGCACTGTCAGCCAGGGTGCGCGCGCGTCGTCCGGGACGACGCAAGAATGGACCATAACTCCTACAAATGTTGACGCCTATCCGATGCCCCTGACGGTGGCCGGCGCCGGCACGGCGGTGCATGATCCGAACCTGATCCAGGATCCGTCGGGCAAGTTCTGGCTGTACGGGACGCACAACACACTGGCCAGCTCGACCGATCTGACCACCTTCACTTCGGTGTCGTCGGGTATCTTCTCGGCGGACTTCAGCTGGTGGGCGGCGCTGAACACGACGGGTGGCGGCGGGCGCACCGACCTGTGGGCGCCCAGCGTCATGTATTCCGGCGGCACCTACTATCAGTACTATTCGATCCCGATCTACGACACGCCCGGCGTAGCCGGCACCAATAACGGCGCCGAAGCGGCGATCGCGCTGGCGACATCGGTCTCGCCCAACGAACCCTGGATCGACAAGGGCAAGATCATCGAATCGTGCGGCAAGAAGACCGGTTGCACGACGACCTTCAACGCCATCGATCCCGCGCCTTTCGTCGACGCGTCCGGCAAGTGGTGGATGGTTTTCGGGTCCTGGGAAGACGGCACGCACGTCGTTCAGCTCGACCCGGCCACCGGCCTGCGCCTGTCGTCGAATCCGACCATCTACAATGTCGCGGCGCGCGGCGGCGGCGAAGAAGGCGCCTTCATATTCCCGCGCGTCGTCGGGGGCACGCAGTACTACTATTACTTCGCCTCGATCAACGTCTGTTGCGCCGGCACCAGCAGCCGCTACCGTGTGATTACCGGGCGGTCGACGTCTCCGACGGGACCCTTCCTCGATCGCGGCGGCCTGGACCTGTCGAGCGGCGGCGGCACGATCCTCATCGGCAACCATAGTTATGTCTACGGACCGGGTGGCGAGAGCGTGCTCGATGTCGCAGGCCAGCCCTATCTCGTCTACCACTACTACGACGGCAATGCGAACGGCGCGCCCAAGCTGGGCCTGAACAAGCTCTATTTCGACGCGGCCGGCTGGCCCTACGTACAGTAACCGTTTCTCGAGGGAGGGCGCGGGATCTACGCCCCGCGTCCGTCCGGGAAGCCTGAAGCCCTCATCCCCGTCGCAGGGATGAGGGCTTCGTGTTTTCCCGCATGAAAAAAGCCCGCTCTTTCGAGCGGGCTTTTTATTGAGAGGTCGCTTGCTTTACCGTGCCTGACAGCGCGGAATACGCAGGCCGCGCGGCAGCTCGGTGGCTTCGTCGCCGCAGGTGCGGTCGAGCTGGCGCTGCGTCAGGCCGGTGGCCGTCGCCATTTCGGCGCCCGAGAAGTTGGCGCCGTCGAGGATGGCGCCCCTGAAGTTGGCGTGCTCCAGATACGCGCCGACGAAGTTGGCGTTGGTCAGGTTGGTGCCGGCGAAGCTGACGTGGCCGAACAGGGCGGCCGAGCCGTTGATGTCGCGCAGGTCGCCGCCGGCGAAGGTCGTGCCGTTGAAGATACCGAGGCCCATATCGGCCTGGCGCAGGCGGGCGCCGGCAAAGTTCTTGCCCTTGAGCTCCCGGTTGTTGAAATCGGCCTGGAAGAGGTTGCAGCGCGGGCACGATGCGCCGTTCTGCGCGCGGTCGACTTGGGCGGCGTTCTGGGCGAAGGCCGGCGAGGACAGGAGGGCCAGGGCCGCGACGACCGGAAGAAGACGTTTCATAAGGGGACACCTTCGCTGAATTTGTCGGGACCGTTGCAAATGCGGTGCCTTTTGGCAAGGAAGGATAAGGTTTTGTCCTACCCGTTCTCGGCGTCTTCCTCGACGGCCTTGATGTCGTCGGGCGACTGTTCGCGCGGGCGGCGCCCGAAGGGCACGACGACAAGGTTGTCGGCCGTGCCGCGCGCGAAGCCCTTGGAGATCAGGCGCGAAGCGGGCAGGGCGTCGTCGGGCACGCTGTCGCCCTGGCCCAGCCCGTCGGCGTTGAGTGCGTCGCGGTCGACATTGGCCAGGTCGTCGCGATCGAGATACGAGATCGCCAGCTCGCGGAAGATGTAGTCGAGGATCGACGTCGCCGAGCGTACGCGGTCGTTGCCCGTCACCGGACCCGCGGGTTCGAAGCGCGTGAAGACGAAGGCGTCGACGAATTCGTCGAGCGGCACGCCGTATTGCAGGCCGATCGACACGGCGATGGCGAAATTGTTCATCAGCGAGCGGAAGGCCGCGCCTTCCTTGTGCATGTCGATGAAGATCTCACCGAGCGCACCGTCGCCGTATTCACCCGTATGGATATAGACCTTGTGGCCGCCGACGGCGGCCTTCTGGATATAGCCCTTGCGGCGGTCGGGCAGTTTTTGGCGCGACCGGTCGCGTTCGATGACCTTTTCCACGACGCGCGGACCTTGCGGTTCGCGCTCGGCCGCGGCCGGCGCGGCCCGGCGCGGAGCGTCCTCGACCTCAGGGATGTCCAGCGCGAAGCCGGCAGGCGCTTCGGGGCGCGTCACCGAAAGGGCGCGCAGGCCCATATTGGCGGCCAGCGAATAGAGGTGCATGGCCTCGGTCGCGCCCTGGTCCCAGGCAATGGCGACCGGGGCGGTCGACGGCGTGTCGAGGAAGGTCTCGAGGCGCTGGCGGACGATCAGCCGGCCCTTGACGTTAAGCGGTGCCACCAGCGACCAGGCGACGGGATCGTTGACGCGGACGCTGTCGAGGTCGCGGCTGCCGAAGATAAAGGCGTCGGCGGTGGCCACCTCTTCACGTGAAAACCCGAGCGCATCCAGAAGGTTGAAGGCGGGATCGGAGAGATCGCTTTCGTCTATGCCCCACAGGTCGCGCACCAGGCTGGGGTCGAGCACCCCCATGGCTTCGTGCAAGCCATTCGCCGTTCCGACGGCGTCCTGCAGGCGGCCGATTTCGAAGTCGGAAAGCCCCTTGGCCTTGAGCGTGCCGGCATTGATATGCGGCGCCTCGATCAGGGTGCGGTGACCGAGGCGGGCGTCGCGCACGGCGCGCCAGTCGGCGCCCGAGGCGCGCAGGCCCCGGATGACGCAGAGCTTCAGCGTCGGCAGCAGTACGCCGTCGTCGCTTTCCATCACGGTCAGGATGTCGTCGAGCCCGGCGTCGCCGAGGCCGACTCCCAGGCGCAGCGACAATTCGGGATCGTCGAACAGGGCGGTCACCTGCCCGTTGCGCAGGCCGGTCGCCTTGGCGAGCTTGAGCGCGGTCTGCGCCAGCTCGAGCGCGTGGCTCTTCAGTTCCGAAACCCCATTGAGCGCCGTCGTTTCGTAGAGGTTGCGGCTCAGACGGTCGAGTTCTTCGGAGCGGATGGCGGCATAGCCGTCATGCGCGCCCAAACGCGCGGCGAGACGCGCCGAGGCGTGGACCGCGGCGGCTTCGAACAGGGCGGTGACGTGGGCGGCGAAGTCGAGGCCCGAGGTTTCGCGCAAGGAAAGACCGTGCGCCATGGCGGCTTCGGCAAGCCCGGCGATCGTCAGGCCCACAGGCCGCGTGGCGTGGCGGGCATGTGCATCCAAAGCTTCAGCCGAATAGGCAATAGACGCTTCTATATCAAGGGCCTGTACCCACAGGCTGATGCAATCGATCAGGGCTTCGACGTTGAACAGGCCGTCTTCCGCGACGAAGCGCTCGAGGTTGATGGCGGCGCGGGCGCTGACATTCTGGGCTTCGACAGCCTCGGCATCGAGCGGGGAAAAGACGAGGTGCAGGTCGCGTACCTCCATCGCGGCCTCCGCCAGCAGCACGGCCGACGGATCGCCGGCGCCGACCAGGTCACGTTCGGCGATGACGGCGCGGTGGCGGAAGCGGTGGGCCGTTATGGCGTCGCTCTTGCCCCATGGGCTGTCGCCGCCGCTTTGCCCCAGCTGGATCTGGCGCGCGATCAGGCCGTCGCTGGCGCCGAGCTTGCGGGCTTGCGCACAGGCGCGGGCCAGGAGCGGGTTGTGGCGCGGGCTGGCGCGATGTTCGCCTTCGGCGCGCTGCACGGCCGAGGCGATGGCGTCGAGGGCTTCACCCAGGCGCGCCTGGGTGGCGGTCTGTAACGCGCGGGCGCGGGCGTCGCGCAGCAGGCGGTTGAGAGATTGCCGGCCGGCGTGGTCTTCGAGATGGATCGGCGCGCCTTCGGCCGGGCGCGATACGACGTCGCCGGCGGTGGGGTGGACGCGATGCCCCGAAACGAGGCCCGCCGAAGGCGCCGCCAGGCCAGACAGCATCGTGGCTTCGACGGCTTCGGCGAAGGTCAGCGCGTCTTCGGGCGTGTTGAAGTGGCCGAGGCGCAAGCCCCATTGCGACAGGCGGTGGGCATAGTCGGCCGTCGCGCCGCCGAAAGCGTCGGTGTCGACGTCGCCGCTGCGCGCCCATGTGCCCGACGGCAGGTCGAGGCCGCGCGAATCGGCCCAGTCGAGCCAGGCTTCGGCCTGGGTCGAGGTCAGGCTGCGCGGACAGATCACCTCGGTGAACGTCCCGGCGCGCTCGATGACGCGCGATTCGAGGTCGCCCGTGGTGATCAGACGGCTGAGGCTGGGGGTAAGATACACCATGGCGCTTCCGGAATCAGGAGGACTCGGGTTACGCTATCGTGCGTCGCGCGAACTTTCAATAAATCTGGTGGGCCACTGGCAAGCCATCCACAATATGTTGGAGGCGGAGGGTTTCGGCCGTGCGAAAATTTTTGGCGGGCGTGGCCGGGCGGCGCTTTACCTCGTCTGGCCGCGTCTTTATAGTCGCTCCGATATCCGGGCGGGCATGCACCCGCTGTGTAATTGGGATTTGAGACCTTGCTGGCAAATTTATTCACCTGGTGGGCCGGTAGCGGCACGATCGGTACGATCTGGACGACCTGGACGCGCGGCCGTCAGGTGGGAACAGACGAGTTCGGCAACCGTTATTACGAGGACCGTACCGCCAAGAACGCCTACGACAAGGGCCGCAAGCGCCGCTGGGTGAAGTATAATGGCTATGCCGACGCGTCCAAGATCCCGCCCGACTGGCATGGCTGGATGCACTACATCTACGACACCCCGCCGTCGCAGGCGCCGCTGCCGATGAAGGTGTGGGAAAAGCCGCACGTGCCCAACATGTCGGGCACGCCGTTCGCGGTCTATCCCAAGGGTTCGCTGAACAATCCCGAGGACCAGCGTCAGCCGTCGAGCGGCGACTACGAGGCGTGGAACCCGTAGTCATGAAACCGTTCCGGCACAATCCGCGCCTTCGGCCGGTCGCCCTTGCGGCGACGGGTCTGGCCCTGTGCCTGATCGTGCCGGCGGTGGCCCAGGTGCCTCCGCCGTCGCGGCACGACGACGGAGGCGGCAAGGTGCCGCACTATGTCGATAACGCCGACTATGACCGCCAGCCCTATTATGTCGACGGCGTCGAGTACAAACCGTACACGCCCGACAACAAGAAGAAGGCCAAGGCGGCCGCCGATACGGTCAAGACGCCGAAGCCGCAGCAATCGGCCGACGCGCCCGACTATGTGACGCCGCAGCCGCAGCCCGAAACCGAGCTGCATCCTTTCTCGCAATCTTCGGCCTCGGCGCGCAGCAGCGCCGCCGCGTCCTCGTCGTCGGCCGTGCGCGCCGAGGCGTCCGGCGCGTCGCAAACGGCCGCGGCGGCGAGCTCGCAGACGCCCTATGTGCCGAAGAAGCGTCCGCGCTACGGCGTCGCCATTATCGAGGCGCTCGACAAGATTTCGTCGGAAAGCGTGCGTTTTGAGGCGCCGATCGGCCAGCCCGTGCGCTACAAGGGCCTGATCTACTTAGTCAAGGCGTGCGAAACCGCCGCCGACGACGAATCCATGTCCGATACCATGGCGTGGATGACGGTCCGCACCAGCCCGGTCACGGCCAGCAACGGCACGGCGACCAAGTCGAAGGAAATCTTCCACGGCTGGACCTACGCGTCGTCACCGGGGCTGAACCCGTTGCAGCATCCGATCTACGACGCCTGGGTGGTGGGGTGCCGCAAGCCGCTGCCGGGCACGTCCTCTTAAGTCTCTACCTTTGACGCAGGGCCTTGCTCGGCGGGACGCTCGCCGCCGAGAACGCGATCGCACCGACCGTGGTGACCGCGATCGTCACCGACAGGCCCAGACTGGCCAGGAAGAACCACGGATTGATGGCCGTGCGATCGTCGAACTGCCCGAGCCAGGCTTTCAGGATGGCGTAGGCCAAAGGCCAGGACAGAAGATTGCCAAGGATAACGGGTTTCAGGAACTGCAGGACCAGCAGGCGCGAGACCTGCCAGTGCGAAGCTCCGGCGCTTTTGCGGATGCCGATCTCGATCGTCCGCGTCGAAGCGGAAAAGGCGGCCATGCCGAACAGGCCGAGCGCTCCGATGACGCCGGCCGCAAGGCTGCCGATCGCCATCAACCGGGTATTGCGGCGATCGTCGGAATAGTAGGAATCGAGGGCTTCGCGCATGGTGACGAAGGAAATCGGCCGGTCGCCCTTGATCTGGCGCCAGGCAGCGATCATGCGTTCGCGCATGTCGGCTTCCGCGACGCCCTCGAAGCGGACCACGGTCGAGGCGTCGCGGATAACGCCTGTCCGATAGCTGTAGATGCACGGCCATATGCGGATTTCCGGCGTGTCCATGCGCTGGTCGGCGACGACGCCGACAATATGCAGGCGGCCGTTCTGGTAAGCCAGGTCCTGGCCGACCGCGGCGGTCGGCGAGGCGAAGCCGAACGTGCGCGCCGCGACCGCGTTGATATCGACATTGACGGTGTTTTCGAGAGGCGTGGCATGGCGGGGATCGAGGCCGGTATTGTCGGCCTCTGTCACCAGGCGCCCGGCGACCAGTGACGTATCGTAGGTTTGGAAGAAGGCGCCGGCCGTGCCTTCGAACTGTACGATCTCGTTGCGGGCGCCGGGACGCAGGGGCCGTACCATGATCTTGCCGCTGAGGTGCGTGGGTCCGGGCACATTGCCCGCGCCGACGCCGACGACGCCGGGAATACGCCGCCATTGCTCGTGAAGCGCGCGCACTTCGTCGGGGCTGACATATTGGCTGATCGTCGAATTGGTGATCAGTATCTGGTTGCGGTTGAAGCCCAGCTTCGAGGTCTGCAGGTGACCGAGTTGCGCCGCCAGCCCCACAAGGACGGCGAACAATGCGCCGACGACAAAGAATTGCAGCACGACCAGGGCCTCGCGGATGCGGGCGTGCTGGGGCGAACGCGTAAAGCGCGACGAGGCCAGGACCGCCGCGGCCGGCGTCCCGGACAGGACGAAGGCCGGATAGACCGAGGCCAGCAGGCCCGTGGCCAGGACGATGCCGCTCAAGCTCAGAAGCCAGGGGGCGTCGGTTATGTAGTTCAGACTGAGCGGCATGTGGCTCAGCCGGTTGATCGACGGCAGGGCCAGTTCGACCAGGCTGAGGCCGAGCACCAGGGCGGCGGCCGCGGCGAGGGTGTCTTCCAGGATGAATTGCAGACGCAGGCCCTGGCCCGTCGCCCCGACCGACTTGCGCATGGCGACTTCGCGGGCACGAACGCCGGCGCGGACCGTCGACAGGTTGACGTAGTTGATCAGCGCCACGCACAGGGCGATGATGGCCGCAGTCGTCATGGCCAGGACGCCGGCGCGCGCCTGCGGCGCCATCAGGTGCTCGTCGACCAGCGGCAGGACGCGGACGTGAATTTCGGCGGCGCTGAGGATGCCTTTTTCGCGCATGCGCAGGAGCTCGCCGTTGGTGCGCACGATATCGTCCATCCGGGCGTTGATGGCGGCTGCCGTCGCTGGCGACGGCAACCGGACGAAGTTCCTTTGCTGCGGCACCGACCAGATGTTCCAGTAGGGCTGCATCGCCTTGCCGTAGGGCGTTAGGAGGCGCACGAAATCGAAGCGCAGGCTGGTGTTCCTGGGCAGGGCGCGGATGACGCCGGTGACGCGCCATTGCCGGACCTCGCCTTGCGACGACATGTCGTAATAGCCGTCGTCGCCGATTTCCAGAAACCGGCCGACCGCCTTGATCGTACCGAAATATTTGAGCGCCATGCGTTCGGAAATCAGCAGTCCGTCGGAGGCGGTCAGCGCCGTCGCCTTGTCGCCGTCGATCAGGTCGATATCGAAGACCTTGAAGAAATCCGGATCGACCAGTTGCCCGGCTTCTTCCGAGGCCTGGTCGCGATACCGGACATTCATATAGCTGATTGCGACCCGCGTGCCGACGACGTCGGGAAAGTCTTTGTGGAGCGCGTCGAGGAACAGGCCGGCGCTGCCGAAGGTCGGCGGGCGTTCCTTCTTTTCGGTGCCGCTGACCTGCGTCGTTGCCTCGTAGATCCGGTCGGCGCCGGGCAGCCAGCGCTCGTACCCGGTTTCGAAGCGGACGAACAGGCTCAAGGTTATGAAGACCGCGATGCCGAAGCTCAGGCCAAGCAGATTGAGCGCCGCATAAAAAGGGTGGCGCTGGACGGTGCGGTAGAAGGAGAGCAGGACGGTGCGGATCATGGCGCGCGAGAATGCGCTCCGCCCGCGGAACGGGCGGCCGAAATGAGAGTCCGGCCGACGTCTGAAATCAACATGTACTTCCCCGTGACCACTATAGATCACGCGAGCGAGTCTGTCATCACCGGAGCGATTTGCGAAAAGTGTCGGCGGCTTTCGCAAAAATCGCGACCAGACAGTAACGCGTTTCAGGTGTCGGCGATCACCTTCAGCGCCTCTTTTCCCGACGTCCTGCGCGGCAACGCGTAGAAGTCGGCCTTGAGATCGACGGCGTCGGCCAGCAGGTCGAGATAGCGCGCCTTGGGGATTTCAGCGACGCCGAACTGTTTCAGGTGTTCGGTCTGGAACTGGCAGTCGAGCAGGTGATAGCCGCCGGCCTTCAGCCGGGCCACCAGATGCACCAGGGCGATCTTCGACGCGTCGGTTTCGCGCGACACCATGCTTTCGCCGAAAAAGGCGCCGCCGATCGCCACGCCGTAGAGCCCTCCGATCAGCCGCTCCTCGCGCCACACCTCGACGCTGTGCGCCAGGCCGCGCGCGAACAGCGCCTGATAAAGCGCCTGGATCGAATGCGATATCCAGGTCGACGGCCGGTCTGACGCTGCTTCGGCGCACAGTTCGATGACCTGGCGGAAGCTGGTGTCGACGCGCACTGTATAGTCGTCGCGGCGCACGGTGCGCGCAAGACGCGACGAAACATGAAAGCCGTCGAGCGGCAGGACGCCGCGCGCCGGCGGATCGACCAGGAACAGATACTCGTCGTCGCGCGCGTCGGACATCGGGAAGACGCCGTTGCGGTAACAGGTAATCAGATCGTCGAGCGTAAAGTCGGGCACTTCGGTTTCCAGGATAACGCCCCCTGAATAGCGCCTGAGCCTGTTTGCACAAGTCCATTTTCCGGGCCTAACCTTCCAGCAGCCGGATCGCCTGTGTATGGGCCGAAGCCCGCAACGATTTGCGTAAGGCGGCATCCGCCGTGGTGCGCGCCAGCACCATGCCGCCGACGCACAGCGCGATGACGGCTTCCGCCCGGCAATCGCCGTCGTCGCGGCCGGCCATGGCCGCGCGGAATACCCCCGACATGCCCCGGATCAGGTCGGTATAGGCTTCGCGTGAGGCTTCACCCAGGCTTTTGGCGTCCGACGGCAGGGCGTAGAGCGGGCAGTGCTGTGCGACATCGTCGAACACCCTGTCGCTGAGGTAGAGATCGACCAGCCGCCGCGCCACGAAGCCCGCATTGGTATATTCCACGCCGCCATTTCTGGCCTCGACCGCCAGCGGATTGCAGGTGATGTAGCAGGCGACGACCTCGGTAAACAGCTGCTCCTTGCTGTCGAAGTGGTGGTAGAAGCCGCCGCGCGTCAACTCGGCCTCGGTCATGATCTGCTCGATCGTCACCTGTGCGAAGCCACCCTGGTTGAACAGGCGGCGCGCGGCGGACACGATGCGGTCGCGCGTCTGCGCCCTGTGCTCGGCGGTATAGGGCATGTTCGTCTCCTTCGCCGACACTTTAGCATCGATCATATTATGTTCTTGAACATAAATAGATCGGCGGCATGGTGCGCCTGCAAAGCCAATCTGCAGGAGACGTAACCATGAAAATCTACTGGATCAAGGCCCAGGCCCCGCGTCGCGTTATGGCGCTGGTCAAGCACCTCGGCATCGCGGCCGAACTGATCGAGATGGCGCCGAACAGCCGGATGAAGACGCCCGACTATGGCGCGCTCAATCCCAACCTCAACGCGCCCACCCTGGTCGACGGTGATTTCGTGCTGTGGGAATCGTCGGCGATCAACGCCTATCTGTGCACCAAGGTCGGCTCCGACATGTGGCCGGCGAATGACCCCGCTGAACAGATACAGGTCCTGCGCTGGCTGTCGTGGGCCGACCAGCACTGGAACCGCGCCGTGGGTCCGTATTACTTCGAGCACGTCGTCAAGCCGACCTTCTCGATCGGCGAGCCCGACCGGAGCGTCCTGCCGGCGGCTGAAGCGCCGTTGCGCAAGCACGCGGCGGTGCTCGATGGCTGGTTGCAAGGCAAAAGCTTTGTTGCGCTCGGCCGGTTGACCATCGCCGATTTCCAGCTGGCGTCGCAGGCGACCTACTGGCGGACAGCCGAAATGCCGCTTGAGGACTATCCCAATATCGTGCGCTGGCTCGATGGCTTGATGGATCTGCCGGCCTGGGCCGCCCCATGGCCGGGGCAGGAGGACGTGTTTCTCCGGCGTGCCGCTGTCGAGGCTTAAAACGCCACGTCGGCGCAGGCTTTAAGCGTCACGCGCCTTGGGCCTGCGTCGAAGCCGGAAAGCAACGTATTGTGGTGCGCGATGATCTGCTCATAGGTCAACGCGCCCATGTCGGCCGTGGCATGGCCGTCCGACAGCAGCGTCACGTCATAACCCAGGGACATGGCGCGTCGGACGGACGTGTCGACGCAGAACTGCGTCATGCATCCGCCGATCACCAGATGATCGACGCCATTCGCCGTCAGGACGTCGTGCAATTCCGTACCGTAGAACGCGTCGCATGCGGTTTTGTGAACGGTGGTTTCGCCCGATTTCGGCAGAATTTCCTGACGAAGACGGTGACCCTCGGTTCCGGTTTGCAAGCGATGACCGGCGACGTCGTCGTGCTGGACGACGACGATGAGCGCGCCGGCGTCACGGGCGCGCGCCTGGACGCCGGCGACCCGGGCGACGGTGGCGTCGAGCGCGGCGTCGATTTCGCGCTGGCGCTCAGGCGGCGCCATGCCGGCAAGGATGGCATTCTGCAAGTCGATGATGACGAGTGCTGTTGTCATAGGTGAGCCCCAATAAAAAAGCCTTGCACGCGGCAAGGCTTTTTAGATCGATCAAATCGGCGAAAGCGCTTAATGCGCTTCCTGCGATTTGATCCAGTTTTCCAGCCAGTGGATATTGTAGTCGCCCGTCTGGATGTCCTTTTCGTTCAGCAGGTCGAGGAACAGCGGAATCGTCGTGTCGATACCGGTGACCACGGTTTCGCCCAGCGCGCGCTTCAGGCGGGCCAGGGCTTCCGGACGGTCGCGGCCGTGCACGATCAACTTGCCGACCAGGCTGTCGTAATAGGGCGGGATGGTATAGCCGTTATAGATCGCCGAATCGAGACGAACGCCCAGGCCGCCCGGGGCGTGGAAGTCGGTGACCGTGCCGGGCGACGGCACGAAGGTGCGTGCGTTTTCGGCGTTGATACGGACTTCGATGGCGTGCGTCTTGATGTCGATATCCGACTGCTTGAACGACAGCGGATAGCCCTCGGCGATTCGGATCTGCTCACGCACCAGGTCGATGTCGGTGACGTATTCGGTGACCGGGTGTTCGACCTGCAGGCGGGTATTCATCTCGATGAAGAAGAATTCGCCGTCCTCGTAGAGGAATTCGATCGTGCCGACGCCGAGATAGCCGATGGCCTTGATGGCGTTGACGACGACCATGCCGATCTTGTCGCGCGCGGCCTTGTCGATGACGGGTGAGGGGGCTTCTTCCAACACCTTCTGGTGGCGGCGCTGCAAGGAACAGTCGCGTTCGCCCAAGTGGCAGACATTGCCATGGCTGTCGGCGATGACCTGGATTTCGATGTGGCGCGGCTTCTGAAGATAGCGCTCCATATAGACCGTGCCGTCGCCGAAGGCGGCGGCCGCTTCCGATTGCGCCGACATCACGGCTTCGGCCAGCGAATCGCGGTCCTTGGCGACCTTCATGCCGCGACCGCCGCCGCCGGCGGCTGCCTTGATCAACACGGGGAAGCCGATGGTTTCGGCTGCCGCCATGGCTTCTTCGACCGTGGAGACGCCGCCATCGGAGCCCGGAACGACCGGAATGCCCGAATCCCTGGCGGTCTGCTTGGCCGTGATCTTGTCGCCCATGATCCGGATGTGCTCGGGCTTGGGACCGATGAAGGTCAGGCCGTGCGCGCCGACGATTTCGGCGAAGCGGGCGTTTTCCGACAGGAAGCCGTAGCCCGGATGGATCGCCTGGGCGCCGGTGATTTCGGCCGCCGCGATGATCGACGGGATGTTGAGATAGGACTTGGACGCCGGCGCCGGTCCGATACAGACGCTTTCGTCGGCCAGGTGCACGTGCATGGCCGAGGCGTCGGCTTCGGAATGGACCGCGACGGTGGCGATGCCCATTTCCTTGGCGGCGCGGATGACGCGCAGGGCAATCTCGCCGCGGTTGGCGATCAGGATCTTGTCGAAGGTCTTTACCATCGGACGGGCTTACTCGAACACGACCAGCGCTTCACCGAACTCGACCGGCTGGGCGTCGTTGACGAGAATCTCGGCGACCACGCCTTCGCGCGGCGACGGGATCGGATTCATGGTTTTCATGGCCTCGATGATCAGCAGGGTCTGGCCCTGCTTGACGCGGTCGCCGACCTTGATGAACGACGGCGAGCCCGGCTGGGGCTGCAGATAGACGGTGCCGACCATGGGCGACTTGATCGCGTCCTTCTTCGACTTGGCGACCGATTCGGTCGTCGGGGCGGCTTCCACGGGCGCGGCCGGAGCCGGGGCGGGCGCGCTGACCGGCGCGGCGACCGGGGCAGCGGCATAGGCGACGGCCGGCGCTGCGGTCAGCTGCCGGGCGACCCTGATCTTCAGTTCGCCTTGCTCGACCTCGATTTCCGTCAGCTCGGTTTCCTTGAGGATGTCGGCCAGCTTGCGCACCAGCTTCGGGTCGATCGGCTCGGCCGGGGATTTGGAAGTCGTCATGTAATAACCTTGTAAGTCGTCTTTTCCCTGAAAAGACTTTGATTCTATGCGTTGTCGGTCAGTGACAGGGCGGCCTGAATCGCCAGTTCATAGCCAGTTGCGCCAAATCCTGCAACGATGCCCTTGGCCGCCAATGACACATAAGAGTGATGACGGAAGGCCTCGCGAGTCTGAGGATTGGACAGGTGGCATTCGATGACCGGGATGCTCAAGGCTTTCAGCGCATCGAGCAGGGCCACCGAGGTGTGGCCGTAACCAGCCGGATTGATGATCAGCGCGCAACCCTGTTCGCGTGCCTCGTGAATCCAGTCGATCAGTTCGCCCTCGTGATTGCTCTGGCGGAAGACGAGGGCGTACCCGGTGCCTTCCAGCCGCTTCGCACAGCTCGCCTCGATGTCGGCGAGCGTCGTATAGCCATAAATTTCAGGTTCCCTGACCCCAAGAAGGTTGAGGTTGGGGCCGTTGAGGACATATATGGCTTTCGGCATGAAGCTCACGAACGTCGTTTAAGGGTCGGCCCTTGTATCAATGCAAGCGCCCGCTCACAAGCGGGAGCGTGCTGCAATGCGGTTGCTTTGGAAAAAAATTGGTTCGCAAATGGTAAAAATCGTGCTGAACGGCGAGGATCGCGAGGTTGCGGCCACCACGGTGACGGCGCTGATCGACGAGATCGGGCTGGACGGCCGCAAGGTGGCGGTCGAGCGCAATCTCGAGATCGTGCCGCGTTCGCAGTATCTGGCCACGGCCCTGGGCGACGGCGACCGCCTCGAAATCGTGCATTTCGTCGGCGGCGGCTGAGCCGGCGACGGGCCGACACACTTTATGGATTCAAGGACGACACTCATGGCTGACACGATGGCAAGCGACATTTCGACCGATACGCTGGGCGCGGACACCTGGACGGTGGCGGGGCGGACGTTTTCGTCGCGCCTGATCGTCGGCACGGGCAAGTACAAGGACTACGCCCAGAACGCCGCGGCGGCCGAGGCCTCGGGCGCCGAGATCGTCACGGTCGCCGTGCGCCGCGTCAACCTGACCGACCCCAACCAGCCTATGCTGATGGACTTCGTCCGGCCCGACCGCTTCACCTACCTGCCCAACACCGCTGGCTGCTATACTGGCGAGGACGCCGTGCGCACGCTCAGGCTGGCGCGCGAGGCCGGCGGCTGGGACCTGGTCAAGCTGGAGGTCCTGTCGGATCCCAAGACCCTCTATCCCGACATGGAGGAGACGCTGCGGTCGCTCAAGCTGCTGGTCAAGGAGGGCTTCCAGGTCATGGTCTACTGCTCGGACGACCCCGTCTATGCGCGCAAGCTGGAAGAGGCCGGTGCCGCAGCCATCATGCCGCTGGCCGCGCCGATCGGCTCGGGCCTGGGGATTCAGAATCCGGTGACGTTGCGCATCATCATCGAAAACGCCAAGGTGCCCGTGCTGGTCGATGCCGGCGTCGGTACGGCGTCGGAAGCGGCCGAAGCGATGGAGCTGGGCTGCGACGCGGTGCTGATGAATACGGCGATCGCCGAGGCCAAGGATCCCGTACGCATGGCGACCGCCATGAAACACGCCGTCATCGCCGGCCGCCACGCCTATCTGGCCGGCCGGATGCCGCGCAAGCTCTATGCCGACCCGTCGTCTCCCCTGGCCGGCCTGATCTGACCGGCCTGCGCCTTTTCGCTGCGCCGGCGCGCCAGGGCTGCGAACGTGCCGACCAGCAGACAGAGCAAGATAGCGTAACCCGCCACGTTCTGCGCGGTCAGGTATAGCCACCGGTCGAGGCCCGTGTAGGTCACGGCGGCGATGTCGAGCGCAACGCTGGCGATCTGTATGCCTAAGACGCATTTCGGCCATAGCTGCGGCGACCTCCGGGCGATCACCCAAAAGCCGGGCACCAGCATGGCGTCCGCCACGCCCACATATACGGGTGCGTAGCGCGTCGAAACCAGGCCCAGGCCGAACGTCACGGCATAGGCCGCCATGTAGAGGACCCCGCACAGCCGTTCGCGCCATGATCCGGAAATGATCGCGAAGCCGCAGACGAGCAGCATCGCAACGAATGCCAACTGGGTCGTGAGAGATTGCAGCATGGTGATGGGTCTTCCCGGGGCCTGAACCGTGCCGCCTCAAAAGAGCAGGCGCCTCACGTCAAGGCAAGGGAAAGGTCGCGGCAGGCGAGTTGTCAGCCCTGCCGAGTGGCCTGTTTTTCCGCGCGCCGCTTGCTTATATGCCCAATCGTACCAACGAACAGGCAGGCCAGAATGGCGTAACCGGCCGCGGTCAGCATGGTCAGATATTGCCAGCGGCTGAGGCCGTCGTAAGTCAGGGCGAGACCGTCGATTGCGACGCTGACTGTCTGTATGACCAGCACGCACTTAGCCCAGACAGGCGGCGAGCGCCGGGCGACCACCCAGAAACCCGGTATCAGGAGGACGTCTGCCACGGCCATGTATATGGCGGTGTTGTGGCGCGTCGAGATAAATCCGAATCCGATTCCCATGGCGTAGGCCGCCAGATACAGGATACCGCACAGCCTTTCACGCCATGAGCCGGCGATAATGGCGAAGCCGCAGACCAGCAGCATCATGATCGTGGGGAACTGGAATTCTAGGATTTGCAGCATATCGATGGATCATCCCCCAGGCCCGAAAAAGCCATATGCAACAGCAACACGACGCCGCGATAGCTGAGGAGCGGAGAATAAATTACTGCGCCGACTGCCTTTGGGCGCGGCGTCGGGCACGGTAAGCGACGGTGCCGATCATAAGCGACAGCAGAACGCCGTAGCTGGCCGCCATGGCCAGCGTAAGGAAGAGCCAGCGGTTGAACAGGCCGACGATGGTGATGATGTCGACCGCCACGCTGATCAGTTGCCCCACGATGGCCCAGCGGGGCCAGGGGTGCGGCGACTGCCAACTGGCGATGAAGAAGCCGGGCAGGCAAAGGGCGTCGGCCATCAGCATGTAGACCGGCGGATAGTGCGGGGAGCCGAGTCCGAAGCCCAGGATGACGACGTAGGCCGTCAGATAAATGAACGCACCGAAACGCTCCCGCCACGACCCAGCGAATATTGCGTAGGCACAGACCAGGACCACCGCGCTGGCGCCCAGGCGTGTCGTTATGGATTGCAGCATTAGGTCCGCCGTCCTGATTATCCGGAAAAATCGCCCGGTACGGATAAAACAGGCAGCGAACCTTCAAGGCAAGCGAAAGATAGCGATGTCGCGCTAAAACGCCGGAACGGCGCGGGGAGTCCCGGTTTCCAGGCCGGCCATGCCCGTAGGCTGCGTCGGATGACCGTGATCCTTTTCATCCGGAGGCATAACGGCGGCGATATCGAGGCCCATCCTGTCCTGAAGCCCATCCAGCAGGTTGTGCGCCGCCGTCATATATTGCTGAGCCGTATTGAGCGCCAGCATCGCCTTCAACGTATTTTCGTGGATTTCGCCGGGCACGACGGTGGACATGCGAATAGCGCGTCGGGACGTCACGTAGGCGTCGATCAGGTGCGCTGCCTCACTGAGTGCCGTATCGATGGCTTCTTCGGTGACTTTCAGCTGGCTGGCCACGGCTTTGGCGACGTTGAGGGTTCTCTCTTTGCGCATGGGTATTCCTGTGGCTCTACTCGAGCGGCCGGAAAACGCTGGTCCGCCAGGAAACGCTACGGTATCGAGGCGAGTGAACCGTAAAAAGACACGCTTAAATTGCCGTTAAGCACGATTTTTTAATACGTGTGAACGGGAGGTCAATTCGCGGCCCCCTCAGTTCGCCGTGGGATTGTTGACTGCAAGGAAACCCATGACGGCTTCCAGCGTCGCCAGGCGGGCGGCTTCGGTCTGCGGCGCATGGCCTCCGCTTTTCACCTCGACATAGTCGACGCGTTTGCCGGCCGCCTTAAGGCCGTCGCGCAAATTGCGGCTCTGCTCGACCGGAACGATGCCGTCGCCCGTCTGGTGGATCAGCAGGACCGGGGCCTTGATGGCCGAGGCCTCGATCGACGGCGCGCCAGACCCGATAAACAGGGTGAGGCTCCGCTGCGACGCCGGGTCGGTACGGAAGGTACGCGGCCATCGCGGGTGCGGCGACAGCCCGGCGAAGGCGTCGGGATCGGGCATGGGCGACATGGTCTTGCGGTAGGCGACGTAACGTTCGACGTCCGAAATCCCGTCGATAGAGGCGGCGCAGCGCACATCGCCGGTCGAAGCCGCGCTAAGCGCCGCATAGCCGCCGTAACCGATTCCGATCATACAGACGCGGTTTGGGTCGGCCAGCCCCTGGCGCACGAGGTCATCGACCCCGTCTTTAAGATCGCTTAGAATCTTGCCGCCCCACTCGCCGTAGCCGGCCGAGACGAAGGCCGCGCCATGGCCGTCGGATCCGCGGTAATTGGGCTGCAGCACCAGATAGCCGCGCGAAGCCAGCGCCTGGGCCAGCCAGTCGAAGCCGAAGGAATCGTGGCCCTGCGGACCATCGTGCGGCAGCACGATCAGGGGCAGGGTCTTCAGGGCCGGGGGTTTTGGCGGGACGGTCAGGATGCCGCTGATCTCGGTCCCGTCGCGCGCCGTGTAGGTCACGGGCTTCTGGACGGCGATCCAGTTGGTCGGTACCTGCGGGAAGTCCTCGCCGATCGTCGTGCTTTTGCCGGCGCCGAAGTCAAGCAGGAAGTAGGAACCGGTGTCCTCGCCACCCGTGGCGTGGATCAGCACCTTGCGCGCGTCGTCGCTGACCTGCAGCACTTCGACGGTCTGACCGGGGGCCGCCGTCTCAGCCTTCTGGTACAGGGCGCGCAGATCGGGGTCGCTGAGGTCGTATTCGGTCTCTTCGGCATCGCGCGCGAAGCCCGCCAGCCTGCCGGTGCGCGGATCGAAGACCGGGCGGTCCTGACTGGCGTCGCCCTTTTCAAGGGGTTCCGAAAGGCTGCCGTCGGCGCCGAGGCGATAATAATGGAAGCGGCGTTCGGCGCCCTTCGGGTCCTTGCCGTGCGTGGCGGTATCGAGGATGACGGGAGATTTGCCGTCGTCGGCCAGGCCGATCAGGAAGGGCGCAAACGTGTTATCGACGACGGCGATCTCGCGCTTCAGCAAGGGTTTCCACTTGCCGTCCACGCGCAGTTCGATGCTGTAGACGCGGCTGCGGAAGTCGTAGACGGTGCGCGCGATCAGCGTGCCGGCGCGGTCGAACAGCCAATCGTCGACATAGCGGTTTTCGCGGTCAAGATCGCCGCCGCCGTCGTCCACCAGGCGTCCGGCGCCGGTTTCGGCATCGACCGTATAGAGATAGACGCGCTGCGCCGGCTGGTTGCCGATCGATTGCGAGCGCAATTCCAGGAAGGGCCCCTGCAACTGGCCGTTGGCCAGGCGCGACGGAAGACCCAGCGCCAGGGAGGCGGCATCGCCGATGTGGTTACCGATCGACATGCCCGTGCCCGTCACCACATTGACCGAGGTAACGGCGTTTTCACCGCGTATGCCGTAATAGGCGCACCGCGGCGGACTGATCGCCGACAGCAGGCTTTGCGCTGCCGCTTGCTCGGCGGCGGCTTTGGGGCTGCCCGGCTCGTTGCCAGGCGCGTTGCTCGGCGACGCGGTGAGTTGCGCCAGGTCGCGCGCCGAAGCCTGGGTGGAGGAGGGGCCGCCGCCAGCTTCGCACGTGCCGCGCACGGCGATGCGCGAATCCGACGCCAGGACGTGGGTATTGTCGGCCCAGGTCAGCGCCGAAACGTCGCCGCCCGTCAGCTTGAAGGCGCCGCGCGTGCGGTCTTCGAAGCGATAATAGGCCAGCATGCGGATATCGTCCTGCCGCGTGGTGAAGGCCACGCGCGACGCGTCGGGCGAGATGGCGACCTGCTCGATATGCGGCATCCTGGCATAGACGCCGAGCGCCGGCGGGGTGTCGACAGGCTTGGTCCGCTTGAGGCCGCGGACGACGACTTCGGTGGCGGACTCACTTCCGTCGGCAAGGCTTTGTCCCGCCGACATGCACGCGGCCGCGGCCGTCATCGCCAGCAAGGCGCAGCGCAAAGACTTCATCGGTCCCTCCCCATGCGTCCGGGATTCATGCCCCGGCAGCCTATTGACGTGTGCAAACGCTACCGCAAAGCCCTCCGGGGGGCAATCAGCCTTTCTTCAGCCGGGCGCGTTCTTCCTTGACGGCCGCTTCCAGGGCCGAGGCGCCGATGACCATCTTGTTGCCGACGATGAAGGTCGGCGTGCCGTTGATGCCGAGATTGCTGCCGAGCATTATGGTGCGGTTGATATGTTCCAGGGTCGCGGGCGCGGTGGCCGCCGTCCGGGCCTGGGCCGGATCGAGCCCGGCCTTGGTCATCAAGGCGTCGGCGTCGGCCTGCGTGTGGATTTTTTCAGTCAGCAGGGCGTAATGGACGTCGGCATATTTGCCGGCGCCGTAGGCCGCCAGGCCATAGGCGGCCAGGGTCGCCGATTCCGGCGGATGGACGACGGGGTATTCCTTGACGATCAGCGTCACGTCGGGATTTTCCGCCAGGAACTGCTTGAGATAGGGCGAGGCCGCGCGGCAATAGGCGCAGTTGTAGTCGAGGAATTCGGCGACCTTGATCGGCCCATTGCCGAGAACGGGGTCGGCCTTGTCGTTGAAGATCGTGTCGTGATGCGCGGCGATCGCCACCTCGGCCTGCTTGGCGGCATCGGCGTCGCGCTCGGTCTGAAGCGCGGCCTGGGCCTCCTCGACCATGGCCGGCTTGGCCATCAGGCCGTTGCGCACCAGATGCGACTGAAGCTGAGGCACGACATAGGGCGCGCCCGCCAGGATGACCGCCAGCACGGCCAGGCCTGTGGTGATATTGGCCTGGCTGAACAGAGGCGCGGAAGTTTCGGTTTTGGAGGCAGGCGTTTCGGTGTCGGACACGGTCGGGCTTTCAGGTTGCAATTCGGATAATACGATTTAAATCGCCGGTCAGTTACGCCGGCGGTGCGTTTCGCCTTCGACCGGCGCTATGCCCAGCTCCGACGACGTCGCCATGACGATGTCGCGGGCGCGGCGGTATTCGGGCGAGGTGGCGTCGAGATATTTCTGCGACCAGACGGCCGAGCTGCGGGCCGACATGTAATCGCCGGCGTAGAACTGCGCCTCGGCGGTGGCCAGCCGCGCCAGGCCGGGTTGCTTGAGCGCGTCGTAGGCCTGTGCCAGTTGCGCCCAGGCGAACGAGTCGTCCTCCTCGTACTTCACCGATTCCTGCAGGTGCTGGACGGCCTCGTTGAGGCTCTGCTTGTCGCCGAGCGCGATCAGGGTCTGGCCCAGATTGAGCTGCAACAGCGCCGCCGTCGGCATAAGCGCCACCGACTTTTCATGCGCCGGGCGGGCTAAAGCCGGGCGCGCCGTCTCGAAATAGATCTGGCCCTTGAGCTCCCACAGGTAGGGATTGTCGGGCTGCTCCTTCAGAAGATCGTCGAGCTGGCTGAGCGCCTTGTCCCAACTGCCTTGTTTGTAGGTCGCGATGACGCGGGCATAGCGGGCGGGATACGACGTGTCGCTGACCGGGTACATGTTGAACGTCTTGATCGGATCGTTCATGAAACCCGCCAGCTTGGCCCGGATGATGGCGAACTTTGCGACGCTTTCGGGGCTGTCGGTCGTCTTGTAGTGGGGTTGCTTGCGCACGAAGTCGTTGAGCGCCGAAATCCGGTCGCGCGACAGGGGGTGGGTGCGGAAGAATTCGTAGCGTTCGGCGTGGCTGAAGGTTTCGACGTTGCGGAACTTGTAGAAGAACTCGACCAGCCCCTTGCCCGACATGCCGGCCTTTTCCATCGCCTTGACACCCGCGACGTCGGCCGCCGATTCCTCGGTCTGCATGTAGTGGAGCGCGTTGAGCGTGCCGAAGGTCGTCGAGCTGCCCATCAGCACGGCGCCGGCGGCCGGTGCGCGCGCCGCCATGGCGACGATGCCGAGACCCAGCGCCACGATCATGGGCACGCGCGCGGCGCGTTCGACTTCGTCGGTGCGCATCATGTGTCCACCCGACAGGTGGCCGGTTTCGTGGGCGATGACGCCGAACAGCTGGTTGGGCGTCTCGGCCTCCATGATCAGGCCGGTGTTCAGGCCGATGATCAGGTGGAAGGTCGAAAAGGCGTTCAGGTCGTCGCTGGCGATGAGGAGGTAATGGACCTTGTCGGGATCGAGCCCGGCGGCATTGAGCACCGGCCGCGTTTCAGCCTTGAGATATTCTTCGACCTCGGTGTCGCGGATGACGTTCTGCGACGGATCGTCCTGGGCCAGGGCCGGTGCGGCAAAGGCGGCCACGGCCAGGCAGAGCAGCGAAACCGCGGCGCGGTGAAACGCGGGCAGACGATTGACGGACAGCGGATGACCCATGAACGAGACCCTACAGCATGCCGCCGGAACGGAAAACCGATTTATCAGCGCGGTTTACAGCGGTCGCCCGTGTGAGGTGTAGAAAGCAAGGATGACAAATCTAAGGCGCCGCAACGGCACGCGGTGTGCTATTTTGCCCGCCGATCCAAAGGAGGCGGCCATGGTCAACCTTGTCGAAGCGTTTGTCTGTCCGAAGAAGGAGGAAGACGGCGAGGCCCTCTATACCGCGCTGATGCGGCTTGCCGCTCAGGATCCGCACTGCGGTGTTCGACGGAATGTCGAGCAGATCTGGAACCTTCAGGCTCGCGATCCGTTCGCCCTCGAAGACAAGGCGGCGCGGCTGCGTCACGAATTCGGCGCAACCCTCAATTTCGGAGCACCGAACGTCATCGGTCGAACGACGATCACGCGCCGGACGGAGGTCGATTTCACCTTCAAACGACGGATGGGCGCCCAAGGCGCCTTCGCCCGCGTCAAGCTGGTTTTCGAACCGGCCGAGCCCGGGACGGGATTGACGTTCACGTCGGATGTCATAGGCGACGCTGTTCCCGGCGCATTCATACCCGGCGTGATTTCCGGGCTGGATTTCGCCTGGGAAAGCCACGAGCTGGACGGGTTCTTCGCCATGGATGTCCGCGCCGTTCTGGTCGACGGCGCGTTCCACGACCTGGACTCGTCGCGGGTAACCTTCGACATGGCCGCGCGCGGCGCTTTTGCCGAGCTGCGCAAGACGGCCGAATTCAAAAGTTTCGAGCCAATAATGGCTGTGTCGGTCGCGACACTCGCCGGGGATGCGGTCGCGGTACGTCGCGACCTTATAGAGCGTGGCGGGAGGGTGACGGGCGAAACCGCGCGCGGCGACATCGTCTTCGTCGCTGGAGAGGCGCCTTTGGAAGGCCTGCTCGACTACGTCGATCGTCTGCACGTCCTGTCGGAAGGGCGGGCGCGCCTTCGCCGTATGGACTTCAGCCGTTTCGCCGAAGTGCCGCAGCCGGACGTACCGGACGGTGTTTTTCCACCGGCAGTCGGAATGCGGCTGGTGGGGCACGCCGGCGTTACGGCGTTTTCGGGATAAGAAAAAGGCGCCCATCTTACGATGGGCGCCTTTGGTTTTGGAGATTAGCGGCGCCACCAGCCCTTTTTAGGCTTTTCGGGCGGGGCGACGATCTCGTTGGGATCGGGCTCGGCGACGATCGGTTCCAGGGTCTTTGCGACCGCCAGTACCGGTTCCGGCGCGACGATGACCGGCTGCAGCGTTTCGAACTCGGTCTTTTCCGGTTCGATCGCGGACGCCACAGGCGAGGTGTCGGCCTTCTTGCGCGAGCGCGTGGCGCGTTTTTTGGGCGCGGCGGCCACTTCGACGGGCGGCAGCTCGGCTTCCACCGTCTCCGGGGCTTCCGCGACCGCCGGATCGGCGTCGACATCGGCCGATTGCGGCATGGGCGCCGTGACCTCGGCGGCAGGTGTTTCCGCGGGCGTCTCGTCGCTGACGGCGTTGCGGCGCTTGCGCTGCGGACGCGGACGCTTGGGGGCCGGCTGGTCGCGCAGTTCTTCCGGCACCAGCGAGGTCGGCTGAGTCGAGGCGACGCCGAGGGCGGCGTCGGCAGCGGTCACGCTGGCAAGGCCGGCGGCGCCTTCGATGGCCTGCGACGGATCGAACACGGACGGAGCGGCTTCATGCGCGGCAGCCGAGGTTTCGGCGCGGGCCGGGCGGCCGCCGTCGACGAAGCGGCGCTGCTGCTCCTCGAACGGATCGATCCAAACATAGGGCGCTTCCAGCGACGGCGTGCGGGCGCGCACCCAGGCATAGGGCTCACGCGGACGGCTGTCGACACCGGCGCGGCGGCCGCCACGACGGCCGCGGCGGCGGCGGCCACGGCCACCGTGACGGACATCATCTTCGTCTTCGCCGTCTTCGCCTTCGTCGTCAGCACCGGCGTCGGCCGCCGATTCGGCCTCGGTTTCCGGACGTTCGCGATCGCGGCCGCCACGGCGGCGCCGGCGGCGCCCACGGCCGCCGCGGCGGTCGTCGCGGTCTTCAGCGGTTTCGGCACGGGCCGAGGCCTCGTCGTCGTCCGTGTCCTCGCGCTCGATGGCGGCTTCGTCTTCCTCGTCTTCGATCTCGTCCTCGTCGGCCGCGTCAGGACCGAAATCGAAGACGGGCTCGGGGCGCGCCGGCGGCGTGAATTCGACCTCGTCGGCGTTGACGGTGCGCACGATCTGCAATTCGGTATGGCCAAGGTCGGTATCGATCTCGATATTGACCTTCAGGCCCCACTCGATGCGAAGCTTGGCCAGGTGCACCTGCTTTTCATTGAGGATGTAGAGTGCGACGTCCATCGGCAGCTTGACCGTAATCGCGCCGGCGCCGTTCTGCATCGCTTCCATGTCGATGCGGCGCATGGCCGAAAGCGCCGCGGAATCGACCGAGCGGATGCGGCCGGTGCCTTCGCAGTGCGGGCAGGGGACGGTCGTGCCTTCCAGGAAACCGGTGCGGCGGCGCTGGCGGCTGATTTCCATCAGGCCGAAGCCCGAAATCTTGCCCATCTGGATGCGGGCGCGGTCTTCGGCCAGCGCGTCCTTGAGCTTCTTTTCGACGGACCGGTTGTTCTTTGGCTCGTCCATGTCGATGAAGTCGATGACGACCAGACCGGCGAGATCGCGCAGGCGCATCTGGCGCGCGGCCTCCTCGGCGGCTTCCATGTTGGTCTTGAGCGCCGTCGCCTCGATATTGCGTTCCTTGGTCGACTTGCCCGAGTTGACGTCGATGGCGACCAGCGCTTCGGTCTGGTTGATGACGAGGTATCCGCCCGATTTCAGTGACACGACCGGCGAATAGATCTTCGAGATCATGTCCTCGACGCCGAAGCGCGCGAACAGGGGCGAGTTGGCCTTGTAGAGCTGGATCTTCTTGGCCTGCGAGGGCATGATCATGCGCATGAAGTCCTTGGCGGACTTGTAGCCGTCTTCTCCTTCGACCAGCACGCCGTCGAAATCCTTGTCGAACAGGTCGCGGATGGCGCGCTTGACCAGGTCCTCTTCCTCATAGATGAGGGCCGGCGCGTTCGAGCGCAGGGTCGTTTCGCGGATGTTTTCCCAGACGCGCAGCAGGTAGTCGTAGTCGCGCTTGATTTCCTGCTTGGTGCGCTTGGCGCCGGCGGTGCGCACGATCAGGCCCATGCCGTGCGGCACGTCGAGGCTTTGCACCATCGACTTCAGGCGCTTGCGGTCGGCCGCATTGGTGATCTTGCGCGAAATCCCGCCGCCGCGCGCCGTGTTCGGCATCAGCACGCAGTAGCGGCCGGCCAGCGACAGGTAGGTGGTGAGCGCCGCGCCCTTGTTGCCGCGCTCTTCCTTGACGACCTGGACCAGCAGGATCTGGCGGCGCTTGATGACTTCCTGGATCTTGTAGCGGCGGATCAGATGCTGGCGCAGGCGGCGCTCTTCATCGGGCAGGTCGTCGCCGTCGTCCTCGTGCTCGTCTTCGGCGCCATCGTCATCGCCGTGGCTGTTGCCGTTCGAATGGGTGCTGGCCTGCTGGGCCAGTTCCGCCATCAGCTTCTCGCGGTCGGCGACCGGAATCTGGTAGTAGTCGGGATGGATTTCGTTGAACGCGAGGAAGCCGTGGCGGTTGCCGCCGTATTCGACGAAGGCCGCCTGGAGCGAGGGCTCCACCCGGGTGACTTTTGCGAGATAGATGTTCCCGCGCAGTTGTTTCCGGCTTAGCGATTCAAAATCAAATTCTTCAACCTTGGCCTGGCCGTTTTGCTGGCCGTTGATCACGACGACACGGGTCTCTTCCGTGTGCGTCGCGTCGATTAACATGGTTTTTGCCATTAAAAGTATCTCCGGAGCGCGGCACAGCGGGCCTGCGGGCACGAAGCCTGCGGCGGAAGGTGTGGCGCTCATATGGGTTATTGAGGCGCGCGCTGGCGACCGCGGCGTCGGTAACGACGCTCAGTATCGCAAGGGGTCCGGAACGGACGGGTGAGGCGCAGCCCATGATTACGTGTTCCAACTCAGATCGCGCAGGACCGGTAAAGGCCGCGCGGGGCGGGGCCGCACATTTGATCCGCATGGTATTTAAGACCAGGTCGGATTGCGCGCCCCCTTAAAGGGTCGTGATGATGGCCCGGTGGCGAAATGCGCTCCGTATCCCGCATGATGCCATGTCGCGGCTATCATGCCGGACGACGGGTACGAGATAAGGCCGCCCTGCCGTCTTCACAAGGTCCGCCAATGTTTCGATGTCCTGCGCCAGTCAGCGCTTTCGCCGGACAAGGAAACGAGCGGTACCGATTTGCAACATGGCGCAATATTTCCATTGGCGTCAATGGAATTCTGTTGCGCCGTGTCACCGTCCGAACGCTGGCAGCCCTTTGCGGGCCACGGGTTGCAGCGGACCGGGCCAGGATAGCCGATCACGGAAAATTTAAAGTAAACGGGCCTTAGCCGTATTTACCGCTCTTTATGGATCGCTTATTTCCGGATCAGGCGTATCGATCCGGAGTAAGACGGATATCCAAAGGTCCGATGCGGTTGCCGATCCAGGGCACGCGGGCCAACCCCCCGATGTCGAAAAACTTTTTAAAAGCACGCCTTTAGGACGCGCTCTTTAACTGTTTGGCAACCATATCTGTTAGATTCGGGTAAACTATAGCTCTTAATCGTATTTCTACGCCGTTAGGGCATGATAGCCCGATGCGACGTCCCATGGCCGGTCGCAAGACAACAAAAAACAGATTTAGTGGTGCGTGGACTGCCTATGCCCGACAGGACGATCCGTCATTCGTTCAAAGCTTTGATTTCCGCCTGTTGTGGCCTTGCCCTGGCATGCGCGGTGCCCGTGTACGCCAAGGCGCCTTCGGGCGACGTCGTCAAGGTGCGGCTGGGCGGCAGCGGATCCACGACGCGCATCGTCATCGAGCTCGACAAAAGCGTCGCGGCGCAACTGACCAGCGACGCCGACGACACCCGGAAGACGGTAATTTCCCTGCCGGACGTGCAACTCGACCAGTCGATGGGCGGGGCCGGGCAGGGTGTCATTTCCGACTGGAAGCTGGAAAGCCAGCTCGGCGCGGTCAAGCTGAAGCTCAATTACAAGACCGGAGCGCGCATCTATCGCCGCTTCCTGTTGCCGCCGGCCGACGGCATCAGCACCTATCGCTACGTCATCGACGTCGTGCCGAACGACCTGAAGGCCGACGCGCCGCAGGTCGCGGCCGCGGTCGTGACGACGCCGACCCAGCAGGTCGACGCCATCCTGGCGCAGGTCCCGGCCAGGTCGTCCAAGAAGATCATCGTCATCGACGCCGGCCACGGCGGCAAGGACCCGGGCGCCAAGGGCGGCTATTCGTGGGAAAAGGACGCCAATCTCGCCGCCGCCAAGGCGTTGCGCGACACGCTGGAGAAGACCGGCCGCTACAAGGTCATCATGACGCGCGACACCGACAGCTTCGTCGACCTGGCCGCGCGCGTCCGCATCGCGCGGTCGGCCAATGCCGATCTGTTCATCTCGCTGCATTCCGATTCCGGCACAAGCAGCGAAACCTCGGGCGCGTCGATCTATACGCTTTCCGATTCGGGGACCGAGCGCGCCGCGCGCAAGGCGCTGACCAAGGGCGACTGGTCCTTGGCCGACGGCACCTCGTCCGACCAGATCGTCAACCGTATCCTGATCGACCTGACGCAACGCGCGACCAAGAACCGGTCGGCGACCTTCGCCCAGCTGGTCATGGACCATATCGGCGACTCGACGCCGCTGCTGAAGAGCAATCTCCGCCAGGCCGGCTTCGTCGTGCTTCTGGCACCCGACGTGCCCGCCGTGCTGCTGGAGATGGGCTACATAACCAATGCGCACGACGAGGACATGCTCAACGACGCCCGCCACCGCCAGGTCATGATGGCGCAGGTGTCAAAGGCGATCGACCAGTATTTCGAAAACGACGTGCGTTACGCCTCGCTGGTCGGGTTTCGATAAATCCTTTAGCTAATGCCATGAAATCAAACGGCTTCCGCGAATCCGCGGAGGCCGTTTTCATTTACGGCCTGCGCTTCATTCGCCACACCGGCGAAGAGGCGGCGAATTTTCGCGGAATGGCTTTGCGTTCCGGGCGGCATTTGGTAAATGGAAACAGAGACGGGAACGGGGGCGTGATGGCTTCCCAATCTCCCCAGATTACGCGCCCGTTGGAGGTCGTTTGGTAAAGTCGTCCGAGCGTTTGTTCGCCATGATCGGCGCCGTGGTGATGTCCGTCGTCGGTCTTGCCGGCTTCGCCGTCGCCATCTATGCCGCCTGGCTGTTCCACGACATGCCGGACGGTTCCGAGCTGGCCGACTTCCACCCCGTGACCTCGGCGCGCGTTTTTGCGTGGGACGGCACGCTGATCGGCGAATACGGCCAGGAACGCCGTATCTACGTCCCCTATAACCGTATTCCACCGCGCCTGGCCGAAGCTTTCATGGCCGCCGAAGACCGCGACTTCTTCCACCATAACGGCGTCGACGTCGGCGGCGTGTCGCGCGCCATGGGCAAGAATATCTTCAACCTGGTGCGGGGGCGCCGCTTCGAAGGCGGTTCGACCATCACGCAGCAGGTCGCCAAGAACCTCCTGCTCGGCAACGAACGGACGCTGGGCCGAAAGCTCAAGGAAGTCATCCTGGCGCGGCGCCTGGAAAACTCGCTGTCGAAGGAACAGATTCTCGAACTGTACCTCAACGACATCTATCTCGGCTATCGCTCCTACGGCGTGGGCGCCGCCGCCTTCAACTATTTCGGCAAGTCGGTCGACGAATTGACCCTGGCGGAAATCGGCTATCTCGGTGCCCTGCCAAAGGGGCCGGAAAACTACCGTCCGTCGAACCACAAGGAACAGGCGATCGCCCGCCGCAACTGGGTTCTCGGTGAAATGGTCCGCGCCGGCTGGGTGCCCAAGGCCGAGGCCCAGGCCGCCATGCAGGAAGACCTGGTCATCCAGGCCAAGCCCGAGCGCGCCAAGTACCACGACGGCGACTTCTTCGTCTCCGAAGTCGAACGCCGCGCCAAGTCCCTGTTCGCCGACCACGACGCCATCTACACCCAGGGCTATTATATCAAGACGACGCTCGATCCGCGTTTGCAGACCATGGCCTTGCAGGCCCTGATGAACGGGCTTGAATTGTACGACCGCCGCCACGGCTGGCGCGGCGCCTGGGGCAATATTCCCGTCAGTGACGTCTGGGAAAAGGACGCCGAGGCCGCCTTCGACCGTCTGCCGCAGAATGCCCGTATTCCGGCCGAACGCCCCGCCTGGCAGATCGGTCTGATCAGCAAGGGCGGTTCGGTGCGCGCCATCGACGGCGGTTCGGGCACGATCCGCGGCGACGACCTGGCCTGGGCGCAGGCGACGCGCGGCCTGAAGAGCGGCGATCTCGTCTTTGTCGAAGAAGACACCAAGGGCGTCTACCGCCTGCGCCAGGTACCCAATGTCAACGGCGCCCTGGTCGCGGTCGATCCCTATTCCGGCCGCATCGAGGCCATGGTCGGCGGCTATTCCTTCTCGCTGTCCAAGTTTAACCGCGCCACCCAGGCCCAGCGCCAGCCGGGCTCTTCGATCAAGCCCTTTGTCTACGCGGTCGCGCTGGAGAAGGACTTCACGCCGGCCTCGATCGTCGACGATTCGCCGGTGTCGATGATGGGCGGCGACGGCAAGGTGTGGTCGCCGGAAAACTACGAGCACGACTTCCTGGGGCCGCAGCCGATCCGCCGCGGGATCGAGTTGTCGCGCAACCTGATGACCGTCCACCTGGCGCAGAAGGTCGGCATCAAGCCGATCACCCAGAAGATCGTCAACGACTACGGCGTGCTCGACAGCATGCCGCCGGAAATGTCGATGGTGCTGGGCGCCGGCGAAGTCCAGCCCTATCGCCTGGCAACCGCCTACTCGATCTTCGTCAACGGCGGCAAGCGCGTGAAGCCGCACCTGATCGACGAGGTCCAGGACCGCGACGGCAAGGTCATCTACCGCGCCGACGAGCGCCAGTGTCCGGCCGCCTGTACCGACGCCTTCGACGGGCTGGAAAGCCCGCGCCTGCTGCAGCAGGGCGTGCAGGTCATGGACCCGATCACCGCCTACCAGATGAACACCTTCCTGCAAGGCGTGACCATCCGCGGCACCGCGGCGGCGGCGCATTCGCTGGGCTTCCCGATCGGCGGCAAGACCGGCACGACCAACGAATACCGCTCGGCCTGGTTCATGGGCTTTACCTCGGACCTGGTCGTCGGCGTCTATGTCGGCTTCGACGACAACCGCTCGCTCGGCGAACACGAGACCGGCGCGGTCGCGGCCCTGCCGATCTGGATCGACTTCATGCATCACGCCTACGCCAAGAAGCCGCCGCGCGACTTCAACGTGCCGCGCGACGCCACCTTCGCCTATGTCCGCGGTATCCAGGAAGCGTTCAAGCCGGGCACCGAGCCGCATTACAGCAATTCGGGTGAAGACGATGGGCCCAAGCCCTATCTCGACACCTGGAAGGGCGGCAATGACGAGGCGCCGCCGGTAACCGACGAAGCGCCGCCGGCAGGCCGGATCCCGGACGACCAATAACGCGACCAGTAAAAGGTGGTCATCGGCCAAGTTTCGGGTATAAGGCCCGGATGCCTTTGAAAGTTGCTATCGTCGGCCGGCCCAATGTCGGCAAATCGACCCTGTTTAACCGCCTTGCGGGCAAGAAGCTGGCCATCGTCGATGACCGGCCGGGCGTCACGCGCGACCGCCGCTACGCCACCGGCCAGCTGGGTGACATCCCGCTGGACCTGATCGACACCGCCGGTTTCGAAGACCTGACCGACGAGAGCCTTGAAGCGCGCATGCGCCAGCAGACGGAAAAGGCGATCGACGAATGCGACGTCGCCTTCTTCGTCGTCGACGCCCGCGAAGGCGTGACGCCGCTCGACCGCATCTTCGCCGACATCCTGCGCAAGCGCGACCGCCCGGTCATCATGATCGCCAACAAGGCCGAAGGCCACCAGGCCGCCGCCACCGCCGAGGAGGCGCGCGTGCTCGGCTTCGGCGAGCCGATCCACCTGTCGGCCGAGCATGGCGAAGGCATTTCCGAGCTCTACGAGGCGACCGAGCGCTATCGTCAGCTGATCGAGGGCGACTACATCGGCGCCGACGAGGATGGCGACGAGGACGACGACACCAAACCGATCCGTATCGCCATTATCGGCCGTCCCAATGCCGGTAAGTCGACCCTGATCAATCGCATTTTGGGCGAGGATCGCCTGCTGACCGGGCCCGAGGCCGGGATCACGCGCGATTCGATCAGCGTCGAGTGGGAATATGAAGGCCGCCAGATCCGCCTGGTCGACACCGCCGGCCTGCGCCGCAAGGCGCGCGTCCAGGAAAAGCTGGAGAAACTGTCGACCGCCGACACCATCCGCGCCATCACTTTCGCCGAGGTCGTCGTCCTGGTCATGGACGAGGCCAACGCCTTCGAGACCCAGGACCTGCAGATCGCCGACCTGGTCGAGCGCGAGGGCCGCGCCCTGATCTACGTCATTTCCAAGTGGGACCTGGTGGCAGAGCCGCAGGCGCGTCTTGCCGAAATCCTCGAGACGTCCGAGCGCATGCTGCCGCAGTTGCGCGGCACGCCGCTGGTGACGCTGTCGGGCGCCACGGGGCGCGGCGTCGAGCGGCTGATGCCGGCGGTGCTGAAGACCTACCGCAACTGGTCGGCCAAGGTGAAGACGCGCGACCTCAACGACTGGCTGGCCCTGGCCGTGCAGCGCCATCCGCCTCCCGCCGTCGAAGGCAAACGCATCAAGCCGAAATACATGGCGCAGACCAAGGGCCGGCCGCCGACCTTCGTGCTGTTCGCCTCGCGCGCCTACGCCATGCCGGATCACTACCGCCGCTACCTGATCAACAGTTTGCGCGAGTCGTTCGACCTGCCGGGCGTGCCGATCCGCCTGACGGTCAAGGCCAATGCCAACCCGCTGGCGTCGGAAGACGGCGGCTATGTCGGGCCGACGCGGGTCCGCAGCCGGATAAAGACGAAGCCCGGCGAGAAACCGGCGCACCCTGGCCGCGTTCGCCAGAAGCCCAAGGGCGCCGCCCCGGCGGCCAAAGCGAAGGCGACGGTGAAGGCCAAGCCACGCTCCGAGGCCGCCAAGGTCAAGAGCTTTCGCGCCAAGCCGTCCGGCCCAAGCACCAAGCCGGGCGCCGCCGGTCCCGGCGGCCGCAGCGGCAAGCCGGGCGGCAGGCGGTAGTCCATAATTGGTCGGGGCATGGACATCGAAGGCTTGTCATTGAAGGCTTTGAAGGCCCTCTCGCCGGATGAGCAGGATGCGCTGATGGTTTTCGGCCGTCCGCTCGCGTTTCATTGCGGCAGTGCAAATATTCTTGCGGAATTCAATCGCGATGGAACGCTACTGGCGGTCAACCTTGCCCATGTTGATGGGGGTGGCGAAGGCGTGCTGGCCGTTTTGTGGAAGGCCGTGGAATCCTACGCCATGGATCGAGGATATAAGGCCGTGCAATGGAACGTGCATGCTCTTACCTGCGCCAGGCCCAATCTCCGACTACAGGCCTTTCTACGCGGTCGGGGGTTCGTCGAAATCAATCACGAGCTCTTTGGGCCGATCCTGACGCTAACGAGGCAGATTTAGATTTTCACGCGTCCGGTGACCTATGCCCCAGATTATTGCCCTCCAAACCGCCTCGCAACCCGAGCTTTTGGCCCTGAACAACGCCTTCGCCGCCGAAACCTCGTACCAGTCGGAGGAAGACTGGGAGCAGTTGGTCGCGCAGGCACGCTTCGGCTACGCCGTGCCGCCTGCGGAGGGATTTCTGATCGGAATGGACCAGGCCGCCGATTATCACAGCCCGAACTTCCTGTGGTTCAAGGCCCGCTTCGACCGTTTCGCCTATATAGATCGTATCGTCATCGCCGCTTCGGCGCACGGACGGGCGTGGGGCGCGCCCTCTATGAGCGTATGTTCGCCGACGCCAGGGTGGCAGGCTTCGAGCGCGTCGTCGCCGAGGTCAATGCCGTCCCGCCCAACCCGACCTCTCTGGCCTTTCACGAGCGTCTTGGCTTTGCCGTCATCGGCGAGCAGGTGTTCGACGGCGGCAAGACCGTGCGCTATTTCGAGCGCAGGCTTTAAAGGCGCTCCAGCACGCGGCCGAGGCGGACCATCAGTTCGTCGATATCGGCTGTTGTCACATCCAGTGGCGGACGGAAGCGAATGCTGTCGGTGCCCGCGCCGAGCAGCAGCAGGCTTTCGGTTTCCAGCGCCAGGTCGACCAGCCGGCCCTTGTTGCCCGCGCCCATGACGGTAAAGCCCTGGTAGAGACCCAAGCCCCTGACATTGCCGATCTTTTCCGGGAAGCGTTCAACCAGTGCTTCAAGGCCCGCAACGAGATGCGTCTTCTTTTCGGGCACGGCGTCCAGCAGGCCTTCGTCCTCGACGATCTTCCATTCCTCGACGAAGCGCACCATGTCGGAAAGCGTCCCGCCCCAGGTCGAGTCGAGCACGCCGATATCCTCCATGGGATTGAGCATATAGACGGCGCCGTTGCCGAACTTCTTGGCGACGGCCACCGCCTGCGGCGGGTAGGGGACGTCGAACAGGTCGATGGCGAAGACGTCGCCAGTCTGTCCGCCCGAGGTCTGGACCTCGTCGAGGCCCCAGCCGATATCGTAGCGGTGGCAGAGTTCGGACAAGCCGCGATAGAAGCGGGGCAGGGCCAGGCGATGGCCGCCCGCACCCTGCAAGGGTTCAAGGATGACGCCGCTGATCTCGTCGCCGTGGTGGCGCATGACGAATTCGAGATTGTTCAGCACGATATCGACCTCTTGGTCGTTTTCGGCGTCTGTGCGCCGGGCGTCGAATTCCGGGAAGGGCATTTGCAGATTGCCCTGGATCAGCCCGTGGAAGTCGCGCGTGGCGATGGGGTCGTTGCTCAGCTTGGTGATGTTGAGCGTGTAGACCGTGCGGCCGTGGAAGGCCTGGTCGAAATAGATGAAACGATGGTTCAGCGTGTTGCGGCCGCGCGCCCGCTGTTTATGGTGGTGGAGATTGATGAGGTATTTCATCATGTTCTCGACCGCCTCGGCGCCGGAATTGACCGCATAGACCTCGACGCGGCCGCCGCGGGCCATGCATTTCGGCGCCAGGCGGTGCAGCAAACGGTAGTAGTCGAGGCATTGCGGCGTCAAAAAGTCCGGATTGGCCATCTTGGTGTTGGCAGCCAGGACAAGCTGTTTGACATAGGCCGGGGCGAACAGGCGCGGGTGATTGTAGCCGATCAGCTTGGAGCCATAGAGGCCGCACCAGTCGAAGATCATATCACCGTCGACGGTCGCCAGCGTCATGCCGAGCGACCGTTCGAGATCGACGGCGAACGGATAGGGCTCGGCGATGACATAGTTCGACAGTTCGGCCAGCATGCTGGCGCTGCGCATACGAGTATTGGCGTTCATAAGGCTATATGAACGTCAAAATTTACAAATTGAAAGTTAAATCGAACAGATTGCAGAAAATATCAGGCAATTTGTTGCGAATGCGCTGCCTGCCAGGCGGGGAAGTCGACGGTTTGCAGCGGTGGCGTCCGCGTGGGATCCGCCAGTTCGAGCAGCAGCGGTACGAACACATCGGGGTGCGGCAGAGACATCGGGTCCTCGCCCGGATAGGCCGAGGCGCGCATGCGCGTGCGCATGGCGCCGGGCGCCACGATGGCAGCCCGGATATTGGTGATCTCGACCTCGTCGGCCCAGGCGCGGACCAGGCTTTCCATGGCGGCCTTGGTGGCGCCGTACGGGCCCCAGAAGGCGCGGCCATGCGTGACCGAGCCGCCGGTGGTGACAAACACGGCGCGCGCTGCGGGCGACAGGCGCAATAACGGTTCCAGGGCGCGGATGAGCCGCCAGGTGGCGGTCAGGTTGACCGCGACGATCTTGTCGAAATCCTTGGGCTCGTGGTGTGTAACGGGGCTGAGCGTGCCGAGGGCGGCGGCGCAGTGCACGAAGGTGTCGACGCGACCGAAGCGGTCCAGCAGCGCCGCCGACAGCCGGTCGCAGGCGTCGCCGTCCGTGATGTCGAACGGGATCAGCGTGGCGTGCTGGCCGGTCGCGGCGAAGATGTCGTCGTCGAGCTCTTCCAGGCCGGCCTTCGAGCGCGCGCAGGCAATGACCTGGGCGCCGGCCTTGGCCAGACCGAGCGCGCAGGCCCGGCCGATACCACGCGAAGCGCCGGTCACGAGGGCGATGCGTCCAGTTTGCACGGGCGAGAGAAGCGTCATGGTTTTGGCTCGATAAAATGGCCGCGAAGTGCACTCCGCGGCCGGAAATAGTCAGTTGGCGCTGGCGAGCAGCGAAAGCTGGTGACCGGGAGAATCCGCCTCGTCGAGCGCGTTTTCGCGGTCGGTAAGACGCGTCGGGTAGTCGCCGGTGAAATAGTGGTCGGTGAATTGCGGCGTTTCCGGATCGCGGCGGTTATGGCCCATGGCCTTGTAGAGACCATCGACCGACAGGAAGCCTAAGGAATCGCATTCCAGCATCTGGCGCATCTCTTCCAGCGAGTGATTGGCGGCCATCAGCTTGTCGCGGTCGGGCATGTCGATGCCGTAGAAGTCCGGGAACATGATGGGGGGGGACGCGGAGCGCAGGTGAACTTCCTTGGCGCCGGCCTCGCGCACCATGCGGACGATCTTGACCGAGGTCGTGCCGCGCACGATCGAGTCGTCGATCAGGATGACGCGTTTGCCTTCCAGCACGACGCGATTTGGCGAGTGCTTCTTGCGCACGCCCAGGTCGCGGATGTTCTGCGTCGGCTGGATGAAGGTGCGGCCGACATAGTGGTTGCGGATGATGCCGAGCTCGAACGGCAGGCCCGACTGTTCCGAGAAGCCGAGCGAGGCCGGTACGCCCGAATCGGGGACGGGGACGACGATGTCCGCGTCGGCGGGGTGTTCCAGCGCCAGCTGGCGGCCCATGGCCTTGCGGACCTCATAGACCGACTTGCCGTTCACCACCGAGTCGGGGCGGGCAAAATAGACATACTCGAACAGACACGGGCGGGCCGCACGAGCGTCGAACGGCTTGAATGACTTCAGGCCGTGTTCGTCGATCTGGACGACTTCGCCGTGTTCGACGTCGCGGATGAAGGTGGCGCCGATCATGTCGAGCGCGCAGGTTTCCGACGCCAGAACGTAGGAGGCGCCCAGCTTGCCGATGACCAGCGGGCGGATGCCCAGGGGATCGCGCGCGCCGATCAGCATCTTGCGCGTCAGCGCCACCAGGGCGAAGCCGCCTTCGAGGTGGCCCAGCGCCTCAAGGAAGCGGTCGATGATCTTGAGCTGCCGCGAACGGGCGATCAGATGCAAAATGACCTCCGAATCGGAGGTCGACTGGAAGATGGAACCTTCGGCGACCAGCTTGGTCCGCAGGTGCATGAAATTGGTGAGATTGCCGTTGTGGGCGATGGCGATGCCGCCCGAGTCGAGATCGGCGAACATCGGCTGGACGTTGCGGATGAACGAACCGCCGGCGGTCGAATACCGCGTGTGGCCGATCGCCGCATTGCCGGGCAGGCGCGTCGTCAGGTCGTGGCCGGTGAAGACGTCGCCGACCAGGCCGTGCTCGCGTTCCGTATAGAAGCGCCGGCCGTCGCACGAGGCGACGCCGCACGCTTCCTGGCCGCGGTGCTGCAGGGCATGCAGCCCCAGGACGGCGACGGCGCTCGCGTCCGCCATGCCGTGGATACCGAAAACCCCGCACTCGAGGCGGGGCCGGTCGTCGTCCCTGTCACGGGAAATAGATTGGGTATCTGTAAGATCGGACAGGCCGGCGGGCTCAAACGACATGACTGCTCTTTTCAAAAACGCGAAAGACACTGAACCCGCAATATAGGGACAGAATCCTGATTTTACACTTCCGGCGCCACCTTGTCGGCCATTCCGGTGCCTTTCGGCAGGACGGCCTGGATGGTCTTGGCGCATTGGACGCTCAATGGATAGACCTTGGCATCGACAAACCAGTGGGGTTGGCGCTCAATAGGCGTTACGTACGAGAAAATCAAATGGAATACGCCCAAAATCGTCAGGGTCCAGAGCACTCCGACGGCGACGCCCAGGGCGCGGTCGACATAACCCGCCGTCTTCTGCTTATGCAGCTTGTCCGACAGGGCGTGGCCGAGATAACGGATGCCGATGAACAGGACGATGAAGATGACGAAGGCCGCCATATAGGCCGTGATGGTGTCGAGATGGAAGGCGCGGGCCAGGAAGTTGCGCGACAGCGCGGCCAGCAGGATGCTGATGAAGAAAGACACCAGGTTGACGACCTGGCGCAGCGCCCCGGTCGAGAAGCCGTAGAAGCCGAAAACCGCCAGCATGGCGAGGAAAATCAAGTCGTACAGCTGCATCAAGGCCCCCGGAGGTCTAGGCATTACGGCACATCGCCCGGTTCTCTGGATACCATTAATCGGCCTGGTTAACAACGGGGAGCCGACTTGTGGTGGCCGGTGAGGAAGGAAGAGGTCCACAGATTACACAGATTTCGCAGATTATTCCGAGCGCGCTTTGATATCGGTGAGGCGCGACTGCCGCGGCGCAGTCAACTGCAAGGCTGAATGCGCTCCGCGCCTTATTTCGACGTGTCGCCGCGGTAGCGGCGTCCCGCTGACAGCGGTTACGACTTCGGATAATCTGCGAAATCTGTGCAATCTGTGGATCCCTTTCCTTAAGCCTCCGCCGGCACAAGCTGGCCGATCGCGTCGCTCAAGGTATTGAAACCGCGCAGTTTCAAAGGCGGGTTGTCCATGGCGTTCTGCGCCGAGATCGCGCTGGAGAAGCCGAGCTTCAGGGCTTCCTTCAGACGCGCCTCGGTACGGCTGACCGTGCGGACGTCGCCCGACAGGCTGATCTCGCCGAACACGACACAGTCGCGCGGCAGGGCGATATCCGTCAGGGCCGAGACCAGCGCCATGGCGGCGCACAGGTCGGCGGCGGGCTCCGAGACGCGCAAGCCGCCGGCGACATTGAGGTAGACGTCCTTTTGCGCGAAGGACACGCCGCAGCGCGCTTCGAGCACCGCCAGGATCATGGCCAGACGCCCCGAATCCCAGCCGACGACCGCCCGCCGCGGCGTACCGTAGGCCGAGGGCGCCACCAGGGCCTGAACCTCGACCAGGACGGGGCGCGAGCCCTCGATACCGGCGAAGACGGCCGAGCCCGAGGCGCGCTCGTGGCGGTCGCCGAGGAAGAGCGCCGACGGGTTCGGCACCTCGCGCAGGCCGGAATCGCCCATTTCGAAGACGCCGATCTCGTCGGTGGCGCCGAAGCGGTTCTTGGTGCCGCGCAGGATTCGGAACGGATAGCCGCGCTCGCCCTCGAACGAGAGGACAGCGTCGACCATGTGTTCGACGACGCGCGGGCCGGCGATCTGGCCCTCCTTGGTGACGTGGCCCACGAGGATGACCGAGGTCCGCTTCTTCTTGGCCAGGCGCACCAGTTCGCCGGCGCAGGCGCGGACCTGCGATACCGAGCCTTGCGCGGCTTCGACGGCGTCGCTCCACAGGGTCTGAATCGAATCGATGATGACGAGGTCGAAGGGCTCGCGCTTCAGTGCCTCCAGGATGGCGCGCAAGCCCGTTTCCGCCGCCAGCTCGACCGGCGCCTTGGACAGCCCCATGCGCGCGGCGCGGCCGCGGATCTGCTCGACGGCCTCTTCGCCGGAAATATAGGCGACGCGCAGGCCTTTCGAAGCGGCCTGGGCGGTGACCTGGAGGAGGAGGGTGGACTTGCCCACGCCGGGATCGCCGGCGATCAGTATGGCCGAACCCGGCACGATGCCGCCGCCGCACACGCGGTCGAACTCCTCGATGCCGGTGATCATGCGCTCGGGCGCTTCGTCGACGCTGTCGAGCGTTTCGAACTGGAGCTTGTTCAGGCGCGAGATCTTGCCGGCGTCGGGCTTCAGGCCCCCCGGCGGCGCCGAGAACGTCTCCTGCACCAGGGTGTTCCACGCCTGGCAGGCGGAGCATTGGCCGGCCCACTTGTTGTGGACGCCCCCACAGGCCTGGCAGACATAGACGGCGGAATCACGGGCCATGGAACTTTACTCCGAAAGAATGTTCCGGATATGTTCCCGTTTTCCGTCCCTGTCAATCCCTCAGATATAATGCCGTTCGACGCGGGCCGCGATGCGCGTCAGAATCTCGTAGCTGATGGTCGACGAGGCATGCGCGACTTCGTCGACGGGCTGGCTTGGGCCGAGGATTTCCACCCAGTCGCCGATGCCGACGTCGAGGTCGGTGACGTCGAGGCAGCACAGGTCCATCGAGATGCGGCCGGTGAGCGTACGGCGTTCACCGTTGACGGAGGCAAATCCGTAGGCGCCGAAGCTGCGCATCAGGCCGTCGGCGTAACCGATGCCGAGCGTCGCGATCCACATGGGCTTGCGCGCCTTGAACGAGGCGCCGTAGCCGACGGTGTCGCCGCCCTCGATCCGGCCGATCTGCAGGATCTGGGCCTTGAGCGTCGCCACCTGTCGAATATCGGCCACGGTCTTGCCGAACGGGCCGCCGCCATAGAGGCTGATACCCGGACGCGTCATGTCGAAGGCATAGTCCGGCCCGAGGAAATGCCCCCCGCTGTTGGCCAGCGACCGCGGCACATTGCCGAAACGCGCTGAGACTTCCCTGAAGGTCGTCAACTGTTGAGGATTGAGCGGGCTGTTGGGCTCGTCGCCGCAAACGAGGTGGCTCATGACCAGCGTCAGCGGCCGGCGGCCGTGGGCGGGCAGGGCGTCGAGGTCGCCGGCGCGCACACCCAGCCGGTTCATACCGGTGTCGATATGCAGCGCCGCCGCCAGGGTATCGGGTGCCGACATCCACCGTTGATATTGCTCGGCGGAATTGATGACGGGACGAAGATTGTGAGCCGCGAAGACGGCGGTGTCACTCAGCCCGTCGAGCACATAGATGACCGGGCCGGCGCCCAGCGCCTTGCGCAACGATACCCCTTCGGACAGCCGTGCCACGAAGAAGGTCGACGCGCCGTTGCCGGACAGGTGCTGGGCGATCGCCGCGGCGCCCAAACCGTATCCATCGGCCTTGACGACCGGTGCGACCTCGGCCGAGCCCGCGCGCGCCTGCAGCGTCCGGTAATTGTGCAGGAGCGCGGCAAGGTCGATGTCCAGGCGGGCCGTGGCGGTGGCGTCTGAAGGTCGGGTCAGCATATTCGGCGCGTAACACGGCGCTGCTAAAGGGAAAAGCGCTATCTCTGCTCTTTACGAGAATGTGCACCGGGGCCTTCTAAGGCTTGCGCGCCACCCGCCAGATGGTGTCGGATACGTCGTCGCTGACCACGAGTGCGCCATCGGCGGCCACGGTCACGCCGACGGGCTTGCCCCACACCGTACTGTTGTCGATGATGAAGCCGGTCAGGAAGTCTTCGTAATGGTCTGACGGCACGCCGTTTTTCATCCTTACCCGGATGACCTTGGTGCCGGTGCGCGAGGTGCGGTTGCCCGAGCCGTGCAGCGCGATGAAAGCGTCGCCGGTAAAATCCTTGCCGAAGGCGCCGGACGCCTCCCGGGGAGGATAATAGAGCGCCACGCCCAGCGGCGCCGAATGCGGCTGGATCAGCAGGTCGGGCAGGCGCACCCTGGTCTTGAGGTCGGGCCGCTCGCCGGCCCGGCGCGGATCTTCGTGGGCGCCGATATAGTACCAGGGCCAGCCGAAAAAGCTGCCGGCCGGTACGCGCGTGAAAAAGTCCGGCGGCAGGTCATCGCCGATGTAGTCGCGTTCGTTATTGGTGCACAGCAGGTCGCCCGTCGCGGGCGCGATCGCCATGCCGACGCAGTTGCGCAGGCCCGCGGCGAAGAGGGTACGGTGGCCGCCGTCGGGGTCGAACTGCAAAACGGCGGCGCGTTCGAATTCGTCGCCCCAGGCCGCGCCGGTGCCATGGGTAGCCTCCCAATCGGCCAGCGGCTGGGGCGGCGCCTTCGGCATCGAATTGGCGACATTGGTCGCTGCGCCGATGGAAACCAGCATATGCTTGCCGTCAGCGCTGAAAACCAGGGTGCGTGTCGAATGTCCGCCGACGGTCTTGACCAGGTCGGGGACGACGACTTCGGGCGCGCCGGCGGTCACGTCGCCGTTGCGATAGGCGAAGCGGACGACCTTCAGGGCGTCTGCGACGTAGAGGTAGCGCGGATCAGCGCCCGACGGATAGAAGGCCATGCCGAACGGACCGTTGAGGCCCGTGGCGTAGGTACCCGCGACCTCGGCCGTGCCGTCCGGCGTCTGGCGCAGGACCTTGATGCGGCCGGCCGCCGTTTCGGCGACGAAAATGTCGCCGTTCGGCGCCGTGATCAGGTTGCGCGGGTGCTGGATATCCTTGTTGAAGATTGTCACGGCGAAACCCGCGGGTGCCTGCGGCCAGGCTTCGGGCGGGCGGGCCTCGGTCTTGGCGGGATTGGCGACACTTTTGCCGGCCATGGGTTTCGGCATGGCGGACAGAAGAATCCGGTGTACGGCGCCGGGACGCGACTCCTTCCACACCTCGAACCCCCGCTTGTGCGCGCCGGTTTCGGCCGCGGCCACGTCTTCAGGCAGCATGTCGGGGAATTCGTTGAGTCGCCGCCAGCGGCCCGGCGGTGCTTTCAACGTCTTGAGATAGGCGACGAGGTCGGCGCGGTCCCTGGCGCCGGAGACGCTGACGGGCATCATCGTGCCGGGCAAGGCCGCATTGGGGTCGGCCAGGAAAGCGTCGAGTTCGGCAGCGGTCCAGACCGCACCGTCCCGGCCGGCGGTTTTGAGCGCCTGGCTGTAGCCGAAGCCTGGCACGCCGCCGACCTTGCGGCCGACCACGCCGAAGAGCGCCGGTCCCTGGCCCGACGACTGCTTGCGGTCACTGCTGTGGCAGACGGCGCAGTTTTGCTGGAAATAGACGTTGCCCGCCCTGGCGTCCTGGGCGTGCGCACCTGACGCCGCCGTCACGGTGATCGCGCAGACCGCCGCCAATACCCCTCTGATCATCGCATCCCCCTATGGATGCGTGATGGATATCACGGGGTTGCGGGCGCGCCAAGGCTCGGGCGTCTGGCTCACCTATTCGTTAGAATAGCTGGCGTACCGTTCCGGATCGCCAGGTTGCCGACCGCGCTAAAGCAGCGTAGCGGTAGCGCAAGCAAAAAGCTTCGGCGGCTACGGACACTATTCGTTGGAATACGAGGCGTACCGTTCCGGATTCGCCAGATTGCCGAAGCGCGTGACGTTTTCGTCGAACGACAGGCGGACCGTGCCGATCGGACCGTGACGCTGCTTGCCGATGATGACTTCGGCGGTTCCGCGCACGCGGTCCATGTCTTCCTGCCACTTCAGGTGCTCTTCGGTGCCTTCGCGCGGTTCGGCGCGGCCGAGATAGTAGCTTTCGCGGTAGACGAACATGACGATATCGGCGTCCTGTTCGATCGAGCCCGATTCCCGCAGGTCGGAGAGCTGGGGGCGTTTGTCGTCGCGCTGTTCGACCTGGCGCGACAGCTGGGAGAGGGCGATGACCGGCACGGCCAGCTCCTTGGCCAGCGACTTCAGGCCCATGGTGATGGTCGACACTTCCTGGACGCGGTTCATGGCGCCGCCGGCTTCGCCGACGGTCACCAGCTGAAGGTAGTCGACGATGATGCAATCAAGCCCGACCGTGCGCTTCAGGCGGCGGGCGCGCGCCGTCAGCTTGGCCAGCGAGATACCGCCGGTGTCGTCGATATAGAGCGGCGAGGCGCCGATCTCCATGGCGGCCTCTTTCAAGCGCGCGAATTCGCTCATGTCGATTTCGCCCTTGCGCAGGCGGTCGCCGGACACGCCCGAGGCGTCGGCCAAAAGACGCGTCGCCAACTGGTCGGCCGACATTTCGAGCGAGTAGAAGGCGACGACGCCGCCGTCGGCCGTCTTGCGCGTGCCGTCGGGCTGGGGTTCGTACCTGTAGTGGCGCGCCACGTTCATGGCGATATTGGTGGCCAGCGCGGTCTTCCCCATCGAGGGACGGCCGGCCAGGATGATCAGGTCGGACTTGTGCAGGCCGCCGATCTGGCGGTCGAGGTCGGCCAGCCGCGTGGCCGTGCCGGCCAGGCCGCCGTCGCGGTGGAAGGCTTCCTCGGCGACCTGGAGCGCGGTCGAGACGGCTTCGGAGAAGGGGACGAAGCCCGTCGAAGACGAGCCTTTTTCCGCCATGGCGAACAATTGCGCTTCGGCGACTTCGATCTGTTCGCGGGCGTCGGCATTGTCGCTGATCGCCGACTTGGCGATCTCGCCGCCCAGGCGGATCAGGTTGCGGCGGATGGCCAGGTCGTAGATGACGCGGGCATAGTCGTTGGCGTTGGCGGCCGGCGGGGCGCGGTCGACCAGGTCGGCGAAATAGCGAATGCCGCCCAGGTCTTGAAAGGCCTGGTCGTTCTTGAACTTGTCGAGCATGGTGATCGGCTCGGCCAGGTGGCCGACGCGGATCTGCTCCTCGATCGTCGAGAACAGGCGCTGGTGGAAGGGTTCGTAAAAGTGCTGCGCCTGCAAGCCGTCGTACAGGCGCTCATAGGCGCCGTTATCGAACATCAGGCAGCCCAGAAGCGCTTGTTCCGCTTCGAGGTTATGCGGCATCGACGGCGGTGCGCCGTCGGAACTGACAGTGAGGGGAAGAGGGGAGTCCAGCATGGTCGGCATCGGCGGAATAAAGCAGAGAGCATCGCCTGAGTCGCGCCTTCCCGTGAACTGCGCACATACCGGCTATCCACAGTCTGTGAATTACGGGCATAAATAAAGGCCCCGCCGGCAAGCCGGAAGGGCCTTTATCGAGCAATGCCTGAGGCTTAGAAGCTTTGGCTCAGCTTGCCGTAGAGGTAGCGGCCGTTGAAGCCGAAGGGCGAGAAGCGCGTGAAGGCCAGGGCGCCCGCGCCGTTGCCGCTGGTGACATTGAGCGCGGCCAGCGTTTTGTCGGGATAGACGTCGAACAGGTTGTCGGCGCCGACCGTCAGCGTCGTATTGGTCTTGAAGCGATAGCTGGCGGACAGGTCGACCAGGGTCTTCTTGCCGGTGTGGATGTCCTTCGTATAATCGGCGTTCGGATCGATGACGTCGCCATAATAGGTCGCGCGCGCCGTCGCCGACCAGCCGCCTTTGGACCAGTCGAGACCCAGCGTGCCTTTGTTTTCCGGCGACGAATTGGTCAGGATGTACTGGCGAACGCGGGCGAAGAGGACGTGAGGCGTGGTGAGCGACGACGTCGGCAGAGCGTCAATGGACGTATTGGTCGTATTATAGGCGAACGACAGATTGAAGCGGCCGAGATCGGTCGCCGGGAGGCGATAGTTGGCCACCAGGTCGACGCCATCGGTCGTCGTATCGACGCCATTGATGAAGAAGCGCGCCGCGGTGACGCCATAGGGCGCCAGGAGAGCCGTAATATCCGAGCCCGACAGGTTTTCCGACAATACGATGCGGTTGTTCAGGTCGATATGATAGCCGTCGACCGTGACTTCGAACGGCCCCTTATGGAAGACGAAGCCGAGCGTCGTGCTGGTCGACTTTTCGGGTTCCAGCGCCTCGCCGCCGAGCGTCTGAGCGACCACGCTGGTCGCCGGGAAGGTGCCGGTCTGCACGATGACCGCCGGCGATTTGCTTGTGTCCAGGACCGAGGCGGTCGAGGTAAAGTACTGCTGTTGCAGCGACGGCGCGCGGAAGCCGGTCGATGCCGAACCCCGGATCGCGAAGCTATCGGTCAGGTCATAGCGCAGGGCCAGCTTGCCCGAGGTGTTGCTGCCGAAGTCCGAATAGGACTCGAAGCGCAGGGCGGCGTCGTAGCTGAACTTGTCGGTGAAGTTGCCGGCGGCATCGACATAGACGCCGATGTTCGAGCGGTGCTGGATGATCTCGTTGCTCGGCAGGAAGCCGGGGAAGCCTTGGGCGCCAGCGGGCTTGTTGGTCACCGGACCCAGGGCGTAGGACTGGAGCTCGCCGGCATTGATGCGGTAGTTTTCCTTGCGCGCTTCGAGACCGAAGGCCAGGGTCAGCGGGCTCGACAGGCCGACATCGAACGGACGGCTGACGTCGGCGTTGA
>OUNM011378791.1_pt1 | contig 52515 bp, 37 predicted proteins | sample 1769961 | NCBI WGS metagenome assembly OUNM01 (sample SAMEA3914820, study PRJEB12502) | metagenome | biome: forest; material: soil | place: USA | collected 2012-03-12 | depth 0.3 m
CCTGGAATAGAGCGAAGCCGTCTAACCGGGCATTGCAGCGGACGGGCGGGTCGGTCGCTGCGCTCCCTCTCCCGCCCGCCGCTGAATGCCTGTATCGTTAGCCAGCAGCCAATGACCGACGACCTAGATCCAAGGCCGAGCGAGAAAACTGATCGAGCCCGATGGTTTGATCGATACGTGCTTGCTCTAAAGAACTCCGTGCTCACGCAGCGAAAGGTTGGGAGCTCACACGCCTGTCCTTGCTGTCGATTTCTTACGTTGGGCGAGCGCGGCGGATTTGAGATCTGCCCCGTTTGCTTCTGGGAAGACGATGGCCAAGATGACAAGGATGCGTCCGTCGTGCGAGGAGGCCCGAACGGTGCGCTCAGCCTTGAGCAGGCTCGCTGCAATTTCGCCGCCTTCGGCGCCTGCGACGAGCGTTCAAAAGGTAGCGTTCGCGCCCCGAGGAAGAGGGAAGTGCCAAATGCTGGCTAACCAGTCGCTCGAGCCGACTCGCGTCGGCAAGCCGCCGCTCGCGGCTCAGCTTCAACGTTGAGCAGCAGCGTTGTGAACCACGATCAGGTGCTCAGTCTCATCGGCGGATTGGTTGCCCTTCTCGTCGGGCTGTGGGCAATCGTCACGAAGCGGATTGCCATCGGCGAAGACGAAAACGGGGAGAACAATTCGTGGGTGTACGGCTGGCGCGCCGTTGCAATTGGATGTGCCGCGCTCGCTTGGGCTGCATTGTTCTTTGCGTCAGCTGCCGGCATCATCAATCTCAACTGGAGTGCGGGATGAAGCTGCCCAACCGGTTGGTCAAACGGACCTGCGCCAGCTACGCTGGCTGGTCCGCTTACCGCGCACGTTAGGCGTCCAATGACTGAGTCATTCGAAATAGTCCTGTCAAAGGCTGCATCCGCTCAAGAGATCCGCCTGGCGCTCGCATCGAGCGTTCCTGATGAGAAGCTGGATATTCAGACTGGCGTAGAAGACCTAGCCTTTGAGTCAAACGTTCTTTCTGCAACCATCGACAAGACAGCCGATTCTCTTTGGCCCTGTGTAGTGTCCATATGGATTTGCCCAGACGACTTAGGACTTGGGGAGTATCCGGAAATCCAAATCGCTACCAGGCTATGCCAAGCGCTCAATTGCAATGCCTTGTCGTTTGGCGAGGTTTCGGCATTTGTGGAAAGCATAGATCCCCGTGACCCGTACTACTCCTTAGCTCTTGTAGATGGAGGGTGGTACTTGGCGAGCACTGCAGGTACCCCGCTAATGGGGCCATACACGGACGGAACGAGATCGTTTCCGGGGGATGCAACTGTTCGCCTGGTGCGCCCGATTGACATTCCTCAGAATGTCGCCGGCACGACGCCTAACCCTTCCATCGAGAGGACTCGCCCCGGCAAGCCGGGTCGAGCCTCTCATGTCAAACGTTGAACTTCGCATTGACCGATCATGACTGTTGACGCTTCGGAGCACGAACACATCGCGACGCTGGTGCACGCGGACGAGTACGCGCGCAATGCCAGCCAAGTGGCGAACCTTTCCACTGACAAGCTGGTCTTCATCAAGCGCAAGGAGCTCGCCCTAAAGCCCTTTGAGTTGGTCGAGTACGAGATGCGCGAATGCACGGCAATTTCGTACGAAGTTAAGTGGGCATTGCTTGGCATGGTGTTTGGCACGCTGCTTGTGCTGGTCATCCTCTTCATCTTTGCCTCGGACGTTCCAGCAGGAACACAAGTCCCAGTTGGTGCGTTGGCCATCGCACTAGTAGCCGGCGCCGTACTCATGCGTGGCCCCAAGCGCCATCGACTCACATTCGAGATCGCTGGAAAGAGGCTTCGGTGGCAATCGAAGGCTGGCGACTTCAAGTACAAGGTCGCAAGCGTGAACAAGGTGCTGGCCTTCGCAGAGTCACGTGGGTTGCTCAATGCTCGCATGTGAAGTTCAACCCCTTGCTGCATCGGACGGCTACGCCGCCCGCTGAGCGCGAACGTTAGACATTGACGAAGATTCACTCCGCCTCAATTCCAACAAGATCACCCAGAGAGGAACTGCTTATGAAGTGCCCACATTGCGCCACCCAGATCGGAATTTTCTCTACGGAGATGAACGAGTTGGGGAAGACGAAGGTCTGCCCACACTGCGGAAAGGGCGTCAAACTTGGACTCATTCACTCCAAGTTCGCTTTGGGTTTCCTTCCGGTAGCGGTTGTCGCAGTATTGTTTGGTGCTAGCGGTGCAATTGCCGCTGGCATCGCGGGTGGTGCCGGCGCTTTGATGGGGATGGGCCTCAAGCCCACAAAGAGCTAGGCGTCGCGCCGACGTCCATGCCTAACATGTCGCTCGACACGGAAACACACCTGCATAAAGCGGCTTCGCCGCGAGTGGTGTGTTCCGGTCAGCTCCGACGTTGAGCAGCGTGAACAACATGCGTTTTCTTCCAAACGAGAGTCTGTGGGCGATTGATCCGCCGAGCGGTAGTGACTACGAGATCGTCGTTGCCGGTGATGCGGTGCAGCCGGCGTCAGCTCGTCTCGCACTCGTTCGAGCAGCGGTGGAGTCGGTTGATGAACTCAAGTCCAAAGCGGTGGCGTATCTGGACGATTTTGTTGACCGAACCAAGGTCGCGGCACCGGGAGACTGGTTCTTCGAGGGCGTTGAGTCGGGCCGCGTGCCGGGCGAGGCTGAGGACCAGTGCAGCTTTTACTTCTCGATCAGAACCGACCCATACGGCGAATGGTCGGTGACGTTCCAGGACTCGCAGTCCAGGTTCTATCCGATCGCTTTCAGTCGCAGGCAAGTGTGAATGCGGCTCAACCCTTCGCTGCAGCGGACGGCTTCGCCGGCCGCTGATCTTTGACGTTGGGCATCAGCTGCATGACCGAGCTTGAGAGCTTCCGAAAGCCGTTTGGCTTGGCACTTCGCTTTCTGTTGATGCGATGGAACTTGTGGCTTGGCGGCGAGCAGATCCGAGCTCTCGACATAGCTTTCGATTGCTTCAACACTGAGATTTGCGTGAGCCTCCTGACAGGCAGAGAACCTGGGCTTGAAGCTTCCGGTGAAGATCCCTTGGCTCAGCCATGGCCAGTAGGAAGTTGGCGCCTGACTGGAATCAGCAAGTCTGCTCGCCATTGCTTCCCGGATGCGGCTGATCTGGTCAAGTGGATGTCGGACGCAGCTCGCAGCACCGACGCAGGCACGCCGAGCGAGCAACTGAACGAGAGTGTCAAAAGCTTTCTCTTTGAGGTGGCGACGAGCGACGTGATCTTGGCAGAGCTCAGGCGCTTCAAGGGAATGGCCACGCCGTTTCAGATTCGCGTGCATTGGTTCTTTGAGCGGCAACCTTCGTTGTACTTCGTTGTCGTATGAGCACTCGGCAGATGCCCAACCTTTCGCTGCAGCGGACGGCTTCGCCGTCCGCTGAGCTTGCACGTTGGGCAGCGTAGAAGGCGCACATGGGTAGGCAGAGGAGCGTTCAAGTTCAGGCCGTTGAGCGAAGCGTTGAAATCATCGACGTCGCACGCTCGTTTGCTGATCGTCCAGAACGGTTTGAGTGGCTTCGGGCAATGCTTGCAACCCGCGGGTATGACGCTGGCGCCGGCATGTTGGTAGAACTCCGGTCAGTGCCAGATCAGGGTTGTTGGGTTCACTACGGCATGTGGCTAACCAATTCCGGGGCCTTCCTGAAGTTTGTGGCGGACGAGGCGTTTGCTTCACAGCTGTTGGAAGGCTCAGGTCGGCTGGAACATTTCGAGCTGGAGGATGTTTCGGACCAAATCCCCACTTCAGCGCATCTGCCAGGAACTGGGAAGTCTTTTGGATGGTTGGCGTTAGAGGCGATGCGCCAAATGGGCACGCGGAATGCGAAGTAGGCGTGAGGATGGAAGCAAAAGCGCCGCCCAACCTTTCGCTGCAGCGGACGGCTACGCCGTCCGCTGAGCTCGCACGTTATATGGCACTGCAATGAGCGCGTCCGAACGACCAGCCTGGGCAATCCTCACATGCCGGTACGGCGCGGACATTCGCGAGCCGACGTTCGATGAGTTGCGCAGTGCGCTAGCCGAGCTCTACCACGAGGATCATCCCTCGATGACGGAGGGTGACTACGCGGAGCATCCGAATGCGTGGCTCCGGTATGGATTCGATAGTGGGCCGATGTACGTCCTGAACGTCTATCGAAGCCGGACCGTGTACTTCTCGCAATGGGCAGACTCAGACTATGAGACCGAGCTTGAACCGGAGACAGAGAAGATCAATGTCGCCGAGAGCGAGGCTCACCACTTATGGGAGCTCCTGGCGACGGGAAGGGTCGACGAGGTTAAGGCATGGGGGTGGGATGCCACATAACATAGCAGTCGACACGGACACGCTGCGGCAAGAGGCACCGCGGCAGATCGTGCTCCGCGCTGCCCCTTGCCGCAGCGTGCCGGTCACTTATACGTTGGGCGTCATGCCAATATGGATCTAGCTCGAAAGGATGGGGATGAGGGGGAACTTGTTGCCGCGTCTCAGGCGAGCGGCTGTTGTGGTCATGGGGCAGGCCATGCTGCTTCCGTCTGCACAGGCTGTGAACATTGCCATGAGCTGCAAAGAGGTGCAGGTCACAAATGAACTTTGGACCGCTGTCGCTCAGTACGCCTTCCGCGACAGGCCGGATGTGGCCTTTGATGGGCAACCCGAGAAGTTGGCCGAAATCCGACGGCCGCAGATTCAGAAGTTCGACAGCAGATTCGAGATCGGCCAACGGGAGCCGTCCTACGGACTGCATGAGGTGATTGTGACCGTGCTGGTAGAGGCGGACGGGCGTGTCAACGGCGTGGCCGTGCATAAGGGCAACAGGTACTTCAGCGATGCTGTCAAAGGCATTGCGAAAACGGCTGTCTACGTTCCCGCCGTCCTGGATGGTTCATCCATTCCTTCGATTGCGCGCCTGGGCTGCACATTCGATGTGCGGTGACGCCCAACTTTTCGCTGCAGCGGACGGCTTCGCCGTCCGCTGAGCTTGCACGTTGAGTGGCTCCACTGATGTCCCCCGCATTCTTCACTTCCGTTGCGGAGCGGCTGTTTGTGCGCCGCTGGTGGCTCTTCGGAGCATCGCTGTTGGCAATCGCAATCGTGTTCGCTGGGCTTTCCATGGCTCCGCCTCACTTGGCATTCTTGGCCGGCACGCTCGCGGGGCCGGCTATTGCCGTGCCTTGGGCATTGCTGTGCGCCTGCATCTGGTTTCACCCGCAGCGCGGCAACCTGCAGCCGCAAAGCAAGCTGGTTGGGCGGTTACCGCCGCTTCTTCAAACAGGGGTACGGTGGTACGCAGCAGTGTTTCTCGGGTTGTTTCTGGTCTGTGCTGCAGTCGTTTGGCCCGTGCTGTCGGTGGCTTGGCTATGAAGCCACTCAACCTGTTGCTGCAGCGGACGTTAGGCATCTGAAGTGCGTCAAACGTCCACGGTGCGATCAACCACCCCCTCGCGGCGAGAGACCACGAAGCTTGTCGTCGCTTTGCTTGTCTTGGCAGTCGGCTCCCATTTCGCCTTTCCCCCTGCAGTCGGTTTAGGGGCAGTCATCCTGTTTGGCGGTCTCGCAGCGCTGTTTCTATGTGGCATCTGCGTCCCGTCTACCTTCCGCCGCGGCCTGCAGGTTGTACCGGGAGGATTCGAGGTCTGGCGTGCGTTGCGCAAACCTCTTCTTGTCAAGTACGAAGAAGTCGAGTCAATCGTGGCGATAGCGCGCGGAGACGGCAACACGAATGACGAGCTGATATTTCGAGTCGTGACCCGTACAGGGGCAATTTCGGTACATGAGTACGACTTCTATGTCACTGGCGTCTTCGATGACTTGGCAAGACTAAAAGGCTTCAATCAAGCGGCATTTGAATCGGCCTCCCGTCATGAGGCGTCGCTTCGCGACTGGCTCGTTGGCAAGCAGTTTTCGCTCTATGTTCGAGGTGCGCGCACAGATGCCTAACCAATCACTGCAGCGGACGGCTTCGCCGCCCGCTGAGCCCCAACGTTGGTCAGCATGAAATCAGCCGTAGCCTTCATAGGCGCTGGAGCTGTTGTGGCTTTGGTGGCCGCGCAAGCTGTAGGCGCTTTTGGTGGCGGCTCGCCGACGATCACTGCCCCCGCGCCGTTGTTGCTGGTCGTTCCTGCCCTGCTGGGGTTACCCGCTCCCGTCGTGATCTTGCTTTTCACGGCGTGTTTCCTCTTGTGGCTCCCCTCGCTGTACGCAGGTAGGCCAGCGGTGCCAACGCGATCTGTTGCGTTGGGCGTGACAGTCGCCGTTGTGTCAACCGCCGTGTATGCCATCAGCTGGAGCTACGGTCTCCGGTATCAGGGTCTCGCTCACACCACTGCTTGTTTTGCGCTCAACCTCTTGTTTGCGATGTGCAGCTTGGTCGCCGTTCGCCGGGCTCGGAAGTACCCATCATTCAATGCCGCGCTCGCGGCACACACCATCACCTTCGTTTGGCTGGCTTCGTATGCGTTCCCGTATCTTGGTGAAACGCCATGATTCTGTTGCGGGCCAACCGTGTGCTGCAGCGGACGGGTTCGCCGCCCGCTGAACTTCAACGTTCAACAGCAAGAAAGCCGGCCGGAATCACCGCCACGTCATGAAGACCCTCGTCATTCCGCCCGCCGCCCAACGAGACGACAGCTCGGTGCAAATGCTCAGCGCATGGATCGCAGAACAAGGGCTGCACTGCACGCTAAACATCGGCTTCTTCGAGGCCGCCGGGCACGGCGAGGCCAGGGCATGGGGAATACTTCTGGCCGATCTTGTGAGGCACATCGGGAATGCAGTAGCGGAAGAGCTTGGCACACCAGCGCACGAAACGGTGGCAGCGGTCGTTGCTTCAATGCACGCGGAGCTGGATTCGCCCACATCAGGCACGGTCGGTGAGTTTCATGTGGGTCATGCATAGTCCTGCTGCCTTTTCGCCGCCAGCATTGCGGTTGAACCGGTCGCTGCAGCGGACGGCTTCACCGCCCGCTGACCTTGCACGTTATGCAGCATGAATGACGATCCGACTCCCTCGCCAAAATTCCGCCGGACGTGGGTCGCGTTGCTCGTTGGAAGTGTCGCGCTCTTGATGCTTTTGTGCTTCGGTTCTGGCTGAGCCGTTTCTCATTGCTCTCGCCGATGGCGCTCCATTTGCGGAGCCCCGGTCAATTGCTGGTGGCTGGGGAAACAGCAATCTCTGGCTTGCGGCCACCAGCGCATGCTGCTTGGCCTTGGCGGGAGTTGGATATGTCGTGAAGCGCTTGAGTCCGCGGCGCTCGCGATTCGCGGCAATTGCACTTTTTGCTTTAGTCATCTTGTATGTCTTTTCCGCGCAGTTCCCTGCCACCAAATCCATGGCCCGCATCGGGCTGTGGGCCGTTGCTTTGCCGGCCAGTCTTGCTGCCGGAGCGTGGCTTGCATCCAGGTCACAAAATGAGGCATAACCCTTCTCTGCAGCGGACGGCTTCGCCGCCCGCTGAGCTTGCACGTTAGGCCTCGGAAATGCACCCTGCACTTCGACTGTTGGATCAGACTGTGGCGTGGCTGCTGGCCGGAGTTGCGGTAGCTGTTGGCTCGGCCATGGTTTATTCAAATGTGGTCGATCCACTACTTTCCGGTCGTGGGGTTCAGCCGGATCAGGCTGTTTTTGCAATCGGCGTCTTGCTTGCTGCAGGCACGCTCGCCTACTACTTCAAATACAGAACTAAGGCAGCTCAGTGGGCCACCTACTTCATGGTTGCGCTCTGCATTTGGGCTCATGCGCTTGTATTTGTGGGGCAGCAGTTGTTTCGAGGTGCTCCGTTAGTGGCCGGAGACTGTTTGCGCTTGGCTGTTGGTGCCTTGAGTCTCTTCGCATTCGGCGCAATGTGGGCCAAGGCGGTCCGCGCCACTCCAAACGAGGCCCAGGAATGAGTGCACTACCGAGAAATCCGCGGCCTAACCAGTCGCTCGAATCAACTCGCGTCGGCAAGCCGCCGCTCGCGGCTCAGCTTCAACGTTGAGCGGCCGCTTTTCGGCGCTGAGTTCGTCAAGCCGAAGGACCGGACCCGCTGCAAAGCAGACGCCCCCGGGCCTCGTCCGTTGCATGCTTGTCTCGACCTGCGCATCGCGTCGTCGCTACGTAGCTGAGGGAGAGGAATTCAGAACTCAGTGAGAACCGACTGGGGCTGAGGCCGGACACAGGACGTCGTGTGTACGTCTTGTGCCTGCTGGAAGAGCTGCGGCATCTGACCAGGCGAGGGGCCTCCAGGCCTAGCTGGCCTTCATCGCGGCGCCGAGCTTGCCGATGGAGCTGACCGAATCGACGGCCGTGGACAGCAGATCGGTGTTGACGTACTGCTTGATGGATTCCGTCAGCGTGCGCGCCGGCACGACCGGGATCTTGGTCAGGTCGCCCATGACGACGCGGGCCTTTTCGATGAACTCCTCGAAGGCCTTGTCGCGTGCCAGGGCGGAGTCGATGAACTTCTGGGCCTTGACCTGTTCCTCGGCGATCTTCTTGACGGTGGCGGCCTGCTTGGCAATGCCCTTGAGGTCGCCCAGGGACTTGAGCTGGGTCAGCTTGGCATCGGCCTCCTTGGCCTTGTTGCCGAGTTCGTCCAGCTTGCTGCGCGCTTCCTGGATCAGCACGCGGCGCTCGGTGCACAGGCGCGAAGCGTCGTCCAGGTGCTTGGGCATGCCGGCACTCTTGCTGATGACGCTGCCCAGGTGCGTGAGCACGGCCTTGAGGTCGTTCTCCAGGTTGACCAGTGCGCGCTTCTCCAGGTCGTACTTGCCCTTGATGTCGGTGCCGACCTTGTAGAGGGCGTTCAGCCCGCCCATGCTGGCGAAGGCCACGCCCACGATGGCGATCAGCGGTGTGGCGGCGCCCAGGGTCATCACGCTCAGCGCGATGGCTGCGGCCGCGCCGCCGAGGATCAACGTGCCCTTGACCACCGCGCCCACGACGTGGCGCACCTTCTTCCATTTGATGTCGCTCTTGATCTTCTTCTTGGCGGCGTCCTCGGCTTCCTTCTCCAGCGTCGGCGCCCAGGCCAGGATCTGCTGCTGGGCCATGTTGTGCACGGCCGCGGCGATGTAGGTGGCGTAGTCCTTGATCTGGTCGTCCAGGGCCTTCTTCAGGTCGACGGCCTTGTCGATCTCTTCCTTCAGCTTGGAGGGGTCGGTGGCGGTGGTCGCCGCGTGGTACGCAGTTCTGAGCTTGTCGATGTCCTTCTGCATGGACTGCAGGGGCACGGCGAAGGCGTCGATCTGCTTGCGGAACTTCTTGCGCATGGCGGATTCGAAGTTCTTGACGATGTAGTCAAACTTGACCCGTTCATGCTCCTCGCTGCCCGAGCTCTCGACCTCGTAGGTCAGCTCCAGCTTGGGGGGCTTGAGGTCGGCCGTGCCGGGAATGTCCTCGGTGATGGTGATGGTCTTCTTGCCCATGGGTGTCCCGTCGCGGCTTTCTGCGTTGAAACTGTGTGACGCGACGAGCGGGGAAGTTCCCGAGGGAACTCGCGGCGCCGCCCTGTCACTCACCGAACCACGACGATCACCGAGGATCACCACGATGGCTCAAGTCAAACTGCCGGTCGCGCTCACCGCGGCTTCCTGGGACAAGCAGAAGTCCGCCCTGGCCAAGGCCGCCAAGTCGCCTGCGACCAAGCTCCCCGACGAGCTCAAGGAGCTGGCCAAGCTCAATGGCGCCGTCGACTGGGACGAGTTCGACGCCGACAACTACGACTCCGAAGGCGAGATCGCCGCGGTCACCGGCGAGCTGGACAAGGCGGTCGGTGGCGCCATCAAGGCCCTGCTGGCCCAGTTGCAGGCGGTCGAGAAGTCGGCCACCAGCTTCGAGACCGAGGCCAAGAAGGACAAGGCCTTTCCCAAGGAGCCGCTGACGGCCGTGGCGGCCATCGTCAAGGCGGCCAAGGAACACCGCGACGAGATCAACGCGTCGGTGGAAGCCGCGAAGAAGGCGCTGAAGGCCAAGGGCGACAAGCTCGCGGCCGAGCAGAAGAAGGCCGGCGCCGGCGGCCCGCCGCCCAAGCTGGTGGCCATGGCCAAGAGCCGGCTGCTGTCGACCATCGGTCTGATGGTCAAGCCCGGCGGCGCCCCCAAGACCGTGCGCTTCATGATCGTGCAGGGCAAGAAGACGACCGGCCTGGCCCTGGCCTATGCCGTCGGTCCGGCCCAGGAAAAGCTGCTCAAGGGCCTGCTGCCCGGCGAGGCGCCGTACAAGGTGCTGAAGGACCCCAAGGCCCAGGTGATCTGGGAGAACAAGTCGCTCACCTTCGTCAGCGACAAGCTGTCGGGCACCATCCTGAAGAAGGTCCAGCTCTGGTTGAAGAAGCAGTTCAAGCTCAACCTGAAGATGCGGGTGCGCAAGTCCAATGGCCAGGTCGAGGAAGGCGATGGCGGCGAGGACATCCCCGACGACCTGCTGAAGCAGGCCGCGAAAGAGGGTTCGGGCCTCACGACGGCCGAGGTCTCCAAGCGCCGCGCCGACATGGCCGACGACATCAAGAAGGGCCTGGCCGGCCCGGCACAGGCGCAGATCAAGACCCTGTACGCCAGCATCACCGATCTCATCAAGGCCGGCAAGGCCGATGAGGCGGACGAGGCCCTGGACGAGATGGAAGCGCTGCTGCATGCCGACGATGGCGGTGGCAACGACACGCTCGATGAGGAAACCGACGAGGCGGATGCCGAAGAGACGGGGGGCGGCAAGCCCACAGCGCGCCATCCGGCCCAGGAAAGCGAGGCCAACGAGGTCGAGACGACCGAGGACGCGGGTCCGGGCGCGGCCTTTACCAAGCGCATGAAGGCCATGGGCGCGGCCATCAAGGCCGGCCTGGCAGGCCCCGAGAAGGCCCGCATCAAGCTGGGCATGGAGAAGATCACCGAGCTGACGGGCAAGAGCAAGTTTGCCGATGCCGGCAAGGTGCTGGACGCGATCGAAGGCCTTTTGGGGACGAAGGGCGGCGACACGGCCAAGACCGGTGACGCCGACGCAGGCGGCGCGGCGAAGGCCATGGACGAATGGAAGACCCGCCGCGCGGCGGCCGTCACGTCGCTGAAGGCCGTGGCCACCCAGGTCGCCAGCGCCAAGCACGCCAGCTCGGCCAAGGCCATCGTCGAGCTGCAGGCCGTCATCAAGAACCTGACCGAGGCGCCGTCCACGGCCCAGCAGGTCAAGGAGCTGGAGCGCTGGCTGAAGGACGACGACGTGGTCACCGACGTCTGCGAACTGGCCGAGGACATCCGCACGCCGCTGCTGGGCGCGCTGGGCAAGCTGCGCGACACCCTCGCCGCCTGATCGCCGTCGCCCATGTCACGACCTTCGGAGCAGCTGGGAAATTCAGACAGCACGCCGGTTCGCCGCAAGAGCAGCGTGGGCGAAGTGCTGCAGGCCCTCAACAGCCAGATCATCGGGATCCCCAGGGTCAGCGAGTCCAGCAAGCCGCCGCCCAAGGTCGACGCGAGCGCGGTGTTGCAGAAGCTGGCCCGGCAGCTCAAGGGGCTGAGCGCCGACGCCGAAATGCTGCCCGACGAGGCGGACGCCGTCGGCGACCTGAAGCGGCGCCGCGAGGCGCTGGCGGGTGAATTCACGCCGCTGCTGGAGTCGACGCCGCGTGACTTCGATCCCTGGCTGGTCAAGTTGCGCCAGCTCGAGAAGGACGTGGCCGACGAGCAGCTGAAGATCGATGGCCTGGCCACGACGAAGGCGAAAGGCTACGAGAAGCCGTTCAAGGACCAGCGCGCCAAGCAGGCCCAGGACATCGACCGTTTCGACAAGGCCGACTTCGGCTCGCCGCCGCCGGCCGACCTGAAGGCGGCCTGGGAGATGTACAGCGCCGAGAGGCCGCGGCTGAAGCTGGCCGAAGAGTCGGGCGACTATCTGCGCGCCATGTCCGCGCTGACCAAGGTCATCGAGGGCATCAAGGCCATCAACAACGCCTTGCCGGTGCTCGAAGGCAAACTGAAGAACGCCGAGAAGATCGCGCAGTCGGTCGACGACTACAAGGGCGACGAGGCCTTCAAGAAGCCCGCGGAGAAGGTGGTCGCGGCCCTGGATCGCGCCAGGCAGGCCTACAAGGACGACGATTTCGACGAGGCCTACCAGGCCCTCGATGCGATGGAGGCGGCGCGCAGTGAGCTGCGCGAGGCCAGCGCCAGCGCCTTGCTGAACACGAAGGGCGCCGACGAGGCCGCGCTGCTGAAGAAGGCCATGGCCTTTGTCGACAAGGACCCGGGCATGCTCCAGAGCCTGGTCGCCAGGAAGCCCGAAGGCGAGAAGCTGCTCGACGAGCTGGTCGAGTCCCTGGGCGGCAAGGCCACGGGCAAGGCCGGCGAGGGCCAGAAGGCCTTCGTCAAGCAGGCCATCATCGCCCGCTACGGCCTCGAGGAAGAAGGCCTGACGGGCATCCTCAGCACCAAGGCCCTGCCGCGGCTGTACAAGGTCATGGGCATGGTGCCGGCCAGCCACGCGCTGGACAACCCGCTGCTGAAGAAGGTCGAACGGCGCCGCGAAGGTGATGCGTCGCTGTACGAACTGGGCCAGAAGAAGGTCGTCATCACCTGCAAGCGCACCGGCTGGAACGCCGACACGTCGAGCTTCGACCCCGACGCGGGCAAGAAGACCAAGGTGCCGGCCTTCGATGCGCACACCCTGCACGAGATCGGCCACGCCGTGGACGCCAAAGAGACCTTCATGGATGGGGCCAAGGGCAAGGAGAAGCAGCACGGCGCCTGGGAGCAGGACCTCACGCCCGAGACCATTGCCGGAAAGCTGTATGCGGACACCAAGTTCAAGTTCGCGTCCAAATGGGAAAAGGCCGGCTGCTCGCCGGCCTTCCTGAAGGCCTATCTCGCCGCCGCCTTGAAGGGCAATGCCGCCAAGGCGGCCGGCGCCAGCAAGATCAGCCGGGACGACCTGCTGGCCGACGCCGCCGTCAAGAGCGCGGAAGAGGCTTCCGCAGCGCTCAAGAAGAAGCCCAAGCCCGCGACGCCCGTCGAGATCCAGAAGGTCGAAGTCGCCAAGCTGAAGTTCGCCAAGGCGGCGGCCGGCAAGTCCAAGTCCAAGGATGCCGATGTGAAGAACCTGCTGCTGCAGGTGACCACCCTCATCCTGGACGGCAAGACAGCGGCCGACGCCGTCAAGGAAGCGCTGGCCGAGGTCAAGATCGATGCGGCCCCCGACCAGCTGGACTGGGCTGCACTGGCCAAGGACGAGGCGGTGAAGTGGTGTGAGGCGGTGCGGCTCAAGGGCTCGTCCACCGGTCTGTGGGAGGGCGGCGCCAGCAGTGCGACGGCCCATGCCCTGTCCGACTCGCGGGTCTATCAGGAAGCCTATCGGGGCAAATGGGTCAGCTATGACCTGGGCGCCCGCGGCGAGGGCATCAGCTCCTACCAGTTCCGCGCACCGGGTGAGTGGTTCGCCGAGGCCTATTCCGCCTTCTTCCTGAAGAAGCTGAAGACCGGCCATCCGCTCTACACCTGGCTGCAGACACAACTGCCTGCCGACCATCCGCTCAAAGCGAAGGCCGCCTGATCATGTCCCTGCTCCAGACCGAGGCAGTCACCTGCCCCCACTGCGGCGAGGTGTCGGACGTCGACGTGGTCTACAGCGTCTACGCCGACCGCCGTCCCGATCTGCGCCAGGCCGTCCTCGAAGACAACCTGCAGCGCGAGACCTGCCCGCACTGCGGCGAAAGCTTCCGCATCGAACCGGTGCTGACCTTTCTCGACATGAGCCGCAAGCTGTGGCTGCTGCTCCAGCCCGCCGAAAACCTGACGCTGTGGCCCGAGCTCGAGCAGTCGGCCCGCACCACCTTCGACATGGCCTACGGCCAGCGCGCCATGCCCGCCGCGCAAGCCCTGGGTGCGGGCCTGCAGGCCCGCGTCACCTTTGGCTGGCCGGCCCTGCGCGAGAAGGTGCTGTGCACCGAGCATGACCTGGACGATGTCGTGCTCGAGCTGACCAAGCTGGCGCTGATCCGCAGCCAGCCCCAGCTGCGCCTGTCCGACGATGTCGAGCTGCGCCTCACCGAGGTGGGCCGCGAGCAGCTCGTGTTCTGCTGGATCCATGCCACGTCGGAAGGGATCGAGGACGAACTGCTGGTGCCACGACAGGTCTACGGCGACATCGCGGCCAACCAGAAACCCTGGGCGGCCCTGCGCAGCGAACTCACGGCCGGCCCCTTTGTCGACGTGCACCGACTGCTCGTGCCGACGGCCGATTGATAGGAAAACAAAATGCCAAAAACAAGTCTGCGGGAAGTCCTCGAAGCCATGGCGTCCAAGTCGCCCGGCCTCACCAATGAGAAAGACGCCGTCGCGCTGCTGGACCTGCACCTGGGCCTGGTGCAGGAATGCCAGCACACCGATGCACCGGCGAAGTTGATCAAGGTCCGCGACGACGCCAGGAAGGCGCTGCAGACCACCTTCAAGGTGCGCTCCGAGAGCGTGCTGGCGCGCTCGCATGCCGACGTGCTGGAAAAGGCGCTCGCGCCGCTGGAGCGCCTGATCGACAAGGTGCAGACCGAAGAAAAGCCGGAGAAGGCGCGCTTCGACAAGCGCTGGGAGGCGGTGGGCGGGCGCGTCGAGAAGCTGCTCTACGACATCTCGAAGACCAAGTTCGGCGGCTATCCGGGCGAGGAGATGGAAGCCGCCATCAAGGACTTCGAGGTCAGCGGCAAGAAAGTGGTGGCGCAGAAGGAAGATGGTGACTACGCGCTGGCCAACAAGACGCTGGACCAGGTCGAGAAGGACCTGAAGGCCTTCGACATCGCCTTCGCGCCGATGAACGGCAAGGCCAAGGAAGACTTCCAGCAGATCCTGGCCAAGCTGGCGAAGTTCATCGAGAAGATGGACGCCGCGCTGGCAGCCAAGAAGTTCGGCGACCCGCTGAACATCTATTTCAAGCTGTCGATCGAGCAGTATCAGCAGTACCGCGGCCAGATCGACAAGGCCGAGCAGCAGAACGACTACCTGGCCGCCAAGACCTCGGCGCGAGCCCTGGACCAGTTCTATTCGCGCACGCTGAACAAGCTGTTCGACGACCTGAAGATGGTCTGGAACAAGCACCACACGCAGGCGCAGCAGGTGATCGCCAGCATTGCCAGCGGCGCTTTCCCGGGCGCCGACGACAAGGCGCTGAAGGCCGCCGTCAGCAAGGCGGAGCAGGCGCTCAAGCGCGCCGAGTCCGACTACGAGGGCGAGGCCGCGGTGGCGGCCGTCGAGGCGGTCGAGAAGACGGCGACGGACATCCGCACCGCGGCCGTCCAGGGCCTGATCAAGGAAGGCACCAAGACGCCCAAGGCCGCCCGCGCCAAGGCCATCGCCATGCTGAAGCATGACCCGGAAGCCATGAAGGTGCTGGCCGAGCAGCCCGGGGGGCCGCAGTGGCTGGACACCATGGTGGGCGACCTGGGCGGCAAGGCCAAGGACGCCGGCAGCAAGGACTTCGTCGGCGCGGCCATCACCGCCCGCTTCGGGCCCAAGCTGCAGGGCCAGTCCATGACGACCAAATACCTGCCGCGCCTGTACAAGGTGCTCGGCATGGTGCCGGATTCGCACACCGTCAGCAACGACATGCTCGCGACCATCAACCGCGCCCGCACCAAGATGGACACGTCGGGTGACTATCAGGCGGGTCATATCAACCTGAAGGCGCCCCGCACCGGCATCGGCGACGCGATGGTCAGCTTCGGTGCCTGGGTGCTGCCGCAGAAGCTGATCGGCAAGCAGCTGCCGGGCGGCGTGTCGCAGTTCGACCAGCTGACCCTGCACGAGGTCGGCCATTCGGTGGACGACAAGAAGAAGTTCATGGACGGCAAGATGGGCGCCGTCAGCTTCGGCGGCTGGCAGAAGCACAAGATCGACGAGGTGGCCCAGGTCCTCGGTGACGCGCTGGGCTTCTTCGGCGCCTTCCCCGATCTGGGCAAGCCCTTCCTCAAGGCCTATCTGACGGCCGTTCTCGGCAAGAAGAAGGTGCAGGAGGATGCCGACGTCACCTCGGCACTGCCCAACGGCGCCAAGCCCGACTGGAAGAAGCTGGCCAAGCACGCCGCGGTCGACCATGCGGAGAACATCCGCCTGAAGAACGACAGCAAGGGCCTGTGGGACCGCGGCGATTCGGGCGCGGCCAAGTACGCCATCGGCGGCTCGGTCTACCAGCAGTCCTATGGCCACGAATGGGTCAGCTATGCGCTGTCGGCGCGCTCGGCCAAGGTCACCGACTACCAGTTCCGTGCCGATGGCGAGTGGTATGCCGAGGCCTATGCCGCCTTCTTCCTGGGCAAGCTCAAGGAAGGCCACCCGCTGCATCCCATCTTGACCAAAGACAAGCAATCGACCGAGGCGGCCAAGCGCGCCGCGCGTTGATCGGAGACCGACATGTCACGCCTGCATTCCGAGACCTTTCCCTGCCCCCATTGCGGCGCCGAGCAGGAGATGGGCATCGTCGCCAGCATCAACGCCGACCGTCGCCCCGACCTGCGCCAGGCCGTGCTGGACGACAGCTACCAGCGCGGCACTTGCGAGTCCTGCGGCAAGGGCTTTCGCCTCGATCCTGACCTGACCTACCTCGACGCGGCCCGCGGCCAATGGCTGTTGGTGCGCCCGGCCGAACACCTGGACGAATGGCCCCTGACCGAAGCCCTGGCCCGCCAGGCCTTCGACCGCGGCTATGGCGCCGAGGCCTCGCCCGATGCGCGCGAGCTGGGCGCCGGCATGCAGCCGCGCCTGGTCTTCGGCTGGGCGGCCTTCCGCGAGAAGCTGCTGTGCGGCGAGCATGGCCTGGACGATGTCGCCCTGGAGCTGACCAAGCTGGCCGTCATGCGCGCCGTGGAGGACATGCCCCTGGCCGATGACATGGAGCTGCGCCTGAGCGCGGCGACGGCCGACGAGCTGACGCTGACCTGGACGATGTCCGGCGGTGACCTGGCCGTCGAGACCCTCGCCGTGCCACGGGCGCTCTACGACGGCATCGCCAAGGACAAGGGCTGGGCCGAAGCCCGTGCCGAACTGGCGGGGGCCGCGTTTGTCGATGTCAACCGCATCCTGGTGCCCGCGGAAGAAGAGGTCTGACTGAGCAGGCGCTGAGCGATGCCCAAGACCCATCTGCGTGAGGTGCTGGAAGCCGTCGCCGCGGCGCCCGGTGGCCTCACCGAGGACGAGGACGCCGTCGCCCTGCTGGACATGCACCTGGGCCTGATCCAGGGCGCTCAGCACACCGATGAACTGGCCTCGCTGATCCAGGTCCGCAACGAGGCCGAGAAGGCCCTCAAGTCGACCGCCGGGCTGGCCGGCAAGAGCAAGGTCGTGGCGTCGCACCGCCAGCCGCTGGCCGACGCGCTGGAGCCGCTGAAGCGGCTGATCGTCACGCAACAGCAGGAGCAGGCCGAGGAGGTCGAGGCGGCGCGCAAGAAGTCCGAGACCGAGCGCGGCCGCATCAAGCAGGCCATGGCCCAGCTGACCGCCAAGGAGCCGGTCGACCTGAAGAAGCTGCGCGAGCTGGCGGCGCTGGAGCACAAGCGCGCGGCCGAGCTCGACGCCGTGCTCAAGCAGGCGGGTGCGCTGCAGCTGCCCATCACGCCGTCGCCGGCCAAGGTCAGCTTCACCGACAACAAGTGCGCCAAGGAATGGACGGCCGCCGTCTGCGCCGCGGCCTTCGGCAAATACACCTGGTTCGAGTTCAAGGACCTGCGCAAGTCCGGCCATGAGGTCGACCTGCCCGGCCTGGTGGAGCAGAAGACCGTCACCGACGACGTGATGTGGAAGCTCTACCAGTTCCGCCGCCATGTCGTCGACGGCCTGATCGCCCAGTTGCATGCCGCCTTCCCGAAGTCGGGCCTGATGTTCAAGAGCAGCGGCAGCGAGGACATCGAGTCGGATCTCGACATCACGGTCGCGTCCAACCCGCCGGGTGACGACGTCAAGGCCATGAGCCGCTTCAACGGCGACATCAAGCGCAAGTTCGGCCGTCCGCCGGGCCGCGTGTTCGACACCAATCTCTATGCCCGCGACTACCGCGCCATCGAGGACAACATGACCCAGGGCCGCCAGGGTGCGGAGCCCAAGGACAGCGACATCGACCAGCCCAGCGGCGAGATGGCCAACATGAGCGGCATCGACCAGGACGTGGCCACGCTGATGAAGCAGCGCCGCTTCCTGGACGAGGAGACCTTCACGGCGATGTGGCAGGAGCTGCGCGACAGCATGAAGACCAAGGAGGACCGCCAGCGCATCCAGCAGCGCTTCGAAGAGGCCGAGGCGGTCTATCTGCTGACGGCCCAGGAGAAGGTCGAGGCCATCGAGAAGAAGGTCGAGGCCAAGCTGGCCGCTGTGCGCAAGTCGCGCGAGCTGACGCCCGACGAAGCCAAGACCTTCAAGGCCTATGACGAGGCCAAGCAGGCCTTCGAGAAGGCGCGCACAGATCACGACCTTCGCGCGATGCAGCTGCTGCTGCCGGAGTTCCTCGACCTGATGGAGGAGAGCTTCCCGGACGAGGTCATGGAGACGACGGATGAGCAGTACGCCCAGCGCATGACCAAGCTGCGCGAGGACCAGGCCCTGGTCAGCGCCAGCGAATCCAGTCACCCGGCCGAGGGCGCGGACTGCCAGCAGGTGCACGCAGGCAAGACCCATGCGGTCTGGGCCGCCGGGATCAATGCGCTGAAGGCGCGCATCCAGCAAGCCCAGTTCACTAACATCGTCTTCGCCAACGAAGCCTATATGAGCCAGGGCGCCATCACCCACATCGTGGCCGGCGCACAGGCCTCGACGCCCGAGAAGAAGGCGGCGGTGCTCGGCAAGATCAAGCCCGCCGAGCTGCTGCAGTCCACCAACGAGCAACTGGCCGACTTCTTCAAGGACATGAAGCACATGGAGCATGCGGAGAAGGCCGCGGCGCCCGGCACCGAGCGCCGCCGTGCCACCGGCGAGGCCTTCGTGCATGCCTCCAAATACCTGTCGCGCATGCTTGACGGCGCGGCCATGCTGCAGGAAAAGTACAAGGACGATGCCGCGGCGACGAAGCTGCTGTCCGGCGAGCCCTTTGCGCTGTGCACGCGCGCCAAGGTGGCATCACCGCGCGACCTGCAGGCCAGGATCGACACCCAGTTGGTCAAGCTGCGCAAGTCCTCCAGCATCCCGGGCGATGCCAAGGCCGAGCTGGCCGTGGACGACGTGAAGACGATGTTCAACGTCGGCAGCGTGGCCGAGCTGCGCACGCTGATCACGCAGTTCAGCATCGAGCTCAACCACCGCGTGCGCCACCTGGGCGATTTCCAGGCCGCGCAGCACGTCGAGCTCGAGACCGAGCGCCAGTACTTCCGTCCGGCGAGCTGAGCGCGAACTCAGCCCGCCGGGCCTTCAGCTCAGCTTGGCGACGGACTCGTCCAGCACCAGGCGGGCGTGCTCCACGTCCACTTCGTCCTTGGCACGCACCACCGCCGTCTGGTCATCCTCGCTGCCGCTGGCTTCCCAGTCCTCGCGGACGAGGAGTTCGTCGAAGACGGCCTTGCGCTCGCTCTTGCTGAGCTTGAGGAAGGTCTTGTCCGGATAGAGCTCAGCAGCCAGTGCCGCCATCTCCTGCTGGACTTCCGTCTTGCTGACCATGCGGCCGCGCAGCCCGGAGGCATCCAGGTCGAGCTTCAGGGTGTACTCGTCGACGACGTCCTGCACGATCAGCCTCGTGGCGGACGAAAGGCCCGGCACGCCCTCCAGCGTGAGCTTCTTGTCCCTGGCCCTCTCGCCTTCCCATTCGGCGACATAGATCCCGTGTCGTTCGCTCAGGCGGACGCGCGCCGACGTCGTGCGCGACATCGAGCCGACCACCCAGAACTTGTTCTTCAGTCCCTTGCTGGAATCGAAGCTGCGCTTGGGCGGCGGCACCAGCAGGGCTTGCGATGACTTGCCGCCGAAGGTCCAGGCCTGCTCCTCCAGGGGCTCGTGCCGGTAGGCCTCGCCGGTATTGGTGTAGCTCTTGTCGTTCTCGGCGAACAACTCGGCCTGCACCTTCATCGCCGGCAAGGCGGTGCCGCCTTTCACCTTGGCCTGGTCCTGCGGCGTGAATGGCGTCTTGCCCTTGTACTGCGCCACGATCATGTTCTGCCAGGCGTGGGCGTTCTCGTGCAGGATGGTGTCCATCATCTCCTTGAAGTCGCCGAACATGGCGTGGTTGGAGTTGATGATGATCTCGGCCGGGAAGTTCGGCGTGGTCTCGCCGAAGTCGTCATCGTCGGGCAGCGCTTCCAGCTTCACGATGACCGGCGGATTCGGGAATCCGGTGGGGGGATGCTTGGGGTCCAGGCCGGACAGCGCCATCAGCTTCTCGAACTGCTGTTCGGCGATCTTCTGAAAGATCCCCTTCAGCTTGGGGATGTCCGTGGCGCCGGGCTGCTTGGGGTCCTTGCCGGCCCATGCCGCCCAGTTCTTCTCGTTCTCCTCCCATTCCTGCTTGGCCTTGCGGCTTTCGGCCGTGGCGTTCTTGCCATCGTCGCCGCGCAGCAGCTTGACCACGTCCTTGAGCACCTTCTGCTCTTCCTTGACGAAGTCCTCGTCCAGGGCCGGATTGGCGAACACGTCGAAACGGGACGGCTTGTTGGCCGTGTTGGAGGGAATCTTGCGCACCAGCTCGACTTGCTGCTTGGCGGTCAGGATCTTCAGCAAACCCTTGGCCTTCAGATCCGCCACCAGCTGCTTGGCTTGCGTGGCATTGGCGGCGCCGCCGATATCGGTGTCGATGCCGGCACGGCGCTTGTCCAGCAGGGCCTTCATCAAGCGGGCGCAGTTGGCGAGTTCGACATTTGCCTCGCGGAACTTGCCGGCGTTCTGCAGCGCCACCACGGCCTGGCGGGAGACGTCATAGGCCTGGCGCTCGGCCTTCCAGGCAGTGTCGGTGCCGTTGTCCGCTTCGGGCAAGGTGTCGGCCACCTGAATCTGCGGCGTCATCTTCTTCAGGCTGGCGAAATACTTGCGGACCTGGTCGTCATGGGCGCCCAGCAGCGGCGCCGCGGCGTCGATCTTCTGGCGCAGCACGCTGACGGCTGCCGTCGCGGCCTGAGCCGCCGTGTCGCGCGCCGAGCCCTTGGCTGCGCGAGTGAACTCGGCCAGCTTGAGCTGGGCATCGCGGTTGGCGTTCTCGACGGCGTTGCTGGCCTTGCGGGTCGCCGCGGAGCGGTACTCGGCGGGGTAGTTGACGATGTCGTTCAGCCTCAGCTTGAGGCGTTCGTACAGCGCATCGGGGTCGGCCGACGTCACCTCCAGGCGGCGCTCGATGGCATCGACGGCGCTGAACACCGGCTGGGCGAGCTTGCGGGCCTGTTCGATCTTGGCGGCGCTCAGGTCGCCGTCCAGGGCCTTCAACGCGAGGGCCTGCAGGGTCTCGATGTCCTTCTTCTCCTTGGGCAGGTGGCCCTCCGGAAGCTTGACGTTGATTTCCCCGCGCAGGATCTCCGCGACGCGCTCCAGCCCGAGGTCGGCCCGCATCTGCGCGCCGGCGCAGACCGCACCGAGCTGGCTCACCGCGTCGGCGGCTTCGTCCAGCTTCAGGGCGTCAATGTCCTCGGCGATGCTCAGCCGCAGCTGGCGCGCATGTTCACGCTCTTCGTCGGTCATGCCCGGCAGGTCGGCGTAGAGGGCTGCGTCTTCCTTGACGGCCACGCTGCCGTCGACATCGTCCCGGTAGGTGGCCAGCAGCTTGCGCGCCTGCGCATAGTCCTGGGCGTTGGCGAGATCGACGATGGCGTCACGCCGTTCGGTCAGCTTGCCGTTCAGCGTCAGCCCGGCACCGGCGGCGCGGCGATACAGCGTGATCACCTCTCCGCCTATGCCCAGGGCTTCGGAGTCGACCGTCTTGGGATCGGCCGTGAGCGGATCGACCTTCTTCTGTTTCTTCTTGAAAGGGTTGAGGCTTTCCAGCACCTCACGGACGGCGGACTTGGGCATCTTGGCTCCAGCGTGGGACAGATGCCATTGAGTGAACAACAGGCCCGCTTGGTTCCAGCCGCCCGACGCGCAGGGGCGCGTCGGGGTTGCGTCAACCCAGCGACTTCAGCAGGGCTTCCAGGTCCGGGTCCATCGCGTCGTCGCTGCCCGCAGCCTCTGCAGCAGGCTCGGCAGCGGCCGGCGCGTCGTCGTTGAGGCTGGCGAGCAAGGCGTCGAGATCGTCGAGGTCCGAGGTGTCGGCGGCTGCGGGCGCGGGGGCAGGTGCGCTGTCGCCACCACCGGCCAGGTCGGCCAGCAGCGCGTCCAGGTCGGAGTCGTCGTCGGAAGCGCTGCCGGCCGGCGCGGCTTCGTCCTCGGTCGCTTGTTTCTTGGCGGCAGCTTTCGGCGCGGCCTTGGGTGCGGCTGCCTTGCGTTCCTCGGGCTCGGCCAGCTTGCTGCGCACGGCCATCTCCACGCCCATGCGGGCGCCGGGCTTGGAAGCGACGGCAGCCGGCGGCGTGAAGGTGCCGGCGACGGTGTCGGGGCCGGTCAGCTGCACCAGGGGCTCGCCCTTGTGGGCCATCAGGGCCTTGAGGCCATAACGGGCCATCTCGGTGGCGACAGTCGTCGAGATGAAGCGCTCCGTGCAGGGCAGGGCGGTGCTGTCGCCGTCGGCGTCGACGAAGTGGTGGAAGGGCAGCTCGTCCACATTGGGCTTGCCGCCTTGGCCGGCCAGCACGGTCAGCGCCAGCAGGGCCGGGTGGCCCCACAGCAGGGCGCCCAGACCGTCGGCCATCGTGAACTCCTCGAAGGCAAAGGACGAGATCGGGTCGCTGCGCTTGCCGTAAGGGTGGCGCAGCAGGAAGCGGGGCCCCAGCAGTGCCAGACGCTTGGACTCGGGCAGTCCGCGAAGGGCCGCGAAGGCGTCGACGACGAGCTGGTGGGGCGGGTTGCGTGGGTTGCTGAGGTCGTCGATGGCCATCGACGTGAAGAAGGTCGCGCCGGCGGCGTTGGCGATCTTGGCCATGCGGCCCAGCAGCTCGGTGTGGGGCGGCGTGGCCTCGAACTGGTAGAGGCCGGCGACATAGGTGTAGCCGCCGTCCTTGGACTCGGCCGGCTTGCTGACGAGCAACTGATAGAGGCCGCTGTCGGTCAGGTCGTCGCTGGTGCTGAGGTCGGCGGCAAACTCCTCGGCGCTGATGTCGATCAGATGCACCTGCAGCATCGGCCCCGTCTCGAGGCGGCGCAGCAGGAAGTCCACACCGCGCCACAGCGATTCGGTGGTCTGGAAGTCGGGCTGGTGCAGCACGGCGCGCATGCCGTCAGCGATGGATTCGTCCAGCACTTTCAGCAGGCCCACCTTCTCAGGCTTGGCCGCCGGCACGACGAAGGGGCCGATGACATTGCGCAGCAGGGCATCGATATTGCCGCCGCTCTCGGGCGCACTCGTGCGGCCGGTCAGGCGGGCGAAGTCGCTCAGCTTGGCGCCGGCCGACGGTGCAGAACCCCGGGAGCGCACGCCGTGCACCGTGCGCGAGGCCTTGCGAGCCGCGCCGCCGCCCATCTTGACGACCTCGGCCGCGGCCTTGTCGAAAGTGGCCGTGTTGTTGAGGCGCTTGCGCAGGTCGTTGAGCTTCTTGAACAGCTCCAGTTCGCGGAACAGCGTGTCGGGGTGGAAGGACTCGAGGTCGGCCAGCGGGATCTCGACCGGTGCGCCATCCGCACCCACCGGCAGGTTCAGCGTGATGTTCTGCTGGCCCAGCCAGTCTTCCAGCGAATCGAACTCGACGCTGCGCGGCTTGCGGCGAGCCAGGTCGGCGCCGGTGTCCAGGCGGCCGGCAGCGGCGCCGGCACCGAAGTCACCGAGCAGGGCGATGCGGATGGGGCGCTTGGCGGCCCAGGCTGGGGCGGCGGCCGACAGTTGGCCGTAGTTGGGGGTCCAGTCGCTCATGGCGTCCTCAATTCGGTTTGAACAGGGCGGCAAAGGCCGCCCCTTGGGGGAGTGCGGGCTGCACGGTCGGGCCGGCGCCGGCATGCAGCCACAGCGAGCAGCCTTGCAGGCCGTCCCAGGCGGCCTGGCTCAGCAGGCTGGCCAGCGCGGGGGGCAGCGTGTTGTCGTGGGCAGCGGCCGGAGGCGGCAGATCCGCAAGCGCGGCATCCAGGGCCTCGGCGCTCCAGTCGTCGTGCAGGGCATTGACGGCGATGTCTTCCAGCTGCCCGGCCCACTGCCACAGCGCCGCCACCTGGGCGCCATCGCTCGGGCGCTGCAGCGGCGGGCTGATGACGACGAGAGGGAAGTAGCGGCCGACGCGGTCCACCGACGGGATCATGACGCCGACGCGCAGGCCCTCGCCCGAGCCATCCGGCAGCGAGCCCGGCAGCAGCGCAAAGCGCCAGGCCGGGCTTGCGAGGTAGTCGCTCAGCCAGGTCTCTGGGGCGATCTCGCGCAACTGGTGCAGGCCGGCCGCCAGCCAGCCGTCCCATTGGGCGATCCACTCCGGCGGCAAACGGCGTGAGGCGAAGTCACCCAAGGCGGGCAACTTGCCGTACCAGCCGGGCGTCATCGCGAAAACTCCGAACACAGCCACAGAGGCACAGAGACACAGAGGAATTCGGAAGCACTTTCTCTCTGTGCCTCTGTGCCTCCGTGGCTGTGTTTCTGCAATTGAATATTCACAGCGCCCCCGGGCAGCGGAACTGCTGCAACTCGCGCAGGCGGAAGGGGTTGAAGACGCTGCTGGCCGTCACTTCCAGGCGGGCGCGGTGGCCGTCCAGGTTCATGACGACGACGAAGCGCTCGGGCTGCTGGGGCGAGCCCTGCACCTCGAAGCGGTCGAAGAGGCGGAACAGCGCCCAGGGGCCGTCGAAGGTGACGGGCGTGCCGCCCGGCTGCGCGCTCAGCTTGATCTGCGAGGACAGGCGCGCACCCGGCCATTGCAGGCTGACGGCCTGGTTGCTGCCGGCGACGAACTTGGTGACCTGGCCGTCGATGTCCAGATTCAGCTCCTTCAAGCCGTCGCCCAGCTCCAGCACGCGCACGTCGACGCGGAAGGCCGGGGCCTTGCCGCCGCCGCGGAAGAAGACCTCGCGCACGCGGGCCGCGCGCTGGAAGTCGGCGAGCGCGGCTGGCGACACCGGCTTGCTGCCGTCGCCTGTCGGCCGGAAGCTCCAGGGGTTGGTGCCGACGTCGACCAGGGGCGCGAGCTTGCGCGTGAAGAAGTCGTCCATCAGGCCGCCGGGGGCGAAGAACTGGCCGAAGTCCTCGGGCAGCACGTCGACCTTGCTGCCCTGGGCGACCGGATAGCGGCCGGCGATGGCGCGCGAGCAAAACTCGCTGACGGGCTGCAGTTCGCCGGTCAGGCTCTGGCGCTCGACGAGACGGCTCTGGTTGTCCGAGGCCTCGGCCAGGGCTTCCAGCGCGCCCCGCAGCGGCTCGGGCTGCTGGCCGGCGGCGGCCTTGAGCTTGCCGCCCCCGCCACCCGCGGGCGGCGGCGACTTGCTCTTCAAGGCTTCCTGCACGGCGCTGAGCTGCACATAGACCTCGTTGAACATCTTCATCACATCGTCCAGCGGCGGCGGTGTACCGGTGACGAGGCGGCGCAGCGCGGCGAAGTGGTCGTCGACGATCTTCTCCAGCGGGCCGTCCGACGAGATGGCCGTCGGCGCCTTGGCCTGGTTGCCGGCCAGGCGGGCCAGCTCGCCGCCCTTGGCGAAGATGGCGTCGTCGGCGCGCTTGTTCAGCTCCTTGTTGATGGAGTTGTCGTTGCTGACCGGATCGATCAGCGTCGTCTCCTTGGACGCGGCGCGCAGGAAGGCGGCCAGCGGCGAATCCACGGCCGACAGCAGCCGCGACACGGCGATGCCGCGGTCCAGGCCATTGAGCTTCACCAGGCGCACGTCGGCCAGGTAGTTGTCCCAGACCTTGACGTACTCCTCCAGGTAGAGGCGGCGCACGCGGTTGACCAGGGTCTTGTCCTCGGCCAGACGCTTGGCGGTGGCGGGATTGGTGCCCAGCACCCAGGCCTCTTCCTCGGCGAGCTGCTTGGCCGTCTTGTCCACCGAGGTCTGGAAGGCTTTCTTGTAGCCGTCCTTGGTGAACATGCCCGGGATGCCCTGGGTCAGCGGCGCGCCGCTGGCACGCACGAAGACGTTGGGGCTCTGCGGGCCGGCCGCGGCCGCCACCGTGAAGGGCGGCAGGTCGCCGTCGATCTGGGCACGGCGCAGGCGGCTGAAGATGCGGTATTCGAGCGGGTAGGCGCCCAGCATCTCGCGCACGCTGGCCACCAGGGTCTTGTCCATGGGCTGGGCCACTTCGAAGCTGCCGCGCGACAGCAGGGCGTCGAGGTGGTTCTTCAGCAGGGCCACCTTCTCGGCGCCGAGGCTGCCTTCGAGGTTGGCGTCCCAGTCCAGGCCGATCCAGGCCTGCAGGCCGGGCTTGTCCAAATGCTCCGGCGTGTAGAGCATCAGATAGGCCTTCAGCGACTCGTAGGCGAACTCGAGGTTGTCGCGGTTGGCGGTGCGCAGGCGTTCTTCCAAACGGGCCGCGATGCGCGGTGCGAGGGCGCGCTGCAGCAGGCGGTGGTAGGAGACCTGGGCGCCGGCGTCGAGCTTGTCGCCCTGGAAGAGGCCGAAGCCCAGCGACAGCGGCGGGCTGTCCAGCGCAAAGCCGGGCGGCTGGGCCGCGTCGCGGATGGCGGCGAGGGCTTCGGGCAGGGCCGAGGGGTCGCTGCCGCTGGTGGGCGGCAGGGCTGTGACCGTGTCCTTCAGCGCCGGCAGCTTGGCCTCGATGTCGGCGATGTAGCGCTTGTTGCCGAAGTAGCTGAAACCCCAGCCGACCAGCAGGGTCAACGTGATGACGCCGACCGTGGCCAGGCCGGCCAGGCGCAGGCGCGCGCTGCGTCTCTCGACCTGGGCGTTCTGGCCCACCAGACCCTGCTCGACGAAGATGACCTTGCGCAGCAGGTGGTTCAGGAAATAGCTGCGGCCCTTGGCCGCGGCCGGCGGCGTCAGGCGCCGCTCGACGCCGAAGGTGCGGGCCAGGGCGCCCAGCACACGGTCGATGGGCGTGCCTTCCTGCGTGCCGCTGGTGAAGTAGACGCCGCGCAGACGAGGCGCTTCGTCCAATGCGCCGCCACCGCCGAACACGGTTTCCAGATAGCCACCCAGCAGGCCCTTGAGGCCACCGAACTGCTGCGGGAAGGCGAAGATGGTGGCGCGCTTGAGCGTGTCGCTCTCGGCCTCCATGCGTTCGATGAGACGCTCGCGCAGGCGCTTCTCCAACGAGGCGAACTCGCTGCCGAAGTTGGCCATGATCTCCTCGCCCGGCTGGGTGGCCAGCGGGAAGGTGAAGCCGAAGACCTGGTCGCGGTCTTCCTTGCCCATGGGGCCGAAGGTCTCGTTGAAGCCGGCCAGCAGGTCGCACTTGGTGACCATCACATAGACCGGCACCTTGACGCCCAGGCGCTGCTGCAGCTCCTGCATGCGGCCGCGCATGCGCGAGGCCTGTTCCTTGCGCTGGTCGGGCGGCAGGGCCAGCAGGTCCTGCACGCTGATGGTCAGCAGCACGCCGTTGATGGGGCGGCGCGGCCTTGCCTTGCGCAGCAGTCCCAGGAAGGTGTCCCAGGCCGCGGCATCAGTGTCCTTGTCGGAGTCCTGCGTGGCGTAGCGGCCGGCGGTGTCGATGAGGACAGCCTCGTCGCTGAACCACCATTCGCAGTTGCGCGTGCCGCCCACGCCGCGCACGCTGGCCTGGCCGAGCTTTTCGGTCAGCGGGAAGTTCAGGCCGGCATTCAGCAGCGCCGTCGTCTTGCCCGAGCCGGGCGCGCCGACGAAGACATACCAGGGCAGGTCATACAGCGAACTGCCGCCGAACAGGCCCTTCTTGGCGCCCGGCGCCGTTTTCAGCAGGGCTATGGCCTGGGTGAAGCGCTCCTGCAGCACGCCTTCTTCCTTGGCGGCGGCGGACGGGCCGGCGTTCATGCCCTTGACCAGGGCGGCATTGATGCGGCGGCGCCGCATCTGCGACCACACCAGGCGCAGGCCGCCCAGCAGCCAGACGATGGCGAGGGTGATCCAGCGCGCGAAGCTGGTGTCCAGCGGCCGGTGTTCGCCGAAGGCGATCAGCGGGCCGACCCACCAGACCAGGGCGGAGATGACCAGCAGGAAAAAGATCCCGAGGGTCAGCGGATGGAACAGGAAGGAGAGAACTTTCTTCATGATCAGCGGCCGTCCTGCACCATCAGGGTCACCTCGACGCGGCGGTTTTTCGCGCGGCCGGCAGGCGTGGCGTTGTCAGCCACGGCTTCAGCATCGGCCCGGCCTTCGGCGCGCAGGCGCGCGATCTCGACACGCTCGGCCAGCAGGTTGCGGAAGGCCTCGGCGCGGGCTTGCGACAGATGCCAGTTGGAAGGGAAGCGCAGCGAGCGGATGGGCTGGTTGTCGGTGTGGCCGGTGATCTGCACCTGGCCCTTGAGGCGCTGCAGGGCCTCGCCGATGCGCAGCACCAGCGGTCTCAGCTCCGATGACACCTCGGCGCTGCCGGGGCCGAACAGGCCATCGCCCTTGATGATGACGACGGAGCGGTCGGCGAGGTCGTTGACCTGGATCAGTCCGGCCTTGATGTCGTTGTCCAGCAGACCGGCCAGGCGCGGTGCCGCCGGCGGCGGCGTGGGCGCGGCGACGGCGGCCGTCTTCACGTCATAGCCGCGCAGGGCGGCGAAGACGTTGTCCGATGCGCCATTGATGCTGAAGCGCAGTGCAACGTAGACGATGAGCAGCACCAGGGCCATGGCCGCGGCGATGGCCCAGACCGGCACTTTCTGGCGCAGGCTGGACTGGCCAGGCTCGGCGCCCTGCCAGCGCGGCGACAGGGCCGGGTCGGTGGTTTGCCCCGTGCGCAGCATCTGCGCGAGGCGGGCGCGCACGCCATCGAGCTGGGCGCGGCCGTTGTCGACGACGCGGTAGCGGCCCTCGAAGCCGAAGGCCAGGCAGACGTAGAGCAGCTCCAGCAGGTTGCGGTTGGCCGGCACGTTCTCGGCCAGCTTGGCCATCAGCGCAAAGACCTTCTCACCGCCCCAGGACTCGTTGTGGAACTGCACCAGCAGGCTCTGCGCGGCCCAGGCGCCGGAGCCGCCCCAGGGCGTGCTGGCGGCGGACTCATCGAGCAGGGTGCACAGGATGTAGCGGCCGGCGATGACCTGCTCGTTGGGCAGCCCCTCGGCGCGCGCCTTGGCCTCGAAGCTGCGGATCCCTTCGGCCAGGGCTTCCTTCAGCCCGGCGGGGTTGGGGTGCTGGGCGCTGTGGCGCACGCGCGGCGCGGCCGACAGCAGGGGCATGGCGGCGGCCACCAGCGGATTCATGCTGGCCGTCGTCAGCGCCTCCAGGGCCATCGGGGCTTCCTTGCCCATCGGGCCGGCGGGAATGCCGGCGGGCGGCTGGCCGCCCATGGGCGCAGCCGGCCGGGTCGGTTGCTGGGGCGTCGTCGCTGCCGCCCGGCCCGCGCTGGGCTTGATGACGGTGCGGTCCTGCCCGAAGGCGGCAAAAGGGTCGTCGTTGTTGGGATCGCTCATGAGGCGGACCGATCAGGAAAGGGTGTCAAGCACGAATGGCCCAGAACTCCAGCTCAAGGCCGGGGAACTCGCCGGCGATGTGCATGGCCAGGCCGCCCGAGGTCTCGAGCTGCTTCCAGAGCTCGTTGCCCCGGGTTTCGAGCTCGAAGTAGTTGTGGCCCGCGTGATAGGGGATCTGGCGCGGCGCCACCGGCAGCGGCCGCAGCGTGACGCCGGGCAGCTGCAGGTTGACGAGGTCGCGGATGCGCTCGACCGGGCCGATCTTGACCTGGGTGGGGAAGCGCGCGCGCAAGGCATCGCCGGGCAGTTGGGCCGACACCGCCAGCACGAACGTGGCGGTGCGCTGCAGGCCGACATCGGGGATGAGGGCCACGCGCACGCCGTAGGCACGGTCCTGCAGTTCGATCGGGATGGCGGTCTGCTCCATCACCATGGACAGCGACTGGCGCAGGTCGTCGATGACAGGGCGGAAGGTGGCGGCCAGGTCGTCGTGCAGATAGTCGGCGTACTGGCCCGGGCGGCGGCTGTCGCGGAAGGTGGCGAGGTCGCCGGCCAGGCTCAGGCATTCGCTGTAGAGCCGTTCCGGGTGCAGCACCGAGACCGCGCGCAGGTGGTTGAACAGGGCCTGGTTGCGGTTGACGGCTTCCAGCAGCAGGAAGTCGGAGATCTCGCCGACGCCGCCGCGGCCAGGGGCGGCCAGGCGGGCGGCCAGGGCCTCGCCGCGCTGGTTGAGCAGGCCGCAGAGTTCGCGCACATAGCCGTCCAGCACCGGGTGGGCCGGCGCGTGCAGCAGCGGCGGCACATAGCTCGCGTCGAGCACGACGCGGTTGTCGGCGCGGCGCTCGACGACGCGGGCCACGCCCAGCGTCGCATAGCCCTCGCCGGCATCGCGCTGCAGCATCAGGCGCAGGTTGAGGCGGCCGATCTGCAGGGCGGCGTCGCGGTCGAGCTGGGAATTGCTGTCGCCGACATTGACCTCGGCGGTGCTGAAGCGCGGGCCCATGGCACCGGCGGCCTGTTCGGCATCGGTCTCGACGACGCCGGGGCGCTGCAGGGTGACGGCCAGCACGACGATCTCGTTGCGGGCGTCGGCCGGGATGTCGACGGCGGCCGGCGTGGCATCGCCGCCGGGGGCGGAGAAGGCCGTGCCGTCGGGCATCAGCCCCTGGGCCGCGGCCAGGCCGACCTTGCCCAGGGTCAGGGAGGCTTCGTCCAGGCTCAGGGCCGAGAAGCCCCAGGCATAGGCCACGGCCTGCTGCAGGCGTTGGCGCCACTGGTGCTCCCAGTGGCGGTCGTGCTGCTGGAAGTGCTGCGGCTGGAGGAACATGCCCTCCGTCCAGATCACTCGGTCACGCCAGGTCATGGATGGGATCGCCTCGATGGAGCAAAGAAAAACAGGGGAAGCAGCCGCGGCGGCCTGCGATCAGGCCATGAGTGACTGACGGGCGTGCTTGGTTCCCCGCTCCTTCGGGAACCAATCAGCGTCGACGGTCACTCAGTCAGCGGTTCATCCTGTCTGAACATCGAGTACCCGTCATGAAGAAGTTTCGCCCCCTCCTGGTCCTTTCCTTGTGCGGTCTCACCCTGAGTGCCTCCGTGGTCGCCCAGACGCCGGAAATCCCGCCGCCTGCCGCATCGAGCGCCGAGGCCATCGACCTGGGCAAGACGGTGCCGACGGCGGAGGCCATCAACGAAGGCCTGTTCCCCGACGACAAGTGCAAGGAACTGGAGGCTTCGGGCTTCAAATGCATGGGTTTCAAGCCTGCCAACAAGTATTCCCTGCCGGCGACCTCCTTCAAGGTCGGCTCGGCCGAGCTGCCGGCGACGCTGAAGAAGCAGCTGGACGTCTTCGCCGACGTGCTCAAGACCAAGAAGAACACAGACCGCAAGGTGCGCATCATTGGCCACGCCGACGCCTCGGGCACGCCCCAGGCCAACCAGGCCCTGTCCATCAAGCGGGCCGAGTCGGTGCGTGACTACCTGGTTGGTAAGGGTGCCGACACGGACATGCTGGTGATCGAGGGGGTCGGTGCCAGCGAGCCCAAGAACCCGGCCAAGCCGAAAGCTGACGAGAACCGCCGCGTGGAAATCGGCAGGAAGTAGGGGCCGCCATGCCTCAACACGTCTGCAAGGGTGCGCAGCTGGTCTGCACCTTCGGCTCCAAGCCCAGCGAGCTGGGCGTGCTGCCGTTGAACAAGATGAAGACCAGCAACCAGTTCGCGGCCAACATCATGGACAACAAGCCCATGGTGAACATCCAGCCCTTCGGCCCGTGCAAGAGCATGGCCTTTCCGGCCACCGCAGCGGCCACCGCGTCCGCCACCGCCGCAGCCCAGGGCGTGTTCACGCTGACGCCCATGCCTTGCGTGCCGGTCTTTCCCGCGCCCTGGGTGCCGGGCGCGCCGACCGTCATGCTGGCCAATATGCCGGTGCTGAACAACACGTCCAAGCTGATGTGCGCCTATGCCGGCGTGGTCAGCATCGTGTCGCCCGGCCAGGTGACGGAAATGGTGCCCTGAGCGGGTGAGCACCCACAGAAAAGCCGCCCGAGGGCGGCTTTTTGTTTGTCGCGCCGGGCGCCGACCTCAGTCGTTCCTCAGCCACAAGGCCAGCGCGGTGTAGTTGTCATGGTTGGGCTTGTCCGCCGCCGCCAGGCGCACGCGCTGGCCGAGGTCGTTCAGCCACGCCTGCGGCTCGGGGGCGAAGGACAGGGCCGCGGCGATCTCCTCGTCCGTCATCCATTCCCACAGGCCGTCGGTGCACAGCATCAGCGCCTCGCGGCCCAGCAGGGGCCAGGGCTCGGGCGAGACATTGATGTGCAGGTCCTCGCCTTGGGTGCCCAGGGCCGAATAGAGCTCGCTGCGCTTGGGATGGACGCGGGCGCCGGCCTCGTCGAGCATGCCGCCGTCGATCAGCGACTGCACCAGGCTGTGGTCCCGCGTGCGCTGGGCCAGGATGCCATCGCGGAAGGCATAGAAGCGCGAGTCGCCGCAGTGGCCCCACAGCGCGGTGCGGTCCTGCAGGTCGATGGACAGCACGACGACCGTCGAATGCATATTGCGCAGCTGCGGGTTGGCGGCGCGGTGGGCCAGCAGCTCGCGGTTGGTGTCCACCAGCAGGGCTTCCAGGGCGTGCGGATGGTGGGCGGGAAGGCTGGCATAGCCTTGCAGCACGTGGCTGACGGCGAGCTTGGAGGCGATGTCACCGCCCCCGTGGCCGCCGGCGCCATCGGCCAGCACGCAGCACAGATAGCGCTCGGAATGCCAGTGACCGCAGGCATCCTCGTTGTAGTCGCGGCCGCCCTGCTCCGACATCAATGCAAGCTCGATTTGCACACGTCTCCTTTAGAGATTCGATCCAGGAATTCGCGGGCCGAGCGCTGGGCCGCTCCCGAGCCAGCCCGCACTGGCGATGTGCTTGCCGGTCGATCCGGCAAGCATCGCCGTCCCCTCGGGGGACCGGCCAAGTATTCCTTGGACGAGGGGCTCATTGTTCATTCAGCGCGTCGAGTTGCGCTTCATAGGCGCGCAGGAACTCGCGCCCGAAGACCTGGTGGAAATCATCCGACAGTTCGCCGGCGATCTGTTGATATTCGTTCTGGAACACCGACCACAGCTGGGCCTTGCGCGCCGCCGGCAGCAGGCTGGACAGCACCGATTTCTGCGTCAGCCGCGATTCCAGCTGGCTGGGGTCGAAACGCTGCAGCAGACCCTCCAGCGCGGCGCGCATGCCGGCCAGGAAGGCGAGCTGGTGGGCGCGCAGATCGTCGAAGGCATCGCGCATGGCGCGTGGCGGCTCGACGAAGCCGCGCACCGCCGGGCCCAGCAGATGGCCCAGAGCCACTTCGGCTGACGGCGAGAACTTCAGCGGGTTGTTCTCCTTGGCGACGATCATGGTCGCCTCGGCCCGCACCTCGCGCTTGAGGGCCGCGCGGGCGACCAGCAGGTCGACCGTGCCGCGGGCCGACTCGTGGATGAGCTGGCCGAGCAGGCGCATGAAATCGGGCGTCAGGCCGCCGGCCGGCAGATTGGGCAGGCCCAGACCGTCGCGGAACGCGGCCAGCAGGGCGGCCTGGTCGGCCGGCATCGCGGTGGCCGCGGGCGCAGCCTGGGCGACTGGCGGGACGACAGCGGGCGGCGGGGGCGGTGGCATCAGCGGTGCTGATGCCGCGATGGGCGGTGCGATGGTGGTCTGGTCTGGTGGCTCAGGCTTCTTGCCGGCGCGGATGATGGTGCGGCCTTCGCCGGCGCTGTCGTTCCACGACACGACGGCGCCCGACAGCGTGCCGGACGGGTCCAGCGCATTCAGTGCCGCCATCGAGGCTGCAGGCGGTCGCGGGCGCTGGCCCGTCGTCGCGGCCGACGAGGCCGAGTTCACCGGCGTACTCATCGGTGTGTTGGGCGGAATGAAGGGCCGGTTCAGCTCCGAGGTCGTGTCCGGCAGGGCCTGACCGGCCGCGGCGGGCAGCATGCCCAGGGCCTGCATGGGGTCGGCGTGGCCGGCCATGTTGGGCTGGGCGATGGCCTCGCCGAGCAGGGACTGGGCCAGCGGGTTGTTGCTGGCCGGCGTGGGTGCGCCGAGGCCGAACAGCGCGTCCAGCGAATCGCCGGCCGCGCCGCCGCGAGCGGCCGCGCCGGGCAGGTCGGGGATGAGCGGGGCGGGCGCACCGGCGCCCAGGTCGAGGCCGAGGGCGCGAGCGCCGGCCGAAGGCTGCGGGGCCGTGGCCTGCCTGGTCGGAGCCATCGGCGCGAAGGGGTCCCAGTCGGCCGGGATGCCCCCCATGGCCGGGGCCGATGGAGGCGGTGCCGAGACCGGCGGCGCCACCGTGCGCGGCGCGGGTGGCGTGGTGCTCCCGAACAGGCCCAGCGGGTCGGCGGCCTTCACGTCACGGCGGATGCCGGGTTGGGTCAGGGCCGTGGCGGGTGCCATGCCGAAGAAGTCGGCAAACGGATCGGCCGCAGCGCCACCTGCGCTGCCGGCCTCGACGACGAGGACATAGCCGCCGATCTGGATCTGGTCACCCGGCTTGATGGGCGCCTCGCGGCCCTTGCCGAGCTGGATGCCGTTGACGCTGATGGCATTGCTGCCCTGGTCGACGATGCCGTAGCCACTGCTGGCGCGGAACAGCACGCGGGCATGCACGCGCGAGATGGTCCGTTCGGGGTCGGGCAGCACCAGCTGGTTGGTGTCCGCGCGGCCGATGTCGCCGCCGAGCTCGTCGAACTGGGCGGACAGGGACTGGCTCACGGGCAGGCCGTTGTAGGTGGTGACGTTAAGGCGAATCATGGTCAGCGATTTTCAGCGCGGCACGGCCCTGCGGTGACCCTTGCAAGCGGGTATTGATGCTCATCTAAGCACATAAACCTTGCCTTCGATCAGCGTCAGCCGCAAGGGCCAGGCGATATTGCCGAGCGTTGCGTCGTCGTTCTGGCTGCCGAGCACCGGTGCGCCCATCGGATTGACGCATTCCAGCAGACGGCCACCGGCCACGACGCGCAGCAGCAGGGTGTCGGGCGTCGGCGGCTGCAGCGTCGCCAGGACGCCGGCCTGCCAGAGCTGCTGCACCTGCTCGCGCAGGGCCGCCGCACCCTGGCCGGTCGCGCGCTGGTAGGCCTGGTCGACTTCCTCGAGCTTGAGGCGGCAGGCGGCCAGCAGGCTGTCCGGGTTGCCGCGCGACAGGTCGAAGGCGATGCGCTGCACCGCGGCGAGGACCAGCTGGCGGTCCTGCGGGCCGGGGTTGAGGACAGGCGCGTCCAGCCAGCGCCAGCGCGGGAAGCCGACCGGCAGCTCCAGGTCCTGGTGTTGCTGCGTCGGCGCGTCGAAGCTCGTGCCTTCCTCGACGGCCCAGACGACTTCGGCGAGCACGCGCACGGCCTCGTCGGCCAGGCTCTTGCCCTGGCGCAGCAGCACCAGCCGGGCGCGGGCATGGGCCGCGCGGGCCGCCATGCGCGGCTGGGCCGGCGCGTTGGGTGCGGACACGGCTAGCGCGACGGGCGGCGGCGCCACGACGAGGGTGATGCGGTTGCTGCCGTTCTGCAGGTATTCGTGCACCGTGATGGACTGGCTGCCGGCACCGGCCGGCAGGGCCAGCACGGGCACGCCGTTGACCAGCACCTCGACGGGCTCGCCGCTGGTCTGCACATGGAGGCACATCAGGCGGTCCATCAGCCTGCGCTCCAATCCATCAACGTCAAGGCGGGGATCAACTCACGCAGCTTGCGCTGCGTGCCGCCCAGCGGGTCATGTCTGAGCAGGCAGACGTGGGCCGGCTCGATGGCCAGGCGATAGAACCACTGCATGCCGCGGCCATCGGAGCGCGGGCGCAGGCCGCATTCGCCGACGACGGCACCGCCGAGGCCCTCGGCCAGCGGGCCGGCCGACAGCAGGGCCGGCTGGCCATTGGCAATGGCTTCCACGCTCAATGCGAAGGGATGGCGCCAGCTGGTCTTGACCTGCTCCAGGTCCTGGCCTTCGGCCAGCGGAGTGCGCCATTCGCTGCGGCCCTGGGCCTGCAGGTTGACGCGGGCGCGGCTGCCCGCCCAGTCCAGCTCGCCGCCGAGCTTGAGGTCCAGCACCAGGGCCGCGAAGTCGATGCCGCCCTGCACGCGCAGCGCAACGGCGCCGTCGGCCGCGCCGTCTTTTTCATGTTGCCAGCCCCAGGCCACATCCGCCTGGCCGACCAGAGGTGCTGCCTCGGCCTCCATGCGGCCGCTGGTGCCGGCCATCTGGCGCGACCAGGCGATGAAGAGCTTTTCCAGGCCGACGCGCGCGGCGGGCTGCAGGCCCTGCCAGGCCTTCAGCCAGGCCGGTGCCGGCTCGGCATGGCCGTCGACTTCGAGGCGGCAGGCCGTGCTGGCGGCGTTCAGCGGTGGCGCCTCGCCTTCGACCGGCCAGGCCTGAGCGGGCAGGGCGCCGTGGCGGACCTCGACGAGGCGCTGCGTGGCGGCGTGCACCTGCAGGCCCAGCTCCAGCCGGCCCAACGGCGCGCCGGCGTCGCGGATCCCGCAGCTCGTGATGCTGACCGTCTGCACATCGGGAGGCTCGCCGTAGGCGATGCCGGCCGGGCCGAGCTTGGGATCGGGCGGCGGGCTGGGCGGGGCGTGCAGGGTCAGGCTCAGACGGGCGGTGTCGGCGCCGCGCCAGCTCAGGCGGCCGGCGCTGCTGACATGCATGACTTCGGGATGGTGGGCGTCGCAGACGGCCTGGGTGGCGACGGCCAGTTGCAGCCGCGCGCTCGCACCGGCGCCGACGGCGCGGCTCAGCACCGGCAGGACGCGTGGCTCGTCCAGCGGCGCGGACAGGGTTTCGGGCTGGGGCGCCCGGGGTGCCAGGTCGGCGCGGCGCCAGCTGCCGTCCTGGCCTTGGTAGGCCTGCAGGGGCTTGGGTTCGACGACGGCAAAAGTGACGGCCGCCAGATCGCAGGCCTGGGGCCGGGGCGGTGGGGGCTGGTCCAGGAAGATGGCGCGGCCACGGGCGATGCGGCCCAGGCCGGTCTCGATGGCCGCCTGGGCCTTGTCGAAGCCCGCAGGCGTCAGCGCATCGCCGGTGGGCGCGGCCTTGGCGGCGCGCCGCACCAGTTCCTCGCGCGAGCGTTGGGTGAGCTGGTGCAGGCGCAGCGTGGGGTTGAGCTGAGGGTCGGTGGCGATGGCGGCCGCCCATTCGAAGCGCGGCCGGGCCTGGAAATTGGCTCCCCACAGGCAGCACAGCGAGGCATAGCGGGCCAGATCGGCGGCGTGGCGCAGGCCGATCTGCTGGGCCTGCTCCAGGGCCACGTCGACAAAGGACGGCCAGCGGGCCTGGAGCTGGGCGGCCACCTCGGGCCAGGCGCCGCTGAGCAACTGCAGCAGCTCGCGCGAGTCGCGCTTGAGCTGCAGGGCCTCGACCTTCTCGAGTTGTTCGGGGGTGATCTGCAACATCAGCTCACCCGTTCGCGCACTTGGGTGTCGAGCACGCCGTCCAGGCGCTGCCACCAGGTCCAGCGCGTCGCGCCGGGGCTGACCAGCTGCTGGCCGGCCGCGAAGAAGGCATCCAGCTGCGAGGGCATCAGGCCGGGCAGCAGCAGGGTCAGCAGTTCCGGGTCCCACCAGCGCCAGGGGCGGCGGCGGCCGTCGGGGCAGCGCACGTCGGCGAGGTCACGGCTGTGCTCGCGCATGGTCAGCAGCGGCCGCGTCGAGCTCATCAGCACGCCCCAGCCCTGGAAGGCGGTGCAGGCCTCGCCGAACAGCCAGGCCGTGAACTCGGACTCGGGCTGCAGTTCGACGATATAGGCGGCCTGCGAAGCAGCCTCGGCGGACAGCGCGCCGCGTTGCAGGCAGTCCCAGCCGACGGTCTGCGCGTGGTTGAGCCTCTCCAGCAGGCCGGGAACGACGCCGCCATCGACGACGGCATGCACGCGTGCGTCAATCCGGTCCCACAGTGCTGATCGGATCTGGGCCGTGGCCAGGGCGGCACCGCTCAAGCCGATCCTCCGCCGCCCTCGTCAGCCGCCGGCGGAGGCTCTGCTGCAGCGGCCGCCTCGGCGGCAGCCTGGGCCTCGGCCTGCTTGGCGGCCGCCTGGGCGGCCTCGGACGCAGCCAGGGCCTCGTCGGCCGTCTGGCTGGCGACCTTGGCCTCGGCTTCGGCCTGCTTGGCCGCTTCGTAGGTCGCCTCGGCCTGCGCCAGCGCCTGCTCGGCCGTCTGACGTTCCACCTCGGTTTCGGCGGCGGCCTCGGCGGCCTTGGCGGCGGCAACGCCGGCCTCGGCCTCGGCCAGCACGGCAGCGGCCTCCTTGGCCGCGGCGGCTGCCGCATCGGCTTCGGCCTTCAGTTCCTCAGGCGTCTTCTCGACCGGCTTCTTGGCCTCTTCCTCGGCGTCGCGCGCCACCTCTTCGTTGGCGGCGGATTCGGCCAGGGCGGCGTCGCGTGCGGCGCTGCCGTCGTCGACCGGCGCGTCGGACTCGTCGTCATTGCTGCTCAGCGTGGCGCCTCCGACCACGGCCATGGCGGCGGCACCCGCGGCGGCCAGCGCTGCGGCGCCCATGGCGAGGGCGCCGGCGCGCAGGCCGGACACGCCCGGCGTCTTCAGGCCCGGAGCGCCTGCTCCGGCCGCCGCGCCAGCGCCACCCGCGCCCGCCGCGCCGGCGTTGTCAGCCAGCGGGTCGGCGAACAGCTTGTCGTAGTCCTCGGCCTTGGCCGCGGTCAGCTCTTCCTGGTTCTTGGCGTCCTCGGGCGCCTTGGGCTCGGCCGCGGCCGCGCTCTCGGCGGCACCCGCAGAGCCGCCACCACCGCCGCAGTTGACCTTGACCATCGGGCCGTCGATGGTGACGCCCGCCGAGCTCAGCGTGATGACGGAGGCGCCGCAGACGATCTTGATGCCCGTCGTGGCCTCCAGCACGATCTCGGCGCTGCCCTTGGCCTTGATGTTGACGGCCTGCATCAGCAGGTCGGCCGTGGCCTTCATCGACAGCTTGGCACCGGACTCGCTGACGAGGTTGCCTGTCGTCTTGATGTTGCCGGCGCCGCCGCTTTGCAGATTGATGTCGCCGCCGGCCTTGATGGCTGTCTTGCCGGTGACGTCAAAGCCCATGTCGGCGCCGACCTTGGCGCTGAGGTCCTTCTCCAGCTTGAGCTGGTAGGTGGCCGCACCCGTCGTGAAGATGTCGCCGGCGACCTTGGTGTGCAGGTCCTTGCCGAGGTCGTGCATGACGTCCTTGCCGACGTTCACGTACCAGTTCTCGCCGACGACTTCCTTGCGCGTCAGCTTGACCTTCTTGGTCTCGTTCTTCTCGATCCAGTCGAAGGCGTCGTCCTTGACGTGGCGGTGGAAGATCTTCTGCGACTGCAGCCAGACGTATTCCTTGTCCTTCTTGTCGTCGAAGCGCAGCTCGTGGCGGGCGTCGGCCGCGCCTTCCTTGGTCGAGTGGGTGCGCCAGCCGCTGATGTCGGAGTTGGCGGGCAGCGGGTAGCTGGGGATGTTGACGTCGTTGTGCACCGAGCCGGTGATCAGCGGCCGGTCGGGGTCGCCGCCGATGAAGCTGACGACCACCTCATGGCCGACGCGCGGGATCATCCACAGGCCCATGTTCTTGCCGGCCCAGGGCTGGGACAGGCGCACGAAGCAGGAGCTGTTCTCGTCCTTCTTGCCCAGGCGGTCCCAGTGGAACTGCACCTTGATGCGGCCGTGCTTGTCGGTCTCGACCTCATTGCCCGAGGCGCCGACGACGGTCGCCGTCTGCGGCCCGTACATGACCGGGCGGGGCGTGCGGCGCTGCGGACGGAAGGGGTTGCCGCTGGTGCTGATGCACAGGACGCTGGCCAGCACGCCGTCGCGGCGAGCGCCATTGGGCTTGAGGTCCTCGATGGCCTCGTGGTCGTTGAACTCGGCGCTGAAGCTCATGCTGACGATGAGGTAGCTGTCCTCGTCGTCGGCGTGGGGCGAGTCTTCCAGGTCGAAGGTGGTGCCCACCGACATGTCATTGCAGTTGGTCGTGCCGGTGTAGACCTTCTGCAGCGACTGCAGCTCCTCCAGCCGCATCTTGGCGACGCGGGTGGCCGCGGCCGTGGCCGGCTGGGCGGCGTCCTTCACCTGGTTCTGCACCGCACGGGCCGGGAACTCGTAGACCTCGCCCTTGCCGAGCTTGGCGGTCTCGGCCGAGGTCAGCGCGCTGTGGGTCTGCTCGATGGCCGTGGCGGTGGCGAGGTAGTCGAAGTCGCGCACGACGGCCTTGACCGCATGCACCTCCTCGGCCACATGCCACTCCACCATGCTGGGCGTCTTGGCGTCGAGCTTGTTGGACCACTTGACGGTCTTCTCGCCGTCCTTGGCCTCGTGCTTGCCCATCGAGTCGGTCAGCACCATGGTGTGGGTGGTGCTGGTGTGCTCGAAGAAATAGTAGATGCCGACCTCTTCCAGCAGGCGGCTGACGAAGTCGAAGTCCGACTCCTCGTACTGGACGCAGTACTCCAGCGGCTTGTAGACCGAGGCATCCTGCAGCCGCCAGGTGAAGTCGGCGCTGTAGGGCGTCAGCACCTCGGCGACGATGTCCTTGACGCTCTTGTTCTGGAACACCTGGGAGTTGCGTGTCTTGGTCGCGAACCAGGTCCAGGGCCGCATCGTGATGCGGTAGGAATCAAAGCGACCGCGGCGTTCGCCGCGCTGGGCCTCGGTGATGAAGCCGTTGAAATGACGCTTGGCGCCATGCTCGATGGTGACGTTGGCGCGCGAGCCCAGCAGGGCGTGCAGGTCGATGGACTCGCGCACGCCCAGCAGGCTGATGTTGCCGACCAGGTCGACATGCCACTCCGGCAGACTGCCGAGAGACTCCTTGCCTTCGAGGCGCAACACCAGCAGCTTGTCAGCACCCAGCTTGGTGGTGATCGACATCACATCACTCATGTCGGCACCTCAGTTGCGACGGCAAGAGAACACAGCCACAGAGGCACAGAGACACAGAGAGACTTTCATCCCGCTGCCTCTGTGGCTCTGTGCCTCTGTGGCTTTGTTTGGACTTCATTTCAGTCGAAGGCGTAGCTGAAATCGCCGTCCGCCACGCCCAGGCTGACCTTCTGCAGCGGCTGACCCGAGGCCGTGCGCGACAGGTACTCGATGGAGACCTTGGGCAGCACGGTGTTGGTCAGGATGGCGTCGATGATGCGACCGCCCGACTCGGCGTTGTTGCAGCGCTTGACGATGAGCTCCACCGCCGCGTCGCTGTACTCGAACGGGATGCGATGGTTCTCGGCGACACGCTTGACGATGCGGCCCAGCTGCAGGCGCACGATCTTCGCCAGCATCTCGTCGGACAGCGGGTAGTACGGAATCGTCACGATGCGGCCCAGCAGCGCGGGCGGGAACACCTTCTGCAGCGGTTCCGTCAGGGCCGTGGCCAGCGACTCGGGGTCGGGCAGCAGCTCGGGGTCGCGGCACATGTTCATGATGAGCTCGGAACCCACATTGCTGGTCAGCAGGATGATGGTGTTCTTGAAGTCGATCATGCGGCCTTCGCCGTCCTCCATCCAGCCCTTGTCGAAGACCTGGAAGAACAGCTCGTGCACGTCGGGGTGGGCCTTCTCGACCTCGTCCAGCAGCACGACGCTGTAGGGGCGGCGGCGCACGGCCTCGGTCAGCACACCGCCTTCACCGTAGCCGACGTAGCCCGGAGGCGCGCCCTTGAGCGTGGAGACGGTGTGCGACTCCTGGTACTCGCTCATGTTGATGGTGATGACGTTCTGCTCGCCACCGTACAGCGACTCGGCCAGGGCCAGGGCGGTCTCGGTCTTGCCGACGCCCGAGGTGCCGCACAGCATGAAGACGCCGATGGGCTTGTTGGGGTTGTCCAGCTTGGCGCGCGAGGTCTGGATGCGGCGCGCGATCATGTCCAGGCCATGCTGCTGGCCGATGACGCGCTGGCCCAGCGTGGCGCCCAGGCGCAGCACGGCTTCCAGCTCGTTCTTGACCATGCGGCCGACGGGGATGCCCGTCCAGTCCGCGACGACGCTGGCCACGGCCTGGGCGTCCACCGACGGCAGGATCAGCGGCGCATCGCCCTGCAGCTCGGTGAGCTGGGTCTGCGCGGCATGCATTTCGGCCAGCAGCGCATCACGGTCGGGGCTGCCACCGGCGTCCGCCGGCTGGCCATCACCGCGCAGCTTGGCGCGCAGTTCCAGGATCTTGGCGACGACGTCCTTTTCCTGGGTCCAGCGGGCTTCCAGCGTGGCCAGGCGCTCGCGTTCGCCGGCCAGCTTCTCTTCCACCAACGTGCCGCGGTCGCCGATGTGCACGCCGACCTGGGCCTCGCGGCCGATGATGCCCTGCTCGATCTCCAGCGACTCGATGCGGCGCTTGCAGTCCTCGACCTCGGCCGGCATCGCATGCTGGCTGACGGCCACGCGGGCGCAGGCGGTGTCCAGCAGGCTGACGGCCTTGTCGGGCAGCTGGCGGGCCGGGATGTAGCGGTGCGACAGCTTGACGGCCGATTCGATGGCCTCGTCCAGCAGCTGGACCTGGTGGTGCTTCTCCAGCACCGTGGCCACGCCGCGCAGCATCAGGATGGCCTTCTTCTCGTCGGGCTCCTCGACCTGCACGGTCTGGAAGCGGCGGGTCAGGGCCGGGTCCTTCTCGATGTACTTCTTGTACTCGGCCCAGGTCGTGGCGCCCACGGTGCGCAGGTTGCCGCGCGCCAGGGCCGGCTTCAGCAGATTCGCCGCGTCGCCCGTGCCGGCAGCGCCGCCGGCGCCCACCAGGGTGTGGATCTCGTCGATGAACAGGATGATGGGCGTGGGGCTTTGCTGCACCTCGTCGATGACTTGGCGCAGGCGCTGCTCGAACTCGCCCTTCATGGAGGCGCCGGCCTGCAGCAGGCCGATGTCCAGGGTCAGCAGGGTCACGCCCTGCATGGGCGGCGGCACGTCGCCACGGGCCAGCCGCAGCGCGAAGCCCTCGACCACGGCCGTCTTGCCGACGCCGGCTTCGCCGGTCAGCAGCGGGTTGTTCTGGCGGCGGCGCATCAGGATGTCGACGATCTGGCGGATCTCGTCGTCGCGGCCCGTCACCGGGTCGATCTCGCCCTTGCGCGCCTTCTCGGTCAGATCGACGGTGAACTTCTTCAGCGCCTCCTGGCGGCCCATGGCGGCCGGCGCCATCGCGCCCGAGGCCTCGCCCGGCTGGCCACCGCCGAGGGCACTGCCGTCGGTGGCGCCCAGGCCGGCTTCACCGGTCTTGGCCGTAAGGCTCTGCAGCTTGTCGGCGAGGTCGTCGGCCTTGATCTTGTCGAACTGGCGCGAGATGCCGATGAGGGCGTCGTGCAGCGTGCGCGTGCTCAGCAGGGCCACCAGCAGATGGCCGCTGCGCACCTGGGCGTCGCCATACATCAGCGTGGCATAGACCCAGGCCTGCTGGATGGCGTGGGTGATGTGTTCCGAGAAGTCGCTGATGGCGGTGGAGCCGCGCGGCAGGCGGTCCAGGGCCGTCGTCACGTCACGCGCCAGGGCGGCGGCGTCCAGGCCGTAGTGGCGCACGATGGCGGCCACGTCGGACTCGTTGTTCTCGAGCAGCTGGGTGATCCAGTGCACCAGCTCGACGTAGGGGTTGCCCCTGAGCTTGCAGAAGACGGTGGCGCCTTCGATGGATTTGTAGGCCAGCGGATTGAGCTTGCCGAACAGGGCTTGGCGGCTGATGTCTGTCATTTCCAGTTCTCCTCGGTGCTGAGTGACCGGGGCCGCCGTTCGGTTCCGCTACATCTGGTGCTTGGGCGCCAGGGAGGGACCGAGAGGCTCCCGGCAGATGCTTTCCACGTTCATGACCAGTTGGTCGGCCCGCTTGCGCGGGCGCTGGCTGTTGAGCCAGGCGCTGCGCCCCAGCATACCGACGCCGGGCTTCTTGCCCAGCGGCCAGGCGGGCACCTCGGCGGGCTTGAGCTTCAGGCGCACATCCCAGGCGAACTCGTGGCCGACGTATTGCCTGACCATGGCCTGCAGGGCCTGCAGGTTGTGGCCCGAGGGCAGGAAGGCCTGGAAGGCCGGCCAGCTCAGCGGGCCGATCTCGATGCGGAACTTGTGCTGCACGTCCCAGACCTGGCGGCCCAGCATGGCGCCGCGGCCCAGGCCGATGCCGTCGTGCTGGACGAGGCGGGTGCGCTCCTCGGTTTCCAGCGTCATCCAGTGGCCGCTGAACTGCTGCACCAGGGCCGGCACGCGAAAGCGCAGCGCGATCCAGCTCTGCAGGCCATCGGCGTCGCGGGCCGAGCGGGCCAGGCGGCCGGCGAAATACAGCTTGGAGAAGTCGCCCAGTGCGTCGCGCTCGCGCAGCGAGGGCTCGGCCAGGCCGACCAGGGCGCCCACATGGCGCACGATGGGCGCCTCGCGGCCGCGGTCCATGCCGACGACGGGGTTGGCGCGCGCCCAGGCCCGGTAGAAGAGCAGGCCGAAGCGGTGCAGCAGCATGTCGGCGAAGGTCGCGAAGGTGCGATCACCGTGGTGCATGGCCCGCTCGCGGGCGTACTCCGTCATGTGCGTGGGCAGGGCGCCGTTGGGCCCGAACAGGCTCAGCACCCGCTGCACCAGGCGCGGCGGGCTGTGTTCGCTGGGTGCCAGCTTGGTGATGGGCGTCGGTGCGAAGTTCAGGGCCGGTTCGCTGGCGAAGCGCACCGGCTCGTCGCCCGGGCGCAGGGCATCACCGAAGCGCGGCTTGTCGGTGTGGGCGGCCTCGATGCGGCGCAGGGCCTGGAAGAGGTCGAAGCGGCCCGGCCGCGCGGTCAGCGCGTCGAAGATGGACGGCTCGGGCTTGGCGTCAAGGGGTGCACCCTTCGTGCTTCGCGCTGTCCCGCCAGGCGGGAGCTGAGCGCCTTCGGGCGGCCGTGCGGCGCTCACAGAATTGCTCTGGCGCCGGGCAGCGGCTGCCAGCGCTTGAGTTCGCCGCGGGTGCGCGAGACCAGCAGCGTCTGCACAAAGCTGTTCATCGACACATGGCGGCTGAAGTAGTGGTGCAGCACCGAGCCCAGCAGCGTCGCGCTGCCGCCCTCGAAGGACAACTCGTCCACCGTGAGCTGCACTTCCAGGCCACGGCCGAAGGCGATGGGGCCCGGGGCCGGATGGCGGCGCACCACCGGCCGCGTGGCGACCGCGCGCACGCCCTCGATCTGGCGCAGCAGGCCGGCGTCCGAGCTGTGGCCGAACAGGCTCAGCAGCTCGCGCAGGGCCAGGGCACCGCGCTCCGGGTCCTCGTCCACCAGCGACAGATAGTTCAGCGACAGCAGGGACAGCAGGCGCCAGGCCAGGGGGCCTTCGCGCGCCGCGCTGCTGGGGCGTGACGGCCCGGCCACGACGGCGATGTGGTCGACCGGCGCGCGGGTCTCCAGCGTCAGGCCGCCATGGTCGCGGCCGGCCGGCATGAACAGGGGCAGGTCGCGGTTGGTGCAGCGGATCTTGGCAGCCAGCTGGCGCAGCTCGGCGCGGTAGGGGGCGCGCTGCAGGTCGACCAGGGACAGGAAGACCTCGCTGCCGACATAGGCCGAGCGCGGACCTTCGCGCTTGGTGCGGTCGCTGGCCAGGCGCGGTTCGCGCAGCGGGCTGAAATAGCCCGAGGCGCCGGCCGGGTCGGCGTGCGGCACGTCGAACAGCGGCAGGAAATGCAGCTCGTCGGTGGCGGTCGAGAAACCGGTGACCGAGGCGACGTCGAAGACCTCGAAGTCATTGCCCGCCAGGCGGTCGGGAATGACCTGGAAGGCCGTGGCGCTGTCGTCGACGGTGATGCGCTCGGCGCGGCGCTCGAAGAGATTGATGGCCGGCACGCAGTTCAGGCTGAAGTTGGCCGGCTCGCCGCCGCCCTCGAGACTCGGCTCGTAGCGGTCGAACAGCAGCACCAGCTCGAAGGTGTTGCCGGTGCAGGCGGCAAAGCTGGGCCTGAGGCCGGCCACGTCGATGAACAGGAAGCGCTGCGGAAAGGCGAAGTACTCCTGCATCAGCCGCGTGCCCGAGAGGCCGCGCAGCGTCACCGGCAGCATGGCCTCGTCGTCGGCCAGGCCGACATGGCGCACCCGGCCGGGCGGGATGAAATTGCGCTTGAGGTCGGGGCCCTTGCCGCCCGGGCCCGCCAGCAGGCCGACGCAGCGGCAGGTGGCCAGCTCGTGCAGCTTCAAGGCCACGTCCTGCAGGCCGCCCATGAAGAAGCGCAGGCTGTCCAGCGGCAGCTTCGCGAAGCTCATGCCCGAGGGCAGTTCCAGGCGCACGCGCACGCCGCTCTTGGGGCGCTCGCGCAGGGGCAGGCCGCTGAAGTTGATGTCGGTGGCGCTGAGGAAGTATTCGACGCCGCTGACCTTGATCGGCGTCAGCGTGACGGGCTGGGCGGTGCGGAACTCGCAGCGTGTCGGGCCCAGCGGCGTCTTGGGACCCATCAGCGCGCTGCCGCGCGGCAGCGTGAAGCCGGCGATCAGGTTGGGGTCCTGGGCCGGCTCGAGCTGGGCCACCAGCATGGACGGGATGGGCGCGCCGAGGTTGGGGCAGACCATGTCCAGCAGGCGCTGGGCCAGCTGGGGGAACTCGGCGTCCTGCTTGAGCTGCACGCGCGCGGCCAGGAAGGCCGAGCCTTCGAGCAGGCGCTCGACATAGGGGTCGGCGACCTCCAGGCCTTCCATGCCCAGGCGGCCGGCGATCTTGGGGAACTCGCGCGCGAATTCGCCGCCCATCTCGCGGAGATAGCGCAGTTCCTGGTTGTAGTAGCGGAGGAGGCGGGGATCCATGTCAGCTGTCGAATTCCATCTTCAGCCCCGCATGTCTCGCACGGCAGCTTGGCCGGTATCCACGTCCACATCCGCGCTCAGCAGCAGCTCCAGCGGCACCGGCTGGTTCCACATCTGGCCCTTGATGGTCAGGCGCAGGCTGGTCGGGCGCAGGCCGGTGCTCATGTCGTTGACGATGCGCACTTCCACCGTGGCCGGGTCCAGGCGCGGCTCGAAGCGGATGATGGCCTGGCGCACCTGGGCCTCGATGAGAGGGAAGTTGTGGATGTGCATGATCTGCCCGGTCAGGGGCAGGATGCCGAAGTTCAGCACCGAGTCGCAGGCGTAGGGCACGCTCTTCCACAGCGCGGTGCGCTCGGGGTCGTCGCGGTTGCGGATGTCGGGCTCTTCGCAGACGGCGTTGAACAGCCAGGACAGGTCGCGCAGCACGGCCTCGCGCAGTTGCTTGCGGCTCAGCACGCGGGCCTCCAGGGTCTCGACCTTGGAGCTCGGATCGTTGTCGGTGAGCCGGTCCAGCAGCGAGGGCTGGAGGCGGTCCTGGGCGCCCAGGCCGGCCATCAGCCGGCCTCGTTGGGCGCGGCCTCGTCGGCGTCGAACACGATTTCGCGGATGGCCATCAGGTCGTGGTCGCCGATGTCGCTGGTCAGCACACGCTGGCCCAGGCCGGCATAGCGGTCCTCGCCGGGCAAGGGTTGCCACTCCGTCTTGCGGGCGAGGTTGATCAGCCCGTCGGCGCTTTTTTCCGAGCCAGGGTAGCGCGTGGGCACCAGGGCCACGCTGTTGCCGCCGTTGGTGAAGCTCAGCTGGGCCGGCATCCAGACGCAGTCGCGCAGGTCCTCGGGGGCGTCGAAATGGATCTTGGCCAGGTGCTTGAAGGGCACCCAGGTGTAGTGGCCGTTCAGGCAGGCCTCGAGCACGGGGCCCAGGCGCGAGTCGGCATCGGCCAGCCACTCGAATCGCTGGCCGTCGATGCTGCCGGCGCCGGCGGGCGCGGCCTCGAAGGCCTTGGCGGCGAGGTCGACAGCGAGCTCGATGTTGCCTTCGCCCTGCTGCTTGAGGGACTCGATGAGCTGGGCCACCCAGGCCTCGGGCTGACCGAAGACGACGGGCGTGCGCTTGCCGGCGAAGACCTCGGCGCGCAGCAGCTCGCAGCGGATGGCGTGGCCGACGGTCTCGCGCATCGGGATGGCGAGCTTGTCCATGTCGGCAACGACATTGAGCTGGGTGTGGGCCCGCTCCCATTGGCCCAGCACGCTGAGCAACTGGGACATGAAGGTGCGCAGCTTGGGATCGGCCGGCTTGGCGCGCACGGCCTCGGTCAGCTTGGCCAGCGCGGCGCGCGGGTCGCCGGCGCGCAGCAGTTCTTCAGCGGCTTGTTGGGGAGTCGGATCAGAAGCCATGGCCGCAATCTGTGCAAAAACGCGCCTGGCGCGCAAGGGTGATACCGCAGGCCGGGCAGCTCTTGTGCGTGCTGGCCATGTCGAAGCCGCATTCGTGGCAGAAGCGCCCGCCCTGGCTGGGCGTCTGGCAGTTCGGGCAAGCGGCGCCGCCGCCGCTGGAGGCGCCATAGCCTCCCGCCGTTTCAGTACCCGATTTGGCGCCCGCCTTGGCGGCGCAGTCGCGGCAGCTGTCGGCGTTGCTGTTCCAGCACTCGCGGCCAGCCCATTTGTTGCAGCTGCGGCAGCGCTCGTACAGGGGGGCGGCCAGCGCCATGGCTTCGGCCAGGGCCTCGGCCTTGGCGCCGCTGGCGCCGATCTCGGCAAAGGCGCCGGTGGCGCGGCTGGCCTTGTTGATGTCGTAGAACAAGAAGGCGAAGCGGCCCAGCCAGCCGGTGAGCTGCCCCTTGCGGTAGGGCTTGAACACCGAGCGCGAGGTCTCCGAGCACTTCTCGCAATAGAACTCGAACTGGAAGCCCGCCGACACGTCGGTGCTGGACGTGCTGATGTCGCGGTAGTTGGTCAATGCCATGGCGTCAGATCGGGGAGCCGATGTTCTTCATGGTGAAGGCGCGCATGGTGCCTTGAGACAAGGTCTTGGCGACCGCCTGGCCCGCATTGCCATGCGAGTAATGCGGCGGCGGGTTCTTGTACATGTACGCCAGTGAGCCGAACTCGCATTTCCACTGCTCCATCATCTCCGTCATTGTGTCAGTGACGGCGACCTGGAGCTGGTACTCGACCAGGCGGATCTTCTGGATGGTGAACACCAGCGAGGTGCCGTCCATCACGGTGGCCGAGCGCTTGTGGATGGTCAGCGTGCCGGAGGGGAAGATGTCACCGGCCTTCATCGAATTCAGCATCTGCGTGCTGGCGATGTCGACGCGCTTGGTGAAGGTGAATTCGAAATTCGGGTTGCGGTCGCCAGCGCCTTCGTGGCTCTTGGCGCCACCCTTGCCTTCCTTGGCGCCCGACTTGCCGACGTTGTTGGCCGTGGCGGCCTGCTCGATCTTCTTCTGAGCCTCGTTCATCGAGTTGCTCAGCCATTTGTCGTGCTTGTCCTGCAGCGAGGAGCGCTCGCTGTCGCTGCCGGCGCGGCCCAGGTCCCGCTTCAGCGAAGCCTGGGCCTGGGTGACCTGCTGGTTGAGGTTCTTCATCATGGCGGCGGGGTCGTCGCCCTTGATGAGATTGGCCTTGCCCTTGCCGTCACCGGCGCCCTGCAGCTTCTCGTCCTCGTTGTGCAGGCGCCAGTTCAGGCTCTCCAGCAGGACCTGGCCCTGGAAGAGATGCGAGACCGCCTCGCCCGCCACCGGCACCCGGGTGGGGCGGAGCAGGATCATGTAGATGTCGGCGCCGTTTTGGGAGGAAGACATCAGAGCAGGGCCACGGGATGGAAGAAGGGCGGCGTGGGCAGGTTGTCCTTGCCGAGGGTCTTCAAGTACATCATCTTGATGCTCTTGAAGTTGAGCGTCCAGTTCTCGGTCACTTCCTTGGACAGGCCGCTTTCCGAGACGTCCAGCGTGCAGTCGGCGAAGTGGCCCATGGTGCACATCAGCACGAAGCCGGGCTGATGGATGGCGCGACCCTGCTGCTTGATGTGCAGCACCGTGATGGTGGCGCTGATCACCGGCAGGTGGTTGTCCAGGCAGAAATGCATCTGCGAGGAGCCGACGTCGAAACGCTTCTTGAAGGTCAGCGGCTCCATCTGGACCGTGACCGGCGAACCGAGTCCGGCCATCGAAGCCGCGGCGGCGGCGAGTCCCGCCATGCCGCTGCCCTTGGCCTTGGGGTCCTTCAGGGCCGTCATGCCCCAGCCGAACTCCAGGATCTCGACGGACCCTTCGAAGCCCTCGAGCAGGCCTTCGCCCACCACCGGCCCGGCGCCGGTGATGAGTTGCATGAATATGTTCGAGCGGCTCATCTTGTGGACCCCTCGTCCGCCGAGTACGCCGGCCGGTCCCCCGAGGGGACGGCGATGCTTGCCGGATTGACCGGCAAGCACATCGCCACGGCGGGCCGACTTGGGGCGGCCCGGCGTTCGGCCCGGAATGCGAACACGAACAAGACGTCCACCGGTCGCGTTAAGCGGAAGGCGAGGCTGTGCCGGCCGGGATGTCCCAGTTGTAGGTCTTGGGCGCGCCCAGCTTGCCGGTCTTGTTGTCCTGCGGCTTGTATTCGATCTTGACGGTCTTGAAGACCATTTCGACCTTCTGCGTGACGTTGCCTTCCTCGGTGCCGTTCTGGGTCACCTTGGTGATGAAGCAGCCTTCCATCGTCATCGTGAAATAGGTCTCGGGGGTGGCCGAGCCGGTGGTCTTCATCATCTGCAGCTCGACCTTGGGGAAGGCCTTGCCGGTGCAGATATAACCCAGGATCACGGTCGACGAGGTGTCGAAATAGTGTTCCCAGTTCATCTTGCCGGGGTTGGGCTTGCCGACCGACGCGCCGCCACCCTTGGTCCAGCTGGTTTCAGCTTCGACTTCCCAGTCCCAACCCTGGATCTCGATCCACTTTTCCTTGCCCTTCTGGATGGACTCGCCATCGGCCTTGTCGAAGAAGGTGAGGAATGCATTGACTGCCATGTTGATATCTCCTTTAGAGGTTCAAAGCGCGGGGATTTGGTGATGAGTTGACCCGTCCTGCTCCCCGCGCCGGGCGAGTTCTCGGGTCCGTGATCAGGCCGACTTTTCGGACGGCAGCTTGGACACGAGTCGCAGGGACACGGTCAAGCCTTCGAGCTGGTAGTGCGGCTTCAGATAGAACTTGGATTGGTAGTAGCCGGGGGCGCCCTCGACTTCCTCGACCTCGACCTGGGCGGCCGCCAGCGGGCGGGTGGCCTTGACCTCTTCCGAGGAGTTCATCGGGTCGCCATCGACGTAGTTCAGGATCCAGGCGTTCAGCCAGTCTTCCATCGCGTCGCGCGACTTGAAGGAGCCCACCTTGTCGCGCACGATGCACTTCAGGTAGTGGGCGAAACGGTTGCAGGCGAACAGATAGGGCAGGCGGGCGGCCAGGGCGGCGTTGGCGGTGGCGTCCGGGTCGTCGTACTCGGCGGGCTTCTGCAGGGACTGGCCGCTGATGAAGGCGGCGAAGTCGCTGTTCTTGCGGTGCACCATCGACAGGAAGCCGTTCTTGCTCAGCTCGGCTTCGCGGCGGTCCGAGATGGCGATCTCGGTCGGGCACTTCATGTCCACGCCGCCGTCATCGGTCGGGAAGGTGTGGGTCGGCAGGCCCGACACCGCACCGCCGGACTCGATGCCGCGGATGCGCGAGCACCAGCCGTACTGCTTGAACGAGCTGTTGATGTTGACCGCCATCGCGTAGGCCGCGTTGGACCAGGTGTACTTGCTGTGGTCGGCGCCCTCGGTGTCCTCCTCGAAGGCGAACTCGTCGACCGGGTTGGTCTTGGCGCCATAGGGCAGGCGCGACAGGAAGCGCGGCATGCACAGGGCCAGGTAGCGGGCGTCGTCGCTCTCGCGCAGCGAGCGCCAGGCGGCGTACTCGGGCGTCGTGAAGATCTTGGTCAGGTCACGCGGGTTGGCGAGTTCCTGCCAGCTTTCCATCTGCATGACGCTGGGGGCGGCACCGGCGATGAAGGGAGCGTGGGCCGATGCGGCGATCTTGCTCAGCTCGCCCAGCAGCTCGACGTCGGGCGGCGTGTGGTCGAAATGGTAGTCGCCCACCAGGCAGCCGTAGGGCTCGCCACCGAACTGGCCGTATTCCTCTTCGTACAGGCGCTTGAACAGCGGGGACTGGTCCCAGGCCGTGCCCTTGTAGCGCTTCAGCGTCTTGCCCAGGTCCGTCTTGGACACGTTCATCACGCGGATCTTGAGCTGCTCGTCGGTCTCGGTGTTGTTGACGAGGTAGTGCAGGCCGCGCCACGCCGATTCCAGCTTCTGGAAGTCCTCGTGGTGCATGATCAGGTTGACCTGCTCGGTGAGCTTCTGGTCGATGGCCGCGATCATGGCCTCGATGGTCTTGACGGCGTCATCGCTGAGCAGCGTCGTGTTGGACAGGGCCTGCTGGGCCAGCGTCTGCACGGCCTGGGCCACGGCGCCGCGCGCCTCGTCCGTCTTGGGCTTGAATTCCTTGTTCAGCAGTGCCGCGAAGTCGTTGCCTTCGAAGGTCACGCCCGCCAGGGCCGATGCTGACTGTTCCGCTTGGGTCATGTTTGAAACTCCGGTCGTTTCAGGATTGCGTGGAGGGCTGGCGGCTTATTCGGCCTTGGGTGCGTCGGTCAGCGTCTTCAGCAGGGTCGGGTCGGCGAGCACCTTGCCAATCAGGTCACCGGCACCGGCCTTGCCGTCCATGTAGGTGATCAGGTTGGACAGCTGCTGGCGGGCCTCGAGCAGCTTGTTCAGGCCCTCGACCTTGCGCGCCACGGCGGCCGGCGAGAA
>OUNM010329686.1_pt1 | contig 52041 bp, 36 predicted proteins | sample 1769961 | NCBI WGS metagenome assembly OUNM01 (sample SAMEA3914820, study PRJEB12502) | metagenome | biome: forest; material: soil | place: USA | collected 2012-03-12 | depth 0.3 m
CATAAAAGCCCAGTCAGGAAGGACCGAGACCGCCTGCTTGGAGGGCTGCAGATGCAACGTGCGCCACGGCGTACCGGCCATGAAAGCGCTCTGCATTCCGGTGCTGATTAGGCCCAGTTCGCCCACCGACGCCATGATCCCCGTCGGATTGGAAGCCAGCGTGGTATCGGAAGTTCCCGCCGGATCGGGAATCACCAGGCTCACATCAGTGATCAATCCATGCTTATCCACATCTTGCTCCGGAACAACCGACCCTGAAGGCACCTTCCCTAGCGTGGACACTGAATTAATCGTCCCAAAAGTATTCGTTGCCGCCTGCTTCCAGTCGCCCTTGTGGGAATTAACCCGGGGATCATCGACCTCAATCGACGGCATCGCCGCTTCGAGTACTCCCGGCGCGTTGACCTTGCACACGGCGTAGTCCGACGTATTGCCAAGCAGCGTCGTGACGTCCAGGCGGTTGCTCACTCCCGGCGCTCCTACCTGCCCGATCGCAAACCGGAAGAGCGCACCGCTTTCCTGCGCCGGACGCCCTGTATTATAAGTAATATCGACATTGCGGGTGATGATCGCCCGCTCTCCGGCTTTCATGACCGTGTCTCCAGTCCGCGCCGGGACAAATGAAACCTCCGATGCCTTCACCTGCGATTCCTGCGCCTGAATGGCATGGAGCGATTGATTCGTGGTGGTTCCGTCATCCAGATAAGCATCCAGAAACAGCGACAGCGTCGTCACATCCAGCGTCTTCACGCCGAAATTCGGCGGAAGATAGATCTCCACTTTCACGCGCGCCGTGTAAGTCTTCGCGGTGCCGGATTTCAAAGTCGCGGGAATAAAGATTCCCATCTCCGTGATTCGGGGAGCCCTTGTAATCCCGATATACGAATTTTGATCCGTGCCGATCACAATCGAGAAAACATTATTGAGATAGGTCCCACGAAGCGGAATGACAATCGGGCGCGCCGATTCCTTCGACCGAACATAGTCGATGATGTTGAGGCTGAGCTGGGTCAGGCGAGTAATAGTGTTCGCGTAATATTTGCCCTGAAAGCTAGCCCCAGGCGAAACGGGCCAATCGGTCCGCTGGAGGTAACTATTCAGCAGATTGATCGTCGTCGTCAGTTTACTGCTGCTGATTGTCGATAGATCGCCGAGATCCGCATCCTCGACGTTACCAATATCGAGAAATGGACGATTGCCAGCCCGGGACTTGTGCGTGGTCAGCACAATCCGCTGCTGGTTAAAAAACGTGGTATCCGGATCGTGATTGTAATGGGTGACATTAAACTTTGCCGCATCCAAAGCCCCATAGACGCCCGCGCCTCCGGCTGCCAACTCCACTTGCCTGGCATCCTCCGGCGTGCAGTAAAAAAATCGGTTCAACTTATCGTACGCCGCCAGGTTCGCCGGCACTGCCATCACCGTCGGATTCGGCGATGCCTGATACAGATGCACCGCATTGGCCAATGCCTGGCTGCTGTTGAGCAGCGTAGGAAGATTCACCTGCGAAGGATGACTCGCCGCGGTCGGATTACTCGAATTCCGGGTCCAGGCCAGATTATAGTTCACCTTGCTACTCTCGTCGTCTGCCCAGTAAGCATACCGTCCCACTATCGGATTCGTCGCATTGTTCGTCGCCGGAACAGATAGCAAATCGCGCGTGCCATCTTTCCGGAGGTAAATCCATTTCAGCATCATGGGCACCGGAGTCGCCGGATTTCCGGAATTGGTTGGATCCGGCACCGCTGGATCGATCAGGTAACTCGGCCCCGCGATTGCAGGATCCGGTTCGAAGTTACTGACATTCAAATCCGCCGGCTTGAGGATCGCGGGCGTGAAACCTGAATCCAGCGTTGCCGGATCAGGAGCACCGGACGAAAGCGCGATCGGCGGATCCTGGAGGATCTTCCTCGGATCCGTTCCGCTGGAGCTGCCAGTAGGCGATCCCGCGACGATCTGCCCCGGATAGCTGATCCAATTCCGGTTTGGGTCAGCAGTCGTCTTTTGCAATGCACCCACTACCGCCTCCACCCCGTTCTGGGCCAGCAGCTCAGCCCGCGTCTTTTCCACATGGGAGTGCGCCGATCCTCTCTCGATCCGCATGATGTCGCTCAGGCTCACTACCATGACCGCCATGAGCACGAGGACGGCAAGCGTAATGACAAGCGCCGCGCCTCCACGAGGAAAGCGTTGCGCAACGAATGGAAGTTGGGGAAAACGTGGAGGTTTCACTGGGCGTTCTGGAGATAAACTTCCGTCGTGTAGGATTGGCACGTCTGCCGGACTCCATCCGGCAGCACGTTGATGAACTGCTGAAGATCGGGTTCATTTGCGCCGCCAGCCGCCGCGTAATTCGGAAGCTGACGAAGCTTCGCAAGGCCACGCGAATCAGTAACTACCATCGAAACTTTCACTGACCGCGGCAACGCTTTCTGAACCCGTGAATCATAAGACGTAGCGGGCGTGATCACATTGCCGTTCACATCATAGCATCGAATCCAGAAGCCGATAACGTTCTCGGCGAACAATCCTCGATAGGCATTTCCTCCCGTGTTATTCGCCGGCGCAATCGCATCCAACAGACTGCTGCTCAGCCATGAAGATGGCTGCTTGTAGATTAGATAATTCTGATCGGTCGGATTCGCAAAAAAGCGGCAAAACAGCGGTCTCGGCTGGCTCGCATTACTCGTGTCCCATTTGAGAAAATACCCAATCTCAGCGACATCTCCGCGCGTGCGGTCCGAAGCAATCGGAGCCTGCCAGAACAAGGCGTCGGGGTTCTGATAAGTGGCCGGGACCGCGGACGGGTTCAGGACGAACTGCAACGTCGTCGGATCCGCCGGATCAATGGGAATCAGCGCCGTCTGAAGATCCCGCGCAATCGTATCCGACAACGCGCGAACGGCGGACCGACGCTCGGCCTGCGCCTGCCCGGCCGTCCACGCCGAACCCGTGTTATTCAGCACCTGAGCCAGCATCACAACGAGGAACGACAGGATGGCCATCGCCACCATCAGTTCCACCAGCGTGATTCCCTGGATCCGGTGGAACTTATTCATAGCGTGCCAAGCTCGCGTGGAGCGTTTGCAAAGCCGGCGCATGCTGTCCCAGCGCCGCACGCGAGAAAGGCATCCGGACATCGTACATATTCGGCTTCGTCGCGCTGCCAGTCGTCCCCTGCGTCATGAAATCCGAATTTGCCGTGATCGCGGGAATGCACTGATAAATCGCTCCAGTCCCCGATGGCAACCGGTGCGCCTCATGGTCAAAGTAAAATGGCTGGGGACCCGTTGCATTCGCCACACCTGGATTCAAGGTATCGAAAGGAATCACACGCAACTCTGCCACGACTTGTCGGGCCATTGATGCCACGAGCGTATCTTCATCCGACGCGCGGCTTGAATCAAAGGAGGCAGCCAGCAATCCGATCAACCCGACCACACCGAAGGAGACCACGCCGAGGGAGAGCGCGATTTCCACTAGCGAAAAGCCACCTTGAGCTGACTTACTCTGCCGCGACGGCCGTTGGTAATGATGAGTTTCCATGAAACGGGGACTTTGATTTGAGGGGTATTTGGTTTCAGGGCCTGTCCACCTTCACGCGGCCATTTGCCGCAATGATAGAGATATCGTAGTAATTCGCTGGCTGGCCGCCATTCAGCTTCGTCGTGTATGAGATAGCTTGACTTCCAGAGGGGATAAATCCGGGCGCGAGCCGGACATGGGCGGGCGCAGTGCTAGCCAGCGCACCGGTCGGAAGAAACACCACATACTGGTAAGCCGAAATGCTCGCATTATGATAGTAGAGCGGCGGAAAAGGCGGGGTCATCGGCACACTCGACGCATTGAAAGTACAGGCATCCACTGCCACGCCATCACGCAGGATATCCCAAGCGGCGATCTGCTTCCAATCAGTCGCCACAACCGGTGAGCCGTCCGGATGCGGAGTGATTTCGTAGAGCGAAAATGCCCGGAAATCCGCATCGGTCCCGGCCGCTCCGATCATCACGAGCGCAGTCATTGCATTTCTCGAAAGGGAATTTTGCCGCGCGAGAAGTGCCAGGTTGGAAACGCTGCCACCACCGGCTTTGAGCGAACTACCCTTCGCAATTCCAGTGAATGCAGGCACCGCAATGGCTACCATCGTAACCACGATCGCCATCACGGCGAGCAATTCAATCAGCGTAAAACCCGTTCGGGCCCGGAACTTCCAGATCCGCCTTGGTTGCTGTTGCTCGAAGGAGATGAGGGGAAAAACCGTCGAAGCCATGGGGAATAAGTTATGGGGGAGTATTCTCGTCCATCAGCGTTTCCACATCGCGCTGAGAAAGCGCGCCGTCGAAGATATAAACTTCGTCGACCGATCCTCTGAAAAATGGGCCCAGCCCGACGTTCCTGTCCCAGTCATTCGTGAAAGCCAGATTGCGTCCGAGCCACACGCCGTGCCGCTCGGAAGGAACAGTGGCAATTTCCTGAACGGATTTCCGTGGCGACGGCTCGATCTGGCCATCCACATACAACAAGATATGCGTCCCAGTTGTTGGCCGCGGCCCGCCATACATTACGACAGCGCAGTGATGCCATTTATCATCGCGCAAATCGGTCGTGCCAACGACATAGCCATTGCGAGTGCCCACCCGCAGACGCCCCAGTTCTCCAGCCTCTTTTGCGGGATTCGCCGAGATCTGCCAGGCTGCGCCTTCCACGTTAATCTGCCCCCAACCAATGATCCCGTAACCCTGATCGGTACGAAAATCGTGCGGCAGCTTCAGCCAGAATGCGATACTGCGCGCCTGTCCTCCAGCGATTCCCGGGAACGGACTCTCCGCATAAGCGGACACTCCATCAAGCTCGATGGCATTTCCAAACCGGCCGGGCACCACTTTCGGGCCCGATCCCTTTGCCCGTTGCAGGTATTTAGAAAAAAGCCGAGTGTCGCCCCCCTCGCCCAGATTCCGTCCCGTATTGGCAAAGATCTGCGTATCACGATCATCAAAACTCCAGTGAATGAAACCCGGTGGCCGATTCGTGACCGGAGGCAGCGTGGTAACAAAGGCGCCCTCGTCCGCGTGCAATCGCTGCGTGGCATTTCCCGTGGCGCGCAATGCTTCCGTCTCCCGCAGCCGCACTGGCTGTGCCTGATTCAGCGAAGCCTCCACAATTCCGTCTAACACGTGCACCTCCGTGGTTCCGTTGGCGCCGACGGCAACGCCGAATTCCGTACCCAGATCTACCAGCGGCCCACGGGGACTATCGAGCGTGAAACCGCGTGCCTGCTTCGGCACCGTCGCGACCGCTCTGCCTGTGTGAAGATAAACCCGGCCAGGCCCTTCGATTTCAAGATCCGCCGGCGCTTCGACAACGACGTCCGCGCCGGTTTCAAACTTCAATTCGAATAATCCGCGATCCGCCACGAGCCGCGCTCCAGGCCGCACTTTTGCCAGCGGCTCTGCGCCCTTCCACTTCACGCCTTCGACCCGCACGATCGTGGCCACGGCAGTAACCTCATGGCTGTGCCACCACGAACCCGCGACGGCCACAACCAGGCCCAGTGCGACTGCACTAACCCATGCGAGCCTCCTCAGCCAGAGCAGACGATGCGCTTCTTCCACTGCTCGCACGATCACGCCAGCAGACGGAAGCCGCACATCCTGGTCCTGATCTTTGATCCGGGCCACGACCTCGCGCGTCGCCAATTCACCATCGGGATCCGTGCCGACGGCATGCATGAGACGCTCGATCGCAACGACTGACGCAAGCTGCTCAAGAAGCGCGCGATCCTCCCGGCAGGCCGCAAGCAAGGTCACGCCTTCTTCAGGAGTCAGTTCCCCCGCCGCAGCATGGGCGAGGAGCGTCTGGCGATCGGATTCGTTCATGGAGTCGGTTCAGCAACTCTGCCTTCGATACAACCGGCCAGCAGCGTCCTCAGCCGGTGCAGTTGCATACTGATCGCTGAAGTCTTGCGATGAAACAAGGACCCCAGCTCCTCGAGCGTTGCACCTTCGGCATAACGGCGGTTGACCAGTTCGCGGGACGGCCCTTCGAGCTGCTCCAGACATTCCCGCAAGGCATGAAAGGTTGCCGCTTCGCGGTTCGCTCCGAAACCACACGCGACCTGTTCGTCCAGCAGCACCTGCAGCTCTTCGTTCGCACCGATTGGTTCGGCGCGAAACTTCCGGCGATGATTTGCCAGTAAATTCAAAGCGATCCCGCGCAACCACGGACCAAACGGCAGATCCGGATTGCACCCCGGGAGTTTGCGAAAGGCGATGACGAGAGCCTCCTGCGTAAGGTCATCCGCATCGTGCGGATTCGACATTCGGACCCCAAGACACGCCCGAACGCTGGAGTGATGTCGTCGAAGCAACTCGGCAAATGCTTCGAGATCTCCGCGCTGGGCCGCGCGAATGAGCATGGAATCGTCGGGAGTGAGAGGGGTATCCACGATGCGGGGGAGAGTGGGGGTTTCCAATATAATGTCACAGGCCGGTAAAAACTGCACAACGAGCCCGGAAAATTATTTTCAGCAAAGATGTGCTGCTTTTGACGGGTGGCGACAGATCCCCGAAGAGGCTCCCTAAAAATTTTCCCTCCTCGTAAATCCCCGACCCGTGGCCAACCCCTCATGAATAATCGCGCCCGCTGCATCCCCCCGACCTCCGTGGAACCGAAATCGCCCCAGCCTTTCTGGCACAACCTTCGCCGCATGGGAGCAAGAACGAGGATCGCCGCCGCCTGTGCTGCGACACTGCTGGGAAGCATCAGCACCATCGAAGCTGCGGGTGTTACTCACCCGCTCAATGTCACCGGGACCAGCAACTGGAGCGCGGACGATTGGGGAATCAACGGAGTGCCAAACTCCGGTTCGACAGGAGATATCGCAAGTTACATCAATTCGCTCCTCGCAACGACAACGCTCGATATCAATGCGAATATCGGGCAACTCGTAAACGGCGGCGCTGGCAACTGGAGCATCGTATCCGACGGGACGCACGCGCTTACCTTGGATAACACAGGAGGCACGACCAATCCCTTCGGCGGAACCAACGCGTTCATCGGCACCACGGGCACAGGCAATCTTTCCGTCGCATCCGCAATCATCCTGGCAAATACCAATCTGACGATCGGCAACAACACATCGGATAGCGCCACACAGGGAGTGATCACGATCACTGGAGGTATTACGGGAACGGGCAACGTATATATCGCAGACGGCGCGAACTCTGCCTCCGCGATTAACATCACGACCGCGGCCATCAATAACACGGGCGCCCTCGTTTTTGGAAATTCCGACGCCGCCACCAATCAGACTGGCACAGGCGCAATCACGGTAAGCGGCGGAGTCGGCCCGAATGTCACGTCCATCTCCGATTTCGCTGCTGGAACTGTCACCGTTGGCGCAGTCACGCTCGGCGCAGACATGACGATCACCTCGGGCAGCAACGCAGTGCTCACGCTCAACGGGGGCGTCACTGGCGCTCACAATCTTGTCTTCAACACGAACGGTACCGGCCAGATTCAACTCAGCACATCCTCCGTCAACAATGGCGGTACGATCGTGAATTCCGGCACCGGCACGGGAACAACAGTCATCTCGTCGGTCATCGGCAGCAATGTCACCTCGGTAACTCAAAACAGCGCCACCTCAGCGCTCTCGCTTAGTGCGGCCAATGCGTTCGGCCAACTGACCATTCACTCGGGAACGGTCAACGCGGGTTCCAATTCCGGCGCACTCGGCGCTGGCTCAGTCAGCCTTGGCGATCCCACGGTAGGCGGAACAACTTCCGCAAGTCTCCTGATCAACGGATCCGCAAACGTCACGTTTGCAAATCCCATCAGCGTTGTCGCAGGCACTTCCGGCACGCTCTCGATCGGAGTCAGTCCGACCTTCAGCGGAACCAACGGCAGCTTGGGCTTCAGCGGACCGATCACCCTCAATAATAACCTGAGCATCACTGGCGCGGTGACAGGCACAGTTCTAACCGTCAGCGGAGCAATTAGCGGTACTGGCAATATCACGATTGGCGGAACCGCGGGCACGGTTGCCTTGTCAGGCGGATTGACGAATATCGGCAATCTTACTTTTTCCGGCAGCGGCACCAATCTGGACAACATCACCACGCTCGCGAATAACACGGGAAGCATTCTCGTGAATGGAACGAGCACTAATGCCGTGACGTTCAGTGCCGGCATCGGCACGAACGTGACGGGGATCACTCAGGCCAGCAACAGCAGCGCGCTCAACATTACCACCAACGCGATCACGCTCGGAGCGGACATGGCATTGGTTTCCACGGGGTCTGCCGGCTTCACCGTATCCGGAGGGATCACAGGCTCGCACAATCTGGTGCTGAATACCAATGGCAGCGGTAACATCACGATCTCGACGACTGCCGTCAATAACACTGGAACGATAACCATTTCGGGAACGGGCAGCGGTAGCACGAGCATCAGCGGAAGCATCGCCAGCACGGTCGGCAATATCACGCTTTCCGGCAGCGGCAGCACCACGGCGACGTTGGGCTCGGGAGCCATCAACAGCACTGGAACGATCATCAACAACGGCACCACCACCGGAACCAGCACAATCAGCGGCGTGCTCGGCGCCAGCATCATGGGCGTAGTGCAAAACAGCACGACCTCGCAACTCACGCTCAGCGGCAACAACAGTGCGTATACCGGGGGGGTTACCATCAAGGCAGGCGTCGCATCCGGCATCACCAGCGGAAACGCCTTCGGCACAGGTACAATCACGCTCGGGGATACGACCCTCGATTCCGCGAATGCGACTCTCCTCGGAGGCGCGGGACTTACTTTCGCCAATCCAATCGTCCTGACAAGCAGCGCCACTGCGACCGGAACCCTCAGCATCGGCGGCAGCGGCAGCAGCCCAGCGATTTTCTCCGGTGGAATTTCCGGAACCAACAACCTGAACTTGGCCAGCACCGCCAGCGGCGGTGTTACAATATCGACCAACGCGATCAATATCACCGGCGCCATTACGAACTCCGGCACTGGCTCCGGCACGACAACGATTAGCGCCCCGCTTGGCTCGAATATCACTGCGATCACGCAAGCCAGCGCGACTTCTGCATTAACGATCAGCTCCACCATTCCGGTGGGAACACTGACTTCCACTGGCGCAGCGGCCCTGACAGCCACGGCAGGTTTTTCCACCACCGGCAACCTGACATTCAACGCAAATGGGTCCGGTTCGATTACGATCTCCACGACGGGCCTGAATAACACCGGCACTATCACCAACTCAGGCACCGGCACGGGCGGCACAACGATCAGTGCCGTCATTGGCGCAAACGTGACGGGCGTCTTCGAAAGCGGCACCTCTCCCCTCACCCTTTCTGGGCTCAATCTTTATACCGGGAGCACGACGATTACATCCGGCACGGTCATCCTCACCGCGAACGATGGCGCGACGGGCACGGGAGGGAATCTCGGCATGGTGCCCACCTCGTTCAATGCGTCCAGTGTCATCATCAATGGCGGTGCCATCCAGGCTCCCACCGTCGCACTGAATCTCAATCGAGGCATCAAGATCGGCCCGAACGGCGCAACCGTCATTGCCACATCGGGTAATTTCGCACCCGCGGGTATTATTTCTGATCTTACTGGCACTCCGGGACTCCTGACCATTGCAGCCGGCGGAGGCCTTTGGGTTCCCGGTGGGCAGAATACTTATTCAGGCGGCACCCTCCTGCAGTCGGGCGGATTCACCGTACCGCTCGTCAGTACTACTGGCTCTCCGGGCGCGCTCGTCAGCGGCCCCTATGGAACAGGCACACTGACGCTCGCGGGCGGCCAGTTCCGCGCAACAAGCAGTACCGCGATCACCCTGGGAAATAACATCATTCTGCAAGGGGATATTACCATTCCGTCGGGCGGTCAGACACTTACTTTGACCGGCCCGATCACACTCACTGGTGGAGATCGTACACTAACAACAAACGCAACCGCCACCACGACGATCTCCGGCGCGATCGGACAATCCGGCGGAACACGCGGGTTCATCAAGGGCGGCACCGGCACCATGATTCTGACCGGCGCGGAGACCTACACCGGACAAACCGGGGTTACCGGCGGCAATCTGACGGTCAACGGCGGCTCCCTGGCAGGAACAGCTGTGAATGTTTCGGCCGGCGCCACGTTCCTCGTGAAGGGCAATTACACGATCGGTACCTCCGGAAACGGAAGCGTCACCGTGGCTGGCGGCCCGACAACGACCGGAGGGATCCTTTCGCTCGTAGATGGAACGCTCAATATCCTCACAATCAACAATGCCACGGCAGGTGCGACCGCATTGACGCTTGGCGGCACGGCCGGCAATGCCGCGCAGTTGAGCATGGATATTGGCGACCAAATCATCCTTGGAAACGGCCTTCTGGCGAGCATCGGAGCGGGCGGCGTCACGCTCAATCTCAATACCGCCACTCCGCTCACTGGCACCACACAGACCATTATCTCCGCTCCTGGCGGCGGACTCACAAGCGGTGGCAGTATCACCCTGAATACCTCCACCGGTAACTTCAACGGATACGTCCTCGGGCTGATCACCACCAGCACCGCCGTGCAATTGACGGAGACCGCAAATGCAACTCCGTCCATCGCGTACTTCAAAGGCGGGATCGACAAGAACTGGAACACCTTCAACGGCGGAAATGCGAACAATTCGAACTGGACCTCCGATGCGGCCGGAAATACCGACACCAACGCGCTCCCTGGCGCGACGACAGATGTGCATTTCTATGCGGCCAACGCGACGACAACCAATCTTACCACCACGCTCGGCCAGAACATCAGCGTCAAGACGCTCAATGTGGACGGCGGCACACTTTCGACGGCTGTAAGCATCGCGGGAGGCGGAGGCACGCTGACAATCATCCCCACAGACCCAACCACCGGCATCTCGGTTGGCAGCGGCGCTGGCGCGTTCACGATCAGTGCTCCGATCGTACTCGGAGCCAATCAAACCTGGACTAACGCCGCCTCGAACACGATGACCGCCAGCGGTGGCGTGACGGGCTCCGCAAATCTCACCCTGAAAATCACCGGTTCCTCGGGAATTTCGATCTCCACGACTGCCATCAACATCTCTGGGAATATCACAAACTCAGGCACGGGAACCGGCACTACAACGCTCACCGGAGTCGGCGCAAACGTCTCGACAATTACCGAAGCCAGCAATACTTCGCCTCTTACGATTAGCACGTCCGGCAGTCTGATTGTCGGCGCGAACGGTAAGACATTGGTGTCGAACGGCACGGCATTGTTGCAGGCTCAAGGCGGTGTAACCGGCACAGGCAATCTGGTCCTCAACGCGAACAGCTCTGGGCAGATTCAGCTGGGAACGACTTCCGTCAATAACTTCGGCACAATCACGAACTCAGGCACAGGCACAGGCACCACCACGATCGGTGCGACCTTGGGCGGCAACGTCACCGGCGTGATTGAAAACGGCACCGCTCCGCTGACGATCTCCGGCTCCAACTCAAGTTATGTAGGCACCACTACGGTAATCGCGGGCACATTGCAGGCTTCAACCACGTCGACTGTAAATAGCTTGCTCGCCCTGGGAACCGGGGGCGTCGTGTTAAATGGCGGCACGCTCCAGTTGCGAGCGAATGGCAGCGGAAGCGCCGGCACGATCATCACCGGGAACGGGAGCACCGGAAACAATGTCACTGTGGGTGGAAGCACGTCCATCAGCGTCGATCGTAGCAGCGCAAACACCGGAAACGTCTTCCAATTCAATAACCTCACCCTGAGTGGCGGCAATCTGGCAGTCACGGGAGCCGATAGCTATGGCCTCAGTTTCGCCGGAACGACCAGCCTCACTGCAAATACAACACTGAGCCCTGCGACCGCACCGCTGACGCTCGCGGCAGTCACGATCGACAATTCAGTCGCAACTGGCACTACAACGACGCTCACACTTGACGGCACGGGAACCGGTACTATTACCGGCCTGCTCTCCAACAACAGCGTCGACGCAACCAAGGTTCTGTCACTTACAAAGAGCAACACCGGCTCGTGGACGATAACCGGGACGGGCAGTTACACAGGTGGAACACTGGTGACTGGAGGAACGCTGAATATCGGATCGGCGACAACAACGGGAACGATTGCCGGCTCCTCGATCGTATCAGTTTCAGGGGGCACCCTCGCCCTGGACTACTCTGCAGCGATCAATGATCGGCTTGGCGATACCAGCACCGTCAACATTGGCGGCGGCTCGCTCGCCATGACTCAAGGCAGTCAGGCCTCGAATGTCCTCGAACAAATCGGCACGCTGGCCTTCAACGGCGGCGGGGGCAATATAACGATCACCGCCACGACTGGATCAATGACGCTCGCTGCGTCTTCGCTCGGCCGGGCCAATAATGGAGTCGGCCTCATCCGGGGAAGTGCGCTGGGGCAATCCTCTTCGCTTGGCGCCCTGGTCACGCTTGCCGCTGCGCCTTCAACCGGGCCAAATTTCGTCGGCGCAGGCGGCGCGGCCACTGGCATCGGAAGCACCAAGAACCTTGCAATCGTCCCGTGGCTTCTCGGAGACGTGACGACCACAGGCACCGGCATTGCGTTTACCACCTACGATACTGTTACTGGTTTCCGACCACTGGCAGCGGGCGAAGTCGATACGACACTGGCCGGCGCAGCCACTGGAGACAACGTCCAGTCGTCCGGTTCGGAAACACTGGCAGGTGGGCTCACGATCAATTCTCTCTTCCTGACTCCAACCGCCACCCAGGCAATCACCGGAGCGGCGGGCAATCGCCTGGTCATCAGCAGCGGAGCGCTCGCAAGTACCGCTGCCGTAAGCACCACGATCTCCGGGTTCGATTCGGTAACCTTTGGAAACGGCGAAGCGGTCATTTACATTCTCAACTCGGCAGCCGCCCTTACGCTTAATTCCAGCCTGATCTTCTCGGCTCCTGGCGGGCAGTTGACGAAAGCCGGCGCGGGAACGCTGATCCTGGCCACAAGCAGTGATTCCACTTACACCGGCCGAACGACCATTTGGGGCGGAACGCTCCAGATCGGCACCGGTGGAACCAGCGGTACGATTTCGAATGCCCCGATCCTCGATAATGGAACGCTAATCTTCAATCGAAGCGATTCAGCATTCAACTTCAGCAGCACCATTTCCGGCACCGGAAGTTTTGTCCAGAGCGGTTCGGGCACGACGACCTTCTCGGGAGGAACCGGAAGCCTGACCTACGCAGGATCGACCACGATCTCCAATGGCACGGTGGTAACCACAGCGGACAATACCCTGCCGACCACGACTGCTCTGATCCTGGGAAATAACGGCGTCGGAGCAGCGTCAACCGAGGGCATATTGGACATTACGAATGCCAGCCAAACAGTCGCCTCGCTCTCGGTTCAAAGCGATAATGCGACAATTGCCAATCAGATCAAAGTGGGAAGTGGCAAGACGTTCACGGTGAATGGCAACGTAGTCATCGGATCAAGTGTCGCGGCGATTGCAGCCCCTCACCTGGTGATGAGCGGCGGCGGTTCGCTCGTTGTAAACAATCCAGCCACGAATGGCGTCTTCCAGGTGGGAAACAATCTCACCAATACAATCACTAGTGGCGACAATGCCGTAGCGGATCTGAGCGGGCTGAGCTCGGTCGCCATCACACTGAATACAACCAGCGGTTCGTTGAACATTGGCGACCCCATCGGCACGAGCCAGAGCAACTCCAATGTCGCATCCTCGCTCTTCCTTCCGACGACAGGCGCTGGCAATACCACGATCACCGCGGCGACTGTGATTGTGGGAACAATAGGACGGAATAACAGTGCGGTAGTCGACACACTCAAACTCGGCAGCGGCGCAAACGTCTTCAATGTCGGGAACTTCAATGTCCCGGGAACTACATTTAGTGGTTCAAACACTGTCGATCGCGATTCCGGATCGGTCACCTTCACCAATTCATCCGGAACGATCAAAATCCGAAACACGGACGGCATAAGTCGTGCAAACCTTACCGTTGGCGGGGGTGGCAGCAATAATGGCACGGGTATCACCGGTAACAATACTTTCGATGTGTCCGGACATTATGCGGACATCCTCCTCAATACCCTCACGGTCGATGACGAAAATCGGAACGGCCCTCTGACTAGCATCTTTGCCTTCGACACCGGTATCCTGGACGCCACCACGATCAACCTGGCAAAACGGACCGGCAATACCAGCACATCAGTCTTCACGACAACCGTGAACTTTGGCACCAGCCCTGCGAGCACGGGGATCGTCAACGTGGGAACAGGCGGTATTACCGTCCTGAACCAGCAATCAACCGTTGCGGGCCAGGTCGATAACAGCACCCTCAACTTACTCGGCGGAACCATCACCCTAGGCGGTGACATCGTTGAAATCGCTGTCGCTTCCGCCGCGGCGCATACAGCCACGCTGAACCTGGACGGCGCCACCCTCGACATGGGTGGTCATAAGATCGGCGGTTCGGTTTCGGCTAACAACGTTGACGTCGTGACGTTCGCCTCCGGAACGCTCAAGAACGTGGGAGAGATCAATAACGGCGGTGCCCTAACCAAAACGACGAATGGCACGCTCGTCATTGCTGGGACGAATATCTACTCTGGCAATACGCTGGTGGCAGCCGGAACGCTGGTGGTGAGCGGTTCGATTTCCGGAACAGCAAGTGCGGCGGTAGGAGATGGAACGAATCCGGCAACGTTATCTGGAACTGGCACAATCGCCGTCGCGAATGCAACCAGCGGCTCGGTCATCGTTGCAAACGCAGCGACGCTCGCCCCGGGAGCCAGCACGAATGGACTCACCATCAACGGTGTTTCCAATCCGGTCTCGGTCGACCTGCAAAGCGGCTCGACCTTCCAGCTCTCGATTGCAAACAGCCATAGCGGCACAGGCGGAGCGCCTGCGCTCTCGGATTACTCGAAGCTGACCCTTGGAGCAGGCGTAACGCTTTCAATCGAAGGCAGCATCTCGACTTCGATAAGCGGCACGGTTAATCCCGGTGATCTATTCACGATCATTCTGAGCGGCACGGCGGTCTCCGGCACGCTGTTCTCAAACGCGACGCTTGTTTCCGGCACTACCTATTCGTTCACGTCGGGAGGGCAGGCTTGGGAAATCAACTACGGATACAATGGCTCCCTCACCGGCTCGGGTATCAGTGCGACAGCGTTCCAGAACATCACTGGGGGCACACAAGTCGCCCTCCTCGCGGTGCCGGAACCCGGGAGCCTGTCGATGTTGATGGGCGGCCTGGGATGCCTCGTCGGCCTCCAGCGCTTCCGCCGGCGGCGGTAAGATTTAGTACAATTACAGGGAAACTAGGAGCGGCGGCAGCACCTCACCCCAGTGCCAGTCGCCGCTCTTGCGTTTTCCATCACCATAGATAGCGGCAGTAACGGAAGCGCTCATCAGCGAATCACGGCGGAGGTCATAGCGCATGATCGGATAGGTTATCGCTACTGGATCACCGCGGTCATCGCGAGTGGCTCGCCTCTGTTATCGCGGATGGATCACCGCTGTCATCGCGAGTAGATCGCCTCGGTCGAGTTGGGTCACTTCGCCCCATTGAAATTGAACTCATTGCGGAGCTGAGGCGCTCCAAATCTATTGAGTGGCCACAGTGGTGTGTGAAGCAATGACGATAAGCAGCCCGGAAGGCCTGCCAGAAAGTAGCCTGGGTTATCACCACCCCAGATTTTTGAATGAAGAAGCGCACTCCGACAGGAGTGCCGGAATCGACCGCTTAGCAGGTAACCGATCAGCGTGAGCGCCAAGCCCAACTCATTGGATCTTCTGGGATCCTTCGGCATTGGGGCGCACGGTTCGCGCTCGATTGCCGACCACAGCACTCTGAGACGTCCCACTCTCAATAAGAACGTCCAACAGGAGCTGGCACCGATCCACCACAGCATCGCCAATGCGTCATGCGCCGCCCAGCAATTCGCTGAGTGCCGTACTGATCCGGCTATAGCTCGCTTCGAAATGTCGCTTCTGCAACCGGCGGGCAGTTTTAGAACTGCCAGGTCAAGCCAAGCGCCGCCGTCGTCGCCTGGTAAGAGGCGTTCAGCTCCGTCGAATTGTTGTCAATGAAACTTCCGCTGACATTCGCAAACAGATGCCGATTGATCTGCCAGATCAGGGCCAGAGACACCGAATGCCGGTTATCCACGCGACTGATATTCTGGTAGTCGCTGTACTGGTACTGATAGTACCCCTGCGCGAAAAGCTGCGGGCGAAGCTGATGGGTGATTCCCACCACGACGCGGTTGGCAAACCGAGTGTCGATCCCCGGATCCGCTATGTAATTCTCAAAGGTGTAACCCGCGAAGAAATACGAGTAACCCGAGTTGAAGGCAAATCCCCAATCCGTTCCCGCCAGTGTACCGAGAGCTTCGGTAATGAGCCCATCGCGATCAAAAGCGTCGAACCGGTAAGGTTCCAGGCCGAGGTAGACGCGCGGATAACTCGGCTTGAAGCGCCAGTCGAGACTGGCCTGGGCGGTGTAGCCAATGAACGAGCGTTCCGTGCGGTCGGCGTAGATACCGGCCTCAATGATCGTATCCAGGTCGAACGAGAAGCCGTGGCCAAGCCCCTTGCTGTAACCTGCTTCGATCGACGGGAAAAAGATCCCGTCGCTGCTGGAGTTGTTTCCGCTCAGCTTGGCGTTGCTCGTGTACTCGGTACGAGCACCGGAGCTGACCCGAAATCCGGTACCCTGAAGTCCGTTGCTGGAGGGATCCTCGGCGATTTCGCCGATATCTTCGACCTCGGAAGCGCTCTGGTGCGAGAGATTCGTAGCCGGAACATCAGCACCCATCGAGGACGACGACACAAAGGCCGCGCCAAGAATCACCGGAAAAGCTAGGAAGCGCACTTTCATGGAAAATTAGTAATTCCCTCCAGTTGGCGGCCGAGTGTGCGGCGGTGGAGTCGGGGTTGGCTTGGGCTTGGGCGGCGGAACGAACACCTTGGTCTTCGGCTGAACCACCGGCGATGGCTGATGCTGCGGGAAGAAGAAGCGGATCGAGCTTGGCAGGTTCTGCGTTTCCTCAAGGATCTGCATGAAGTGCAGATCGGGCAGCGTGAGTTTGTTGACGAGAATGCTTTCGTCGAAGCCCGGCATCAGCCCGTTGAAATATACAAGCTTGCCGTCGAGAACAGAATCCGGATTAAACCGGGCAATGGTGACCGTGCCGTCTGGATTCGCCCGGGCAAACTCGCCGGCGTGAACTAGTTTCCCGGAGGGGATAAGTTTGATGACACCTTCGACAATGGCGATGATGTTCGTGGAGACCTTGCCAGCCGTACCGGTGATCGCGGCAGTCAGGCTCGGCGTCTTGATCGTTCCACCGCCGGCGCCTTTCGGGATATGAAAGAGCAGCGAGCCGTTCTCAAGCGACAGGGTGCGAGTCTCCGAATCGAAGGAAAAGACGGTATTCTGGCCAATCCGCACGACCGAACCATCGGGATATTGCAACTCCGCCCGGGACTCAGACTCGGAAACCAGAAAGTGATTACCGGCGATGCTATCCATCACGGAAGCCGGCCGGAGCGTGCTATGGGCGCCATGCTTTTCGCCATAGCTAACTTTGTTCTCCACCTTCGTTACCGTGGCGGATGTAAAAGGCACCGCCGCACGGCCAATGCCGAGCAGAAGGAGACTTACCACACCCAGACAGACCAGTGCCGTGGTGTTCGCAGAAGATCGGAGAAAGCCAGCGCGGATCACAGGCGCGGAGTGTTTTCGGACGTACGTCAATAGTCAAGCTGCAAGTGCCCACCTAGATTGCCGTTGTGCACGGACGCTGGGCCGTGCAAAAAAGAAACTGTCCGTTTCCACTGCTACTACCGAATCTTTCCTGGGGCTCATGTCCAATCGCAAGAAACCACATCTTCGCAGCCTGGCCATTGTCTGCCTGGTCTGTACCGCGGTAGTGATGCTGCTGCACGCCTTCAAAAGCTTCATCACCCTCGAGGCGGATTACAAATTCCAGCAGTGGGTCTCCTTTAACCGACCGGCAAAGGAAGACGGCAGGATTGCTCTACTTGCAATCGATGACGAGTCGCGCTCTCTCAGCAATGTTTACCCGAATGAGTTAGCCGAATCGCGTGCGCTACAGTTGATGCAGGAGCCCTGGCCGTGGTCACGCGAAGTCTACGCGCTTGCGGCGGACAAACTCCTCAAGGCAGGCGCCCGCGCGGTGATCTTCGACCTTACCTTTCCGTCTCAGAACGTCGGAGATCCAGCATTCCGAAACATTCTCGACCGCTATCGGGACCGCGTCGTAATCGGATTCAATTTTCCCGACAAAAGCGCCAGAGGCTCGAATCAATCATTGGTTCAGTTTCCAACTCCCACGCTCATCCCGACTCCCGATCACGATCCGCGGCTCGGATTCGTGAATGTTTGGATGAAGGAGGACGAAATCGTCCGCCAGGTCTGGTTTCGCAGAACTTTGCTGGAGGTCATGCACGAGCCTCCAGCTCCCGGGCAGGAGGTGTATGAGTCGCTGGCGGCGCGCGGATTACGCCAGGCCGGATTTGGTGACCGAATTCCCAATGATACGGAGCCGCGGACGTTCCGTTACGCCTTTACCGGCAAAGGTGAACAAAGCTCGATGGAACCTCATTCCCTCTGCGACATTTTCACCAGCCTCTGGCAGGGGAATTATCACAATGGGGAGTATTTCAAGGATAAGATCGTGATTATCGGCCCGTGGGGCGACTGGAGTAAGGATTACATTCCAACTCCCATGGGCTCCATCCAAGGGGTGCTCATTCATGTCAACGCGATGAATGCCCTGCTCACTGGCGAGTTTCTGCACGAGACACCGTTGTGGATGAATCTGCTCCTCATCGCGATCGGCGGCGCCATTTCCTGGCTACTGGGTTACCTTGTCCGTACGCCGGCGCTGCGGGCGTTTGAATTGATACTGGCGCTGGTTGGCTGGGTCCTTCTCGCCGTGCTGCTGTATCGGACCGGGTGGGTCATATTGGTCTTCAGTCCCATGCTGGCGATCGGTTCCAGTGCAATGGCGTTCTTCGGCGTCGAGCTCTTCACAGAACGCAGAGAGCGCCGGCGGATCCGGCAAATCCTGGAGGGGTATGTCTCAAAGGACGCCGTCAAGGAAATCGTCGACAACCCGCAGAGCTTCCTCACCGCAATCGGCGGCACCCGCCGCCGGATGACCATCCTCTTTTCCGACATTCGGGGATTTACTTCGATCACCGAAGATGCGGATCCGGCCAAACTCGTGACTCAGCTAAACGAGTATCTTACGGAGATGGTCCGCATCGTATTCTCGCATGATGGCACGGTAGATAAATTCATCGGCGACGCCGTAATGGCTCACTGGGGCGGTGTTGCGAATCATGGCGAATCCCGCGATGCCTGTCATGCGGTATCCACCGCCCTTGAAATGCTCAACGCGCTGGACCGGCTGAACGTCGACTGGCAAAAACGGGGCTTGTTCGAATTCCGGATCGGCATTGGCCTGAATCACGGCGACGTCATTTTCGGGCATCTCGGCTCCGACGAAAAACACGAAGTCACGGCCATCGGCGACCCGGTGAACATCGCCTCGCGCCTTCAGGGAGCCACGAAGCAATACCACGTGAACCTGCTCTTCGGGGAATCCATCGCGCCGCTGGTAAAAGACCGCTTCCGGCTGCGCACGGTGGACCTCATCCAGTTGAAGGGAAAATCCGAACCCGTGGAAGTGTTCACCGCCGTCGAGGAACGCGCAGGCACGCCGGATCCCGAGTGGCTGGCGGACTACGAGGCCGGCATCCAGCATTATCGAAACCGGGAATTCGCCGAGGCGATCGATCGCCTGGAAAAGGTCAATGCCGAACACCCGAACGACGCACTTACCGAGGAATACCTGCAGCGTTGTCGGGCTTACGTCGTGCAAGCGCCGGGGCCAGCGTGGAACGGCGTCTTTGTGCTCACTGAGAAATAGCCAAACTCCACAGCCGCCGGGGCCGCCGCGTTCAGGCGGTCTGGACTTCCGCGCTGCGTGCGCCACACTTCCGCGGCATCTATCCATGAACGAACTTCAACTTGGCGATCCCGCTCCCGCATTTCATGCCACCGCAGTCGGCGGCAAATATGGCGAAGGCACACCCGTCTCTCTCAGCGATTTCAAAGGCCAGACTGTCGTCCTCTACTTTTACCCCAAGGACGATACGCCCGGCTGTACGACGCAAGCCTGCGCGCTGCGTGACTCCTGGGCTCAGTTCGATGGAAAAGCCGAGATCTTCGGCGTCAGCATCGATCCGGTGAAGAGCCATCTCAAGTTCATCGATAAGTTCGCGCTCCCCTTCCCGCTGCTCAGCGACGACAAGCGCGAGATCGTGGCAGCCTATGGCGTGTGGGTCGAAAAGAGCATGTACGGAAAGAAATACATGGGCACCGAACGCTCGACCTTCGTCATCGGGCCGGACGGCAAGCTGCGCGCCATTCTCCGCAAGGTGAAACCCGGCGAGCACGTGAAGCAACTTCTCGCGGCACTGTAAGCCGCGCGGTCAGGCTCTCCGCCTTTTTCAAGAAAGGCGGTCTCGGTGCCGGGCAGCCATAAAGTTGCAACCCCGCACTCGAAACTCCCCTGGAAAGGGTTACGCTCTTAAAAAAGAAACCGCCTGTGAACTTCGTATCTCTTTACGACAAGCTGGAGTACATCGTGAAAAAGCTGCCGGATTCCCTGCAGCACCCGATCCTGCGGGAGATCAACCCGATCAAAACGATGTTCCTGCAGAAGCGTCCGCCGAAGGTGCTGCTTCTCGGCGATCGGACCGCCAGCCGCACCGCTCTGGCCAATGCGCTTTTCAGCGAACCAGTCGCCAAGGCCGACGAGGATCACGTGCAGGTTGGCAACTGGCAGCTCTTCTCCCATGGCCACGGCCGGATGCGGATCCTCGATGCTCGCCGTCCTGCGGCGCCCGCGCTCCTCAAGCGCGCACTGGAGACCGATGCGCCGGATATCTGCCTTTTCCTCCATTCGGAACCGCGCGCCGCGGAAGACCTTGCCGCTGATTTCGACCAAGCCAGGCAAGTAATTGATCTTCTCCGTGCAAAGAACGGCACAGCTGTCCCGCCCATCATTGGCGTCTCGGTGAGTTGCCTCGACAGCTCGGATCCGGAAACCGCGCGCAGGCATTTGAGCAACGCGCTCTTCGACAAATCGCGGAATGGGTTCAGCGACAAGGTCACCGGCGTGTACGTCTTGCACGGCGGCACAGGCGAAGCGCATCCACTGGCTCGCGCAATCGCGCTCGAAATTCCGCCGGAAGCGAAGCTCGAAATGGGACGCCTCTCCGGCGTTCGCGAGGTGCAACGCGAACTGGCAAACGTCATCATCAAATCAGTCTCCGCGATCTCCCTTGCCATCGGGACGCAACCGATCCCTCTCGCGGACCTTCCCATTCTGACCAGCCTGCAGGCCGCCATGGTCGCCGCGATCATGCACATCTCCGGACGCGAAATGAGCATGAAACTCGCCGGCGAATGGATCGCTGCCCTCGGCGCAAATATCGGGCTCGCGATCGCCCTTCGCGAAGGGGCGCGCGCGACACTGAAGTTTGTTCCGATCTGGGGCGACTTCGTTTCAGGCGGCATCGCGGCATTGGGCACTTATTCCATTGGCCGGGCGGCAGCGGCATATTTCATCGAAGGCATCACGCTCGGAGATGCCCAGAAGCTCTTTAAGCGGACTAAAAAGAAAGATCTGCCGCCGTTGCTGACTCCAAAAGCCTGAAGCCCACCAGCCTTTCATTTTTCCGCAGCCTCGTTAGTTCCATCATTCCTTGAAGCTCTCCACTATTCACGCCACGCTCTCCGAACACGGCCTGCAGCCCACGCGCAGCCTCGGCCAGAATTTCCTGCACGACCAGAATCTGGCGGACTGGACCGTCGAACAACTTGACCTGCAGCCGGATGAACCCTGGGTCGAGATCGGGCCGGGATTGGGAGCGCTGACGGAATTCGCACTACGGCGATCCACGCATGGACTGCTGATCGAGAAGGACGACCGGCTCGTGCCGTATCTGCGCGAGCGCTTTCCGCAGCTTGAGATCGTGCACGGAGACGCCGCGCAATTCGATGTACGCGAGCTTTTCTCCCGTGGCCCGGTCAAGGTGCTGGGAAATCTGCCCTACTACATCTCGAGCCAGATCCTCTTCAATTTCACCGGCGAACCAGGGCCGGCCAGCGCGATGGTCTTCACGCTTCAAAAGGAACTCGCGGAGCGGCTCTCCGCCGAGCCGCGCACTAAAGCCTATGGAGCGCCCACGCTTCTCATCGGACGCCGCTGGCACGCGAAGTATCTGCGCACACTTCCACCGACCGTCTTCACGCCAGTACCACAGGTCGATTCCGCCGTGGTCCTGCTCATCCCGCGCGATCCAGCGGAGCTACCAGCGTGTGACGGAGCCCGCTTCGACCGCCTCGTGAAGCTCGGCTTTTCGCAACGGCGCAAGCAGCTCCGCAAAATGCTCACGCCCGAGCTCGCGGACTGGTCGGCAGCCGTCGCGCATCTGGGTGTTCCCGAAACCGTGCGGGCCGAGGAGCTCAGCCTTCGCCAATGGGTCGACCTTTCAAACATGCCGGGCAAGCAATCCGGCTCAGTCGTGCATCCGGTCGAAAAGTCGATGGACGCGCTCGCACAGGACGTTCACGGGGAGATTTTCGATGTCGTCGATGAAAACGATCAGGTCTTGCGCACTGCGAGCCGGCACGACGTCCACAAGCAGGGGCTCCGCCACCGGGCCGTCCACATCTTCGTTTTCAATCGCCGTGGCGAACTCTTTCTACAGCGCCGCTCCCGATGGAAGGACGTGCATCCATTGCGTTGGGATTCCAGCGCGGCCGGTCACGTCAACGCCGGGCAGGCTTATGATGAAACAGCGAGCCGGGAATTGACCGAGGAACTCGGCATTTCCGCTCCAGTCCACGAAATCGGCAAAGTCGCCGCATGCCCCGGCACGGGTTGGGAATTTGTAAGGATCTACCGGGTCGAGCACGGCGGTCCCTTCTCCCTGCCACCTGCGGAAATCGAAACCGGCGGCTGGTTCACCCTGGATCAGATCGAGAACTGGATTGCAAAACGTCCCGACGACTTTGCCACCGGCTTTCTCGAATGCTGGAAGGTCTTCCGCACGACTTAGCGGGCGACCGACGCCTCTGCTCTCAGCGATTACAAGAGGCCGCCGCCGGGTCGCTGTTCGGCATCTGGTCTAACTGGGAAAGTTCGCCTACTTAACCTGAGTTTAACCCCGCTCCGAGCGGCCAGCATTGGTGTTGTCCGAGAAATGAGCTCGATTTCCCAAAAATGCCCGATGCTCGAAAGAAGCACCCCAAACGTGCCTGGAATGCACTTGGGGACAATCGCACGGGCCGCCGCACACGAATTGGCCATGAGGTAGTGAACACCGCTCCGGCGGCTTCCCCATGGCCATTTCGACCGAAGTCAATCGTCCAAGGAATGTCGATTGGAAGCGCGCCGCTGCGCTTCTGTACGGCGATTGGGGCACGAGCAAGGCGTACGTACTGGGGCTCGCATTCGGCGTCGCCGGATTCTCTTCGCTGCCGATCATCCTCGCTGTCTGTGCGCTCACCGGCCTGGTCGGTCTCAACTATCTCGTGGTGTGCCGTCACTTTCCAGACGGCGGCGGCGTGTATTCCGCCGCTCGCGCCCAGGGGCGTCTTCTGGCAGTCGTCGGCGCGCTCCTCCTCGTCGCGGACCTCACCGTTACGGCAGCTCTTTCCGCGTGGTCCGCGCTGGACTATTTCAATATCCCGATCTTCAAGCAGCACATCGTCCTGGCGACCGTTGGTGTCCTGCTCCTGATGGGTGCGGTGAATTGGTACGGTCCGAAGCACAGCGGCGGAATGGCTTTCGTGCTTAGCGCGCCCGTCATCGTCATCGTGCTCGTGCTCATCGGAGTCAGCGCACCGCATTTGACGACGCTTCATCTGCAGCGATTGCATGAAAGCACGTGGGTCGTGTGGAAGCAATTCGTCGGCACTATCCTTGCCCTGAGCGGCGTCGAAGCAATCGCCAACATGACCGGCGTGCTGAAGCTCGATCCGGGGTCGACGCCCGAGAATCCCAGCGTGGCGCATGAATCCGCAAAGGCCCTGTGGACGGTCGGCGTCGAGGTGGTCTTCGGCACGGCGCTGCTCGGCTGGGCCATGTTGTCGATGCCACAGAGCTTGACCGTTCAGATGAAAGATCACGAGGCTGACATGCTGCGGCTTGTCGCCGAATATTTCGGAACGGTCGCGGTTTCACCGGCCTTTGGCCAGGCGCTCGGCTGGGTGGTCGGCGTCCTCTTCTTCCTTCTGCTCATCAGCGCCGCCAATACCGCGATGGTCGCCATGATCGGCGTCTTTTACATGATGTCGCGGGACCGGGAAATGCCGCGTCAATTTTCCAACCTGAACAGCCACGGCGTGCCGCTCGTTCCGCTCGCGATTGCCATCGTGCTGCCGACCGTCGTGCTCATTTGCTCGCCAAATTTCCAAGCGCTCTCGGGACTCTACGCCATCGGTGTGGTCGGCGCCATCGCGCTGAATCTCGGCTCCTGCACCTTCAATCGCGCGCTTGATCTCGCACCTTGGGAGCGGCTGCTTTTCGGCTTCACTTTCCTAGTCCTAACGCTGGTGGAACTGACACTCGCGCATGACAAACACGACGCCCTTTTCTTCGTTACCTGCGTGCTGGTCGCAGGCCTTTCGCTGCGCGCATACGCACTAAAGCGCCAGGGCTTGCAAACCGTCACCGTCACTCGCGAGTTGGCGGAATTAGTGTCCCCCGAAGCGATCGAACAGCTGAGGCCGCGCTTAGAGGAAGGGCAGCGAATCATGGTGGCGGCACGCGGAGCCACGCCGGTACTTCGCTTCGCCTTGGATGAAGCCAAGCTCCGCAAATCCCAACTTCTCGTCCTTTACGTAAAAGAGATCGCTGTGTTTATGCCGGCCAACTCCCCTGCCCCAAATCGCGGCAAATGGCAGAACGATCCGGAGGCAGCCGCAATCATGCACTTGATGCTCAAGCTGGGGCAGGAAATCGGAGTAGAAGTGCTGCCGGTTTACGCAGTAAGTGCGGACCTGCCTTCGACCATCCTCGATCTCGCTGCGATGCTCGGGATCGATTATCTGATCCTCGGAGCCACGCAACGACTATCCATGGCCAAACTGCTAAGGGGCAGCGTCGTAGAGCAAGTCGCAGACGGATTGCCGGAGGATATCCAACTCATCATTCACGGATGACGGCATCGTTCGCTCGTCCGGCGTCCTCGCGAGCCGTTATAAGACATGCGCGTCCCGAATGGAACGCGCTCTGTCACTGCCACGAGCGCTATTCCTTGCTCGGCGGCAGTTCGACGATCTCGAACCAATACTTCTCGAGCGTCTGCAAAATATCGACCAGCGCTTCAAAGGTGACCGGCTTCACGATGTAGCTGTTCACGCCAAGATCGTAGCTGCGGTAAACGTCCTCGTCGGCCTTGGAAGTCGTCAGAACCACGACGGGGATCGTCCGCAGCGCGGGATCGCCCTTGATTTCCTTCAGAACCGTCCGGCCATCCTTGCGCGGCATGTTCAGATCCAGAAGGATCAACCCGGGCCGGGGAGCCTCGACAGGCGGAGAATATTTCCCACGCTTGTGCAGATAATCCATCAGCTCCTCACCGTTCTCAACGAAGCGAATATCATTAATGAGGCGGCCTTCCTCCAGCGCTTCTTTGGTGAGCTGACGGTCGTCGGGATCATCGTCGGCCATCAAGATGGTGATCGGCATGGGTTGATTACTCATGAACGGGGTTCTCAGGTTGCTGGATAGGGAGTGTGATAATGAATGTCGCCCCTTGGCCTACACCGCTTTTTGCCACAATCAACCCTCCATGGCGATCAGTAATTTTCCGGCAGACGGCCAGACCGATGCCCGTTCCCTCGTATTCTTCGCGGGAATGGAGGCGCTGGAAGACGACGAAAATCTGTTCGGCGAACTTCTCGTCAAATCCGATACCATTATCCACAACGTGGATCTGGCAAACCTTGTCCCCGGGCAGGGCGCCGGCAATGACGTGCTCCTGGTTTTGATATACGCGCCCTGAGACGCTAAGTTCCGGAGGCTCGCCTGGCTTGTGAAACTTAATCGCGTTGGCGATGAGATTCTGGAACAGCTGACGCATCTGCAGCGGATCGGCGTCGATGACGGGTAAGTCGCTCACCTCGATCTGCGCGTGGGTCTGCTCAATGGTCACCTCCAGATCAGACAACACCTCCCCGACGATCAGCTTTAGATCGCAATGCTCGAAGGGCTGCGCCCGGCTGGTCACGCGGGAGAGCTTCAGCAAATCCTGGATAAGGACCTGCATCCGCTGTGCCGCATTCTGCATTCGAGCGAGATAATCGCGCCCCTGCTCGCCGAGCTGCTCCCCGCACTTCGCATTGAGGCGATCTCCAAATGCCTGAATCTTCCGTAGCGGCTCCTGCAAGTCATGGGAAGCCACCGATGCAAAATTCTGAAGCTCCGCGTTACTGCGTTCGAGTTGGGCCGCAAACCGCTTGAGCTGCTCTTCGGCTTCCTTGCGTTCGGTAATGTCCGACGAGATGCCCACCAAGCCGACGATCTTTCCATCGGTATCCAGCAATGGGACCTTGTTCGTTTCAAGCCAGGTCTCCCGGCCGCTGTCCTGCAAACGCAGCGCAGGTTCTTCGCGGTGAAGGATCGGTTTCCCCGTGGCGACCACTTCGCGATCATCGGCGTCGAACCGTGCCGCGATCTGGTCGAAGAAATAGTCGTACACAGTCTTTCCCTCGATCGAATGCACGTCCTCGAGGCCGAGGTACTCGCGATGGGCGTTGTTATCGAGGATATAACGGCCCTTCACGTCTTTGACGTACACACTGTCCGGCAAGGCGTTGATGATGCTGGAAAGGAGATTGTGTTCCTGCGCCAGGGCTTCCTCGGCGCGACGGCGGGCCCCCAGATCCCGGAGAATCAGAGTGGTCGCCGTCATCAGGGCGACCACCGTAAGCGCTCCGCCGGTAATGACGGCGAGCGTCGTGGCGCGGCCGATGTGCTCGGTCATCTCGGAACGCTGCGCGAGCAGTTCGCGCTGCTCGCCCTCTGCCTGCACGACAGTCCGGCGGATCTGGCGGGTGATGAGTTCGCTTTTCCGCTGTCCAAAAAGGCTGGCCGCCGGGGCAGCTCCCGAGGTACGCCGCATTTCGATTTCCTCCTGCTGTAGCGCGAAGCTCTGGCTGAGCAGCTGTTGCAGTTGGATTAGCCGTTCCTTTTGGGAAAACGTCGTCGCCCGATTCCGCAGCGAATTGAAGCACTGGATGCTCTCCTCCTGCGCCGCTTCATATCCGCGGAGGAAATCCTCCTGACCGGTAACCAAAAAACCGCGGCGGCTACTCTCCATGGCCATGACATTGCGGAGCAGACGCTCCTGGAGTTCGATCACCTCATGGCTCTGCGTCACGAAGTCGGCCGTCTTGATGAAACTGCGCGTACTCCGGATGCTGATCGTGCTGATCACCACGGTCATCGCCGACACGATGCCAAACCCCACAAGTACCTTGCGGCGAAGGGTCGAACGCGGCGTCGGGTTAAATGACACGGGAGCGAAACGTCAAAGGAATGTGATCACATTTCAAGACAACTTCCAAGGCTTGAGAAATTGTCTGCCCGAGAACTTCCGCTGAACCTGCCTCCGGTTCGAATCCTTTTTACAGTCTTTCGACGACCCTCAGAAAAACTGGCGGAGGGGGTGGGATTCGAACCCACGGAGCCTTGCGGCTCTCCGGTTTTCAAGACCGGCGCGATAGACCACTCTGCCACCCCTCCTTGATTGGTCCGCTGGACCGTATCAGATCGCCGCGTCTCGGCAAGGCAGAGAAATGGAAACTTCCTGCCTTACCCCAAGGGCGGCGCACACAAGCCTGGACAGCAGGATTAAACCGTGCCTGCCTTCAAAGCTTCCGCAGCTGCGTCCAGAGACGGACAATCCGTCACGGAAATGCAGGGCGTGCCTTTCCGCGTGCGGTTGAGCAGACCGGAAAGAACGCCACCCGGTCCAAGTTCGATGAAGAGCTCGCACTTCTCCTCGTCCACGAGGTACTCGAGCGTTTCCGTCCACCGAACGGTGCCGGTCACCTGATCCTGCAGGGATTGACGAATCTCCTCGGGCTCACGCACCGGACGAGCATCGACATTGCAGATCACCGGGAAGCGGGGAGTCAGAAAAGCCGTGTTCTGGAGCACTTCGCCGAGCCGGACGAAGGCTGAATTCATCAGTCGGGAGTGATAGGCGCCCGCAACATTCAGCATTTTCGCCATGCGGATGCCGTGCTCTTTGGCAAGCGAAACAGCCAAGGCAACCTTGCTTGCCTCACCGGAGACGACGATCTGCCCAGGGCTGTTGAGGTTCGCCACGTCCACATCGCATTCCGATGCAAGAGTGCGCACCGCGCTCTCATCGGCTCCGATCATCGCTGCCATCGCGCCGGAAGTCTCCTCGCAGGCTTCCTGCATGAAGGCACCACGGCGTGCGACCAGGCGAAGGCCGGTCTCGAAATCAAAGGTATCCGCCGAGGCATGGGCAGTGAACTCGCCGAGGGACAGCCCGGCTGCGGCGTGGATCGGGAAATTGCCGATCAATTCGCGGAGCGCGGCCAGGCACGCCATACCGTGGACAAACAGGGCGGGCTGACAGTTTCTCGTCTGGGTCAGATCTGCCTCAGGCCCATCGAAGGCGATGGTCGAGAGCGGGCGCTCGAGGATTTCGTCGGCGCGGTCAAAGATCGCTTTCACGGAACTAAACCTGGCCGCGAGATCTTTGCCCATGCCGACGGCTTGGGCGCCCTGTCCGGCAAAAAGGAGTGCAATGCGTTTGGTCATGGAACTTGGGAAAATGGTGAGGATTGGAAATCCGGTCTGCGATAGATACCGCAAGTGGAAGCGAAATTGCGGGTGCGTTTGGACAACTTGATTCTGCAAACGTTTAATCTCGGCGTGGGAGTCTTTCCTCCTGGCCAGCTCGGAAGATGCGAGCCGTCCGGGCTGCGGCACGGCGGAGAAAATCAGCGCCATGCTCCATGGCCTCGGCCAGGCTCGCTGGGCGATCCACGATCGGGCACGTGGCGTCGAAGACTTCCCCGACTCGCGGATCTTCCGAAATCGATCCGGCAAAGGCAATCACCGGCTTATTCATGCGTCGGGCAAGCGCAGCAACCCCGGCCGGTCCCTTTCCTTCGAGAGTCTGTTCGTCGAGCCGCCCTTCGCCAGTCAGGACGAGATCGCACTCCGCGATTCGGTCCTCGAGACGCAGGACCTCCGCGACAAGGTCAAATCCCGAGCGAATGGACGCACGGCAAAAGGTCATCAGGCCAAATCCGATGCCGCCCGCTGCGCCTGCGCCTGGGGCATCGCGAAAGTCGCCTTCAAAATCCAAAGTGCAGACGTCGGCCAGATTCTGCAGCCCGCCTTCCAGCGTTTCCACCGTCTGCGGATCAGCTCCCTTTTGGGGAGAAAAGACCCGCGCAGCGCCGCGCGAACTGAGCAAGGGATTCTGAACGTCGCTCGCCGCGATGATTTCGGGCAACGGGATTGCACCCCGCGTGCCGATACGCATCAGCGCCAGAAGATTGGACGGATGCGGTTCGATGCGATCCCCATCGCTCGTATAGAAGACGTAGCCGAGAGCCTCGGCCATGCCGATTCCGCCATCCGTTGTCGCGCTTCCGCCCAAACCCACGAGGATCTTTTGCGCACCCGCTTCGGCCGCGTGGCGAATGAGCTGACCGGTGCCAAAAGTGTTTGCGCGTAATGGAGCCAGTTCTTCCCGCTTCAGGCGCCATAGCCCCGACGCCTCGCTCATTTCGATGATCGCGAGCTTCTGTGACTCGACCCAGGCATAGCGCGCGGAAACCGGCCGTCCAATGGGATCCAACGCCTCGGTGGTGACCCAGACGCCGCCAAGAGCGCGGCATAGTGCTTCGGCAAATCCCTCGCCGCCGTCGGCGATTGGCGCGAGGACGGTCTCCGATCCAGGCCAGGCTTCGTTCCATCCCTGCGCGATGGATTCCGCCACCGCAGCCGCGGTGAGCGAGCCTTTGAACTTATCGGGCGCGATCAGGATGCGCATGGGAAAAGGGGCGCGGAGTCTGCGGCTCAGCCAAAGGAAGTGCAAGGCTGAATATTGAGCCGCGCCTGCAGCCGCTTAGTCGCGATGATACGGCAATCCCGCCTTGATCGAATAAGCGCGATAGATCTGCTCCAAAACGACGACCAGCGCCAGTTCATGCTGAAGCGTCAGTTTGCTCAACGACCACAGCCAGTCGCTCTGCGCTCGCAATGCCTCAGTATGGCCATCGGCTCCGCCAATGAGAAGCGCGATTCCTTTGGTCCGCGACTGCTCCCACTGCGAGAGACGCCCGGCAAGCGCGCGGCTGGTGAGATGTTCGCCGCGCTCGTCCATGACGATCCGGAAATAGCCATTGCTGCGCTCCAGAAGCGCGGCGCTCTCGGCTTCCCGCGTGGAATTCTTCACCCAGTCGATCTCGAGCGACACGAATGGACGCAGGCGCACGGCGTACTCCTCGACTCCCGCTTTCGCGTACGCCAGCTTCGGTTTTCCAATTGCAAAAATCCGCCAGTGCACAGCCGGTCAGCGCTTGGAAAACCTCCGCTTGGCTCCCCTGGCTTTTGCCGGCTTCTCACCGCTCTTTGCGAACCGGTTTTTGCGCGCCTTGCCTGACGCCCCTTTGCGATGGCGCGGCTTGCTTTCCTCGAAAGGCGGACGTTTTCCGGCCTTGGACGGACGCACCGGCCGTGCTTTCGCGGGCATACCGGCTTCACGTTGCGCGCCTCGCGTTTTCGCTTCCCCATCGGGGAACGGCACGAAATCGATTTGTCGCTTCTGCGGATCGATGCGGGAGACACGCACATCCAGTTCATCGCCCACCCGGAAAACGCGCTTCGTGCGCTTTCCGGAAAAAGTCAGGCGTCCCGGATCGAACGCGTAGAAATCATCGGGCAGATCGCTAACGTGAACGAGGCCACTGACATTGATCGCGGGCAATTCGAGAAACAGGCCGTAGGAACGGACATCCACGACGACCGCCTGGAAGCGCTCTGGACGCCGCGAAGTAATCTGGCGCTGGAAATACTCCATTTTCTTGAGAGTAACCGAATCGCGCTCCGCATCGGTCGAAACTCGCTCCGTATCGGAAATGTGCGCAGCCAGATCACTCAATTGCGCAATCGAAGCCGGTTGCGCCCGCCGGACGTGTGATTCCCCATCGACCGCCTTCGGCGGAGACACGATATCTGCCAGGGTCCGGTGTACGATCAGATCCGCGTAGCGCCGGATCGGACTGGTAAAGTGAGTGTAATTCTCCTTCGCCAAGCCGTAATGACCCACGGGAGTGACATCGTAAGTCGCCCGCTTGAGGCTCTTGAGGAAGGCGATCTTCAGAGCGAACTCCTCGGGCACTCCTTTGATGGCTTCGAGAAGCTTTTGAACTTCCGGGCGATAAATCAGATTGCCGACGCGAACTCCGTAAGTGATCGCGAACTCGCGAAACTCGGCCAGTTTATCAGGATCGGGATTTTCGTGGATCCGATAGACGGCCGGAGTCTGTCGGCGCTTGGTTTCATGTGCGACGACTTCATTGGCAGCGAGCATGCACTCTTCGATCAGTTGATGCGAAATATCGTTTTCAACCTTCTCCAACCGAACGGCATGTCCCTCCCCGTCGAGCCACACTTTCACCTCCGGGAAATCCAGATCGAGCGATCCATTGGCAAAGCGATTCTTGCGCAGCACCGAAGCCAGCCGCCATGCCGTGCGAACCGAAGCAGCAACTGCCGGATTGACCGGAATTGGCGGTCCTGAAGTCACCGTGGCCTGTCCGCGGACCTCTTCCTTACTCATCGCCGGTGGCAATGGCGGCATCATGTCGGCTCCCTGCAGGATCGCAAATGCCTGCCGATAACTAAGCCGCGCCGCACTCCGGATCACCGTCCGGGCAAAGCGCACCTGCTTGATCTTTCCCGCCTTGGTAAATTCGATGAATGCCGAAAACGTCAGACGATCGACGCCCGGCTTGAGCGAGCAGACTCCATTCGAAAGCCGTTCGGGTAACATCGGAATGACGCGATCCACCAGGTAAGTGGAATTCCCGCGCTTCCGCGCTTCGCGATCCAGCGCCGTACCGGGACGGACATAGTGGGAAACGTCAGCAATATGGACTCCCAGCTTCCAGCCCGTTTTGGTTTCTTCCACGTCGATCGCATCGTCGTAGTCACGCGCATCATCCGGATCGATCGTGATGATCATTCGCTTCCGCAGATCTTCGCGCCGCGCGACCTCGCGCAGATCGACCTCTTCAGGAATCCGCTCCGCTTCCCGCATGACTTCCGGCGGAAATTCCTGCGGCAGGTTGTGTTTGCGAACGACCGACAGCATGTCCACGCCGGGTGCGCTCGCCGGCCCCAGGCACTCGATGATTTCTCCTTCCGGATTTACCGCGCGATCCAGCCAGGGATCCAGCCGGACGACGACTTTGTCGCCCGCGACAGGCGGACGCGGCAGCTTCGCTTCACCAGCCCGGACATAAATATCATGCTGCAAACGGCCATCGTCGGGAACGACACACAGAAACCGTTTGGCAGTCTTCTGCAGCGTGCCGACGACCGTATCATTGGCGCGTTCGAGAATCCGAACGACGCGCCCTTCCAGCCGCGCCTTTGGTTCGCGCAATTGATTCCGGCCTTCATGCACGAGTTGCACGACGACTTTGTCGCGATGCATCGCCGTGGCGGTATTCGCCGCCGAAACATAAATCTCGGGCTGATCGCGCTTCTCATTGACGAGATGCGCGCTGCCATTCTGGTGGACGTGAAGGATTCCCGTCGCCAGGTCCGCCTCAGCCGGCAGGACGTAGCGATCCTTGCGAATCCTCGCAATCAGGCCCTCCTGCTCCAATCCGCGCAAAGCGTCGCGCACATGGCGACGCTCGGAACTATGAATCTTCAGCGCTTTCGAAAGCTGAACTTTGTCGAGAGGCTGGTACTTGGGTTGGCGCAACAACTGTAGGATGCGCTCACGAATATCTTGATGGGACGTGCCCATATATAACTCTATCTTTGAACTAAAAACTCCGGAGAAACAAACCGCTTACCGGGCGCCTGATCTAACCGCATGCACTGCTGCCACGAATTCACGAGCGCGCTTGGTTATCGCCTTAAAATCCCCGTTTTTCAAGGCTTCTTTTGAAACAAGTGTCGAACCCACTCCCGCGCCCACGCAGCCGGCACGTAAATAATCGCCGATTGTTTCCGGCGTTACACCGCCCGTCGGCATGATCTGGAGCATGGGCAGCGGCGCGAGCATGCTTTTCACATAGGCTGGCCCAAGCTGCTCGGCCGGGAAGAGTTTGATGAAATCCGCGCCGGATTCATATCCGAGCAGGCATTCCGTGGGAGTGAATGCCCCGCTGATGATGGGCTTTCCGTAGCGGTTGGAAATCCGGATGACTTCCGGTTTGGTGACGGGCGTCACGACAAATTCGGCTCCCGCGAGGATTGCGGCACGACAGGTTTCGGGATCGAGGACCGTGCCCACGCCCATGAGAACATCGCTGCCAAAGCGGGCCGAAACGTCGGTGATCACCTGCAACGCGTTCGGTGTCGTCATGGTCACTTCGACAGCATGAATCCCGCCCTCCGCGAGCGCTTCCACTACGGTAAGCAATTGATCGGAAGAATCAGAGCGAAGAATCGCAACAATACCGGGGTCGAGGAGACGGGGAATGATCGCGGATTTGGTCATGGCGCGACTAGTAAAAAGGAATTACGCCGCGAAAGCGACGAATTCACTGCGGAAATTCCGACCATCCTCCGCGGCAAGCGTTTCGGCTTGGTCATCCGAATCTCTGCCGCATCCGCATCGAAGGCATCAAAACAGGCCTCATCACAAACCAGATAAGACACACCCGGGACCCGTATCACTCTAACTCATTTCCCGCTCCTGTTCCGGGGCGCCGAGCCGCGGTCCCCACGCGGCAAAGGTCAACGCCCCGGCGGAGCTTCCTCCTCCATTCCAACTTACCTCACACGAAGGACTGTCCCGATTCCTTCGGACGAAGACAGGCTGTAGTTGCCCGGCGGAAGATCGAGATCGAGCCGCTTGCTCTGGCCCGGCTTCAAAAATGTCGATTCCCTCACTCCGCGACCTCTGACACTAAACCGCTGCGACGTGTCGCCCGTATTCCGGACGACCAAGTCGGATCCGGCAGGGATTATGCCCGGCGTCTTCACCCGCTCTTCATTGATGAACACATGCGGGGTGCCAAGTCCACGCGTCTCCCCGGTGAAGAAATGCTCGGTTTTGGCCGCACCATGTTCCATTGCGCGACCGACCTTCTCTGCGCCGTGCTCGACCGTTTCGCCGGTGCGGACAGCAGCGCTCTTCGTGGCATCCCAAGTGTCGCGCGCACCTTCCTTGATGGTCTCTGCAGCCATTGCAGAAATCGGCAGCGCAAGAACACTGGTAACAACGGAAATGAATCGTATATCAAGTTTCATTGTTATACCTTTCGTTGATTGCTTCAAAGGTATCGAAGCAGGCCAGAAATCGCGCGTCTTCGGCAGCCGTCCAGAACGGAGTCACAACGTTCACGCTGAACGAGTTAAACCATCGAAAGCGCCGCGGCGCACACCCGTTGAAAGCTCTCTGTTTGCGCCTGTACCCATCCTTCGGATTGTCCTAATTCAGCGCCCATCCAATGGGCGATGGTTGGGGTAATCTCAAAGCTGGCCCTGGCATCGAGAATTAGCGACCGCGTGCGCCGCGAAAGCACGTCCTCGACCGTTCGCGCCATCTCGCTTCGGATAGCGCGCCGGATATCGCCCCAGCAGTATGGCAGGCGCGGATGAATCGGCTCGCGATCGCGTTCGGAAAGGTCCGTATCGCTTGTCGACGCAGTGATACGCAAATCTTCAGTACGGCAAGCCCGCACAGGAAGCCCTCCAACACGTGCCGCGCTATTCACCGCATCCTCGGCCATTCTGCGATAAGTGGTCCACTTTCCGCCAGCAATGCTTACAAGACCGCTATCCGAAACGATCAGCGAATGATCCCGCGACAATCGCGCCGTATTCTGATTTCCCCCAGCGCGAATCAGTGGCCGCAATCCGGCAAATGCGCTGAGGATCTCGGAACCGGAAATCGTCCAGCCGAGAAAGCGCTTCGCGTGATCCTTCAGAAACTCGATCTCCTGCGCCAGCGGATGCGGATCGAGTTCGGCACGCTCGACTGGCACGTCGGTTGTCCCGAGCAGGACACGGCCATGCCACGGGATCGCAAAGAGCACACGCCCATCAGCCGTTTCCGGAATGAGGATCGCCGTATCACCCGGCAGAAAGGAACCCGGCAAAACCAGGTGCGCGCCCTGGCTCGGCGAAACCAGCGACGGCTCGCCGGGGCGATCGAATTCTCGCACCCGATCGCAAAAGACGCCGGTCGCGTTGACCACGCACTTGGCAGCGATCTCAAATTCTTCGCCCGATTCTTCGTCACGCACCACCGCTCCGCAAACACGTCCATCCCGCTTCCTGAGCCCCGTCACTCGCGCATAATTCAAGGGCGCGCCGCCGTGCTCCGCAAACGTCTGTGCGAGCGCGATCGCCAGCCGGGCATCATCGAATTGCGCATCGAAATACAGCACACCGCCGGAAGCACCTACGGAATCCAGGCCCGGCGCGTGTGCCAGAAGACCATCGCGGCCGAGTAGACGCGACGCCCCGAGCCCGCGCCGGCCAGCCAGCAGGTCGTACAGCTTCAGCCCGGCTGCATAATAAAGCCTCTCTGCCAGCGAATGGCACGGAATCACGAACGAAAGCGGGCGGACCAGATCCGGCGCATTGGCCAGCAGCCGCGATCGCTCCAGCAGCGCGCCCTTCACCAGTCCGAGATCACCTTCCCGCAAATACCGCACCCCGCCGTGCACGAGCTTGGTGCTCCGGCTCGACGTGGCCTTGGCGAAGTCTGATTGCTCGACCAGAACCGTCCGGTAACCGCGAGTAGCGGCATCGAGCGCCGTTCCCAATCCCGTCGCGCCACCTCCGATGACAAGGACATCCCATTCCGGGGTCTCACGGATCAGGCGAAGGGAGTCCTGGCGATTCACTGCTTAAAAGTCATCGCATGCGCGGCATAGAAATCGCGAGCAGATTGCACCAGGCAGTGAGAAAATTTCCGTCAGTCGAACCTCGACCGGAAGCCTTCCCTGCACCAAACTCCATAACCTTTCCCCTGTGTTCAAGTTAGTCATTCTGATCAGCAAAGGGCTCATTCGCAGCCAGCGCGCCCGGAGATTAATCATGTTCTACGACGTGATCTTCGCGCTGCTCATGCTTTTTGCCGGATCTTCGGTGCTCTCCCACTGGCTGCGGAACCGGCCGCTGATCTTCATGATTTATTGGGGCGCCTGCGCATGGCTCACGCTGCTTGCGGTGCTTTTTGCCCTGTTTGACATGCTGCAAGTGCGGGCAGCGGCCCATAGGGAGCAGCGGCGGCTGGAAGCGGAATATCTGGAGAGGGCGCAAGCGGCAGAACGCCATGACGAGAACTCGCCAGGAGCTTGAGCAGATCGAACGCGAGCGGCTCGCGCCTTATGCTCAGAAGAGCGGCGAGTCCGCCGGCCGGGCAAATCCTGAACCGCCGCATCCTCATCGGACCGAATACGAGCGCGATCGCCAGCGCGTCATCCATTCACGGGCATTCCGTCGGCTGGAATATAAAACGCAGGTTTTCCTCAATGGAACCGGCGACCATCTGCGAACCCGGCTCACGCACACGATGGAGGTCGCGTCGATTTCGCGCACCATCGCTCGCGCCCTAGCCCTCAATGAAGATCTGGCCGAAGCGATCGCACTCGCGCACGACCTCGGGCATTCGCCATTCGGACACACGGGCGAGGAAATGCTCAACACGCTCATGCACGAGCATGGCGGCTTCGAGCACAACACCCAGAGCCTCCGGATCGTCGAGATCATCGAGCGAAAGTATCCGCGCTTTGCCGGTCTCAACCTGACTTGGGAAGTCCGTGAAGGCCTGCGCAAGCACCAGCGCTTCTACGACCCACCCGCTTCCAAGGGCGACGAGAAGTTCACGTGCCCATCTCTCGAAGCCCAGATCGCCAATCTCGCCGACGAGATCACGTACTATTCCCATGATCTCGACGATGGGCTCGACTTTCATCTCATCACGTCCGAGCAGCTCGCGGAACTCGACGTCTGGCAGCACTCCTACGAGGAAGTTCGAAAGCATTTTCCGAAGCTGAAGGGACGCGATCTGAACTCCTACGTCATCCGCTGTATCATCGATCGGCAAGTGGAAGACGTCATCCGCACCAGTGCCGATTCGATCGCCGAAAGCGGGATTGAAGCCGCGGACGATGCCCGTCGGCAAAAGAAACCGCTCATCCGTTACAGCCAGCCGCTTCTGCGCGCGAACCAGAAGCTGCGCCGCTTCCTTTACAAGAATCTCTACCACCACCCGACGGTCTCGCGCGCCAACGAACACGCCTGCCTGATGCTTCGCAACGTGTTCGACGCTTATCTGCGAACACCTTCCCTGCTTGGCGAAGCCACTGCGCGCCGGATCCGTAAGGAGGGGCTCCACCGCACCGTCTGCGATTACCTCTCCGGCATGACCGACCGCTACCTGCTCGAGGAACACGAGCGCCTCTTTCGTCCGGAAAATGTGATTGCGGCGAACCGCACGCGGGGCGATGTGGCGATCGCCCGGCATTCCGAATAACGCGTTTTCGACGGCGTAGTGCGCCAATTCGGCCCAGGCGGCCCTCGACGCAAGTTGTTGTCTTCCCTCGGGAAACCCGGTAAAGGAGCAGCCCGTGTTTCGATTCCGCCTCCTCATCATCCTCGCCACCCTTGTTTCTGCCACTGGCGCATATGCCGCCATGGACCTGCAGGGTCCTGTCGAAATCGTGATCAGTGTGGCTGATCAGCGCATGGCCCTGCTCTGCAACGGCGAAGTCGTTACGCGCTACCCCGTCAGCACTTCAAAGTTCGGCATCGGAGACTCGCTCGGCAGCTATCGCACGCCACTGGGCCATCTCCGCATCTGCGACAAAATCGGCGAAGGGCTCCAATCCGGCGCCGTCATCAAGCATCGCTCCGCGACCGGCGAAGTTCTGCAGGTGAACGCTCCGGGGCGCGATCCAATCGTCACGCGCATCCTCTGGCTCGAAGGCCTCGAAGAGCAGAATAAGAACGCCCGATGCCGGAGCATCTACATTCACGGCACTCCGGAAGAAAGCCGCATCGGGCAGCCAGTGAGCTGGGGCTGCATCCGCATGCGTTCGGCAGACGTGCTCGCCCTGTACGACGAACTGCCAGTCGGCGCACCCGTGTCGATCATCGCCGAAAAGCTTCCGCGTTATGCCAAGTATCGCCCACCGGAACTGATCGCCAAAGGCAACACGACGCCTGCCCCTGCTCCCGCATCCGCTCCGGCTCCCGTTCAAATTCCAGCCGCCGCCCCTGCTCCCGTGGTCGCAGCAGCGCGCCCAAGCATCGCTTCGCAATCACGCTCGAGTCGCGAATCATCGCCCCACGCTGCAGGCAACGTCGTGGCAACCATCCGCTGGGGCTCTGAATACGAATCACTCAATCCTTCCAATGCAAAGGCATCGGCGATCCTCAAACAGAGCATCCTGAGCCCAAGCGTGCCACCTGTCGTCATTACTTCGCGCAACTCCCGTCAGCCGCAACCCGAGGCGACTACTCGTCACCAGCCAGTCCCGGCGGTCACACCGCCAGAGCCGACTCGCGAAACTCCCAAGCAAGCGGTCGATCCCGTGTTCCCTTCGGAAAAAGTCAGCCAGACAGCACCGCAGGAATCGAGTTTCTCCATCTCATTGATGCCAGAAACTGCCGCTCCTTCGCTCCTGCTTGCCAGCGCTTCGCGAGCCTACGAATTTGCCGGCTTCTCATTCGATCTGCCGGAAGACGAGTCGGGGAAAGTAGCGCTCGATCGGTGAGAGAAACCTCAGCAGAGGCCGCCTCACAATTCATTGGAACGCAGGTCGCTTTTCCGAAAACACGGGACCACCAAATCCCGGCAAACCGAAGGCACGATCAGCGGGCTTTTTCGCGACCGTCACGGATGACACGATCCCGGCGCTCGACGCTTGATTCACCCCGCCTCTTCGCTTAACGGAAGGCCGTCTCATCTCGCCTTTCGCCTCTTTCGCAAAGAACAGCCCGCACCGTCTCATGAATTCCACTGACCCGATACCGGTGCTGATCCTCGCGGGCGGGAATATCAGCGCAAAATTCCCTTTTCTTCGTGCCCAATGCGCGTGCCCGGCTTTGATGCCGATCAACACAAAGACGCTGGTTTCGCACGTCATCTCCGCTTACCGGAACGAAAAGCAATCCTACGCGCTTCATCTCTTCGTTGATCGCGAGTTTGTGCAGGACGTCCTGGCCGAACTCCCTCCGCAACGCCACAACTACGAATTACACGGAATCGAGTCCTCCAGCGGAGTGGTCGGAACCCTGCGCGAAGCCCTGAGGATCGTTAAGACCGAGGGACAGATCGTGGTAAACCTCGCAACGACGATCCCCGCGGTGGAGGTCGAACCCGACACGGTCTATCTCGGCAACGAAGAAACGTTCAATGGCCAGTGGTCCGCGGTAGAAATCAAAGCCGGGCACGTTCGCTTCCTGTTTAAGCGAGACAACATCCAGCAGTGCCGAGCCCATCCATTTACCGGGCTGTTCTCAATGGCGTATTCCTCATTGGTGGCAGCCACCGAAGAAGCTGCGGTCAGCGACGACTTGGTCTCTGTCATTCAGACCGCAAACGGGAAAACTGCGCTCCAGTTCAAAATCAGCAAGTGGATGGATTGCGGCCATGAGAATAACTATCTCAATACGCGGGCCGACCTAATCTCCAGCCGCTCGTTCAATAGCCTCTGCGTGCGCCAGCGCGAGGGTATCGTCCGAAAAGCATCGGAACATAAAGAGAAAATTCGCCGCGAAGCCGCCTACATCGAGATGCTTCCGGAGCGGCTGAAAATCTACTTTCCCCGGGTCCTGCACCAGCTTTGGAACGACAATGTTTTCGAAGCTTACGAGATGGAATTCTATGGCTATCCAAATCTCGCCGAATACCTGCTCTACTGGGACCTGACGGCCGCGAGATGGCAGCGAATTTTTCAGTCGCTCGGCGAAATCCTCGACGCTTTCAGAGAATTTCCCTACTCAATCGGCCCACAGGAGTTCCGGAGCTTCCTCTGGCAGAAGACCGTCGGGCGCATCGAGAGCTTTCTTGAAAAAGTGGCGCCTGCCCATCTGGGGAAAGAACTGCTCACTTCAGACCTGATCATCAATGGAAAGAAACATCGATCCCTCGCAGCACGGCTGCCTCAGATCGAGAAGAGATGCGCCGAATTGTATGATGAAGACGCCTTCTGCGTCTTTCATGGAGATTTCTGCTTCAATAACATCCTCTACGATGCCAGTTCGGGCATTGTTCGTCTGATCGATCCGCGCGGAGCATTCTCCGAACGCACAGTGGGAATCTACGGGGATCGTCGATACGATCTCTCGAAGTTATATCATTCTGCCGTCGGCCAGTATGATTACATGGTAAACGGAATCTATGAGTGCGAACGACAAGCCTCCGAAAACTACCGGCTCTCCATTCCGCCGCGAGCAAATCAGGAGACCGTTACCCGATACATGTCGGAGTTAATTTCGGCGCAAAACGTAAAGCCGTCGGAAATCGAATTCTCGACCGCCCTCCTCTTTCTATCAATGACGCCGCTTCACGCGGAAGATCCGCTCCGGCAACGGGCTTTCTTCTTGCAAGGAATGCAGCTCCTCGAAACATCGTTCGGCTAACCTCTATGTCCAGAATCTGCATTGACCTCGACGGCGTGATCGCCGGATTTAAAAAAACAGGTGAGACCTACGCCGATGTCGCGCCAGTCCCCGGAGCAATTGAGCGGCTGCAGGCGTGGAAGGCTCAAGGGCATTACATCATCATTTTTACGGCCCGCCACATGAAGACCTGCCAGGGAAATCTGGGGCTGGTCAACGCACGTGTGGCCGAGACCGCCCTGGCCTGGCTGCGAAAGCACCAGATAGCTTACGATGAGATCTACTTCGGCAAGCCCTGGGCCGATATCTACATCGATGACAACGCCTTTCGATTTCAGGATTGGGAGCAGGTGCCGGAAGATGCCGATCACCTTCCCCGGAATAAGGAGAAGCTCGCCGAGGAAACGCGGAAATGAATTTTGTGATTCCCATGGCCGGCCGCGGCGAAAGATTCGCCAAAGCAGGATATTCCAAGCCCAAGCTTTTGCTGCCAGCCCACGGCAAGACGCTCCTTGAGTGGAGCGTGGACTCACTCCCGCTGGATCTCTGCACCAACTTGATATTTGTCGGGCTCTCGGAGCACGAAACTCAGCACAAGCTGGAACGCTGGCTAGCGGACCGATATCGAGGCGCCAATCCCAAGTTTATCTGGATCGAACAGACGACACGCGGACAGGCGGAAACCGTTTACCTTGCGAAGGACCTACTGGACTTATCGAAGAGCCTTCTCATCTTTAATATCGATACCGCCTTTCGCTCCTCCCGGATTGGCGCCGCATTGCAAGCAGCAGGGAACGATGGCGTTCTCGGAGCGTTTCACTCAACGGAGCCGCGATTTAGTTTCGCAGACGTGGACGATCGTGGAGTAGTTCGCGAAGTGCGGGAAAAGTCAATAATCTCGCCTCACGCATTGACGGGGCTTTATCACTTCGCCCGTACGGCCGATTTCCTGAACGTAGCCAGCGAAGCGATTGCACGAGACGAGAAGGAAAAGGGCGAATTCTTCGTCGCTCCTCTTTATAACAAATTGATCACCCAAGGGCGACGCTTCGTCCTGGACGAATGTGAAGAACACTGGATCCTCGGCACACCGGGGGAATATGAGTCGTTCTGTTCGCTTCCGGAGGGATCGGTATGAGCCAGAAGATCGGAAAGCCGAGGATCGTCGTCAAATCCGTGTCGATCCACATGACCCGGTATTTCGACTGGCTGATCACGGGGCTGGGAATCCTTTCTGAATTAGGGGAGATCGAACCGGTTAAATTCGATCTCGAGCCCATCAATCGAGTGCTCGCGTCGAATCCCACATTGCGCTCGGCGCTCCGTCGGGCGATGCCTCGGACCTTCTCGGAACTCAACCAGAGAAGCCAGTATCTCAACGGCGAGTTCTGGCTTGGTGACCGCAAAGTCAGGTTTGTCTTCGACATATCGGATGACCCTGTTTGGTTCGATGTCGGTCAACTCGAAGAGACCGATATCTATTTTAAAGCGCAGTATTACTCGACCTTCCCTGGGGATTTTGCATTCACCAGCAAACTGACGCGAAATCCGTCGAAGGCAGTTGTCGCACTTCAGGATAAGGTAAAGCCGGCAATGCTCGGGCGTCCGTTGGCGAGGAGGCTGGACTGGAGGGCAAACCTTCGTGTCTTAAAAAAGTGGGAAGAGGCGCGACATGTCCAAAAATCGAAGACGATCTTTGCTTACTTTGGCGGGGTTCGGGAAAGCGAAATGCAAATCACGTCGGACAAGCGCGGCAGATACCAACATCCCAACGCGAAGCGCGGCGAAATCGTACGGCGTTTGCGGGCGTGGAATGATGAGCGGGTCGATGCGCGCCTGATTAGTGCGCCAGATGCCTCTCTCTGCGGACCTGCCATTCCCAATGATGCGAAGTACGCCGAACATGTGAGCCGCGCATCCTACAACGTGAATATCACTGGACTCGAGCGGAGCATCCCGTTTCGCTTCATCGATAGCTTCATCACCGGAACGATGATCGCCACGGATAATCTGAACGTAAACTGGTATGCGCCCTTCGACGATCAGGCCGAGGTCATCCAACTGGGTGAAATGGGGTACGAACTGCCCGAAGATGTCGCGTGGGATTCCGCAATGTCGAAAATGCGTTCCCTACATGAACATGCGCAGGAGCATGCGGAAGAACGAAAGAGATACGTTTTGGACCGCTATCAGTCCCTGTGGTCGCCCGAGGCATTTGCCAGATACGTGGTGGCTACGTTGCAAAAGCTCTGATGCTACGGCGAGCGCTCGAAGCGACCTACCCCATCTGCCAGAAATCGTCATCGCGACCTCTCCACCCAAAGAACCGTCTGACCGCGACGCAGCAGTCGCCCATCCGCGCTGACTTTGATACACCATCCACAGAAATCGATTCCCAACGGGAGACCAGGGATTCTCTTCCCGGAAATCGGTGTCCATCTTTCGTCAACGTGAGTAACTTTGGCCAGCGTCACGGTCGGCAAACTTTTCGCTTTGCCTTGTAAATCAGCAGTTTGCGTCGTTGGCACCGGTTCTGCTTAGCAGCGCGCGGCTGGTAGCACAACCGCCGCCCAATGAACGCCACGTCCACAGTCAGCACTGCCAGGGCCCTCGCGGAAACCTTCTCCGCGATGCGCGCGCTGGGCATCTCTGACCGCCGGTTATTCGATGGAATCCTCCGCGAAACGCTCGCCCAGAACCCACAGTACATCGGCGTCTGGACCGTGTGGGAGCCGAATGCCCTGGACGGACGCGACCGCGACTTTGCCAATGCTCCCGGCCACGACCAGACGGGCCGTTTCATCCCGTTCTGGAATCGTGGCGGCGGAGCCATCCATCTCGAACCCAACCTCGGTTACGATGTGCCGGGCTTTGGCGACTGGTATCTGATGCCGATGCGGCGCCGGGAGGAAACCGTCATGGATCCCTACGAATACCCATTCGCCGGGACACCCGAATTCATCACCAGCCAGGTCGCCCCGATTTTCTTTCGCGGGCAATTCGTGGGCGCGGCGGGAGTCGATATCGCGATGGACGATTTCGTCCACCCCGAGGCAGTAGGTCTGGAAGAGACGCTTCAGCGCGGATTCATTTTCCTGAATGAAAGAGGCGAAGTGAAGTACTGGAGCGCGCGGACACGCGACCTGCTCGCCCGCTTTATCGGACGCCAACTCGACCACGAGCTTCCCGCGGCCATCGCCGGCCACGTCAATCGTCTGCGGCGGCTTGGTGTGAAGGCCGAACTCCCTCCGCTGCGCCGTGGCAACGCTGTCCTTCGCCTGAAGTTTGCCCATCATCCGCAATCCCGCGGCTTTCTCATCGTAGTCGAGGAAACAGCAGCGCCCGCACCGGAAGAGACGCTGACAGACCGCGAGCGTGAAGTGCTGGAGTGGCTCGGACAGGGCAAGGCGAATTCCGAAATCGGAGTCATTCTTGGAATCAGCACGCACACCGTGAAGCGTCACGTGGAACGCATCCTGTCCAAGCTCGGCGCCGAAAACCGCTATGCGGCGGCTCTTGTAGGCCTCCAGGCGCGCTGAATAGGTCCGACGACCTATTCCGGGGTTGGGCAGGAGCAGATATTCAAGGCTCCATTCAAATGCGATCCGACGCCGGACCTTTCATATTCAGACAGGAATTCATCGCACACGCGGCGCAATCACTGGCGGCGTCTTCGTACGCTCCCGCGCTGCCTAGCCATCGTTCCGGCCGCAATCTCCTTCTCGCTTTCCCCGACTAAAGCTCCTCCCACGCACATACCAACACCACACAGCCATGAAACTAAAGCCACTGCTCCTCACCGCCATTGCCGCTGCCAGCGCCATGGCGTCCACCGTACAAGCGGAAACGCTGAAGCTCGCTTATTCCGACTGGCCCGGTTACACGGTGCTCGAAGTCGCCAAACAAAAGGGATGGTTCAAAGACGCAGGCCTCGACGTTGATCTCGTCTGGTTCGATTACAATGCTTCACTCGATGCCTTCAGTGCCGGCAAGGTCGATGCAGTCACAGTGGTGGCAACCGACGCGCTGGTAAATGGCGCCAGCGGCGCGAAGAGCAAGATCATTGCGCTGATGGATTATAGCGAGGGCAGCGACATGATCATCGGCAAGCCGGGAATCGACTCGGTCAAGGATCTAAAGGGTCAAAGCGTTGGCGTGGAATTCAGTCTAGTCGATCACCTACTTCTCCTCCGAGCGCTTCAGGCAAATGGCTTGAAGCAATCCGACGTGACCATTGTAAACACCAAGACCAATGACACTCCGCAGACCCTCGCCTCAGGCAAGGTCGCGGCGGTCTGCGCATGGTATCCGGTCTCAGGACAGGCACTGAAACAAGTGGCCGGCTCGAAGAAGCTCTTCACAAGCGCCGATGCGAAAGGGCTGATTTACGACGTCCTCTCCGTCAGTCCAACGAGCTACGCCAAGCACAAGGACGACTGGTCTAAGATCGCCAGCATCTATTATAAGTGCGTGGACTACCTGAAAGATCCCGCCACTCAGGAAGATGCCGTCAAGATAATGGCCGCAAAGGTCGGCGCGGATCCCGCGGAGTATGCCAAGAATATCCCGGGCACTCATTTTCTGACACTCGCAGAGGCAAAGACCGCTTTCAAGAAAGGCGACGGCTTGGACTCCATCTACGGTTCAATGACTCAGGGGAATAAGTTCAACCTCGATAACAAAGTCTACAAAGTCTCACAGAAGCCGGACAGCTACCTGGTTCCTTCAGTTATCACCAGCCTCAAGTAATATGGAATTCGATCCTGGAGCCGCACCGGCCGCCGCAACCGCAGGACTTCTTGCTCCGGTGGAACGCCAAGCCGGCGCGGCCTCCCGGAGCGAATCCAAAACGCGCGCCATGGCAAACCATGACTGGCTGGGTCTGAAGAAGGAACTGCCACCGCGCAGGCGGCTTGTCCTGACGCTTCTCTCCTTCCTGGCTCCGCTCGCGATCTGGTGCGCAGTCAGTTATACGCCATGGATCTGGCATCCTCTGGTGAAGATCACTGCGGCCGGCGATGTCGATTACTTCATGGAGGACATGGAGGTTCCGCGCGAGGACTTCGCCGCGGAAAGCGCCAAAATGAAAGCGCAGGGCCTGACATTGCCCCAGGGTTACAGGGTCAATCCCGTCTACCTTCCAGCGCCGCATCAGGTCGCACGCGCTTTTGTCACTGCATTCACGACCGAGCCGCGCCTTCCGAGTGAACCCTGGCTCCATCAAAGTCTCGGACACAGCATCCGCACCATCTTTCTGGGCTTCGTATTCTCCTCCGTCCTTGGCCTCCCACTGGGAATCCTCTGCGGCACTTATCGCTTCTTCTGCAAGTTACAGGAGCCATTCATCGAATTCTTCCGCTATCTTCCCGCACCAGCCTTTGGCGCTCTTTGCGTGGCAATCCTGGGAATCGACGATGCCCCAAAGGTAGCCATCATCTTTATTGGCACATTCTTTCAGCAGGTGTTGGTGATCGCAAATACCGTTCGAAAGGTCGATCCATCGCTCATCGAAGCCGCGCAAACGCTCGGCGCTCGCGGCTGGCGCCTCCTCCGCCAGGTCGTGATCCCTGCCTCGATCAGCGATATTTATACCGATATGCGGATTCTGCTCGGATGGGCCTGGACTTACCTCATCGTTGCCGAGGTGGTCGGCACCATGTCCGGCATCACCTTCTTCATCAATCAGCAGGCCCGTTATCGAAACTTCGACAACGTCTATGCCGCCATCGCGATGATTGGCATCATCGGCTTCACCTCGGACATGGTTCTCGCCTTCATCGGACAGGTCATCTTCCCGTGGAAACGACGCTCCCGGGGAAAGAAAAGCATCAGCATCGTGCCGAAGCCGGCGCTCGCCACTATCGAAGCATGAGCACCCACGAACTCGACATTCCCGACTATCGCCAACTCGCCCCGGACGTTGCCGCGCGCTTTGAGCGTATCGACAATCGCCCAGTGATCCTGAGTATCCGGGATCTGGAGAAGAAATTCGGAATGAATGGCTCCGCTCACACGGTATTTAGTGACGTATCGATCGACGTCCACAGGCGCGAATTCATTTGCGTGATTGGGCCGTCCGGATGCGGCAAATCCACACTCATCCGCATCGTTGCGGGCCTGGACGAGGCGACCGGCGGCGAAGTGTTACTCGATGGTAATGCAGTCGCAGGCCCGGGACCGGATCGCGGAATGGTCTTCCAGGGTTACACGCTCTTTCCGTGGCGCACGGTCAAACAGAATGTGATGTTCGGCCTCGAGATGCGGGGCAAAGCATCCAGCACTGCAGATACCGAAGCCCGTCAATGGCTGGAAATGGTCGGCCTTTCGAAATTCGAACACGCGTATCCTCACGAACTCAGCGGCGGCATGAAACAACGGGTGGCCATCGCCCGTGCGCTCGCAAATGAGCCCCGCATTCTGATCATGGATGAACCATTTGGCGCGCTGGATGCCCAGACACGCTGCCAAATGCAGAGTTATCTCCTCCAGATCTGGAAGAAAGTCGATGTGACGATTCTCTTCATCACACACGATCTCGAGGAAGCCGCCTATCTCTCCGACCGCATCGTTGTCATGGGGGCAAATCCCGGGCGACTGGTCGAAGTTATCCGCAATCCGGTGCCTCGTCCGCGCAGTGCCGCGCAATTTCTATCGGCGGAGTTTCTCGCACTGAAGCGACGCCTTGAAGAATTGATCCATCCGCCGACCGAGGTGGAGGAAAAGCTTCCCATGGTCAAACTGACCGATGCCGGTGACGAGGTCGAATAGCGCCTCACTTACTCTGCAGCGTGACTCCAGTGCTGGTGCGGAATGTACCGCCAGCAACCTATCCCTTTCCCGATCATACTATGCATACCGAGTCCATCCTCTTTGAAGAACATATCCCCGGAGGCGGAATGTGGTCATGGGGCATCCGCCGCCATCACACCCTGCGGATTACAGATCTCGAAGGCGGCGCCAATGTGGGTTTGATGGCATACAATGCGCGCTCCCCGCTCGATCGCCTCAACCTGCCGGACACCCTCAAGGCGCAGTACACCGCGAAGCTGACACGCGGACACGTTCTGATGAGCGACATGGGACGCGCACTATTTTCAATCACCGCGGATAGCGTTGGCTGGCATGATCCACTCGGCGGACATGGCAACGCCGCCCTGGTCAAAAGGAAATATGGCGCGGCCACTTATCAGCAGCACAGAAACGAATGGCACCGCAATGCACATGACAACTTCCTAATCGAACTTGGCAAACATGGCCTCGGCAAACGCGACCTCGTTGCAAACGTCAACTTCTTCAGCCGCGTCAATGTCGATGAACAGGGGCGGATGCACCTTCACCCAGGAAATTCGAACGCCGGAGCTTCAGTCGACCTACGCGCCGAGATGGACGTGCTTGTGGTGCTGAATACCTGCCAGCATCCGCTCGACCCGAACACCACTTATGCACCGAAGCCAATCCAGCTCTCGGTGATCAATACTCCACCACCGGGCGCGAATGACTTCTGCCGCAATTTCCGCGGTGAGAATCAACGGGCCTTTGCATTGACCGAGCGGCTTTTCGCCTGATCCCGATTTCCCATGAGCACCCTGATTTATACAGAGAGCGGTCTCGCCCCAGCATTGGCGGTTTACGATTTCACCCTTCCCGCCGGCGATGGCTGGATTCATGAAATCAAGAAAGGCCAGACGTTACGAATTGTCGATCTGGAAGGAAACCAGGCCGTCGACACCTTGTTCTATAACGCCCAAGACATGACCGATCGCTACAGCGCGCAGGACACGATTCGCGAACAAGGCAGCCTTTACCTGACCACCGGCACACAGCTCATCTCCAGCGAGGGCAATACGTTACTGACAATTACCGCAGACACCTGCGGGCGGCACGACACCATCGGAGGCGCGTGCGCTGCGGAGAGCAACCAGGTCCGCTACTCACTTGATAAACGCTGGATGCACAGCTGCAGGGACACCTTCATGCTCACGATTTCACGCTGGGGCCGGGGCGTCACCAAGTGCGACATCACGCATAACATTAACTTCTTCATGAATGTTCCGGTAACTCCCGAGGGCAACCTGTCCTTCGAGGATGGAGTTAGCTCCGGCGGCCGCTACGTGGAGATGCGAGCCGAAATGGATGTCATCTGCCTCATTTCAAACTGCCCGCAGCTTAACAATCCCTGCAACGCATACAATCCCACTCCGGTGCGTCTCCTGATCTGGGATCCGGCACAATGACAACCGCCTGGCTCCATCTCGCTCTCGCGGCGATCGCCGAAGCCGTGTACGGCATCTCGCTTTATCACTCGCGAGGCTTCAGCGTTCCTCTTCCCTCGGCCATTAGCGTGATCGCCGGAATCGCCACGACCGTCCTTCTTGGCATGAGCATGAAGTCTCTCCCGATCGGGCTCGCTTTCGTGATCTGGAGCGGACTCGCGGCACTAGGCACCGCCGGCTACGGCATGATCGCACTCGGCGAATCCAGGGATTTCCTCCGACTTGGTCTGATGGCCCTCATTCTCGGCGGCATTGCCGGACTCAAATTTACCTCCTCACACTAATGTTCTCAAAAGTCCTGATCGCCAATCGTGGAGAAATCGCCTGCCGTGTCATTCGAACGCTTCGCCGAATGGGCATCGCGAGCGTTGCAGTTTACTCGGAAGCCGATCGCCATGCTGCCCATGTCTTTGCTGCGGATGAAAGCATCTGCGTCGGACCCGCTCCCGCGCGTGAAAGTTATCTGAACGTCGACCGGATTCTCGATGCGATCCGCACGACTGGTGCGCAGGCTGTCCATCCGGGCTATGGATTCCTGAGCGAAAACACTGCTTTCGCCGAAGCCTGCGAGCGGGCAGGCGTTGCCTTCATCGGGCCAACGGCAGATCAAATTCGCTCATTTGGCCTCAAGCATACTTCCCGCGAAATTGCGCATCACTACGACGTTCCGCTCCTCCCCGGCAGCAAGCTTCTCGCTAGCGCCGAAGAGGCACACCGCGAAGCGGAGTGGATTGGCTACCCAGTGATGCTCAAGAGCACAGCAGGCGGCGGAGGGATCGGAATGCAGCTCTGCCTCACGCCGGATGAGCTCGCAGCCAAATTTGAAACCGTGCGCAATCTGGGCCGGAATAACTTCAAGGATGATGGCCTCTATCTGGAAAAGTTCGTCCAAGTCGCTCGACACATCGAAGTGCAGATTTTCGGCGATGGCCGTGGTGAAGTAATCGCCCTCGGTGAACGCGACTGTTCTACCCAGCGCCGCAATCAAAAAGTCATCGAGGAGACCCCCGCCCCGCGACTTACTGAGGAATCGCGGCGGCAGTTATGCGAGGCAGCAGTGCGGCTTGGCAAAGCCGTGAATTACCGATCCGCCGGCACTGTGGAATTTGTGTACGACGCGCTGGCCGAGGCCTTCTATTTCCTCGAGGTCAACACTCGCCTGCAGGTGGAACACGGCGTGACAGAACTCGTCACCGGACTCGATCTTGTGGAATGGATGGTCCGCACCGCTGCTGGCGAACCGCCCGATCTGACCGCTTACGAGCATCGCCCACGCGGCCACGCGATCCAGGTCCGGGTCTATGCGGAAGATCCTCAAAAGGATTTTCAGCCAAGCTCTGGGCTGCTGACCGAAGTTAGTTTTCCCGAGAACATTCGTTGCGATCACTGGGTTGAATCCGGCACGGAAGTTTCGCCCTTCTACGATCCATTGCTCGCGAAGTTGCTCGTGCACGGAAGCGATCGCGATGATGCCCTTACCAAGCTCGACCAGGCGCTTCGCGAAACACGCATCGAAGGCATCGAGACCAACCGTGACTACCTTCTGCAAGTCGCGGACAGCGCCGAGTTCAAGGCAGGCGAAGTTTCGACAGGTTTTCTGCGTGGATTCGCATATTCGCCCCGCACCATTGAAGTTCTCGATGGCGGAACTCAGACGACCATCCAGGATTTCCCCGGCCGTCTCGGATACTGGTCAGTCGGCGTACCGCCTTCGGGACCGATGGACTCGCTATCCTTTCGCCAGGCGAACCGCATCCTCGGTAATCATGAAGATGCCGCCGGGCTTGAAGTCACCCTCACGGGGCCGACCCTTCATTTCCATACAGCGGCAACAATCTGCCTCACTGGAGCAAAAATGCGCGCCCGCCTGCGTGGCGAAGCCGTTCCATTCTGGCAACCCGTTCGCGTCAACGCCGGAGATACACTGATCCTCGGAGCTTTGGAGGATGCAGGATGCCGTACTTACCTCGCAATTGCCGGAGGCTTCGATGTCCCGCAGTATCTTGGCAGCCGCGCAACCTTTACGCTCGGCGGCTTCGGTGGGCATGCAGGCCGTGCCTTGCGCGTCGGAGATGTTCTCAAGCTTCGAAATCCAGCGGCCACCGCGGTGCCTGCCAGTCCCCTTCCCGCGCCACCTGAATATCATCACGACTGGGAAATCGGCGTGCTTTATGGTCCGCACGGAGCGCCCGATTTCTTTACTCCGGAAGATATCGAGACCTTCTTTGCGACCGACTGGAAGGTTCATTATAACTCGGCCCGCACAGGCGTGCGATTGATTGGCCCTACTCCGAAATGGGCTCGAAAAGATGGCGGCGAGGCAGGATTGCACCCGTCGAACATTCACGACAACGCTTATGCAATCGGCGCAATCGACTTTACTGGAGATATGCCGATCATCCTCGGCCCTGATGGACCGAGCCTGGGCGGCTTTGTTTGTCCGGCCTGCATCGTACAGGCGGAACTTTGGAAGGTGGGCCAACTCCGCCCGGGAGACCGCGTCCGGTTCCGTCCCATGACCGCAGCGGCCGCCGTCGCCCTTGAAAAAGAACAGGACGCAGCAGTCGCCGAGCTCACGTCGATTCCATGCGCTACTTTTGAACACGCACTCCCGCCAGAGGAGCCCGTCATTCTGCGACTCCCTGAAAAAGCAAACTCGCCTGCCGTGGTCTGCCGCGCCGCCGGCAGCCGCTATCTCCTCGTGGAATATGGCGAGCTGATGCTCGATCTCGATCTGCGTTTCCGCGTGCATGCCTTGATGCAGTGGATCGAGAAACAATCCGTTCCCGGCGTTATCGATCTCACTCCCGGCATC
>OUNM010030143.1_pt1 | contig 51748 bp, 38 predicted proteins | sample 1769961 | NCBI WGS metagenome assembly OUNM01 (sample SAMEA3914820, study PRJEB12502) | metagenome | biome: forest; material: soil | place: USA | collected 2012-03-12 | depth 0.3 m
GAAAAGGTGCGCGATCTGACACAGGGCACCGTGTTTCTGCGCCTTGGCGCCGACGAATCCTCAGCAGAGGCTGGCGAAAACCCTATCGTGCTCCTCTGCGAGTGGAACCCTCGGGACCCAGCCATCTTGGCGACCGCCGGCACAGATGCGCTAGCCCGCATTTGGACCCTGCCTTGCGGGTCCGCCCCAGACTCGGACGCGAGTCACGTGGAGCCCGCCAACCGATCGTTCGTCAGCATCGTCGAGGAAGACCTACCCCGGAATGCCACCGTCTCGGCCCTGGCATGGAGCTCGAGCGGCGATCTGATCGCCCTGGGCACCGAGCTCGGCAACAAGTCGCGCGTCAGCATTTGGTCCATCGACGGGACGAGCATGCACCGCTTCGACGGCCTCGACTCGCCTGTCACCAACCTGTGCTGGAGCCCCAACAACAACTTCCTCCTCGCCATCAGCCCCGATGTGAGCAAGGGTCTCGGGAATGTGGGCACTCTAATCCACATTTCGTCGCCGTCCATGGTAAACTCCATGTCGTATGTTCTCGATCACGACCTCCGCACCGACAACCTGGATGCAACATGGATCAGCGAGACCGAGTTCCTCTTGTGCGGCGGTGATCTGCTGGCCTCCTTCCGGTGCACGGAGCAGGGCATTGTGCAGGGCAAGGAGTTCCACACAGCCAAGGATGAGCGCTTTACTCTCGTCGAGTTCGACTGGCGTTCGCGGCTGGTTGCGACTGCCAGCGACAAGGGCTACATCGATGTGAGTCCCCCCCACCCGCTAAACCATTCTTTTCAAGGCGCATGCGGTTTCCTGACATGCCTCGTCTGCAGATTTGGGACGAGTTTGGCAAGCGGCGCTCGATCCCGGCTCATGACGGCGGTGTAACCAGCCTCAAGTGGCAGCCGTTGCAGTCGGAACCTACCGACAACGAGAGATTGCTGATCTCTGGGGGGGAAGATGGCGCGATTCTTATCTGGAACGTTCGCGGCGCGGAAAACAAGCCGAAATTCTCCATCACCATGCCGCCGCCTTTCGCGGTTAACAACCTCTCCCTGAGCCCGGATGGGACATGCATAGCCGTGGCGACGCATGATAGGATCTTAGTATGGGCAATTGGCGACCACGCGATGCCGAAAGCAAGCTGGGTGCCGCAACCGGGGTGGCAGAGCCCCAACTCCGGCACTGACACTGAAGATGCCATCCCATGTTTGGGATGGGATGCCGAGGGTCAGCGGCTGGTCTATGGCCTGGAAAATAGGGCAAGTGCTTTTGCTGCATATTCACTCGTTCATCGCTGACAGGTGCCAGCTTGCCGTTATCCCACTTCGTGAGCACGAAAGGTGACTTGGAATGCGCCAATGAAGTCGAGGTGCGCCCACCAATTTTCGCGCCGGGAACGGGCCTATCAAGGACGCGTGTGGGAAGTGGTTTAGCTTCCTCCAGGTCGGGGATCCGTGTTCGTTACTCAAGTTACGGCTGAGCCGGAAGCCGAGAACTTCGGTTCGATCTACCGTCGCCCTCAAAGCTCCTGCTGCCAACGGCCCTGTCCGGCTCGCGCACATGACTTGCGAGACGGCCTGAGTGCGACGCCTAGATATTGTGCTGGCTGCCCCGGCCTGGCTCGGCGCAGGCTTGAGGAATTCCTCTCGGAAGCACAACACCGAGATGGGATGGTATCTTCTCCCATTCTGTGGCCGAGCTGGAAGTGTCCAACCTCGACGGACAGAGTTAAGACTGCCGCGGCGGACTCCTCGCGCCCAGACGCTGCAGGAGACTGCCGTCTTGCCAAGCCCCTGGACATCTTGGGTGGTCGCTCCATCGAAGTCTCGGGGGTAGCCAAGGTTGCCATGAGCCGTTGACGCAATCTTGGTTTGTGCCTACTACTGCCTGGGAGCCGCTGAGAGATGAACGGCGCGAGGTGGCAACTCTACGATCCCCGGCGTCCTTGATACACATACTGAACAAACTGTCGGCGGGGCAGAAGACACAAAGCCAGAGCAGGTCCCGCCGCGTTAGACAATGTGGGGGGCAGGGAGGCAAAGCGGAAAGCGCTGTCCCAGCAACACCCGCTGGTCGATATAGAGATGTGTATGGGCTGAGAGCTCCTCCGCCCACATATATGGGCACTTCGTTTTGTTTAGGATTTTGGGCGCATTGCGGTACAAAAGCTGAGCGTTTGGTTTGATTGGCTTGGTCGTAAGGCATGTTTCGAGCTTTGTCTGGGATGAAAGGACTGTATGAAATATACTTGGATTGTATCGGCCAGGCGCTGTTAGTTAGTGAGTGTAGTTAGAGCTGTCGGTTTAGGCCTATTCATTTCTGAGCACCTTTGCTCCTGTCCCTCTGCAGCCCAGTGCGGTGGCGCCACGAAACTACATATTTGAAGTTCGTGATACAACATAACACGTTTACACGAGAACCAGGTGTCGGGGGTCTTCCAAGATTATTAACTCGACTGTCTATCTTTTGGGCTGAGATATTAATATTCAAAATGTGACAAAATCTTGTCTTTATACTTGGGGTATATTTATCCTCCCCTGCCATGCATCCCTTTTTCCCCTGCAGACCCAAACGCCAGTGCTAAAACAAGACAACCCCTCCTCACCCCTCCTCACCCCTCCTCGTGCTTGCGCATCCAAGACGCAAATCCTTTCCAACTCCCCTTTCATTCTTGCACTCAGACAGCGCTCCTAGCGTCACGATCCAGCCTCGGCACGGCCGCATCCGCCGACCTCTCAATGATGTCCTTTTCACCCGACTCCCCCTCCTCGGAAACAGCCGTCGGCGGAGCCGGGCCCCTTGGCGGGAAGCTGGGAGCGACGGAGCTCCTGGCGCGGATCTTGTGGCCGTAAAGATAGAAGATGATGGGGATGGGCACGAGGGCGGCGGCGACGCATCCCAGCAGTGTCGAGGCCCACTGAATACCCATGCCATCAAACATATAGCGAGAGAAGAGCGGAAAGCTGGCACCAGCAAGCGAGCGCATGAAGGTGTTGCCAGCAATGGCCGAAGCCGCAAACATGAGGTAGGCGTCAACCAGGTAGTTGAGCGACTGCAGAAAGATGGAGGCGAGGCCGAAGCCTGTCAGGAGGCCCGACAGCGTCGGCACAATCCAGTGGATGTCGCTGCGGTAGCCCGACCAGCCGAACCAGAAGAGTCCGGCGGCAAAAGACACTCCGCCTGCGATGACGGAGGGCAGGCGCCACTCGGGAATGGGGATGCCGCCATTAGCGGCCAGCTTACGCTGGTACCAGGGCTGCTGAAGAAGGATGGCAGTGCCCGCGATCATCTGGCCCGCGATCATGCCGAAGAATGTCAGGCCGGCGACACCCGGAGTCATGTGATGCACGCCTTGAAAGACGAAAGGGTAGGCGGTCAAGAAGAGGTAGAGCAGGCCGTAGATGAAGGCCATGTAGAGAGAGAGGAGCAGGACGATGGGCTCCGTGAAGAGCAGGCGCATCGGGCGGGAAAAGTTCTTGGTAATGAGCTCGCGGACATCGATCTCGATTTCCTCTTGTTTGGCGTGAATGCCCCAGTTGAGGGTGCGGCGGCGGAGCTCAGTGGCCTTTGCGACGAGGATTGTGGGCGGATACGTCTCGCGGAGGAAGAGCAGATCGAGGAAAAACGACAGGAAGCCCATAAAGGAGACAATGTAAGAAGTCCAGCGCCAACCGAGATAAGACTCGACAATGAAGCCGCCAATGAAGGGAGCAAGCAGCGGGCCAGTGAAGACGGTCATGGAAAAGACCGTGAGGGCGATTCCGCGAGTGCGGTTGTCGAACATGTCGGAGAAGACGGCCGCGACGACGGCCAGCGGGCAAGCGCCAAAGAAACCAGCGAAGAATCGGGTTATGAGAACGGTCTGGAGATCCTTGGCGACAGCGTTCGAGATGTTGAAGATGGAGAAGCCGAACATGGCAATGACGAGCGGCAGGCGGCGACCCTTGAGCTCGGAGAACGGGGCCCACAGGGTCGGTCCGGTAGCGAAGCCGAGAACGTAGAAGGATACGCCGAGGAGGGAGACTTCAGACGATACGCCGAATTCGACACCGACGGCCGCGGTTGCGGCGGAGAAAATACTCGAGCCAAAGGCAGAGGTCATGGTCGTGAAGCCAAGCATGGCAGCCGTGGCGAGCCTGGGTCCGTCATGTTAGCAAGAGGCATGGGGGGTCAGGGGATTGTAAACCAAAACAGAACAATGGCAACCATACTTCTTCTTGATCGGCCAGTTCTGGGCATGGAGAGGGTCATCCGGACCATCAAACTCCACGACGTAGTCATCCTGGTTGGGCAGCAGCGGAGGGTATGGCTTGCCAGCGCCGAAATTTGGTAGCGGCCGCTTCCCCTCCCTGCTCCTGGGGTCTCTGCCAACAGTTCCGCTGTGCTGGCTCCGCGCGGTGTTGATGCGGCTCAGCTCCGTCTGGTGACGCTCCAGGTCCCGCTGTGTCTCGACGCGGTGCATCCCGTACACGCCCCTCTGAGACATGCCCGAGGATGTGCTCGACACGGACGATGTCGTGGCCACCCGTTCGATCTCGTCGCTGCGGCGCTCACCGCGGCGCGGTGTGGCATCCCGCTCGGCCGCCTCGAGGGCGACGTCAACACTGTCGTAGACCATTGGACTCGTCTCGGCGTGTTTTGGCTGATGGTATCCCGTGGCAGAGGTCGTGGTGGGTGTGGTGATTATTGGATCGATATCAACAAGCACAGCACACAGCCAGGCAGGACAAGGAAACCAAGAATCAAGATGATGTATGTAAGTCGATGTAAGTAAAGTAAACGAACGGATACTGGTCAGCGAGTTCGTCTCGAGAGCGCAGAGATCCAATACGGACGAAATGTGGAATTCGCCTCCTCCGGGGACTGGCCCCCCTAAATAAAGTAAGTCGGATCTTGCCCGCCATGGCACTAGGAGCAATGCATCCTCGATACACACTGGCAGAGCCGCGGTTTGCAGAGGTCCATGGATTTCCTTGCCACGGACGAGAGAAAAACTGGAGTCCGTCTCGACCGTTGCCCATGCCAAGCGGACCCAAAGCGGCACTAAGTGGTCCTTCCCGGCCCCAATGATGCGGCCTCGGCATTCGCGCTTTCATGATTACCAATTTGCACCAATGGGCCTGCCCTCCTGCAGCAGCGCTATCCCTCCCTGCCCTGCCTGTCAAGACGGGCCCCGCAGCGCTTCCTGGCCATGACAAAGGCCAGCTCGGCGTTGATAGCGCTGGTGCCGACCCGTGGTTGAGGATTCTCGAGGATTTTCACAAAATTTGATGCGTTTCCATCATGGATTCCCGGCCTGACGGGCGGCTCGACGCTCCGCTGCCCTCCGCCAAGCCTCCATCGGCGACTCCATTCCTCCCGCCCGACCACGTCCCCGGTGGAGCGCAACTTCAGATCAGGAGGAGACTTGTCGGAGGGTAGCTCGGCAGGCATGTTTACGTGGAGATCCAGATAGGCCAGATACGTTTGCCGGCGCCGGCTGGGATTTGGCACGAGTAAGGGCTGCTGCAGTGTACTGTGTAATTACTCATCATGGTGTCGGATCGATGCAGGTTTCCCGGTTCGGCGTAGGATTCCGCCTCGATGGGCATCTCCCGGCGACCGACACGACGGTGACTCGGATCTCAGTCCAAAACGCGACTCCGGCTGACTTTTGTTAAGTCCGCGCCTTGCTGGTGTGGTTTGACGTAATCCCGCAGCGCAGCCACGATCGCACATGGCTTGCATCGGCCAATCATGCGGAAAGGTGATCTGCCGCTTCGCTTGGTGGCTCGTCCCGGCACATCTCAAAAAACCACCGACCGGCGTGTCCGCCCGGGTGGACCCTAGCCCGCTGTGGGGAATTTTCGTTTTTGATTTTTTATCGAGCACTCCCCGTACTTTTTATTTTCCATTGCTCCCCAAACAGGGCGGCAGCGAACCGACCTAGGCTAGCTCGCTGGGTACCTGGGCTGTGCTGGGGTCCCGGAACACTGGCTCGAGACTGGCCAGCCGCGAATTGCCGTTGATCGCCGAGGAAGCAGATCTGGGTGCATGAAAAAGCCTGACTCTACGGAGTACGGAGGACTATTTTAGCGACGGTGAACCCACCGAGCCTGCATGGATGGATCCACCGATATGCACGCGCTCTCTCAGCAACTTCAGCGCACGCCCCAGTCATCGTCTTCCAGAAGGCTCGCCGCCTCTTCTAGGCTCAGCCCGCTGGTTTCCGGGTAGAATCGCCAGATCAGCCCGTACCCGGCGGCGCATATCAGCGCATACAGCACAAAGGTCCACGAGGGCGTGAACGCCTCCATCAGGAGCAGGAACGTCAGTCCAATGACAAAGTTTGCCCCCCAGTTGGTTGCCGTGGCAATGCCGCTCCCGAGGGACCGCACATTGAGCGCAAACAGCTCGCTCTGCATCCACGGCACGTTGCCGAGGCCCAGCGCATAACCCGCGACATACACCATTATGCTAACCAGTATGGTGACTGCTGCGCCCTGGCCGGGAGAGGTGCTATTTCCCGTCGACTCGTGCGAGGCGAGCTTGATGAAGGAGAAGCCGTATGCGGCAAGCAAGAGGCCCGCGACCATGAACGGGATCGACCATAGGAGGATGCGTCTCCTTCCGACACGGTCAATCAAGAAAAGCGCGATGAGGGTGAAGGCGAAGTTGGTGACGGCCACGACCAGCGAGGTCAGCGTCGGAATCGGGAAGCCTAGCATCGTGAAGATCGTAGCTGAGAAGTACATGAGCGAGTTCTGTGTGCGAGCGAGCCGAGGAGATTAGCACCGTCGCAGGAGGTATAAGCCTTTGCACCACTTACAAATCCACACAACTGTTGCAGCCCCTGAAGCAAACAAGCAATCGCCAACGCCCTCCTATTCGTCCTCGAGCCAAACAGCTCGCGGGCCGAGTGTTTCCACCCCGCCCTCCCACCTCCCCACCTGCCCTCGCTCTCCTCCCTCACCTCAATCTCGATCCCCTTCACCGTCGCATCCACCTCCCTCCCCTCGGCCGCCTCTCCGCCCAGCACCCTCTCAACGACCCTCCTCGCATCCCCCACCCTCCCCACCATGACCAGCCACCGTGGCGTCTCGGGCATCGTAGCCATCACCACGGCCTGCACGACAGCCGGCGCAGCCCCCAGCCCAACCATCCACCGCCACGCGCTCCCCGCCTCCCCAAGCTCCCCGAGCGCCCACCCCACCACGTACGCGACCACCTGGCCCAACGTGATGAAGATGACGTTCATGGTAACCAGCCGGCCGCGGAACCCGGCGGGCGCCAGCTCGGCAATGTACAGCGGCACGGCGAAGCTGGCCGCGCCGACCGCCATCCCGACCACGGACCGCCCGAGCACCATGACCCACACGGAGCTGCTCCCGGCCTGGATGGCCGCGCCGAGTGCGAACAGCAGGTCCGCGAGGAGGATCACGCGCTTCCGGCCGAGGCTGTCGGCGAGGACGGACGAGAAGGGGGAGACGAGGAGGGCGAGGAGGGAGGTGGAGGAGGTGATGATGGATTTGTCGAGCGGAGTCAGGAGGCGGTTGGAGAGGGAGGTGTTGAGGGATACGAGGGTCGAGGAGATTACGCCTGTGTCGTCTGCGGTGGGGGTGAGTATTGGTTGTTGTGGGGTGGAGGGTGTTGAAGGGTGGGGAGGCCCCAGGGAGGAGCTTACAGCCGAAGAGGAGGCCGGATATTCCGGCGCTGAAGGTGAGGAGGTAGAGAAAAAGGGTCGGGGAAGAGGGTGGGGGCTGGGCAGTGGTGGCATGTTCGTAGTCGGCCGTGCCGTGGCTGGCATCGTGCTCGGGCTCGTTGTCGGGGTGGTGGTGGTCATCCGAGGCAGGCGAGCCATGGCGAGAGATCAGAGGCTCTTCGGCGCTGCTCATGGTCACGACGGCATCGACGGCGGTTGGTGTTGGCCTGGAGAGTACTAGATTCGTGCTATGGCCTGCTGCACATGGTGAACCTAAACCCGCCGCCCGAGTATAACTGCCGTTGTGCTGCCGGGTAGTTGTCGCTTGTTGTTGTGGAGACGCAACTGCTCGGGAATCATGCAGTCGAAGATGATGTCGGAGAGCCGGTGCATCTTGCATTCCGACTGCCGACCTCCGAGTTCCGTACTAGTTAGCCCCACCTGCCAAGTTCGCCGCCAAGGGATCTGACCTGAGCCCCAGCCACACGACGCCCTGGGAAATCTGCAGGGGATGCTGCTGGCGGCTCATTGAAACACCTCGCTGCCCAGCGCTCAGGCCAGGGGTGTTTCAAAACCGCGCCGGGGCAACACGTGCCATCAGACACCACCAAGCAAGCTTCCCCCGATGAAGCTGTCCAAAGCTGTCGCAAGCAACACTGTCCAGTTTCCCTTCCCCATTCCACCACCTTGCAATAGATTCTTCGAGCTGTTGAAACGTATCTTCAGTTCTATACTCCTCTGATTCGAGCTTTATTTCTTGATAATCCAGGACATCTCTCGCCCCACTCCGTCGCGCTCTGTCGCACTCGATCGAAACCTGACTTTACCACCCACCTCCAACGGCTCGAGTTCACCAACCGCACCTAGACGGCACGATGCCACCGCCATACAACACTCCGCCGCAGCGCGACTCGTGGTTCGCTCCCCTCTCGATCGACCTCATCGTCAAGGTCTTCAAAACCACCTTCTTCCACCCTTTCGTCGCATGGATCGTCCCGCTGTGCTTCCGCGCCCAGAACATGTTCTGGGATGCGCCCCCTATGCTGGTGTCGATCGCGTGGGCCTCCCTCATCTCGCTGAGCTGGATTGCCGGGGCTGTCAATAACAGGCTGGCATTCGGCCTCCCCCGCGAGGTCGATCTGAGCGAGGAGGTCATCGTCATCACAGGCGGCGCGAGCGGGCTGGGCCTGCTGATCGCCGAGGTCTATGGGATGCGCGGCGCCACCGTCGCCGTGCTGGACATCGAGGAAATGGAGAACGGCGAGGCGCGGGGCGTCACATATTATAAGTGTGACGTGACGGATAAGGACCAGCTTGCGCGGGTGGCGTCCGATATTGAGAGAGATGTAAGGACCTTCACCCCCCTTCTTCTCTTGCTAGTCCCCCGTGATGCTAACCAAGAACCCCCCACCCAGCTCGGTACCCCCACGGTTCTGATTAACAACGCCGCCATCGTCATTGGGAAACCGCTCCTCTCCCTCACCTTCCCTGAGATCGAGAAGTCCCTGTCGACCAATCTGCTCAGCCACTTTTACACCCTCAAAACCTTCCTGCCCGCTATAACACGCAGCGAGGTGGGCGGTACCATCGTAACGGTCTCCTCCGTCATCGGCACCGTCGGCGCCGCGAATCTGACCGACTACGCCGCGGCCAAGGCCGGCATCTCGGCGCTGCACCGCTCGCTCGCCGCCGAACTGCGCGAGTCGCACCCGCAGATCCGTACCGTGCTGGTCACGCCGGGCCAGCTGAGCACCCCGCTGTTCTATGGCGTGCAGACGCCCAACAGGTTCCTTGCCCCCGTGGTCGAGCCCGTCGACGTGGCCAAGGAAGTAATTGCTGCGATTGATAACGGGAGGAACGCGGCTATTGGGATGCCCCTCTATGCGCGCTGGATCAATTGGTACACCGTGCTTCCGGTGGGGCTTCAGGCCGTTGCGAGGAGGGTGGCCGGTGTGGATACGGCGATGAAGAGCTTCGTTGGGCGGAGGGGGGCCAAGAAGGAGCGGAAGGAGGGGATCGTGATACAGGGGTTCTAGATGGGTCGAGGGTTGGCGCTGGCGCCGAGCTTAAAATGGGGCCGGGGAGGAAGATGGAACCGACGTATTCTGTACTTGTATTTGAGACGGACACATGTACGATGATGCCCATGGAACTTCAGCCTCGCAAGTGATGGGATCAACCCGCACTTGAGCCATCCGCTGTGGTGAGTAACTCAAACCACGCACTGCTGAGCCGGCGGACCGGACTGATTTCGCCACATGTTCCACTCGCCAGAGCTACCTCGAGGCTACATTCCCGGTGGCAACAACCCAGCTCTTACCCTCCCTGCCACTTTGAAACCCCAACGGAACCCCAAATGTCAGCCACGAGGTGTGGGGCTTTTGTCAAGCGGCGGAAAAGGCAAGCGGTGACTCTCAGTACACAGTAGTGTTGAGCTGCCAGGTACACAGGAGAGACGGTTGAGTCAAAGTCTCGACCGCTGTTGGAGGTGAAACCTGACGTCGAATCGTGCAGAATCTCGAGCCAATAGATTTGGCGCTTCATTCAACCAACCAGAGCCGCGTGATGGTGCCTGACGCGTGTGTAATTATCTGCACTGTCTGGGATCATCCGTGGGCGTAATCGAGATGTGGGGGTCCCACCGTCCTACCCCGTGCCCCACTCTTTTAGGTTTCCAGAGAACAACACCTCGTCGAGCTCTTGCCAAGCCCCACGCCCTCCATACAAGGCGGGCGCATCACGGGCTTCAAAGACTCGGATGGCCCAGACGAGATCCTGCCGAGGGACAAGGGCCTTTATCAGCCCGGACGCACCCATGCCCAACTGCGCGTGGCCGTCCAGAGCGCTGGGAAGAGCCACCCCCAGACTGGCTGTATTGGCAAGTGCACCCCCAGCTTCCCTTATCTCTGGCGCAGCAGCTGGCCAATCAGATGCGGCGCCATGCACTTACAAGCCACCTCCTTCCCGAGGAGACTTCGACGTTGATATCAGAAACCCGGCAAGGACCGTCAGGCCCTCGCCTTATGCCCGAGAATTCCTCGCGAGGTCCATGCGAGATTGGTGACAATGGGCGTTGCCGGGCCCTCCATTCTGGTGTTCCCGGCCGGGTGGGTGAACCGTGATCTTAAATTGCTCTCACCTGGCCTCACCGTTCCCAGGATTCCTGGCAGGATATCTGGTTGAATCAAACTCGAATGTGCCCTGGTCCGTGACACCGCAGACCTGGCATAGTCTCTCCCCGGATTCTTTGCCTTAATCTCGATTTCTTGCACCTCCGGCCACTTTCCCACAACAACCCCAGCTTCGGTTCGCCGACCAGGTTGCCAAAATCGCAAGGCTTATTGTTACCACAACTGTCCAAACCAACATTTTTTCCAATGTGGTGGGACGACGACACAATCGAGCGGGCTGTGACAAGAGAGTTTGTCTGCAGCCGGCTGATCCCCCAAGAAATCGCCCGCCTTGACCAGCCCCTGGGCTTTGGCGGCGGGCTCACCGACTGCACGTACTGGGAGCGGATAGACGAGAAAGCCAAGAAAATATTTCTCGTGCTCGCCGACCTGGGCTTGCCCGATCAAATCTTTGGGCTCATCGACGACTCCCTCGACGACGATGATCTCCCCATCGCTCTGGACCAAGTGGAGCGTCTGGCATTGACGCCATCCAGGGACGAGAAAATCGACAGGAAGTTTTATCAGCGGCAGTTCCACTACCTCTTGCGACCGCTGCAAAAGGGTAGCCACGTCGACTATGAGGACGACGAGGTGATCCCGCTGGATATCGCCGACAAGAAGCCTGCTGCGGGCCAGAGCCACCACATCGACAAGGTCACGCTCCCGGACCAGCCAGGAACCCTCTTCTGCCGCTGCCGGATACCCCTTGGCCGAGGGAACCTCAGCTGGGGCGAGTTTGTCTCGGAGATCGACTCGATCAAGTATGTGCAGAACGAGCACCTGCTGTCGTATTGGGCATCTTACACCCACCAGGGTTACGGGTACATCATCTTCACGCCAGCACCCGATTTCAGCCTCAAGTCGCTCCTTGCCACGACGCCCAACAGCGTGAAGAACCTGGACAAAAAGGGACGCCGGCAGGCCGTCCTGAACTGGATCCACTGCCTCGTCAACACGGTCTGCTTCCTCCACAACCAAGGTATCTGGCATGGGAACATCAAGCCGTCCACCGTGATGTTTTCCGAGGACAATCACATCTTCCTCTCCGGACTCACGCGTTTCCATACTGAGGTTCTGGGTGGTGCGGCCGACAACACGTCGTTCGACAAGGAGGCCTACGACTACGCAGCTCCAGAGAGGCTCTTCAAGTCATTCCCGTCGTCGCCGACCTCATACCGATCAGACTCCAGCAACAGCCCGACGGCCACGATGCAGGCCCCAAGCCCGGGGTTCAGCCCGCAGGCGGCAGATATTTTCTCGCTGGGTTGCGTCATTCTCGAGCTTTTGAGCTTTCTCTTCAAGAAGCAGGGGCGGCCATTTGCCGCCCACCGCGCGGCAAAGCACAAGACTGCCGGCCGTGGTGGCGCTGTTCTGGACGCTTCATTTCATAAGAATCTCGGCCAGGTCGAGAGCTGGATGACGCAGCTTTCCAAGGATGCCAAGAAGAAGGACGACCCAACGTTCAAGGGAGTGGCGCCGATGCTGCATGTGGTTGAGCACATGCTGGCATTTTACCCCTCAGAGCGTCCGGGCCCCAACGAGGTGCAGGCCAGGATCCATCAAATCCTCACGGAGTCGTGTGGGATCCCTGAACCCCACTGCATGGATTATGATGGCGGCTGGGACTTCGGGATGGGGCGCCTCACGCTGAGCTCATCTCCGCTGGTGAGCACCAACAGTTCCGACGCCATCTCGATCCCGACGAAGATGAAGAGTGGACTACGGGGCGGAGAGCACAGGCGGAGGGACAGCGGAGGGAGCGGCGGCAGCGGCAGCAGCGGCAGCGTCCGGAGAGCCAATAGTTCGGCTCGGGAGGTTCCCAGAACCCGGAGTGGATTTCCCAGCACTTCAAGGGCATCGCAACCCATGCCCGCGCGAGACAAGGGGAGGCAGTGGCATGCCGGCATGGTGGTATTTCACTGACGGAGGAGCGTGAGCGAAGTTGGGACAGCGATGCTCGCCGAGGCATCGCGAGGAGTTCGTTGTGGTGACGAGTCTTGGTGAGGGTACTTGGGGAAGGCGTCTACCGGCGGAGGCCTGGTAATATCCTTTGCTATTTCTCTAGAGTTAAAATACCAATTTGATTTCGCCGTCGTTGATCAGCCCCCTCATTCCAAGCATGTCGCAGGTCTGAACTTGTGGGGGTGTGGAGTTGTCGGAAGATGGTGGAGCGACGTCATCTCGGAGACCCGCAAAGCCAGATTGAGACTCGAGTCGGGCCGGGGTGCCGTTTCGGGCGGGAGAAAAACTCGCAGGGCGGGAATTCCATGGACCCCTGCAACACTGCCTGAGCCTGCCTGCGCCCGGTGGTCGGCGGACGGCGGTGGATGATGGTGGTTGCGCGCCGGAAGCATTTGCCAATCCCGCCATTCCTGATCTGTGCTCTGGACGGATTATTTGGGGATCAGGTTCAGGCTGAGGTCCCCCACCACCCCTCCAAGCCATGGGTGCTTCCCTTTTCGTGATCTGCAGCCCGTGATTGCGTGGGCTGCAGCAGCCTGCATCCGCAGCATCCCACAGGACCCACTCCACGAACCAAGCAGGTTCCGGTCTCAGTGTGCCATGGCCTGCCCTGCAGCCCGGCCCTCCTAGCGGCGGCAGGGTGGGTGACACTAAGATGCACCCGCCGAGATAGCAGATATCGCAGAACCAAGACCATGGAAGGAAAATCAGGGAAGAAAGCAGCCGCGTTGCGGGCATCTGCTTTCCTATATCTCTCTCTGGTGGTGATTGTTTTGTTGGCGTTTTCCCACGACCCGAAGTCAATCTTCCCCTCCCGTCTTCCGATCCCGGGCGGGCTCTGAAAACGATATCTTTCGTGGCAAATAAAAAAACAGCCGGGTGCGGACAATCGCAACTTTTGGCGTGTCCGGAATCCGGAACCTTACCTGGATGACGCGAGGGTGATTGCCCTCAACACGGCTCGCTTGGCCACATTCGGACGAAGCCATCATCGCCTGGACTCTGACGGCACTGACGGCCACCCTCCTTCCCGTCGCCCGTTGGCCCTGTGCTTCCGAAATCTCGACAACTATCAAGAACAAAGACAAGAGCAGGCTCCGGAGCCTTGCACGAGAAGGAACCAACATCCGGCCGACCCTCTGACTCTGCCCGGGCTGTGTCACGTCAGTCAGCCACCACCCGCCTTGCAGCAGCATAACCTTACCGGGCTCGCGGGGTTATTTCGAGCTCGGCAGTGGCACCGCTGCGCTGCGCCTCTCGGTCCATACCCTTGCGGCACATTCAACGCGTTACTCGGCAGCTTCAGCACGTTTTATCTGTTCGGTGACAAGCTTTGAGGCCGCTTTTGAGTCTATCACTTGATGAATCCCTTGCATCTCAGCTTTTGATCAGGAATCGGTTCTCTTGCACCCTTCAATCGACGGCTTTGGAAGTTGCCCATCCACCTCTTGGCGACTGGGGACGGAGGAATAATTATTACTAATTAAGCGATGAAGCTTCCTGGGCTTTTAGCGCCGCTGCTGCTCGGCGGCGGGGCTGTCCCGGCGCTTGGCAAGGTCGAAATCGTCGGCGACAAGGTGCTACGTTCCGACGGCCATGTTCTCCTTGGGAAGGGTATGTCAACATCAGAGAGCTTGGCTGTGATTCCAGGAATCCCGGAGCTCACAAACACGCAGGACTTCCATACCAAGGACAGGACAGGCCACCCGCCAACCACCTCAGCCGGGATGGCGCCTCAATACACTCGGCCAGCGCCAACGTCAAGCCCATCGACCTGGATGCACTCAACATTGCGCTCCCGCAGAAGAACCAAACCAAACCCACCCTCAACATCCAGCACCAGGATGCCCCTATAATCACCGTCAGGACCACCAACCCCCCTCCAGCCGCTGCCCATCCGGAACCATCAACCCCAGATCATGAACTCGACCCGTCCTCAGCCAGCGCGCCAGGGGGGGCCCAGAAGAGGAACCCTGCCTCGGCCAACCGGGCCATCGCCGGCATGGGCGCGGGGCTGGTGTCGGTGATGCTGGTCTTTGTCATCTTTTTATGATATCCTTTGGCAATATTTTTGCCACTAATCTTTTTTCTCCTTCTCAATGGTGGGGCATCCTGGTCGGGATGGTTCTGGTTCTGGTCAGGTCAGGTCAGGTCAGGGGGTGATTGCGATGCGGATGGACGGACAGCATGCAAAGGCGTTTGGGGGCTTGCACATTCGGGGTAGGTTTGCATGATACCTGGGGGAAACTGCATTTGGATGATAGTTCGGGTTAGTTCCCGGCGAGACATGATCAGAATGTCATGTCGTATGAAGACGATGTTGTCAATGATGGCACGGCACGCATGGGGCCCCTCGGGGTGGCAGAGGCTTGGACAGGGGTTGGTGAGTGTGGGATGGACGACAATAACTTAATTGTTAATTATTGTACTCGGTTGGGTCTCGGGAGTGGATGGAGGCTGCTACGTATGGGATCAGCAGGCGGCAGAGATGGGTGTCCGTCTGTGATGTAGACTTTGGGAGTACGGGATACAGAATACTCAGGCTCCAAGGGGCAGATAAAATCGATATTCAAGGAATCACAACCTCGCAGTGTGGCGAGAGTATTGATTATCTGCGGCGTTGGAACAGTGAGAACTACGGGATCGGATATAAGCTGTGGATGGGATGTTGGAGCGTTCAGCATGAATTTCTTCACCCGACTTCTAGGACGGGTGGATTCCTCTTCAACACCTCTTACACACGATCCCGGCGTCTGAATTACCCTAAAACAACATGGCACTCGGCACAAAAAGAGACACAACCGTCAGCGCCGCCGCACCAGCCCCTCCCCACAGCAAGGCAAAGAAAACAGTCCGATCTTGCCAGAGCACCAGCGCCTTGCTCTGCACCACGACCGTCTCATCAAACACTTTTTGCATCCACCCCTTTTCCCTATACCCATTGACCCAATCCTCCTTCGCATACTCATTCTCAGGTCCAAACACCTGCAAGCTCGGCTTCCTCAGCGGATCCACCCGACTGCTCGCCACGCTCAGCACACTACTCCCAGCACTGCTAGCCGTGTCCATCCTCTTATGCTCCCTCCACCCCTCCTCACCTGACTTCTCCTCCTCCCCAGCCGCCCAATCCAACCCCTCCCCCCCTTCCCACGGCCGAACCTGCCTCATCCCCTTCCAATGCAGCACCACATCCACCCCGCGACACGCCGCAACAAGCACCGCCAGGCCAGGCCACCACAACAACACGCATCCGGCTCTCCAATACGGACTCACCCGCGCCAGCACGCACAGCACGTCCGCCACCAGACCCAGCACCACCAACAACCCGCCCAGAAACCTCACAAACGCCACCCTCGCGGGGTTCGCGTTCCGCCGCGCGAAGCGCAGAAAGCGCGGGTGGGAGCGGGCGCGCAGCCCGGCCTCGGCGGCCGCCAGGGCCGGGAGGAGGGCCGAGGGGTGCGTCGTGTGCCCCGCGGCGCGCAGGCAGGCCTCGCGGTCGCGCGGGGAGAGGGCGAGGCGGCGCGGCGCGGCCGTGGGGTGCAGGTAGTGCCGGGTGATGCGGGTGAGTTCGTCGCGGAAGGGGGGGATTGTGACTATGATGGTGTTAGGGGGTTATGTAAAGGGGGTGGGGAGGGAGAGAGGGCGGCTTACAGGGCTGCCAGTCCTTTTTTGAGACGTCGGTTGGGCTGAGAATTGTGGTGGGTGGTTGGGAAGGGGCGTCTACCGTGGTGGTGGTGATGGCGGCGGCGACGGTGGTGGTTGGTGAGGGAGAGGGTGATGGGAGACCTGTGGGGTCGTCCGACGAGAGGGACTCGGCGAGCGATAGTTCCGAGTCCATCTCCATGATGGAAATCACCTTGCTCATCTTCAGGCTGCGTTCCCGCTTGTGGCTGTATTTGACGAAGCGGGACTGCGGCTCGGCGGCCTGTTCTGGATCCCACGGCGGGGAGAGGGCTTTTTGTCGGGGAAGGAGCTTGCTCCAGCGCTGGAGGTAGTCCAAATACCACAGGAAAAACTGGAGAGGCTCGGCGTTGTGCTCGACGTAGAAGAGGTAGTCCATGAACTCGTTTAGGGAGCACGGCTGTGGTATGTCAGTGGCGCGCTTGGGCAGGTACTGTGAAAAACCTGACTGACGGGAGCGGTCCGGTTTCTTATGACCTCCTCAAATGAGAGGTCCTCCGGGACATCCCCGTAATGCATTTTAGGTTTGCTGATAGAGTCGGGGCTTGTCATGGTAGCCGTTTGTCCGCCTTGACGAGTCTTGGATGGCTTGAGGGAGCAGACTAACACCCCCGAATGATGGTTTGGAGGGAGTTCAACAAGAGGGGGTTTGTGTGGGCCTAAAGTGAAATGTAGAAAGACTTATATGGCTACTAGTTTGACTCAAGAATCGCGGTTCTCCCAACGGAGGGTGGCTGGTGCTGGTACGCGGGATATGTAGGTGAGATATCAACCGTCTCACGCTCTCGACATCGTGTCCCACATCACTCTGCAGCATCGCTTATCTGAATCCGAGCGAGACCAGAACACGGGACGAACAATGCGACCTTCCGGACGAGCCTCATAACGCCGGGGCGCTTGGATCAGGAGGTATCTATGGCGTCAGACGTGGTGGCTTGAACAGAAACGGTAGGCGGAAGCAGCCCGAACATCGGTGGCGGGGTGATCCAGGGGGCTACAAGAGCTCGCAACCACACGAGACAAGGTAGTTGGCCCTGGTTAAGGTTATGCAAACAGGGTGCTGGAGCAGATCATGCCGCGCGCACGGAGGATGCGGCGCGTGAAAGGTGTAGCCCGGACGAGCTCGAACTCGGTCGGCAGATCGTTTACATGTGGCTGTCGCTGCTTCATCGGTGCCGGCTCCTGCCAGGTCGGGCTAGCGAGGGTTTCCGGGCGCGGGCCGCAGTCCCAGTGTGTCCCGGGTGGCTTGCCGCTTGGCTGAGGTGTCGGTTGGTGTTGTGTTTCAGATCTTCGCTCCTGAGGCAGTTTGCGGTTCGTGCAAGTGGGTGTTCCGGGAACCAAAAGCTCTAGGACAACAAGTTTGTTCATGCTGCCGGCTGATTGGCGCAGAAACGCAGCGCGTGAATCTGCTCGTCGCTCTAACAGAGAGGGGGGATGATGTGCTCGACTGGAGCACTGACATTTGTCAGAGTGGTGATCCTGATGCGCGTGAGAGGATCGCAGCAGGGCCAGATGGGATGAGGTAGTATCCGGCCACGGTCTTCACATGTGTTATTCGTCCGCAGCGGACAGTCCTGCGGAGCACCACGCCGCCAATAACTCGGTGACGTTTGTAAGAAGAGGAAACCCGGAGAATGGATCGGTATCCGGCAACGGGATTTAGCCAATGCTAGCGCCCGTCCGATTGCGAGCTTAGATCCGGGTTGACGGAGAGGGCGTTGCGAGGAAGCAGAACTGGCTAAAGTGAGCCGCGACAGCCAGGCCACAGGTTCCGAGAAGGCGGCTCGTCGTTCTGTGACAGGTCTGTGCCGCGTGTATCATCGACGCTGGGGGGGCTGCGGATCATGAACAGTGACAGAGTTAACAGGTTAATCCCCCATTTCGGCTGAACACGTTCGTCAATGCAGAGCCAGGCGAAACCGAAACCTCGTTTCTCAGTGAGATGGTTGCAAATTCTTGCATTTGGAGGGCAACCAGGATACGGATGTCGAGATCACTGATATGGATACAAGTGAGTGTTAGGTTGTCGTTGAGGGTGGATCAAGAAGCCCGTCCCGAACTTCCGGAACCGAGGACCTTCAAGGTTTGTAGCATGGAAGGGGCGGCAGGCCCACGTTACCTAACGGGTACCTGAGTCATGCACCTCAGTAGCCTGTGAAAGCCTGTATTTACTCCGTAGCGCCAGCTTAATTAATGTTAGCGCCCTCTAGAAGCAACCTGATGCGCCGGATCGAGAAGCCAAATAATTAAACACCAAACGTGGCTGGCCTGACCCTCATGAGACCAAACCTCACTATCGTTCGCCTTTGAGACACAGCAGCTCAGACTCACGGCGAGGAGACGGCTATTGAGTCTAGGCAGGCAGGGATGCTGAAAAGTATTATCATGATTTGCGTTTTTCACCATGCCAGGACCAGTCCGATAGGTACCTTATTCTTCAAGAAGCAATACGTAGAGCAGGTAGGTACTGTACTCGGGAAGTATAGAGTCTTGGTTGGATGGTGCTAGAAATGGACACTTCTCATTCCTCTCAAGTTAGACACACGAGGTATTCTAATAATAACTGACAAAAACAAAACAAAACACCAGAGGAACATGATCTTCCGGCTTAATTCATCTCGAGCCTAACCGAGGCAGCCAGCTGACACAGTGATCTCCAACGAGACAAGAAAAGCTCTTCGAAGACGGTCAACTCTTCCCTCCCCAAAGCTGAGACTGTAGAACACAGGATAACCGCATTGCTATTCACCAGCTCCACCGCTTACCAGTTCCATCACCCCTTCTCGACGGGCCACCAGAGCAAAACATACAAGGTAGATCCGCACCGGCCCGCCGCTCGATTCACGCCACCGACACCACCGAAACACAAGAAGCGGCACGCGGACCCAGCTGATTGCCCTGCATTTTTCGTCTATATGTTTACAACGCCAGACACGGATGGTATCAGATCCAGCCCTCAGCAAGAGGAACCCCTCCCAACGCCGCCCATGCAAATTAAACAACCCACCCTGATATCCCGCATACAGATCATACCAACTCCATCGCATAGGCAAAGAAGGTACTACTAGTGGTAGTAGCCAGACCCCTACTTCTGCTGAACCAAGATAGCCTTCTCCCTTTCGCCCTTGCGCTTCTGGAACTTCTTGTCCGAGTGCTTCCGCTCGTTCTCTTCCCTCCGCTTGATGGCGGCCAACTCCTCGCGCTTGATCTCGCCAGCCTTCTTGATCACCTTGGGCTGATGCCTGTGCCGGCGGATGCGCCGGATCTCGGGCATGTGCGAGTACCGCTCCATCAGCGCGCTGTTGTACTCGAGCGCCTGCCTTTGCTTGGTCGACTTGACCCCGCTCCGTTCCGAGGCGTTGGCGCGCCAGAGGCGGATGTTGCCCTAGGGTATTTGGTCAGTGAATGGGAGGCGTTAGAGTGAAGGGTGGGGATGGGATTTACGTCGTCGCTCCCGCTCAGGAGGTACTTGGAGTCCATGGTCCACATGGTGCGGAAAACCCTCTGCATCCGCTTGGTGTGGTACATGTCGCGAGACTGACCCTGATCGCGGCGCCAGATTCTGATGGTACGGTCCTAGACGCGGGTTAGTAACCCGAATGCTGGTATCCGATTGGGGAGCGTAGACGTACATAAGACGCGCTAACCAACTCCTCGCCAGTGGGAGAGAACTCGACGTCCATCACGGCCGCCACATGACCCTTCTGGATGTTCTGGGCCCGACTGAAGTTTCTCGCATCAAAGATGTAGATGTTGTGATCTAAACCCAGTTAGCCATTTTCCTTGTCAGGCGGGCACCTCAGCGGTGATGTACCCTCTGATGCGACAGCCATGTTCATGGCCTCCATTGGGTTAAATACGACGCGGTTGGCGGCGAACTGGAGAACCGTCTTGGTGACGGGCACTGCGCTCAGGAGTCAGTCTTGATTCCTCACCTCGTATTCAGGGGCACCTTACTGTTTGTCCTCAGGTCAAAGAGAATCAGGGAGCGGTCAGTGGCAACAGACCCAATCACTGATGTCTCAACCTGGTTGAAGCAGACGTCGGTAATGGTATCGGCATGATTCGGCCACTGTATTGTCTGAGCGGCCGTGCTCTGGTCCAAATCCCAGACTCGGATGCATCCTGCGCCCGAGGAAGCGGCAAAGACGTTGCCGGTCCTGTGAACTGAGAGATACGTGTACGGCCCGCCTTCTTGCCATGTCGCGATCGGTGTGGTATCGCTCGGGGTGTTATAGGGATCCCACAGCTTGATGCCGTCCGTTGCGCAGGACAGAAGCTTCTTATCGTTGGTGAAGGCCAATCCCTTGACGATATTTGAGCTGATGATACCGTTAGTACAGCTATAGTCTCTTCAAGATGGAAAGGTGCTTACTGCGCAGCCGTTCGCCAGGTCTGGTCATCGCGGGCTGTGAGGTCCCAAACCTTCACCACGCCGTCGCCGGACCCCGAGGCCACCGAGTTTAAGGAGTGCTTGTCCTGCGAATTGTCAGAATGACCTCCGCTTTGTCTCGGGCCGGGCTAGAGCAAACCTTGCACATGCTATACACGCCTTGGACGTGGCCTTCTCCCAGCTGCCCAAGGAAGGGCTTGGCAAACATGCGTTCCCTGGACCAAGTTAGATTCCCGCTCCTGTTGTAGTGATTTGTGTGCCCTCACAATTTAACTGCATTGAGAGCTCTTTGACTGCATCCCGGTGTCAGAACCAACATCCAACCACCCTCTTGGGGAGGAACAACGTACTATTCCCGGGCTCGTTCGAAAGGGTGGACTTCGGGGGCGAGGTTCCGCGGCGCTCGCTGGACATCTGAGCCAGGGGCTTGTTGGGTCGAGATGCTCCGGCTGAGAGCTTTGATCTGCCAGCACAGATGTTAGCGGCAAGGGGTGCAAAGGGTTGAGGATTGGGGTATGTCGCTGTTGATCCTCTGCATCGCCATGTCCGAAACGTACCTTCATGATGTCCCTTTGTATCTGTCCGTGTCTTTTTATCTTTTCGGAGAGCTGAGGCAAGGGTGCCTTGTGTGGATGTGGTTTTGTCGACGGGAATGGGAGTGGCGTTGTTGTTCTCAGGGTTCTCGGTCTGCTTCAACACCACAGCTTCTGGGCCAGGGCGACCAATTCGGATGGCTGATCTGTAAATTTTGGCGGGGTCTGGCGGCATAAATCCTCACCGCCTTTGACAGTCCAGCCACACACCGCCACAGCAAGCGAGCGCCAAGCCTAGCTGCCGCCAGCACCCATTACGTCGCCCCTGCGGCAACCTGGAGCTGGGCTACAGGGGGGGGGGCCTTGGGTGAGGCAACGGCGGGTTTGGAGCTTGCAGCCGGACGCATCCCCAACACACCAACCGTCCACCATCCACTACCACACCTGAGACCACCAACACCAGAACAGCGCCCGGGACCCATATCGCCCGCCGAACTAGACAATCACCCCACAATCAGCAGGTTATTTCAAACATTCAACCACAACCCCGAATACCGGCAATTTCCACAATGGCGCAGGGCGAATCGGAGAGGTTGCGCGAGGCGCAGAAGCTGGCCAAGTCGGACCCATCCAAGGCGGAGGGCATTTACAAGGAAATCGTCTCGAAGCCGCCGTCGGTGACCTCGGACGCCGCCGTCAGGGAATACGAGGCTGCTCTCATCAGCCTGGGGGAGCTGTATCGCGACCAGAAGTAAGCGGGACGGGCTGCAAGCAATCGAGGGAGCGCACCCAGTCTGACACAACACAGGAACACAGAACAGCTCGTGGGCTTGGTAACCAAGAGCAGGACAGTGCTGTCGTCGTTTGCAAAGGCCAAGACGGCCAAGTTGGGTGCGTCTCCAGATCTCCCATCATCCCCCCGCCCAGTCACTGACACTGCCGCTCCCAGTTCGCCAACTGCTCGACCTCTTCGAAGCCATCCCCAACTCCCTCGACATCCAGATTTCCGTCACAAAATCCTGCATAGAATGGGCAACCTCAGAGCGACGGAGCTTCCTCCGGCAGAACCTCGAGACGCGCCTAGTGGCCCTCTACATGGCCAAGCAGTCGTACTACGACGCGCTGACGCTCATCAACGGCCTGCTCCGCGAGCTCAAGCGCATGGACGACAAGCTGGTGCTGGTTGAAGTGCAGCTGCTCGAGTCCCGTGTCTACCACGCCTTGGGCAACATCGCCAAGGGACGTGCCGCTCTCACCAGCGCTCGCACCTCCGCCGCCTCGGTTTACACCCCGCCGTTGCTGCAGGCGAACCTCGACATGCAGTCAGGCATGCTGCACGCCGAAGATAAGGACTTCCAGACCGCCTTCAGCTACTTCATTGAGGCGCTAGACGGGTATCACACCCAGGACGAGCCGGTGCGCGCGCAGGCCGCGTTGCAGTACATGCTGCTGTGCAAAATCATGCTCAACCTGTCCGACGACGTCAACCAGCTCATGACGTCCAAGCAGGCACTCAAGTACGCCGGCCAGTCGCTCGAGGCCATGAAGGCGATCGCCCGCGCGCACTCGAATCGGTCGCTGGAGGAGTACGAGCGGGCGCTGGCGTCGTATAAGTACGAGCTGGGCGGCGACGCATTCATCCGCAACCACCTGCGGCGGTTGTACGACGCCATGCTGGAGCAGAACCTCATCAAGGTGATCGAGCCTTTCAGCCGCGTCGAGATCGACCACATCGCCAAGATGGTCGGGCTCGACACGCAGCAGGTGGAGCGCAAGTTGTCGCAGATGATCCTCGACAAGGTCATTATCGGCGTCCTCGACCAGGGCGCCGGTTGCCTGATCATTTTCGACGAGACGCACCGGGACGAGTCGTACGACGCGGCGCTGTCGACAATCGAGAAGCTGAGCAACGTCGTGGACGTGCTCTATACCAACCAAGCGTCGCAGCTGGAGTGAGCGGGTGCTGTGTGACGGGGCCGTTGGGTTTGTAATACTAGGTGCTCCCTGCACAACACGCTTGCAAAGGCGCGGAGAATAGCCAGGCACGAATGGAATGGAATGGAACCGTACATCGCTTCGCTGGTAGGTATCAAGTATCTGTGTGTAGTGTCGTAATCCATCCATCCAACCCATTCCAACGCCATAACACAATCATCGTCCCAAACACTCATCATAATCAATCATCCCGTCATCTCATCATCTTCGTACTGTTCTTTAAACCCAACAAATACCCCTACACGGACCCTTTCCATTGCCCCTTATACTCACCTTTCATCCCTATCCCTATTCCTCCCCGGCACCAACCCCAACCTCCTCCTCTCCTCCCCAACAAGCAAGGCAAACACCCGCTTGGCAATCTGTGCCGCCCCGCCTCCGACATCACCCTCCCCGCTCGCATGTTCCTGCGAAAGAAACGCCTCGACGACATCCAGATGCCACCGCTCCAACGTCATGGTCTCGCCCTGCGCCGTGACATGCTTGCCGAGCAGGTGGCGGCAGTCATGGCCGACTGAGGGGGTGGAGGGGTGTTGGAGCTGGAAAGCGAGGGCGCCGAGTTTGCGGGCTTGAAGGAGGGCGTCGAGGCGGAGCCAGTGAGATTTTGTCCATCTATTTGTCCTGGTTGTTGCCTTTGTGGGTGGACGGGAGTTGGATCGGGTGGTTGTCGTGGTGACGGTGGTGGGGATAGTGGTTGAGAAGCGGGGTAAAGGAGGGAGCTGGGGAGAGAGAGAAGGGGAGGAGGGCGGCTCCGTGTTGTGGTCCTCTTCTTGCTCCTGTTGCTCTGTGGCGAGGTTGCTTCGCACGGGTTGTGGGCGGTTGTTGTTGGTGGTAGTGGCGGTGCTGGTATCCTTCTCTGGAGACATGCTCGCTCGCCGCTCGGCGCGGGCTTGCGCCTGGGCGAGCGGGGAAAGCGTGCTGCTGGTGAACTCGACAACGCGGCCGGGTGTCTTGGGCTTGAGGGGCGAGCGGATGCACGATTTGCCTGGCGACACGGCGCGGTCCGGCACCGGCTTGAGCGGAGGCGGCGCAGAGCTTGACTCCTCTTCCTCGCGTGAACGGCCTCCCGGCCGCTGGGATTGCGGGCGGGATGAAGCGAAGAAATTGGAGACTTGACTGTTGTTAAAGAGCGAGTCCGTCAAAGCGGCGGGTCTCGCTTGAAAGAGCGTGCTGTTGGAATCCCGCCGACGAGGGGTGAAGTTCATCTTTTGGGGTATGTGAGCTGGTTGAGCTTCCTCCTCTGGGCTCTCCGGAGTGACGGGCCGTGGAACGGTGGCAGACACCCTTCCATGGCCCTCGGACTGTTGTTGACGAGGCGCAAAGCCTATATCTTGAGGAATATGTGCTGGTCTGGCCTCGACGGAACTTTGAGGCGAGCTGGATATTAGGATAGGGGTGGCAGCCCGTTCAGGACTGCTTTGCTCAACGCTTTTTCGGGCGGGGGAAAACAGGTCGACCTTCCTCTGGCCCCCCTTCCCAATCTCAAGCCGCCTGAGTGGCACCGAGGATGTTGGTGCCTGAGTTTGCTGGTCAAGATACTGCGCAAACAAGCCATTGTTAGACGGCTGTGGTCGTTGAGCCGGCATGGCTCGTGGCCTTGACTCGAATGGGTTTGTTTGTTGGGGTTGTCGCGTGCCGAATGTCTTGGGCAGGCCAGCGCCGACGCCCTGGTCCATGTCAGGGAGCATGGCAGGCGATGAAAAGAAAGCCGAAAGATCCGGCTTCTTTGTCGCAGGGAGGTTGGAAGCAGCTGGTGCTTGCCTCTGGCGATTGTGAGACAGCATACTGAACTCTTCTTCCTCGTTTCGTGGTTCGTCTCTTCCAAAACGAACTGGAACCTGTTCCTTTTGAATTCGAGAGCCGATTCTGGGCTCTTCGTCCTCGTTCGCGACATCGTTTTGGTCTGACTGCTGCTCCAGCTCATCACTGTAGACAAGGCCTCGGCTGTTTTGTCTCCAAGGGCTCGGTATTTTGCCCCTTCGAGGAGGTTCCAGCACGGGTTCCTGCTGCCTTGGCCGCACGTTTCTCGACGCATAGGGGGTAGGACGCTGCGCTTCAAAGGCCCAGATATCCTCGTCTTCTTCCTCCTGCTCCTCCTCATGAGCCTGCACGTTTTGTTCCCCTTCGCCGACAAGATCTTGTTGCTGTTCCTCATAAGAAGCCTCCTCCTGCTCCTCGTAGTCTTCGAGATACTTGCTCAGATTCGTCTGCGTTCTAGTGGCAAGCGGCGCCATCAAGGATTCCGATTGCCGATGTAGCCATTCTTCGTTGGTACTCCAACCCCTTGCCGCACCAGTTTGCTCCCGAGAACCGAGATTGCCCATATCCGCAGACCTATCCGAGGCCCCAGCAGGGCTTCCTTCAGCTTGCCAGCTCATCTCGTCCTCGTCCTTGCCGCCGTGTCCGCCGCCTGCCCCCGTCGAGCTAGCAACACTGGCAGTGGCCTTCTGATCATAATTGTGCCTCTTAGGGCCGCTGAACAGGGTACTGCGCATCGTCCCAGACGACTCGCCCGGATCAGGGCCGAACGGGTCGTCTGTGGGATCCGCACCAGACACCGAGACGCGGGCGGGTGAGAGCGACTGGGCGCTCCGGACTATGAAGTCCCTCATCTGACTCAGAGGCGCAAGCCATGATCGCTGCGGGGACTGGGCGAGGACATCACCCCGGGGTTGTGAAAGAGGCTGAGTGACTCGACCAATAAACGGAGCAGGTGACTGACTCGACTTGGGCACCGAGCCCCGAAACGGGCTTCCCAACACGCTGTCCCTGCCAGGGGGGGAGGGCGGGTCAGATGTGATGTGCTGCAGGGCTCGGCCGGCGCGGACGATCGGGGACAAGGTCGGTCGGGGCTGAGGGTCGGGTACAGGTAGGTGTACGGATTGGGTATCTCGCACACCGCCGTTCGACGAGGTGAACGAGGACAGCTGATCGGCCGGTGTCTCGGTTGAGTTTCGTCGAATGTGAAGTGGCATGTACGCGTCTGACTGCTGCGGAGGGCTCTCTATGGGAGGCGATGAGGGCAAGTCGACGTCCGGGGCAGCCCTCGGGGGTTTGGATACGGAATCATGGTTTTCGTTCTCGGATTGTAACGGGGATGGTGTCTCATCAGGAGTCAACAGCCTATTCGTCTCAGATTGGGGGTTGGACTGATTCACTCTTGAGGGCCTTTCAATGGACGGCTGGATGTCTTCGTCTACAGCCTCATCCCCCGGCGGTTGTGCTTGACGAGGTCGCCGTGGGGTTGCGGCCCCGAGCACTGCCTCGGGAATCTCGGAAAAGGAATCGTCGTAAGCGCTCGCCTCGTGAGGTTCGGCAACGACGGCTGGTGGCTGGGGGGGTGCCGGGGAGTGAGCGTCTCGTTGCTGGAGCGATTTTTCAGCCAATTGTCTCGCAAGAGGGTGGGCTGTTGTCCTGCGGGGGCTTCGACGCCGTGTTTGCGGCGATGTTGGGGGCAGGAGTCGCGGTTCTCCATGTTGTTCGACGGAGTCCTCTGGAGCTTCAGCGGGACCTGTTTGGGCCTTTGCGACCGTGAGAGCTTGCTGGGGGCTGGCCACACCCTCGGCATGCCTATTCTGGCTTTGCCTCAAGAATTCCAACGCGCCGTCGATGATCAAGCTCGTCGCCTCGCCGAGTTCCTCGTGCGCCGGCGCCATGATGCTCGAGTTTGGTTGCATAGAGGGCAGGGAGCCAATGGAAATCATGGTAAACTCCTCTCCGGCCATGATTGTGTCGTCTCCATCGTGCAGCTCGCTTGCCAGCGACCCGGCTTCGCTGTATGAGTCCGCACCGCCGCCCATGTCCGGCCAATCGTAGTCATGTTGTTGGTATGCTGGCTCCTGTCGTGGCAGTTGGGGTTCTGACTCGGCGCGTTGGTCTCGTGAGGGCAACTCGTCGGACATTGTCGCGAGCCAGATATCGTCGTCCCTGTCATCGACTGAAGGGCTTATTGCGGGGTGCACATCAATTTGCGCCGGCGCAGGTGAGCCACCGCCCTGGGCCTGGGCGATCAGCTCGCCCGTGTTCACGCGTTCCAGATGCGCATCGATCTCATCCGCAGTAATGGTTTGTTTTCTGGGCCGTCCCCGTTTTCGTGGCTGGCTGCCCGGCGCGCCATCCTCCTTTGCTGGCGACGAAGCCTTTCGTTTCACCGGTTTCCGCACCTTCACGGTCGGACGTGGCGTCGTGTCGAACCCAATGTCGGACGTGAGGATGTCCTTCTCAGGAGACAGGGACGCGCGCACCCCCGGCTTCCGACCCCTGGCGGGCGTCCCAGGCCTTTTGTGCGTTGTTGTTGTTGGTATCGGCGTGCCCGACTTTCGCGGCCGTCCCCTCCGCCTTGGTGTCGCAGTGCCGGTCGCGGGCCCCTCGTCATCGCTCAAACCGCGCAGGGGCACTGTTGTTATTGTGGTCGTTGTGGCGGCCATGGCCTTCCGCGGCGTGGCCCGTCGTTTCGGGGTGGGCGACTGGAAGAGGCGACGGCTCGTGTTGCGCGTCCCATCGTCGTCGGCTTCGACCGTGACTCGCAGGCGCTGTGGGGAGCGCTCGTCTCCGACATCCAGCTCAAAGGTTTGCTTCCTTGGCGACAGCGGCGCGAGCGCGGTGAACAGGCGCTCCGAGGCCTGGCTCTTCTTCTTGATGTGCGAGGGGGGCATCATGGGCGGACTGAGGACGGGGTCGATGAGCGGATCGGGCGACGACCCCAGGTCCAGCGTGATGGTGCGCTCCTCCTCCATCGTGCACGCCTCGACCCGCGTGTTCGCGTGTCCGTGGCGGTGGGTGTCGGCGTCGATATCGATAACGGTGGTGGCGTCCAAAATAAAAACTAGAAACCCGACAATGGAATGGGCCGATGCAGAAGGCTTGGTGCGACACGAAATGCGAATCCACACAACTCGCCCGCGTCTGTTTATCCATTGCCTCTTTGGGAAAGGCCGTCGTGGGCCGTCGCCAATCAGACCACGTCGCATGCTGCCCGCCCAGGCGTCAGGCAGCGCCAGGCCGGGCCCACGCAGCGGGACAACTTTGAGCCCTGTAAAAAAGGTGGGCCCTAACGGTTGCGGGGCTGACCAAAGCAGCAGCATTATTCAGTGCACTCTGCGTGCTGCACACTCGACGTCATGGCCTCGAACCCTCTTACTCCAGGTCCCTCCTACAGTATGTACAATTACTAATCTTTGCACGCCCACCCCGCTGCATGTGATGCGGAGAAGAGGAGAAGATCAGATTACACCAACGCCCTTTACAAACACGCTGTCGGGGTCTCCGGGCTGAGCATGACATGTCCGACCTGAATTGCGCAACCGGCAATCGGCGGCTTCTCTCAAGTGTGCCAGCGTCGCGGTGCGTGTCGACATCGACGATGCTTTGAAATCGGCGTTGGTCGGCATCATCTACCCGTATCGAGCTTGGGGAGGCCAAAAAGAATATATATACTCCCCTTGACACCTCAGTCGAGTCGAGGAGCCCAGCATCTACACTACCCTGTGAACTGCGACTTGACCTCCCTCACTGCCTTTCTCGCATCACCCCCTGTTGTTGTCCACCCCTCAACACCCACCACGCCCACCTGCCAGACGAATCTCACAACCATGGCCGCTGCCGTCCAGCATCCCCAAGGCGATGTCTTGGCCCCACTGAACTTCTACTCTCCCCCTGAAGACGGCTCGGCACCCTGGAACCTCGCTGGTGACGTCCCCGCCGGGGCGGTCCCCCGCAACTTCGGCACCGCCACCCACGACGTCCTTATCCACGACCTCCGCAACAGAGAATCCAACTTCACCCTCGACAAGGACGCCTTCCAAGTCCTCCTGAACCAGCCGCCCTCCTCGGAAATTTCCTTCACAGACGACGCCTCCATCGAGCAGAACTACTACCCAGAGGTCACTGACCTCCTCCTCTCCACCGTCCCGGGCGCCACCAAAGTAATCATCTTCGACCACACCATCCGACGCACCTCCCCCACCGCCACGCGCCAGCCCGTCTTTCGCGTGCACATCGACCAAACCGCGTCCTCCACAGCCCAACGCGTCCGGCGGCACGCCTCCTCCCCGGCCGAAGCCGCCTCCCTCCTCCAGTCCCAACGCTACCGCATCATAAACGTGTGGCGTCCTCTCAACGCCCGCCCCGTCGAGTCCTTCCCGCTAGCCTTCGCCTCGTCCTCCACGGTCTCCGACAGTGACGTCGTGCCGGTCGAGCACCGGTACAGCACCACGGGCTACGTCGGGCAGACAGCGGCGATCCGGCACAACCCTTATCAGGAGTGGTACTACTTGAGCGGGATGACGGGCGACGAGCGGATTCTGCTTGAGTGCTTTGACAGCGAGGCGGGCAGGCAGGGAGGCGATGGTGAGGTGAAGGGGGGCAGGGTGCCGCACACTGCGTTTGAGGATCCGCGGACGCGGGAGGGGGCTGAGGGGAGGGAGAGCATTGAGGTGAGGGCCTTGGTTTTTGGGCCGGAAGTTGATAGTGAGAAGAACTGAGGCATGGGGGTGCTTTATGGGTCTAATGGGTATGTGCTTACACGGAATCGGGTTAAGAAATTATTGTAAATTGGAGCGAAAGTCCGCTCAAGACTTGAAAAAAGCCGGGTATAAAGCCAAGTTGTGCCAGCCAAGTAGCAAGTACCCCTTGCTGTGCCGCCGAATCCATGCCAACACCATCCTTATGTTCGTGGGAGTCCCAAATGCCGTACCGTGGCAGCAAACCGGGACTCCAAAAAAAAAAAAAAGGAAAAAAGGAAAAAAAAAAAGGAAACCCCGGAAAAAGAAGCAAGAAACAGTCAGCCATGTCCCGAGTTACCCTAGCCATCCTTCATCTTCTTGTTATCCTCCCGTCGTCATCGTCAACCGCCCCGCCCACCGCGACCTCCTTTCCGACTGCTACTCCGGCTCATGGGAACCCCGTTGGCACTGGACTGCCTGCTCATGGACACGCCGCCTAGCGCCGCGCCCTTGGCAGGTGATGGTCCCGGGGTGCCGCCGAAGCCCGGCTTCGGAGTTCCAGCTCGCTCCGACATGACCGGCTCGACGACATCCGACAGAGCGGGAAGGCCCAACTGCTTCCTCACTTGGTTCTCCGACGGCCGCTCTCCCTGCAGGTACGCGACAAACCGGTGATCCTGCGCCGGCATCGATGCCGCCTCGAGCAGCTTGCGGCTGCTATTGTCCACCGAGAAGTTGGCGCCCACGCCGTTTGTCTCGTCGAACTGCTTGAGCGCTTGCATCACCATCATGTCGCCGTGCGCATCGTCGGCATTGAGCGTGGTCGGGACGTTGTACTCCATCTTGTTGCCCTTGATGTACGTCGACGGGAATGTCGGGGGCAGTTTCGGGTCCGACGCGAGCATGCGGTCAAAGTTGCCCTGAAAGTCGAAGTTGGCAAGCATCTCCATGCCCATGAGCTTGTCGTCCACGAAATTCGGGTTGTTGGCGCCTCCTCGGCCGCTGCGAGTGGCGTGGGACACGTTCCGCTCCATCATGGGCGCAGAAGGAACCGAGTCGGACCCGTCCTCGTCGTTGTCGCCCGCCCCGGAATCGCTGTCGTCCGGCGATCGGATGGGACGGCCGTGCTCGTCGAGCTTGGGCTTGTGTGTGAGGATGTACTTGCGAGCGGCCAAAGTGGCTGCGCTGGATGTCATGCCAAGCTCCTTGTCTGTAAAGAGCTTGTCGATGCTGTACACCGCCCCCGTGACCTTGTGAGAGGCGAGTCTGTCTGTTTGCCAGAGCGGTGTGGTGCCCGAAGCATCAAGGGCCCGACGTTGCGGTGCGGGCGAGCCATCGTCGTCGTTGATGACGCGCTTCCGCTTCTTGTTCTCGAAGGTCATGTCTTCCATGTCCCGACGTTGGCGGGTCGCCCGCTTGCCATGTGCACCACCCGGGCTGGCGGGGTTGGTGATGCTGAACTGGTTGGGGTGCAGCAGGAGGGCTGAAGCGTCCGAAATTTCGAGTGCCTCCTTCTCCTTGTTCAATCGAGATTTTTTGCTCATGATCACGTTGATCAAGCGGTCGCGGAGTGTCTGTGAGAGGGCTCGGTATTCCCGATTCGCGGTTTCCATCTTGAAGGCATGTGTCGTAAGAAATTCGGACGTCTTCTTTTCGTAGTCAAACTGCAAAAAGGCCAAGTTAGCTGTCTGCGACGGTTTGGCGGGTCCAGCCGGGAGAGTACCATGCCTACCTTGTACTTGGTGAGGGCGTAGTCCCGTTGCTCAACAAAATCCTGAATCGTCTCCATCCATGTCGAGAACCTCGGACCAGCCTTGTCAAGCAGCGTCTGAGGCCCAGCCTGGCTGTCGCCGTCGCCATTGAGCTGATGAAGTCTTTGCTGGTCCTGCTCGAAGGAGTCGAGGGGACGATCGGTGTAAGGATCCACTCTCATAACCAGCGTGGTATCAATCTGGATCTTGTGCAGATATTCGCGGAACACCTGGTCTCGGTCCTTGTTGAGCTTATCCGAGAGGGAGGCGAGACGGTCGGCAAGCATCTGGCGGCGCTTGTCCCGCTTGGACTGTGTCGGGGGAGGCGAGCCGTTGACGCGGCGGTCGGGGCGATGAGGAGGTGCATCAGCCATGGTGGCTTCTGTCGTGGCCATTGTGCGTCGTACTTGGGTGGACCACGGGACTGTTGGTTTGAAGATTTGAGCGTCGTTAGAGAGGGCACGAGGATCAATTGCGGCGCTGGTGCTGGAGGCTGGAGAACGAGCGACAGCGACAAGCGTTGAGGTCTTGCCCAGCTACAGCTGGTTTAATCTGGGAAGATCAAGAAAAAACATGAAGAAGAATCGGTTGCGTGGGAAGGGAGGTTGTAAGTCTTTCTTGACTGGCAAGGGGCGTAGGTGCGAAGGTATTGTGCGTCGGTCTATTCGGGGGCGCGGACAATAGGGAAGAAAGACAATGCCGAGCGGCAGCGTGAATGAATGCCACTGACAAGAAGAACCGGCCGGCTCTAGCCAGTGGGCCAGACAGTGTGTGCCTTCTAATGACACTGTGCCCGGCAGCTGGTGGCTGTGCATGCTCAGCACGCGGTCATCAGGCAGGCGGGGTCCAGGTGGCTTCCAGGTTGCGCTGTTTGCGAGGGAGGGGCCCTGGGCGGCAATTGGCAGCGACATCGAGCTCACACTCAGCGGCCACAGCACACGGCACAGGCAGGCAAGAGCTCCATATTTCCATCGATACCGGCCGAATTCGCATCCATTACTGCAATGCAGTTGTCACAGTAAATCCACCACCTTCAGGAAACACAGCACGGGTCCAGAGCAGACAGAGCTCGCCGACTTTGGTCCAACGCCGATGGACTGCGAGAAATAGCACGTCAAACCCCGGCCAAACTCAGCTCATGACGCCCTATTCATAAAATGGAGAATCTCACCATTTCCGACCCCCCTCCCCAGCAGCATGGCGGTCCGCATGCTGGGCCTGGGGGGGTGCCACCCTCTCTAGGCCGTGCCCCTCCGGCCCCCCAGCAGCAGCAGCTGCCCGCGCAGATGTTCACCACTGCCGCCCAACTCCTCGACCTCACCGACAGTAGGCGTCTCTTCTTCGTCCCTGTCTCTCGGCACTCACTTACTCTCTGGCCACAGAAAAGCTGATGCTTGCCCTCCGCGACGGACGCAAGCTCGTGGGAATCCTGCGCAGCTGGGATCAGTTTGGTATGAACCATCACATGCGTTATGGAAAGTGAAGTCTTGCCAGAGAGTCTGGGTTAACACTCCTGGCCCAGCAAACCTGGTACTGCAGTCGACCCGGGAGCGCATCTTTGTCCCCCCCGGAACGACTCCCAACCAGCCCCGGGGGTTGTTCGCGGATGTCGACCGTGGCCTGTTTCTCGTCCGTGGAGAGAATGTGCTGCTGCTTGGAGAGATCGACCTCGACAAGGACGACGACGCTCCCCCGGGATACGATTTGGCTGACGCCGAGCTTGTTCAAAACCTGGCCAAGCAGAGAAAGCAGCAGGATAAGATCAAGGAGAAGAAGAAGACGACCATGCTCGCCAAAGAAGGTTTTGAGGGTGAGAATCTGGGCGAGATTCTGCTCTGAAGGAAAAGGGGAGAGGAGAAAGACAAAGTGGCTTGGAAGCAGAATATTGTGAAATGCTTTCCATCCACTGCCGGGACTTGATCGCGATGCCACGCGGAGACAAAGCGCTCAGAGATAGGAACGACCGAGGCTGCAATTTTCGGCGGTCAGCCGCTGGGCTAAGAAGCTTCGAAAACCATTTCACATTATTAGCAGTGCAAACGATGGGAAAGGAGTAGCAAAGGCAAGCTATTCATTGCTTGGTTTGGTATGGCTACCCACTGTTTGAATACTCGCAGCACATTCGGATACATGCCTCGATTAATCGAAACAGGAATTGTTACGGGGCTTCCTCGCGTCTTGTTACAATGCTGGCGTGAAGCCCTCAACGTCCACATACTTCTCCCACGACTTCGGCCAGTGCCCCGCTTTCCCTTCACTGCCATCCCATCCGCCAGCCATCATGGCCGTGGCAATCAGCAACGAAGCCGAGTTGGGGAAGTACGGCGTCGGGGCCCTCGACCCACCCACCGGGTACCCAGCATCATCAAACTGGTAGATGGGGTGCAGCAGATACTCGACCGCTTGATCCGGATCTCCCAGCCGAAGCGAGTTCATGGCCAGCATGGAAAAGTCCCAGCCATACGAATAGTCCAGCGCCCAGAGCTCCTTGATCTTGGCGGCCGTTTTCTTCAGCACATCCATATCCAACGGCGTCCCACTTGCCGGCGGCGGCAGCAGCCCGTAGATCCCCGCCATCGCCGGATGATCATTCGTCGTGGCATTCGATTTCCACATATCCTCGATGCCTTCATACACTGCGTATGTCCCGTCTACCACAGGCAGGGGCGCCAGCCCATCCCTCACTTTCACCCACTCCTCCGGCACGGGCTGTCCCAGCCTCTCCTTCCACCTCGCCGCAACATCCAACCCAAACCTCCAATACGCCAACTCAAACGTCGGATTCCGCGTGGCATTTGGCGCCGTGTTCTCCGAGACAGGATACATCGGCGGGCCCAGATCATACACGCCCGTGGAGGCGTTCCAAAACGCGTAGCTGGCCATGAAGTCCGCGGCGGCGCTCACCACCGCGTCCCATTTTCCCAGGACTTGGGCCTGATCCCCGGGGCTGCCCGACGACGCCCGCCACTCCACCTCGGCAAAGTACATGGGATGCGGCTGCTGCCAGATCAGCAGGGCGTTGATGTCCCCCGGCGCGCTGCGCCCGGTCTGCGGATCCGTCATCTTGCCCCACCGCGCGCCGGTGTAGCCCTGGGCGGCGGCGCGGGCGAGAGAGGAGTTCAGGAGGCGGTTGTACGTGTCAGGCTGGCTGCGCCGGACGAGCGAGAGGTGGTTCCAGCGCGCGAAGGGTAGGGTGTGCCAGAGTGCCATCTCGAGGTGGAACTTGCCGTTCCAGCCGTTGTTGACGAGGCCGGATTCCTGGGGTGGGGAGGAGGAGGCCGAGTTGACGGCGGTGAGGTACTGGGAGAGGATGATGCGCTGCTGGAGGAGCTTGGCGCGCGTGTCGCAGCGGATCGCGGTCAGGTCGATGAAGGCGCCCATGTTCCAGAAGGAGGCCCACCAGGAAACGGAGGCGTCGGCGATGCGGCCGTAGTTGGTCGGCTGAGGGGTCTTAATGGCCGGGGAGAAGTTTATGGTGAGCTTGGCTCTGGTCTGTGAGGTTGAGAAGGTGTAGCGGTGCGTTCCCTCTGCAGGGCCGTCTATCTTTCCAGTGGTGCCCTCCCAGCTGATGTGGGTGTAGTAAGTTGTTTCGTCGAGCGTGTGTGTTATCCTAGCCGAGTTCGTTGACAGCTTCTCAAGGGAGGTGGAGTGCTTGGATGTGAGGTTGAAGTGGCCAACAAAGGGGGCGTTGAACTTTTCGTTGTCCGGGTAAGGGAAGTCGAAGAAGAGGCCCAGCCCTCGTTCCAGGAGCTTTGACTCGACATTGACTGCGATGGTGTCTGACGTCGGATCGGCCCACGTGTAGACTCGGGCGGGAGATCCGTCGTACACAAAGGACGACAACAGCCTACCCGCCCACAAGTCGAGCTCCTGAGTTTTGTTCTGCAGGTCATCCTCCGTGACACCCGGGCGCCCAAAATCAAGCCCGACACTCGCGAGGTTGAGCCGGTGGGGGTTCTCTCTGAGCCAGTTTGCGATGTCATTCTGGGCCGGGTCGATCGCCTCGTAGTTGACCAGCCTCCCGTGAGTCCACATGTCCACACCGGTGTAGTCTAGCATTTGTTGTCAGTGCGGGAGCAGGAGTATGGGTTTTCAGGAACGGCGTGCCTTCGATAGAGGTTTGACCAGGGGTTGTTGGGAGGCTGAAGTTGTGCCAGCCCCAGGTTGACATGATGGCATATGGCTTGAATGTCTGCAAGCCTGTAATATCTGCACCAAAGGCAAAGTTGCCATTGCCTACTTGCAAAGGCGTGGTATCAGAGCTTTGGTTCCGGTGGACGTTGAAGGACTGGACCACCGTTCGGCGCTGTCCAATAGACACTGCCTCCGCAAGGGAAGACAGCACGAGGAGAAGAGATAGAGTATGCATTGTTGCTACTGCTACCACCATGCACTCTCACCAGGCTCTCAGTACTTCAGTTCCCAGCAGAAATGCGGCCGAGGAAGGGTTAATATATTGCTCAGCCTTCTCACTCTCAGTCATCGAGATGTCCATGCCCATGTGTGGTCCTATGAGCCGGGAACCGGGTTTCCCACATTCATCCATCCTCTTGTCTTCCGGTAACCCATTAGCCTGGTAGAGAGGGGCCATTGTCGATCCGAACAGGGCAAAAGATGGCCATTAGCCGTTGCAGGGTAGGATCCTTCTTCCTACGCCCGTTCCTGCGGGGTTGGATGGGGTGAATAAGTCAACAAGTTCGGGTGACGATCGCCCGACAGCGACGAAAAACACCGGCAGTTTGCAAGCGCCAGGGATCGGGTTTGCTATGAGTGGTGTCTTGGTGGCCAAGGCAAAGTCAAGCCAGCGGGGGTTGTTTGCCAGGATCGATTTCGAGGGAGCTCTTGGGAGAGCAAAGCAGGTCGCGGGTAAATTCTAGCGGGTTGGCATGAAGGTCAGGCAATATCATGGAAATCTCTCGGTGCTACGGTAGCTGAGGTACCTTAAAATATAACCTATGTACCTTAATCATGAGCCGAAAAATGGATGGGCGAAAAGGAGACAACATCGTTTGAGAAGAATCAAGGGAGGGATGGAATACTGGAGCCAAGAAAATGGATCCAGAGCTGGAGATGGATCAAATGTGCAGTAAGAATGCGCTCGATCCGGACAATGCTGGGGAATAACTAGTGGTTCATGGGCTAAATACAATATCGTTTTAATGAGCCCAGCTGACGGGATCCGCAGCCATTTGCAGTCGTCTCCCTGAATATCCACAAACTACCTATTCGCGATGTTGTTTCGAGACGGCATGGGGATCTTGATGCGATCCGTTTTTCGATGTTTGGAGCGATCCAGACTGCGCGAGAGCAGCTGACAGCCGCTAAAATGGGTGCCACAACCCCGCTAAAAGGTGGCGCTGACGAATAGCGCAGTCCCGTGGCCCGCCCGTAAATCGCAATTAATCGGGGGGTTGTTGCCAATCGCATGGATGCCCGGATGGATGTAAACATTCAGCTCCTGTCCCGCCGCATTGATGCATTGTTGACTTTCTTCCTTCACCCTTCTCACCAACTCCAGCATCATCTTCCACGACCAAAACTTTGCAGCCGTCCAACCCAGTTACTGCATCAACACGATACCCGCCGGCTTCAGCTTCAGCTTGCATCGGTGCGCATCCCCTGACCCTGAACCCCGACTCCGCTTGCGCTGCTGTGGTGGAGCGGGCTCCAACCAGCTGCGTCATAAGGGACTGCCCCGCTAACATTGCCTTGTTCCTGGCGCTGCAGTTCAGGAACATCCTTTTGAGAGCCCAGGCTCCTGGTCCTCGCCATGAGCTCCTTTCTGACGACCGTGTGAGTTGAGTTGATTTCTGTTGTCGCGATCTTCTGCACGATGGACCCCCGCCGATTGTACCACCCCTCGTCCCTTTTCGTCCCCATGTTTGGTTGTCGGGAGCCCACCAACCACCGGGGATCAGCACCCAACCCCGGCCCAAGCAGATGCAACACGCAAGAAATAGTGCTAACCAGCGGACAACAACAGCAACAACCGGACGAAGAACCAGTTCCGACCCCGAGTACCTGGCAAGGGTGGCGCTACGAGCTACCAGCTTCGCCAGTATGCCGAGGCAACACTGGGCGGAGGGAGCTTGCGCAAGGTGGTGAAGCTGCCTGAGGGCGAGGACGAGAACGAGTGGCTGGCCGTCAACAGTACGCCGAATTCCAAATCCTGCGAGGCAACCGTTGGCATGAAGGCGCACGCTAATCTGCGACGGCAGTGGTGGACTTTTACAATCAGATCAACCTCCTTTACGGCGCCATCACCGAGTTCTGCTCTCCTCAATCGTGTCCAGAAATGAAGGCCACCGACGAGTAGGTCTGGAGCACCTCGAGGTTTGGCTCACAAGGCTGACGGGTTAGATTCGAATATCTGTGGCAGGACTCCGAGAACTACAAGCGGCCGACCAAGATGCCCGCGCCAGCATACATCGAGCAGCTGATGAGCTGGGTGCAGGGCAACATCGACAACGAGGCAGTCCTCCCGAGCCGCATTGGTAACGACCCCCCGCGCGGTTCAACGAGACAGCAACCGGGACAGCCCTAACCGTGAACAGGTGTGCCGTTCCCCAAATCGTTCCCGGCTCTCGTGCGCCAGATCTTCAAGCGCATGTACCGCGTCTACGCCCACATTTACTGCCACCATTACCCCGTCATCCGCGAGCTTGGCCTTGAGCCGCATCTCAACACCAGCTTCAAGCAGTATGTGCTGTTCATCGACGAGCACAACCTCGCCAGCGGCAAGGACTACTGGGGTCCGTTGGGCGATCTGGTGGACAGCATGCTGCGGAGCGACTAGGTGGCAGGACAAATCTTCTTTCTTTCGAGATACCGAATTGTTGGGCTTGTTTGCATGGCGGCGTTAGGGTTGGCTTGGCCGATACAGGACTCCTGGGTTGTTTGGAAATGGCAAGCAAAGCATGCGGGATCAGGGTAATGGGATTCCGGGGTTGGGGCTGGTGTCGGGTTGGGCGATTGCATGCAATGCGGAGCCACGGAGTCTCTGGGGAAAGCGGGCTTTCTGTAAGGATTATTGTGAAGAGATACAAGGGTATGGGATGTATTCTGCCGTTGTTGATGCTGCATTTGTCTCGAGATTGTGTTGGTTCCTGGCTGCCAGCCCATTGAAAGCTGTTGGTGGAAAAAAGAGGCGCACGGGCAGGGGATCCGGTGCCAAGGCCGCCCTTGGCTGCAAGCCTGCAAGCCTGCTGCGTTGCCCCGGTCCCACCCGGCGGCACCAGCTTGGCAAGCAAGCTGTTCGCTTCTGCCTGAGGCCGCCGTGAAATTGCCGAGCCAGAAACCCCGTCTCTGAAAACTGAACGGGAAGCTCGCTCCACGACATTCGAGGTCCCTCATCGCACCCCATCCCCCCAGTCACCATGTTCTCGCGACAGGCATTGCTGCGCTCCGCGCGGTCGGCAGCTCCCCAGCGTGCTCTCCTCGGCCAGACCCGCACCTTTGCCGCGCCGGCCTCGAGCGAGAAGGTGAAGCCCCCGGTCGCCCTCTTCGGCCTCGACGGCACCTATGCCACTGCTCTGGTACGCCCAACCCCCCCGATCCCGATCGCCCAATTGGTTTTGTCTCAAGCACCCCGTGGAGGGACACATCATGGGCGTCAAGGACACCGAGTCCCTGCTGCGCTGCTGCTGCCAATCGCCAAACAAGTCACCTGAAACAAACACGAACTAACCTGCGCCATTTTGCCTTGTCGCGTTGTGTAGTACACGGCCGCCGTCAAGACCTCCTCCCTCGAGCCCACCGCCAAGGGTCTCGCCGCCCTCGGCAACCTGCTGCAGAAGGATGCGAAGCTGGTCACCATCCTCGAGGCCCCGACCCTGTCCTCCGCCGACAAGAGCGCCATCGTCGTTGAGTTGCAGAAGAACGCCGGTGCCTCGGGCGAGACCGTCAAGAACTTCCTCGCCACCCTCGCCGAGAACAACCGCCTCGGCCTTCTCCCCGGTGTTTGCGGCAAGTTCAACGAGCTTATGAGCGCCGCCCGTGGTGAGGTCGAGATGGTGGTCACCAGCGCCCAGGTACGGCTTCTCAGCCGGGAGGATGAATGTGGGGGTTGATTAGAAGGGAGACGCGATGCTGACGGTTTGGGGGAAAACAGGCTCTGGACAGCAAGACCCTCAGCCGCCTCGAGGCCGCCGTCTCCAAGTCGAGCTACGTCGGTGCCGGCAAGAAGCTCCGGGTCAAGAACACCGTATGCCCACCTACCCCTTTCTAACATCCCGACTTCTGTCGCTAACAATGCTCCAGGTCAACCCCGATATTGTCGGCGGGCTCGTCGTCGAGGTTGGCGACAGGACAATTGACCTCAGCGTCTCCTCTAAGCTTGCCAAGATGAACAAGCTCCTCACTGACACTCTGTAAATTTACTTCTCCTTTTGTAGCAATGGAACTGTGTTGAGCTGGGAGCTGGACGCGAGCGAGCACAGATGGGGGGACCGAGCCACAATCGGGCCCGAAGTCTAATCCCGAGGATCCCTGTGTACATGAGCCGAATAGACGCCATTTTTCAAGTGACGTCGTTCCCGGTGCAGCCCCCTTGAGCTTTGGACAGTGCCTCTGAATGCCCCCCCCAAAAAAGAACTATGTGTCGTTCTCCGAAATCTGTTAGAGACCTGGAAATGCCACCACTTTTGTCTCCATTGTGAACAACTCACCTTCGTCTCTCGCACTACAGGATCCGCCTGTCTAGGACTGAGTTTGTTCCTCGATCCAAACACTCGCCCCGTCATCAGTTTACTTGGAAGTCGCCATTCGAGTCCTTCAAAACAATAGACCCAACCATCGCAACATAATTGATGCTGAGACACAAAACCACAAAACCACAACACCCAGGCCGACGACACTAGCAAAACTGTTGATAGCCCAAAATGAGATGCAAATAGGCAAAAGGTAAGGAAGGTATTTATCCTGCGTCAGCCGCGAATCGAACGCGGGGCCCATCGATGGCAACGATGGATTTTACCACTAAACCACTGACGCTTGATGAAAATCAATCCAGGATGGTTGGCTTAGCAAGGGTCGGCGTTCCCCTAGACAAAACCCCGACCCTTCTGTGACGACGATTGGCCACACCCTCACGTCAACCCAGAGGAATAAACAAATAACAGCAAAGGAATTTTTCTCCAAATGCCCTTGTATCCAATCTCATGTCTATCTCCTTTATTACATCCACCTGACCACCCTCTTCCATCCGCTTTCCACGTCCATAATCTCCGCCCCAAGCACTAATTCACAAACCTTCTTTTCCTTCCAACCAAATAGACAGGTCTCAAGGCTGCGCTTCAAATTCGTCTCCCTCAACCCACCCGGCCTCCCCCTCGGTGCCCCTCTCCAGCCTCACCCTCTCCAGCTGCTGCGTGATATACTCATGCAGATGCCGATCCGCCTCAGCCTTCGCCTTCGTCCGCTGCAAATCACTCATCGTCAGTCCGCCGCGCTGGACCGACCCCCGACGGCCGGGCGTCTCGCCGCCGCTCTCGCCGCCGCCGTCGTACGATCCGTTCACGTCGCTGTAGTCGCTGCGGGCAGCGAGCGAGCGGCTGGTGGAGCTGCGGCGAAGGCGCGGCGCGTTGGGGGAGAGCATCGGTGACTTGGGGGTCTGGGCGCCGTTGCCGACCTGGCGGTGGAGGATGTCGTCAAAGTAGTGGGACAGGCCGGCGCGAGGGGTGCGCGGGGTTTGAGGGAGGCGACAGTTGACACTGTGAGGAGGAAGTGGTTAGTTGGTAAGGACGTGGATGGAAGTGAGTAAGGGAATAAGAGAGAGGGGCTTACCCAGTATCGTGAATCATGCGCGCAATGAGGCCGGTCCAGCCGCACTGGTGCGTCGCGCCCAACCCGCGGCCGTTATCGCCGTCAAAGAACTCGTAGAACCACAGGTAGTCCTTCCAATTGGGGTCAAAGTCGAGGGTGTCATCGCCCCCGTTGATGCTGCGGCGGCCGTCGTTGTCACGCGCGAAGAGGTGCTGCAGCCGGTGCTGGATTTCCTCCGAGACATGGCCGAGATGCATGTAGTCGCCCGAGCCCACCGGGCACTCGACCTGCAGGTTCTGTCCGAAGAACAAGTAGAAGCGTTGGAGTGACTCGACGAGGAGGAAGTTGACACACAGCCAGATTGGTCCTCGCCAATTGCTGTTGCCGCCGAAGAGGCCGCTGTCCGAGTCGCCGGGGACGTATCCCACTTTGAACTCCTGCCCGTTGACTTCCATGGAATACGGGTTCTTCTTGTGAAACTTGGACAGAGAACGAATACCGTGGGGACTGAGAAATTCATCCTCGTCCAGCATCCGCTCGAGGATCTTGGTGAGCCGCTCCTTGTTCACGAGAGAGAGAAGGATTCTGTTGTCCTTGCCACGGGTGCGGATGCTGTGCATCGTCCGCTCGGCAACATCGCAGCGGTGGGTCATGAACCACTCGACGCGCTTCTTGAAGGCCGGAAGCCTATTGATGAGTTCGGGCTCAAGGGTGAGAGTGGCGTAGAGGGGAATCAGTCCAACTAAGGACCTGACGGGCATCTGCTGGATCCAAGGCCCACCCCATGAAATGGCATCGTAGTAGAACCCGTCCTGCTCGTTCCAAAGCGACTGCTCCTCTTTCTGCCCCGTCCGGAACGTCATGGCGTCGCTGATGAGGATAAAGTGCTCAAAGAATTTGGTGGCAATATCCTCGTAGATGCGCCGGTGCTTTGCGAGCTCCAGGGCGATGTTGAGCATGTTGAGGCAGTAAAAGGCCATCCAGCCTGTGCTGTCTGCCTGCTCCAGCGTACCGCCAGTGGGCAGCGGTTCTGAGCGGTTGAACAAGCCAATGTTGTCCAACCCGAGGAAGCCCCCCTCGAAGACGTTCTTGCCCTCGACGTCTTTACGGTTCACCCACCAGGTGAAGTTGAGAAGCAACTTTTGGAACACTCTCTCCAGAAAGTCAAGATCCTGCCGGCCATAGAGCTTGCGCTCAATCTTGAAGACACGGAACGTCGCCCAGGCATGGACGGGGGGGTTGACGTCGCCAAAGTTCCACTCATATCTGGCGAAACGTCAGCTGGTGTGCCATCACAATCCCAAATATAATACTCACGCGGGAAGCTGGCCGTTGGGGTGGCAGTACCACTCGCGGGTAAAGAGATCAAGTTGCTTCTTCGCAAACTCCGGGTCGATCATGGCCAGGGTGATGCAGTGGAAGCTGGTGTCCCACGCAGCAAAGAAGGGATATTCCCAGGAGTCTGGCATCGAGAGAATATCATCGCAGTGAAGGTGCTTCCACGCAGCATTGCGGATACCCTTCCGACCTGGAGGCGGTGGCGGCTGGCTAGGGTCGCCGTTTGCCCACTCGTCCCAGATGAAGAGATAGTGTTGTTTGCACCACATCATGCCCGCGAATGCCTGTCTCTGGATGTTGCGGAGGTCATCAGCCATCGGCAGGGGGCTAATGTGGTAGTAGAAGTCGTCGGCCTCTTCCCGCTTCCCCTCAATGATGTCGTCGAACTCCTCCTCGTCAAGGTATGTCTCGGATTTCTTAGAAAACCGGAATCGAACCACTGCTTCTGTCAATGCCATGCAGCAGCGCCTCGGAAAAGTCTACTTACCCGCGCACTCGCCCGGATTGACACCACCGTCTTCATTGAAGCTGAACCAGGCGGCGGCCTTGGTTCCCACTTGATTCGGGTTGATGACGTCCTTCTCGCGGTCGACGATGTGGCGGTGGAAAGCATCCTTGACGTACGGGGACTCATTCTTGCCCTCATAGAGCAGCTCAAAATTGGTCTCATTCTCGGTGAAGAGCACCTCAGGTTGGACATCATCCCCGCTGGAGCCGACACCCGGCGAGGGAGACAAAAGGACATAGCGGTCTCCCAGGGAGTGGTGTACCGTCTTGATCAGGTTTTCGTCGTGAATTCCCATGGACGGTCTGTTCTCGGCGGGTTCCCGGCCCCAGGACCAAGTGTTGCGGAACCACACATGGGGGATGATGTGAAGCGGAGCGCGCTCGGGACCTCTGTTCCAGGCCGTGACGCGGAAAAGGAGCTCATCCGGGTTTTCATCTTCCTTGGCGGTCTCGATGAAAATGTCCCAGTAACGGTCCTCGTCAAAGACGCCCGTGTCGAGAATCTGGTATTCCTTGTCTTCCTTCCCTCGCTTTGCATTCTCCTTCAGCAGGTCCTCGTAGGGGAACGCCTTCTGGGGGTACTTGTAGAGGTATTTCATGTACGAGTGCTGTGATGTATAAGCTTCGAGAGTTCCTCGGACGGGCATGCGCCATGTCGTGTCTTACCGTCTGCAGGGACTATGGTTAGCGAGGGTCCCGAGGCAGGAGAAGGTCGGAGCCACGCAAAACTCACGGGTGTGTTGTCCAAGTGAAAGTGAGCCTCCTTGATGCTCTCGCCGTGGTTCCCCTGAGGGTTTGACAAGCCAAACAGTCGCTCCTTGAGAAAGGGGCTAACAATAGGGTCAGCGGCCTGGCCATCGAAGAGTCACAGGACCAATTGGCCATACTCCTTCTCGTTCCAGAAAGCAAACGCGATGTTTTGCAGGCCATGGGTATCGCAAACACCGGCAATGCCGTCCTCGCCCCATCTGTATGCGCGTGATCGGGCATGGTCGTGGGGAAAATCTAGAGAGCAGCGGGGTGAGCACGGCGGCGTCATTGACAGGACCGGCAGGATACTTACGGCTCCAGGCATCGCCGTCTTCGCTATAGTCCTCTCGCACTGCATTGGCCTCGTCAGTGAATGTCACCCCTCAACTCGCTGGGAGCAGCAGCTGACCCGTCGCCCACTGCCTCTCGGCGACATAGGAGCCCCATTTCTTCCAGTACTTTGCGCGGGTGCGGTCCTCCTTGAGCCGGCGCTCCTCGTCGGTGAGGTATTCGTGATTGTCGAAGACAACCATGTTGGGCTTGCAAGAGAAAAAGGTGTTCGGGCAATGGCAAAATGTCGGTTTGGAAGAAGGGAAAAGCACAGGAAAGCTGTTTTCGAGTGAATCGAGGATTCGAGTCCAGCCAACCCCACAACAAGCACCGGAAGCTCAGTCAGCTCAGTAAGCACCGCCCTGAATCGACGGCTGCTCAGTGGACAGGAGGGGTAGAAAGTGGAAGGGGGGAAAAGTCATGGAGAAATAAACAATCGGAGAGTTGGTCACTGGATCACGAAACGGACTGGTCACTAATTAAACTGACGCCGGCACCGGGAAGGGAGCAAGTGGAGTGGTTGGTTGAATTGGATGAATTCGAGTGGCTGCTGGGCTGTTGGTCGGGGAGCAAGCTGCAGGGCCTGGCCGCTGATGCGATGACCTGTGACGTCAGGACACAGCACCAACGCAGCCCCACGGTCGCCTGGAACCAGGGCCGGGAGCTTGGCACCGGGAGAGCACTGCTGCAGCAGCATCGATCGAGCTAAATCCATGCATGCATGCAGACACGAAGCCTGGAAGCAATGCAGCCGACGGAGTAGCGTCTAGGTTGGTGGGAACCTTCTTGACTTGACTTGTACTGGCGATAGGCAACAAAGATGCATTGTCATGTCACCACCAGGACAGCGGTTCTGGATGACTTATCAGTGGGGGGTTCATTCGGGGAAAAAAGCCTTCGATTTCTATTTTCAGCCCAGGTTCGGCCCAGGTCGTGTCAGGAGGCGGGCCAACCAAGAATGGCCTTGCAGAGCGGATCAGCGAAGCACGCGGAACCGCGCCGCAGGGCAGGCCTGGAAGAAACCCTCCGGTCCGATCCCTGCACCACGGACGGCGGCCGGCGGAAGGGGGATGGGATAGGTCCACCAAATAGGCAAGTCTGCGCGGTGCACGGAATTGGTTCCTGGAATCAATGGCTCGATAAACCGCCACTGCAATACGGAATAGCTACGGCAGGGAAAGGATCGCAACATCATATAGACACAAGACCAGAAACCCGTGACCCTTGCTCCCAGGTATATCACCCTATGCGCCCACCCACCGACCCAGCCCAGGACCCGAAAGACAGGAAGCAGACCCAGACCCGGCATCTACAACTTCGCCTGGATGGGCTTCTCCGGCGCCGTGGCGTCCGTATTCACCAACACCTCGCCCGTCCGTTCGCCGTTCCCGAAGAAGATGACCTGCACGGTCAAGTCGTCCCGGTACCGCCTTGAGATGGGCGCCGGCAGCGTCAGCAGCGCCGACACCTGCTCCTGGTTTTGGCCGCCGAGCGCATTGCGAACCAGGTGCGTCGCGACATTGGGGTCCTGCACTACAAAGCTGTCCGAACCCTCGCTCCACTGCCGCACGCCGCGGGAGGGCGTCTTCTGCCCGCCGGTCCCGCCGGGTCCGCTCGCCGTCTCGACAGGCAGCCCGGCGGCGTTCTTGTTGTGCGACCCGAAGATGCGCGTCCAGACCGAGTCAAGCTGCGAGCCTGAGCCGCCCGCCGCGGGGGCAAGTCGTTGGCTCTCAAGCCACTTGCCGACTAATCCGACGACTTCTTCATTGGTGAGCATCTCCCAGAGGCCGTCGGTCGCCATGACGACGAAGTCGCCCTTCTCGGGCTCAATCTTGGTCGTGGTGATGACGGGCTCCGCTGTCACGTAGGGGGGGGTCTTGTTGGCCGGCAACGGTGCGCGAGCGAAGAAGTGCTGCATCAGCTTCTCTGAGATCTCACGCGTCCATTTGTAGCGGGCGTCTCCAAACGCCCGCGTCGGCTCCAGCGATCCGAGAACACGCCCTTTGTGCACGGCGTAAGGCTCGTTCGGGTGCAAGTTCCGGAGCCTAGCAGCCTCGTCGGGGTTGCTGCCCGTTTGGTCGACAGAGAGGGGCGTGGCGGTCCAATTGCCAGACGCCGACCGGCGACCGAGAACGGCGCGGGAATCGCCAGTGCATGCCACCCGCAGCAGCTTGGACCGACTGTCGTAGAAGGAGAGGAGGGCGCAGGACCCGGACAAAGCCGGGGCGAGCAGCTCGGCGGCAGCGTTCTTGTTGTTGGCTTTCAGGACCTTCTGCACGCTCTGGTTCACAATATCGTCGTCCAGCTTCATGAAGCCCTTCTTGATCGCGGCGTCGATCGCGTCCTGAGATGGCGCCAAGCTGGATGCCCGGTACGTGTCGTTGAGTTCCCGGGCCACGAAGGTGACCAGCGTCTGGCGGAGCTTCGCCGACGTCGTCCATCCGCTGTGCGAACATGAGGCGGTCAGCTGATGTCATCAAGGAAAGTGTGTCGAGCAACTCACGCATGGCCGTCGAAGACACCCCAGAACATCCAGTCGCTGCTCCCGTGGCTCTCGCTCTGGTCCGGAACCTCGACAATCTTCTCGGCATGGTCGTCTTCGATCGGATCGTTGCTCGGCAGCTGCACCAGGTCGTAGCGCACCACACCCTGGCCGCGGTTGACAAAATACGACTGCTCCGTCTTGCGCAGCTTCTGCGTCGCCTGCTCCGGCGTGAGCATCTCAATGACGCGCCGTCCGTCGTCGCCAGTCGTCTTGGAGATGGGCCCGTCCCCGACGAACGTGCCCGTGTGCAGCTCGTCGGCCCCGATAACAAGCACCGAGCGGGTTTGTGCCGCCGCGTCGCCCGTCTGCGTCGAGGTGCTGGTGCTGCTCGAGGAATAGGCCCGCTTGACGAGGCTTTCGACGCCGTTGCCGCTGTACGAGTAGTACGCCCCGAAGCCGACCAGCGTCGACAGCGCGGCTACTGACAGCCGGCGGATATACATTGATGAGCGGAGCGGTTCGGCAGGCGCCGGTGCACCCTCGGCCGCCCGGGGACGGTTGCCGCGGGCGGGTGGAGTCGTCGAGAGCAAACGGCGGGTCGCGGCGGTCCTCCCGGTCCTCGTCGGCAAGAGCAGCGGGGAGAGTGTGCCTCGGCGCGCGTTAAAGCGAAGACTCCGGGTGGTGCATTGGAGGCTGGTCCGAAAGGCGTGGATGGCGGCGCGACGCATTGTCGATTTAATGACAGGTATGGGTCCCGTCTCCCGTCGAGAGGGATGCCAGGCCAGGTCGAGTTGGTATTCCGGGTTGGAAGGGTCCGCGTCAGTGCGCGTTCGGTCTGGCGCACACAGTGTCCTTGCTTCTGGGGCCCTAGCGATCGAGTTTCATTGATATAACCCTAACCCTCTGCCTCGAGCCGAACACATCATCAAAGGCAGACGAGACGAGGCAGACACATCCCGAATATCGTGGCAAGCACCCGCCGTTTTTGAGTATGAAGCGAAGAGTTGGAACAATTCATATTCAGATGGTTGGAAATGTGCAGGGCAAGCCAAAATTAGAGGAAAGTCTAACAGCTCTACCAGAGTGCACCCTGTGGAGAAAGAGACCTGAGTCCTGAACTATCAATAGGTAACCAGCGAGTGGTTGAATTCAAACTTCCATGGTGTTGAAGCTGCAAGCTTTAGGATCAAAAGAGGAGAAGCTCATCTTTTTTGGCGACGAATCCAGGACGTTTCACGAACATGTCGACGAAGGAGACTGGGATGCTGGTTCGACACAGTGGGAGCTATCTGTATATGCACTATACTCGTCCCGGCGTGACGGCCGAGTCGGTCTCACATGCATGCGACCCGACTGCGGCGGAATAAAGCTACAGCCAGGTCACCAGCAAGAAGACCGGACCCGACACAAGCAATTGGAAACGAATTTTCATCTTATTGTTACAGTGACTTACTTGGTCGAAGCCGCGGCCCCCAAAGCCAGAATCGTATGGTATCAGCAACGTTACCGGTATTACGCTCGGCCTGTATCGATACCCCCCACGCAACCCCCAACCCCCACTTCCTCACCTCCGAGGTCCAGCGAGCAGCGACAAACGCACCCTCGACCGATCAACTCATCGCCGTGGTGGTGCATTCTTACCATCAGTATATCTAATGGAGGCAAACACAAGCCACGGCCCGGGAATCGCCCCCACGCAGCCAGGCGATGGCGACGCCGCCTTTCGAAAATTCGACTCGTACCCATGGGCGCGGGATCGCTCATTCCTTGTAAGTCATCGCCATGCTTCGTGGTTCATGCTTCGCTCGGCTAACCCCACTGACTCGCTTCCAGCAAGGCCTCATGGCAACCTTGGGTCCTTCACTTGTCAACAACAACAACACAATCAAGGCTGACGGCTTCAGCCGCCAAAAGGCCCTGAGCACCACCCTCCAAGCCCGCATCTGGTGGTACAAGTCTCGCTTCAACACCGACATCGACCGCGCCGCATACGAGGCCTACAGTGTCTCCCACCAATTGCCCTCCACGGATGCCTCTATCCTCGGCAAGCTGGAGGAGATCCAGCAGCGCATGGGTGGCGGTTCCTCTGGCGCGGCCGGCCACGGCCAGGGCCAGAACATCCCCGCATGGCAGCTGAACGCGCCCAAGGTCGACCTCAGTAAGAAGGCCGACGATGGCGCGAACCACACCAACACGGGCGATGGCGCACCGTATCCGGAGAACTTCCAGGCTTTGATTGAGGCCGTGACGACGGGCAAGCCGATTCCCGGGATCAAGGAGATTCCCGACACTGTTGTGCGGCCGCCGGTGAGTTGTCAACCCCCACGTTCCTCGTCTGACTTGCAACGGATGTAATGAATGGATGAACAACCAGCTGACTGACCTCACCACGTGGGTAGGGCGTCACACCTTTTGGCAAGATGAAAGCGCCGCGCAAGCCATGGGAGAAGGATGCACCATCCGGCGCATCGGCACAGACCAGCGTCTTTGGGGACGTGGTGGACAGGGAGTTTCCTCCACTGGCAGATGAGCACGGGAGCGGGTCCCAGGCATCGGCGCAGTAAGCCGACCCAGCCCCTTCTCTAGCTTCCTGCTGTGGCATCTCGCCACAACACCCACCCTCTATTGCCATGTAACCAGAATCATTTGATCCAAAACGGGGGACAGCACCATCAGCAAAACTTTAGTAGGCCAGGCTGAGCCGGAGGAAGAAAGAAGAAAACGGGAGAGAGGGCGCGGGGGAAGAGACAGAAGAAGAGAGGGAATTCTGCCATGTTCGCCAAGAGGAGAAGCTTACCTCATGCCCTTCCTGTCAAGAGCTTCAATTCCCTCAGACAGACCAAGGTTATCATCGAGTGGCCAGTTGTGGTCGTCTGGCGGTCACCTTACAGCATACACACCAGCGCCGTACAATAACAGTACTTGGCCGGCTCAGCAAGACAGCAGAACCTCAGGAAATATAATCAAAACACACCACCAGTACCACGAACAACTCTCGTATCACAGGGCCAACTCCAATGCGCTGCTCGTATTTACTTCTTCCGTTTCCCTTAAACTCGTCCAGGTATGTACAGAACAACAACAGAAACATCCAACAAGTAGATAGGAAAGAAGGGTGACATGGAACACACAAGGAGGCCAGGGTCTGTGAGGTGGCGGGGGAAGAGGTATAAACAGGCGGCTTCTATTGACCCTTCTTACAACAATCCTCTACTTTTTCTCCCTCTTACGCACCGTACGCAATCTGGCCCTGCGGCCTGTCCTCCTCCATCCCAGGCGCCATAAAGTTCGTGCGCGGGTCACCTGTCTCCTTAGCCTGCGAGCAGCGCGCCATTGTGGGGGAGCTAGTTTCTCTCTGTCAGCACCCATACCGTACCAGACATGCAGACACACATCGGAGAAGAGGAAAAGGGACGAGAAGGGGCGGGACTGACCTTCTCGAGATAACATCCGTAAAGTAAAAGTTCTCCACGACGTGCCTCAACGGCCCGCCAGTGGCTGTGGCGCCTTTGTTGTGGTCCACCAGCTGCACCTTGCTGAGCTGCGGGAGCGCGACGGGCTCGACGACATCGTACGCGGCCAGAGCCGGGCTGATTTCGACCATCCGGTCCCTGAGCTGCGCGACATCGTCGTACGGGAGGGGCACGCCGAGGAACTCGCTGGCGGCGCGGATGATCTTCCAATCGGTGCGGGTGGCGCCGGGCAGGCCTGTCGCGGCGCGCGTCATCTGCACGCGGCCCTCGGTGTTGACGTACGTACCGGCCTTCTCGGTGTAGGCAGCGCCGGGAAGCACAATATCGGCGATTTGAGCGCCCTTGTCACCGTGGTGGCCCTGGTAGACGATGAAGGCGTCCTTGGGCACGTCGGCCTCGGCGAACTCGTCGGCGCCTAGGAGCCAGACGAACTTGGGCTTGGTCTCGGCAACGGCGGCAGAGGGCGTCACAAAGCCAACCTCGAAGGCGCCGGCCCGGGAAGCAGCCCGCTGTAGAACGTTGTAACCGTTCCATCCCTCGGCCAGGAAGTTGGCGGCGTTCTTGTCGACGAACTGGCCCACGGTTTCGTAGAAGGCCTTGGAGTCAGAATGCTCGGTGACTCCAGAGCCCACGATAATCATGGGCCTCTTAGCCGCCTGGAGCTTCTTGCCGAAGGGACCAGCCAGCGCGGACTTGAGGGCAGAGAGGTCGGTGCCGAGGTGCTCGAACTCGAACGTCGAGTCCCAGGTCTGGCCGACGACGGCGATCTCGAGGTCCGACCGCAGCCATTGCTTGCGAATGCGGGCGTTCAGGACAGCAGCCTCGTGCCTTGGGTTGGTGCCGACCAGAAGAATGCAATCGGCGGACTCAATACCCCAGATCGTGGAGTTAAAGAGGTAGTTCGACCGCACGTCGATGCCGTGGGCGACCGGCTGGCCACCATTGGGCATGTCGAGGGCAAGGTTCTCCGAGCCCAGCCTGTTGGCAAGATCCTTCATGGCCACCAAGGACTCGACTTCGGTCAGCTCGCCAGCAATGGCCTTGAACTCGTTCTCCTTGGGCGCCAGGGTCCGGTAGGCATGCGAGATCTCGACGAGGGCCTGTTCCCACGTCGCGGGCTCAAACTTCCCTTCCCTGCGCACCAATGGGATGTTGAGCCTTTGGGTCTTGAGGCCGTCGCAGGCAAAGCGCGTCTTGTCGTTGATCCACTCCTCGTTGACGTCGTCATTGAGGCGGGGGAGGATGCGCATGACCTCGAGACCGCGGGAGTCGACACGGATGTTTGAGCCGAGTCCGTCCAGGACATCGATCGACTCGGTCCGCTTGAGCTCCCAGGGCCGGGCGCGGAAGGCGTAGGGCTTGGAGGTGAGAGCTCCGACGGGGCAAAGATCGATGACGTTTCCAGAGAGTTCCGAGTCGAGGTTCTGCTCAAGGTAGGTTCCGATTTGGATGTCGTTGCCACGGCCCGTCGAGCCCATCTCGTTGGCGCCC
>OUNM010947494.1_pt1 | contig 51665 bp, 35 predicted proteins | sample 1769961 | NCBI WGS metagenome assembly OUNM01 (sample SAMEA3914820, study PRJEB12502) | metagenome | biome: forest; material: soil | place: USA | collected 2012-03-12 | depth 0.3 m
ACGTCCATGTCGAGGTGGAGGGGTCGTGGAGGGCGGGGAGGTGGACTGGATTCGCGGGGTTAGTGGGTTGGTTTGGGCCAGTTAGAGGGTAATGGGATCGCACGGGTTGGCACGGCCGAGGGACTGGCCTGGATCAGCTGGTATTCGTCCGGGCCGAGGGTCTGGGCGAGGTAGGCGACGGCGGCGAGGCACTCGGCGTCGAGCGAGGGCAGGCCGAATGCGGGGCCCCAGACGAAGAGCTGCAGCACCATTTCGAATTTTCGATCAATGCCTGTGGGATGTCTGCTGCTGATCGGCAGAGATGTGGCTCCGGTGACGACGGCGTCGCTAAATGTTGCCAAATGCTGCCAAGTGTTGGGCGGTCAGGCTGCCTCGCATCGCGGATCGGGTCGATCGATGGCGGCGACTGCGCTGCGGCGTGTTTCGAAATTTACTTTACACGTCCTCACGTGGCGATAAACTTACAGAGGAGCAGGCCATCCGATAACGATGCATGCAGCACCCCGGCGCTGGCCCAATCCACCGACGCCGCTGACGGAATGCCGAAAGCGAGCCCAGCCAATTGAGCCAATCCACCGCCAAATGAAAAGGCGCCAAATGAGGTGCGGAGCCACGGTGGTCTCTGCGTCCCGCCGCAGCCGCCAGATTCCCCGCCTCCGCACCATGCAATCCGAAGAACAATGCAATTCCAATCCACTTCAGTCCCAGGTGAGCCAGGGTCGTGTGGAGAGCGCCGTCTCAAAATCTGATGATGTGCAAATCAACCCGAGGAGAACCCCTGCGCCGCGACACGACACGGCGCTCGCAATTCCAACCCCGCCGTTCGCCCGCAATCTGTTTCATCACAGACACGATCATGACAGAACGGGGCCGCGGGTGACGTTGCGCAGGGCCTGGCGTGTCTCGCGCCGGAGATGGCATGGTGCGCGTCTCCCAAAGGAGCCGTGGTTCCTTGGTTGCCCTGGCCGCGGGGCTTGGCGCTACTGGTGATCGCGCGCTCGCTCTCGGACAAGTGGTGAGGGGAACCGACAGCAGAGGGTGGCATGATGCACTTGCGGTGAGGACGGTGAGGCGCGGCAGCGGGGAAGGGATTCGGCGCGGGCCATACACCGACCGACTCTGACGCTCCGTCGCTCAGGCAGCGATGCCAACCCCGATCCGTCGATGCCGACATGTCTCCCGCCCCGCATCGATCGCTCGATTCTGTTTCACCCGGGTTCCGCCGTATGGCCCAATATGTCATGACGCCCGCCAACCCCGTCCGAGACACACAAACCTGTTGATCTCCCGTCCCATCTCTGCCGCTGTGCGCGAGGGGCTGGGCGGCCGCCCCTGGTCGCTGGTCGCGCTTGGCCGTCGGCACGCCGCCCGTCAGTCATTTCCGCCTCAGACACTCGATCCCGAACGCCATGATGTAACCGTCTCGATGCCGAGCGCGCGTCCACAGAGTCGCACCAGGGTGGGGTCCGCCCCAAGGCCGCCCGAGCCCCCCACGAGTCGACGTGGTATGCAGCGTGGTAGTGCAGTCCATGATCAGATGGGGGGAAGCAAAGTTGGCAGTGACCCCCGCCTGCAACCGGGGCAATCTGGACCTCGTGGTCACACCGTTGCATTTCACAGTTTGGAACTATGTGGTTGAACTCATTATCGTGTTGGTATTATTGCCTAATGCCAGCGGTGTCCTGGTGCAAATGAGAGCCCAACCTGCCCTGCTCTCCAAACCCGTCCGTTCTGCCCTGCCCGACTCCGGGCCGGCGGCGTGCGACGCTCGCCCCTGCCCCTCCTTCATTCAGGAAATGCCGCCGTCGACGTGGTATCATGACGCCGGTGCCAAAAAGAAAATGCTCATAGTTGTACAGATGGTGAATCAGTCCCTTTCTATCCCAGATGTGTCGTAACACTTGATATCGATGTCGTCGCCCAAATCAGAAACCCAAAAAGGAAATAAAACAAAAAAGCCGTTGATTAAATGTCGGTAAACCCAAGGTGGTGGTACAGGGGGTGAATGCGTGGTGTGCGCCGGTGACGTGAAGATGATGGAAAGTGTCGACTCCCAGAGCCGGCTCTCGGTACGCATCCGTAAGAGACGTGGTGGTGTGTAGTCGGGGTGGATGGATGGCGGTGCCAGGAAACTCGACCGCCCAGCGTGCACAGCATGCTGCGAGGCCGTGTTTCTGTTGGGTCGGCCAATCAGAGGGCGCGGCCGTGGGCTGGGCGGGAGTGGAATGGCTGTGTCGGGGCTGGCGACGGAGGCGGGGCTGCTGCATGCGGCGTCGAGGCATGCAGAGGCACGATGGCGTGCAGCGCAGAATGCTGCCTCCGAAAGCAGCGCAGGCAACAACGGCGAGGCCGGAGCGCTGCATCAGCCTCGCATCGGCAACCCCAGAGACATCCTAGCGTGCGGCGCGCGACGATCTCTCAGAGGAGATGCGCGAGGCCTGGTGACCAAGTGATGAAACATGCGACATGTCGAGTCCCGAAGAGGGGGGTCGCATCAACCGGCGACCCTTAGCACCTCTTGGGGAGAGGCGGGAGCGGCCTGCTCGGCGGCGGGCCGGGGCAGGGCGGGAGTTGCGACGGCCTCTGGGAGAGCGTCATGGTGGAGGTCGACTGGAAAGTTGAGGAAGCCAGCTTGACGGTGTTGTGGGGGTATGTGGCTAGGCCGGTTGGTGTGGTGGTGGTGGTGTGGTGAGTGTAAGTACAGAGTACTGCCGAGTGTTGCTTGAGCAAGAGGTGTGAGCGTGGTGCTTGTGCTTGCGTTTGCTTGAGTGTTCGTGTCGGTCTGTCGATGGTATCGAGGGGCAGACCACGGCAGGGTGCGAGGGCAGAGGGTTCCTTATGTAGGTAGCCGACGACCGACAACTTCCAAATTGCCCTTCCCATGCCGGGCAGGAATGGAGCAAGTTCGCTGACAGGGCTGCCAGGTCGCCAGCACCCTGTGCCCTGCGGTGTGGGACGACCAGGTACCTCCCGCGTGTTCCTGGCGCGCCGAAGTCACCGGTACGTGGCGGGCGGCCGGGGGTACTTTGGAGGCGTCGTCCGTCGCGCCGAGGCGGCCTGACAGCGCCGCCAAGGTCAGGTCGTGCTGCAGGGGGGCCGTGTACCTCTGTCCCCCCAAAATACCGCGATACTTGTGGAGCAGCAAAGTTGCGGTGACGCAGCGACGCTTGGCGGCAGCCAGAAGTCGCCAGGTTCTCCATGGCCACACCAGAGAAATGAAACGCTGCATCAGGCCGGGATGGCTCCCTGTCGTTCAATACCGCCTGCCCCCATGTCCGGGACACGACAGGCACAGGAGATGCCACACTCTCCAGTCTCCATCCTCCCACAAGGCGATGACGCCTTGAAATTTTGCTGAAAGAGCGGTGGCCTGGGCTCCATCGCCGGGCGCGGGAGTGGACACTGGACAGCAGAAAAACGGCCAGCCTGGCCTTGGCCGCTGGCTCGGTGCCTGGCCCGCCTGGTCGGCCGAACTATCGGTCGGGCATCTGCGAGCCGGCGTGCAAGTGCAAACGCAGACGCAAACGCTAACGCTGGGCTCCGTTTCCCGTGGCTGACAGCCGCCGGGTTGGGCATCTCTGGCACGGTGCTGTCTCTGTCTGTCTCGCCTCGCCTCCTGCGCGCGCAGCATTGCAACCCGCATCCGGCAGGTCTCCAACAAGCAAGCCTGGCGCGAGCCGGCAGCATCGCACACACACGGGCGCTTCCGTCTGGGCTCGACTGGGGACCGTCCGTTGCGTCCGAAAAGGGCGGCGCACAGCGAGCTGAGGGTCGATCATGGACAATGCAAATTTAGCACGTCGGTGGAGACGCTGGACTCGGGTCGGGAGGCCTTGTGCGACAGCGAGGCCGCGAACCCCACAGCCAATTTCAACAAACTTTTGTCGGCCTGTTGAGAAATTTGTCAAGTTGTGCGGTCAAAATTGGCCCTGCATCGCTCCAGGGGCAGCCTGGCTCGGGCTGGCTGCCGTCTGGCTTTGTTGACGGCTGCATTGCTTCAGGGGCTTCCGCTGGCAATTTGACAATTTCGAGTGTCAACAATTGTCAGAGCCTCAGAGGCCGGCCCTGGCAGGCTGTGGCACCGCTCCTCGGCTCTCCATTTGAGTTTCTGTGCAGCGGGCTCTCCTGCGCTGCGGTTTCAGAAAACATGCTCTCAGTTGAGACAGCCTGAGCCTGCCCGGCCGGGCCTCGTGCAGCGCAGCAGTCCACTGCGTGAGGAGAAACCTGCCGACACAGGCCCGTCCGTGGTCAGCCGGCCCCTTCTGCGACCCCTTCTTTGCGGACACAAACCCCTGCCCAGGCCTCGTATCCCCCTCCCCGAGACTGCTGCCACGTCTTGTCAGTGTGGCTTGGGGAGCGGCCATGGCAATGCGACACACCACCGCACACCACTCACCACTCTGGGGCACCCCGATGACAGATCACAGCCGTCGCAAACGACCCCGATCGCAGCCATCCCTTTGTCTCCTGGAGCTGCTCCGCGATCGCGCCCAATCACGCCCGTCGAGGCGCCGCTGCTCCGCATGTCCGCTTGCTTTTCCGTTAATTGTCCCCGTCCGGGGTAGTGGACACCGCAGGCCAAGCCCAAGGGTTCTGGACCCCGAAAGCGGAAATGCCTCCTTTTTCCTTTTCCACCCGACTTCCGTGCGCGCGGCTGCGCACAGCCTGGCCCTGGGACAGCTGTCCCGACGAGCGGCAGCATCCAGCCCTGTCGGCAGCATCTCAGCTCCATGCAGGACAGCAGCTCGCCTGCACCGAACGCCGTCCCGTCTTGTTTGCTGATGGCCCTCGGCCCTGCCGTGCCTCGCGGGGCCTCCACGGCAGCAGGCCTGGGTGCCTGGGTCAGGAACGGGCTCGGGAAGCGCGGCCATGATTGGATACCCGAAGCCACGGCGTGCCACGGCGAACAGACCTTTGGGTCTGTTTCTGTACCTGCGCCCCATGGCCGTCAGGCACTGTGACGGTGCCGCCGTGTCGCCCATGTAACGTTCTTGTCCGCCCACGGTCGGCCGCCGCAGGGCTGTCGTTTCCCCGCACTCGTTGGGGGAGGGGTTGCAGGCAAACAGGTCATCAGACGGCACCTGTGACGAGACGCCTTCACGACTTGCCAGGGCAGACAGCCCTCCGAGTGACCAAGCAGCATGGGGTTGTCGCTGCCTTGGTGAGGCTGCTGCGGACATTTAGCGCCCAGTTCCCTCATTCGGGATCCCGCCCGCTGCGAAACCCCGCTCCCGCCCACGTTTGCGGAAGTTGCCAGACCATTTCATGACTCACATATGTGCTGGCTTTCCAGGTTGCCTGCTGCCGGGGTGCGGTGTGTGTGGACGGATATCAGGCAGGAATGTCGGGTGTAAGCAAGGGTGGTTGTGAATTCCGGAGGATTGCGATGAGTCGTGCCCGAGACGGAGCCAGGGACTTGCGCATCCAAGCGGCCGCAACGGACAGACACAACAACACCAACGGCCGTACGGAGTACGCAGAATCGATACAAGTGTCCATCGGCATTCCAGACGGCAAGCAACCCCTCAACTTGAGACGTGGCCCGGCAGCGCGTAGACGACGCCCGGCGGCAGCAGCAGTGACGGCGGAAGCCAGCCGCCGTGCCATCAGCGCTTAACGTGATGCCGCTGCCGCCGCCGCTGCGCTCCGACTCTCGTCGGCCGCTGTGATACTATCACAACACTCAACTGCACCCGCGGAGCGGCTCCTCAAACACGTCGTCAAGCCCGAGCCGCCGTATTTTTGGCACCGGCACACGCTGTTGCCGACACACGCCGCCCCGTGTTTGCATGTCAGCGGCGAGGGCGGGTGCTGAAGGCGGCACAGCACAGCCAAAAGGGTCTGCTGCGGTTACAGAGAGAGCCGAGAACCGACGGGGGTTGCACAGAGGGTTGCCAGCCAGGGCGCAGCCTATTCCGAACCTCGAAGCAACCCCAATTAGCCGCTGTATAGGCAAGGCATGCGCCCAGCGCGTGTGTGGTGTGTTAATCGACACTCGTCAGCAAACAATACTGCGCAGGCTGTATGGGCTGTAGTAAGTACAACACGCAAATAGTAAGTGAGGGTGGGGGTTGCTCACTCACACCAAACTTATCCCGAATATGATCTCGCTCTCCCCCCATCGGATACCGCTCCCGAAGGATGCCACCGCCAAAGAGAAATCTCACTCAGCAAGGCAGCTCAATAATCTCCGAATGTCGATGTGTACAGGGCTCACCGAGGTCAGTGCATCGCCAGGCCCCAGAAACGGACGCTGATCCCGGCAAACGGTCGCCGACAGCGTTATCGACGCGCAACGGCCGACATGCAGTCACGATAAGACCCGGCAGCTTGGAACCCAATGTCGTCCGCCTGACCCCGCCGCGCGCTCGTCATCACCGGCGCAAAGTCCTTGCATGGTGCAAGTAAGCAGCATCCAAAATTACCACGCGGCCCATTCTGGGATGCTCCCCGTTCCGCCGCCCGATGGAAGAATCCTCCGCATTCTGAGCGGTGAGCGAGGCCGGTTTTGTTTGACACAGTTAATCTACGGCGGAGCCAACGAGATCCGCGCGAGCCTGGTGGTGTCGCGGGGTGGTGTAAGAGAAGCAGTCATCTGATCGATGCCGGAGAAAGCCCGACAGGGACGATCCGTCCACTCGCTCACCGTGTCTCGGGTGTGTGTGGTCTCATCGCACCCGGCATCAGGGCAGACCGTTTGCCCGGCAGACCCGTCGCGCCATGGGGATTGGTCCCTCGGTGAGGCAGGCTGATCCCGGCCTGGCAGGCTTCCAGAAGGCCCGAGAAGCCAGCCAGCCATGGGACTCATCGCCCAGGCGCCATCACACCGCCGGTTTACCGCTTCCTCTGCCAGGAACTTCCTTGATCCCGTATGGTGCCGCGGGTTGGAGCGAGACACCAGAAGGAAAAGACGAAAAACCTTCGCGGGCGCTAGCATATCGAACGGGATATGATGACATGGTGAAATTTGTTGGCACGCACCAAGGACCGAACTGCCGGCGGCGGGGTCCTTTCAGAGGCCGCACTCTCCCACGTGTAAGCCCCGCCAACAGAAATCTCCTGATAACGGATGTGATAGGTAACTCGCACCGCACCGCCCACACACCAACCGAGCTGACGAGGCGTGGTGCGTGCTGCGAGTGTGGCCCGGCTGGACGATGATTCGACGTCCGCGCTGCCGGGCTCAGGCAGGAACGCCATGCTGCACGATTGCCAGCCTTACGGCTTGTTCGGGACACCCTGACGGCAACGTGTGCTGCAGTCAGCGGGCACAGCACCAGGCAGTGCACCGCCCAACGCTTATCGCCGTCCGTGGTGATGGGGAGCGGCCATTTCGTCATCGCAGGTCATCGCATCCATCGGTCCCTCGTCTGATCAGAGCCGTTCGGACGAAGAGCTGCTCGGGAACGTCGGTCCGTCGGCGGTGTCCACCTCTAGAATCGTGCTGCCAAGGGAAAAAATAAAAAGAAGAAGAAAAACACGGCCCGGAAATGAGGGTGGACCTCCGCGCTCACGCGGACCGCAAAAATACCCAGCGCGAAAGAAGAAAAAGAAGGAAATTCTTGCTCGTTAGCTGCCGTTACCCGCATGTTCTCCGTCGATCGTTCCCCAGGTACCTCTGTAATCCAGGCCAGGCCCGTCAGGTCCGTCCAGGGATGGCAGCACCTCGCCCGGCTGTTCGGCGCATTTCCAGGGGAGGTGCCTTGCCATCCCGCTCCTGGGCCAATGGCCGTCGAGCAAACGGTGATTGAAGATCCTGAAACCAGGGGTCGAGCGAAGCCGAGGTCCCCACGCTGAGCTGAGCCCGGCGGCCACCCCTGCGTCACCACGTGGAAAACAGCCCAATGGCGGGCCCTGGCCGATCTCGCATGCACAGGGCAGGCCCCATTTCTCTTTTCTCGGACGGAACATGCAGCTGCGCGCTGCGGCGATGCTGCGACGCTGCGATGCTGAGGACAGCTGGACGCCGAGATTGGAAATTGGTCCATGAAAAGTGCCATGCGGCAGCTCCACGGGGCGGCGTCGAGTCCTCCGCTGCGCGTGAAAGGGGCGCAACGCATTGAGAAACCAAACCACATCACAAATGATTTCTGCTCCGAGATCTGCCGGGACAAGGAGGCTGGCAGCAGCAGCGCCGTGGAATCGTGAAATGATGAAAAGGGAAAGGCCCTCGCTACTCCGTATTTCGGGCAATGCCATGCCAGGGAGAGCGCACTACATTTGGTGCGGCCCACCACCACCCCCGTGGTTCAGTCAGGCGACGCACGGATGCGCAAGTCGCTTACAAAAGGGTTGGGCGACCCTGGCGCTGCTCCTTTCCGAAACCTCGTGTGGCTTCGTGTCTGGCCTTGTCGATAACGCCGCCATGTCAAGAGCCAAAGGGGCAAGCCGAGCCGGTTCGGGACACCATCTCCATGTGTGTCGTAACCCTCCATTCCAGCCGACGGTCGATGCTCCGAGCACGACCACAGTCTCGCAGATGCGTGGGGGCGCAACGTGGGTTTCGTGCTGTGCAAGCCGTGTGCCCGGCAGATTGTGCAGGCGGGACAGCACTCTCGAGTCTCGACCCCGGCACGCCAAACCTTGGTCTTGAGATGATCGCCGCATGCTATTCCTGGCCACCCGAGAATGCGAATTGGGCGGGCGCACAGCCCAGCTGAGCTCGCTTCAGGTGTTTGCTTGATCAATAATCGATACTGTGTGCGATGTAGCAAACTCGCCGACACCACGGCGTGCCCGCGTGGCAGCAGCATGGTCTGACGAATGTGCGTGGCGTCCGATATATCGAGTCTGAGCTGCAGGGGCCGCCAGCTGAGGGCCCATCGAGGCCCAGCCGAGCACCTCGTCTCCATAGTCCATTCCATGGTGCTGTGTAGCAGATTGAGGGCATTCCGCGCGGCTCGGTGCAGAGGAAACGGGAGTCCCTGGCAGTAGCGCCCCTCGGTTTTTGCCGTTTTGGTGGTAGCTCTCCCGCCCGACTTGGCTCGGATCGTGGCGTCATGCTATCGCCTTTTTGTGCGCAGGATCGGCGGTTTACGAAGAAAACCGCCCTCGGCGTTGAGGTGTGATAGCGCCAGCACCGGTTTGGGCAAATCCCGGGGCCCCGCGAAGCCATCGCGCTGGGCACTCGGGCCAACGCCGCCCCAACGTATGAGGTTTGCACAGGATCGAGGGCAGGTGATCTCCGGCCGAGTGATGGCTTCAGCTTCCCTGGTGTGCTGCGATATGATTGACCTGGGATTCGCGACAGGCTTGGTTCACCGCACTGCCCAAGCAGGCAAATATTTGCAAGCGAGGAACTGAAACAGGGCGGGAACGAGTTACCCAGGCTATTACGACAGTTGTCCGAAGCGATTCCTTGTTCCATGAGACCAAGCGGTTGATTCAACGATTGCCGGGGGCGGCGACATTTACTCGGCACATCCCCCGCCCCGCTCGGTCGTAGAGCCGGCAAGCGCTCACAACAGGTCCGCATCCCCAGCGGCGTCGGGGAGCTGGGTCGATGCGATCCAGTTCTCCATCATGGCCTGGCCACCAGGCCGGCCGGTCTGGGATTTAGTGCTGGGCGGGACGGCTGAGCCGCCTCTGGTCGCGCCGTCGCGCCGCTTGACCACCAGGCACAGCACGCGGCCGTAGATGGCGAAGCCTTCGTACGAGATGTCCATGGCCATCTTCTTCTTGTCGTCGCGTGCGGCCGTGTCGCCGGCGGCAGCCTTGTCCTTGCGGCGCTTGGGCGGCGGCTGGCCAGCCTCGTCGCTCGCGTCGCTCTCGCCTTCGCCCACAAACAGGTCGTCGTCCGAGGAGTCCGAGTCAATCACCTCCGCATCGCTCCCGATATTGGAGCCTACGTCCGCGTCCTGATCCTCGCGGTGGCGTCGTCTCTTTGGCCTCCGATTGGCGGATTCCGAGGTTCCTGTTGTTTCATCTCTCGTAGGGATGTCGGACAGGCGGAGGGCGTCGTCGTCCTCCTCCCGCATGACTACGTCAGCGCCGGTTCCCTGCGGGAACTGGTCCTCCACGTCGATGGGCTCGTCGTGGGATGCGCCCATCAGCTTGGACGAGTTGGACGTGAGGCGCGTCTGGATCTTGTCGCGAAACAGCTTCTTCTTGTGGAGCAGCGAGTGCCGCGTGTCGGTTTCGGTCAGGAAGATCGACACCTCGAAGTCATCTGCAGCGTGTGAGTGGCCCGACCCCGCACCGCATGACGCGCACTCACCTTGGACGACCACATCCTTGATGCTGCGTTTCTTGCTCTTCTTCTTGCTCCGCTCGCGCTCCTGCTCCTCGCGGAGCTTGGGCAGCACGAGGGGGCGCACGCTCTCGATGACCCGGGGGAGGACCGGGTCGCGCGGGTGGAGCAGCCAGGACTGCGCCAGCGCGGGGTTGTCCAGGTAGATGCGGCACTCAAGCACCGAGTACTTGGTGATCCTGAGGTAGCGGCGTATTGGTGCCATGGCGTTGGATGTTGATGGAAAATGTTGAGGATTCTGCCTGCGCTTTCCAAGTTGAGGTGAAGTGAGCACTGGTGGGGCAGCCTTGCAGGGAAAGCAGACCTCACGCTGACACCGCAGAACACCATGCACGAGATGCGATGCCAGCCTAGCACAAAACCATGTTTCGGGATAAACCCGCAAAACTTATTCATGGATCTGGTGACTGTCAAGTTCTGACCGAGGACGGCCGCCACGGTTGTTGCCCCGGTTGCGCTGGATTTGCAACCAACTCTCCCTTCTACACGCGTCGATAATTATGCGAGGCTCAAACAAATGCACATAAAATCAGATACCTGTAACGTTAGCTGACTTTGTGTCCTCCAATGTTCGGACGAGGTAACAATATTCTGACAAACAATCTCCAATCCAGAGACGCCAACAATGTCTTTCCAGGTAGCCATTTTCAATCTGAATGGCGGAGCAAGGTGTGCTGGCTGTGAACCTGAATCTTGGCCAACAGCGCATCACAGAAACATCGGGACGGACGGGCTGGTACCAAGAAGACCACCTCAGCCGAGTGTCTTAGAGGGTAGAGTAATGTAAAAGAAGGCGGGACCTCGGCCATGTCGCAGCCCCGATGGTGATTCAAGAACGGGCACTCATTGATTGAATAACTGAGGAACCCTCAGCAGCCCGCTTGAAACACTCCGATTCTCATCGAGGCGAGGTTCAAGACAAGTTCAAATTCATATTGCTCCTACTAAAAGTGCAATCGGCCATGGAATTCAAACGAGTGACCTGACCTGCCCATCTGTCTCTTCTGGAAGAAGAGTTAACAGACTGGGCTGGCCTCAAGGACATCCGGTCTCGTCCCAAGTTTGGGCACCAACCCGGCCACCTTCCCGCCAGTGCTAGATATACAACTTCCCGCACGACCATAATCACCGCCCCTCCCAATCAACGGACCACTCGAGTGGTCAAGCGGCTTTGGGAGGGGGTCAACGGGTGGAACAACAACCGAAGTGGTCGCGGGTTCGACTCCCCACCAGCGAAGTAAAATTCTAAATAATAAGGAATTTTCGTACCCGACTACCCTTACTCGACCGGCGAGTAGGGTTAGTCGGCGAGCTTTTTGGATCGAGCTGAGCTTTTTGATGGAGCATATCATAGAGTTGGCAGAGCATGGTTTAATATCTTGTCATCCAAACATCTAATACAACTGCATGATTCAAAAGCATCATCTTGCAGCCTCCTCGTCTTGTCTGGTTATCCGATGCAGGCTCGGACGAACAAACTTCCCTTGTTTTTTCCACTCGGCAGCAGGACCTACACAATTGCTTAGCGAAGCTTGTCACCGTCACTCGATGCTCACATTGTGGATTATCGACAAGTGACGAGAAACTCGGCGGATCACTCGCGGTCGACAGCGCATATAAACCAGGAACACACTGAATTCGTACACTACTCAAACATCCTATATCTGCCGAATCTCCTTGCCCGCCATCTCGGGCCGCTCGACCTCCCACTCGTCCCGCAGCACGGCAAACATCAAGTCGCACACGAGCAAGCTGAGCCCCAGCCCCCACACCAGCGTGATGGCGTAGAAGAAGTTTGCGTTGCCGCTGCCGGCGTAGATCCACAGGTAGTAGAAGGCCGGGCCCAGGCAGCTGGCGTACAGCACGACGGCGGCGCTCACAAACGTGTAGCGCATGAGCGGGAAGACGTGGCGGTACAGCGGCACCAGCGCCAAAAACAGCGACGTGTCGGCGATGCTCGGGTAGGGCTTGAAGATGGCAAAGATGCCGAGCAGCAGCGTCAGCACGACGAGCGGCTGGCGGCGGATGCGCAGCGTCAGGCCGCCGACGTAGCTCGACAGGTGCAGCCAAAAAACGGCGAGGAAGAAGGACCGGAACGAATCGAACATCTCGACGAAGAAATACCACCACAACCCGACGTTGGGCGACAGGTCTGAGAGCGTCAGCTGCACGCCGTAGGTCGACGGGAGGAACTCCCACGAGCCGATCAGGAGGTACGACAGCTGGAAGAGCGCGGCCACGACGCCGGCGACGGTCGACGCGCAGACGGCTGCGAACTTGAGGAGCGGCTTGGTGGCGCGCTCGGGGCGCTGGCGGTCGTAGCAGAGGAGGACGAGCGGCGGGAGCAGCAGCAGCGGGTACATGGAGAGGTAGCTGGCGAAGGACAGGGCGACCATGGCGCCGAGGGGCGCGCCGGACACGGCCTTGGCGGTGGCGTGGAGGATGGCGCAGGTGGTGAAGACGCTGGTCGACCGGCCGATGCACGTCGCGACGGTAAACGGGTTGAAGAGAAAGCTACACAGTCAGCGTGGTAGGCCGAGAAGGGACGCACCGGACCTACACAGCAGCGATGACGAAGCCGCTCCAGCGCTTCTCGCGGCGCGGCGAGGTGAACAGGGCCGAAGACCCGGCCTCGCCCGAGTCGGCAATCCTCCATAAGGCGCCAGCGCTCAGCAGATCGACGGCGATGTAGAGGAGGTAGGTGAAAATCGGGAGGCTCGCGGAGCTCGGGAGCAGCGAGAAGAGGGGGAGGAAGAGCGGCGCCTGGTGGTAGACGCCGCCGTCGTAGGGCGAGACATTGTGGTTGTACAGAAAGAGGCCTTCCTGCACTGCGGGGGGTTAGCCGGGGCGCGGGCGAGAGGACATGACGTGCAGAGCAGAGATGCAGTACGTACAGCGCTTGAAGCTCGTGACGGGGGTCGAGATCTCGACGCGGGCCGTGAGCAGGTCCGGAATTCCAGGGAAGAGCGTGAAGAGGGCGAGCCGCAGGACGGCAGCGCCGGCGTACAGGCCTGCCGTCCGCCCCAGGGTTACCTTGGCGCCATCCATCGCTGAGCGCGCCGTGACGGGAACATGGGACAGGAGCGAGATGTCGAATCGAGGATCAGAGCGTTGAATGGAGACGGAGTCGTGTCGCCGAATCGCTGGGCCTCCCCACAGCGCAGTGGGCCGCAGCCGGCTTGGCAGGGACGCCAATCTTATCGCGCCGGCGGTGGCAGGCGGCATAAAAAAGTTCCTGGGTAAAATTTCCAAACCACAGCGAGCAGCCAGGCCCCGCCGATTCTGCCCGCAGCGAGGCACTCACTGGATTCCCAGCACAACGCCGTACCACCGCCGTCTGCCACCACCCTCCACGACTTTCACCACCCCAATTACAACACCAATTGCAGCAGAACAACCGCCGCCATGCCCAAGATCAAGAAAAAGGGCCAGGCCGGCCAGGCGCGCAACTACATCACGCGCACCAAGGCGGTCAAGAAGCTGCAGCTCAGCCTGCCCGACTTCCGCAAGCTGTGCATCTGGAAGGGCATCTACCCGCGCGAGCCGCGCAGCCGCAAGAAGGTGTCGCGGTCGTCCACGGCGTCGACCACCTTCTACTACACCAAGGACATCCAGTACCTGCTGCACGAGCCGCTGCTGCAAAAGTTCCGCGACCAGAAGGTGCTCGAGAAGAAGATCTCGCGCGCCCTCGGCCGCGGCGACGTCGGCGACGCCTCGCGCCTCGAGCGCAACGCCGCCCGCCCCGACAAGACGGGCAAGCCGCGCTACACGCTCAACCACGTCATCCGCGAGCGCTACCCGACCTTTGCCGACGCCGTGCGCGACCTGGACGACTGCCTGTCCATGCTCTTCCTCTTCGCCAGCCTGCCGTCCACGTCGGCCGTGCCCGCCAAGATGATCGCCCGCTGCGAGCGCCTGTGCCTCGAGTTCCAGCACTACCTCATCGTCTCCAACAGCCTCCGCAAGTCGTTCCTGTCCATCAAGGGGATATACTACCAGGCCAGCATCCAGGGCGAGGACGTGCTGTGGCTGGTGCCCTACAAGTTCAACCAGCGCGTCGTCGGCGACGTCGACTTCCGCATCATGGGCACCTTTGTCGAGTTCTACATGACCCTGCTGGGCTTCGTCAACTACCGCCTGTACGCCGCCGTCGGCCTCAAGTACCCGCCCAAGTTCGACCAGCTCAAGGACGACCAGGGCGCCGAGCTCGCCGCCTTCTCGCTCGAGGGCGTCAACATCGCGGCCGGCGACGAGACCAAGGCCGTCACGAACGGCGAGGAGCACGGCCCGGACCCCAAGGTGCAGGCCGAGGTGAACAAGCTGGTGCAGCAGCTGAGGGACGAGGTCAAGGAGGAACCGGCCGAGAGCGCCGACGCCGACGAGACCGAGGCCACCGACGCCATCGACAAGTTCGAGCCCGTCGCCCCCGGCGGCGACGTCCTGCCGCAGCCGGCGTACAGCAGCAGCGACCCGGCGCAGCTGTTCTCCAAGTTCACCTTCTTCCTCTCGCGCGAGGCGCCGCGCCAGCCGCTCGAGTTCATCCTCCGCGCGTTCGGCTGCAAGAGGATAGGCTGGGACACGGTGCTCGGCGAGGGCGCCTTCACGACCGACGAGGCCGACCCGTCCATCACACACCAGATCGTCGACCGCCCGGTCGTCCAGGCCGCTGCGAGCGGCGACGACGGCGAGGACAACCAGACGGCGCAGAAGCTCGGGCCCAACGCCCGGTACCCCGGCCGCGTCTACGTGCAGCCGCAGTGGGTGTGGGACAGCATCAACGACGAGGAGCTCAAGAGCCCCGAGGCGTACGCCCCGGGCGCCGCGCTGCCCCCGCATCTCAGCCCCTTTGTCAAGCCCACGCAGGGGCAGTACGACCCGACGGTCCCGCTCGAGGAGCAGCAGACCGAGGGCGAGGCCATCGACGCCGAGCTCGCCGAGGCGCGCGACGGCGAGGAGTCCGAGGTCGAGAACGACATGGACATTGCGTCGGACGGCGACGAGGAGGAAGACGAGGAGGAAGACGGCGAGGAAGAGGAACAAGAGGAGGAGGCCTCCGAGGACGAGGACGAGTCGGCGACGCTGCAGCGGCAGATCGAGCTCGAGGCCGAGCTCTCGGGCCAGGCGGTGCGCGGCGGCAAGAAGGTGGACGCCAAGACCAAGGCGAAGCTCGAGGAGAAGAAGGCGCTCGAGCGGCGGCAGCGCCAGGAGGCCGAGGACCTGGAGCGCGCCAAGGGCATGCTCAGCAAGAAGAAGCGCAAGCTGTTTGAGCAGATGCAGTACACCAACAGCAAGAAGAGCGCCGAGGACCTGAAGCTGCGCGAGAAGCGGCGGCGGCTGGAGAAGGAGAGGAAGGCGTAGGAGTGGAGTTATTAGCTGTTTAGATTTGCAAATATACCTAATGATACCACAGAGCTGACCGGACTGAGGCAGTGTGCGGGTGTTGCAGGTGCGGGTGTTGCAGGTGCGGGTGTTGAAGGTGCGGTGTTGAAGGTGCTGGCGGCACTCAGGGTTAGGGTTTGACGTGATTAACTCATCATTCTTCTTGCATCAACTCTTCGAACTTTCAACTCTCAACTTTCATCAGCAACTTGAATCTTCGCCAGGACAACTGTTTTGATCTGGCACTACCGCTCTGACAAGTTCTGATTTGGACCATTCTTTTGACCTTTTCTGTAATCCATACCCAAGGGGCAAACGGCCATCTTTCTCCGACAAACAACAAAACCTTGATGATGCAGACGCTGGGTTCACCAACCAAGCCCTCCGACTCAACTTCGACTCAATCACCCAGCCAATAAAGTAAAATGTCATCACAAGCCTCCGACCTCAACTTGGACACCCCCAACCTCGCACCCTCCACCACCAACCCCAATGACGAAAGCGACAACGACGAATACCTCCCAGAAGACGACGAAGAGCAGAGCCGCCCAAACCGCTGGCCGGGCCCCGCCTCGACCTGGCAAAGCCACACGGCCCTCGACCGCCAGACCTGGCGGGCTCTGGAGAATGTGCGGCGCGGGGACTTGAGCGTGCACCTGTACAATGCGTATGGGGTGCGCAGGGGGTTGCGGCGGGGACCGGAGGTCGAGGAAGATGAGCAGGTTCAGGTACGCTCACTACTGTTATCACTTCTTATTGTTTGGTGGCTACGTGAGTGGTGGTTCTGACGGATGCAGGGCTGGAACTTCCACAAGGGGTGGACGGCGTGGCCGATGCGGGTCGAGGATGTGCCGGATGATGCGGTGCTGCCGCGGACGGAGGATGTGAACGAGGGGTTCACGGTCAGGGGGGTGGACCCGTCAGGGGAGTTTGCGGGAACGAACCTGGAGGGAGAGATCTCTGCGGTGATGCTGCGGGTCGCGAAGGAGAGGTTTTGGAAGCGGGACTTGCAGGCTGGCGTGAAGGACAAGGACGAGGACGAGGCCATGCCGTCTGTCGAGGATGAGGTTCTGCCATCTATCGAAAAAAGGGGTGCGGCCACGAGCGCGGGCGAGACAGACGCGACGGCTGCCAGGGACGACGAGACGGACGAGCCGAGGCAGACGCCCCGGCGCAAACGCAGGGCCGTGTCGCCCACGTTCACCCCGGTGGTCTCGGCCGACGACGACCGCTCGTATGCGCTGCTCCGCCCCGCCGCGCGGCGCATCATGGGCTGCCTGGACGACACGCTCGCAATCCTTCACAACCAGCGCGTCGCCGGCCTCGGCAACATGTACGAATCCTCCGCTAGTGACGGCGACGAGACAGACGCCGAGAGCAGGCCATCGCCGGCGCCAAAATCACCCTCACTTCCAAGTACACCACGACCGCCGAGGTACCGCGGGGGAAGGCCGAAGAAACCTCAGGTCCCCAGGGACGGAGAGACGGAGCAGGAGATGATGATCCGGCTGGCCAGGGAGGGCAAGAAAAAGCTACCGACTCTGTCGCGGGACGGGTCTGAATCAGCAAAGGACCAGGACGCGGAGCGAGAAACGAAGCTCCGGGTGGCCAGGGAAGGCAAGAGAAAGATGCCAACGCTGTCGCAGGACGCGCCTGAACCAGTCGGGACCAGCCGCAGCAGAAGCAGAAGCGTCAGCCGAGGGCGGCGCTCGATGTCAGTGGGCTCGCGGGCGCCCTCGACAAGGTCGGGATCCAGAGGCTCCAACGCCTCGACGGAGTCGAACCGGGAGAAGCTCCTCGCCCGATGGGGCCTGCGGAACTGGCGCGACGTGATGGGCGCGGCTGCCCTCGCCGGGTTCTCGCCGACCGTCATCGCCCGCGCCACCCAGCTATGTGCCACGCTGTTCGGCGAGGAGATGACCATGCATACACTGTACCCGTCGGCCGCGTCGGAGCCGGCCGGGATGGAGACGATGCGTTATGTGCCAGGCGGGCTCCTCGCTTCATCCTCGGACGAAGACGAGGCCGAGGACGAGCTGGAGCAGCTCCGCGTGGTCAGTCGCCAGTCGAGCGTCATGCCTGCCGGGGACTCATCGCCTGAGCCAGAGTCGGAGACGCCAGCCAGCCGCCGCAGCCGGTCAGGCACACCCGCCGCCCGACTGTGTCCTCATCCGGGCTGCCCACGGTCTGTCGACCCGTTTACAAAAAAGTCAAATCTGGACAGGCACATCAAGACGATGCATGGCGGGTCTCTGAGGCCGACGACCTTCTCGGCGCCCTCGACGCCGGGACGCCGCAGCCGGTCAGGCACGCCCGGAGCGGCGCACTTCTGTCACTATCCCAACTGCCCGCGGGCCGTCGAGGGATTCGCCAAGCGGACCAACCTCATGCGGCATCTTCAAGCGGTGCACGGCAAGCGGGCGGCCCAGGTCACCGACGACGACGACAGCGCCGACGAGATGGAGGGCGGCGTGCACGTGGATCGGTTCCTGCAGCCGATCAAGATCAGGAAGGGGTGGCGGGGCGACGACACGCAGCGACGGTTCGGCAAGGTGAGCAAGAAGGCCAGGGCGGCGTCGGAAGAGCTGGATTCGTTCTGGGGCAAGGCGTCGCCTGGTTAGGAACAGGAGACGGGCTCCGCTAGCGATTATTAGACAGCCTACTGCTTCGCGGCAAACTGCCTCTCCACCTCGTCCGCAAACTCCCCAATGGTCTGAAACATCCACTCGAACCCGAGCTTCCCCTCGGCCGTCAGCTGCTTGTAATCGCCGCCTGTCCCGTACTCCTCGGGCCGATCTCCTCCCCTTGCAATCCACACACTCCGCAGCCCCAGCTCCTTCGCAGGCACATGGTCCACCGTCAGACTCCTCGCCACATGCAGCAGCTCCCCCTTGTCCACGTCCACCCCAAACTCGCGCCTCACCCCGTCAAACAGGTACCGGAAGTTGCTCGGGCTCGGCTTGTAGCTCCCGATGGCCTCGGCCGTGTACACGGCGTCGAAGCGGGCGCCGCCCAGCGGGCCGGCCGCGGCGCGCGCGATGTTGGCCTCGTTGACGTTGCTCAGGATGACGAGCTTGTAGTGCTTGCTCAGCGTCTGCAGGCCCTTGACCGTGTCGGCGAACGCGGGCCACCGGCCGGGGCCGTCGCCTATCTTGGCGAGGGTTGCTTCGTCGAGATGGACGCCTTGTTCTTGGGCGAGGAGGCGGAAGGATTCCGTTACTGGTCCATGTCAGTGTAACCAGTTTCTGAGACAGCTCAACAGCTCAGATTGACCTACGGTTGGCGTCGTAGGAGAGCGTGGGCTGCGTGGCCCAGAGGTGTTCAGAGTGGTCGTTGAAGCGCTGAACAGCGAGGAGGGGGCTGGCGTGCCAAGCATGGGAGGAGGGCAGGTGGGCGAGGAGCGGGGAGAGGTCACTCGCGAGGCCGGATTCCCAGTCTATCAAGGTGCCGTAGCAGTCGAAGGAGAGGGCCCGGAAGGAGGTGAGGTCTGGGGTTGTTGGGGCCATTTTGGGTGTGTGGAGGGGTTGTTTGCAGAGGAGAAGGTTGTTTGCTGAGATGTGACACTTCAGTTCTTGTTGGCTTGGTTCTTATAAGAGCCCCCCCAGATCTCAGTATCCCCGCCGATCCATGTTCTCCAAGTGAGCCATGTTATCTCCAACCCCGCTGTCCTTCCGCCGAGCTCACCCACCTTCCCGATCGGCACTCGGCGAGCTGGCCGATCGACTCACCGGCCCGGGCGGCAACTCTGCGGGGTCGGCAGGGCGCGCCCTGAACCCAACACTCCGTTTACACCTACCGCGGACACCTGCAAATTAATTTCCACGGGATCCTCACTGAGTACCAGACCCACGCTCCCCACGATCGCTTCGGCGCCGGGATCCACCAAGCCCGCTCGCCGCGCACAAAACCACTCCCCCCGATCCACCGCTCCATCGCAATCCAATGGCAAGGTGGCCGAGCGGTCCAAGGCGCCACGTTAAGGTCCACCCTTAATCCTCTTCTCTGTGAGAATCCGTGGTCTCGAAAGGGGCGCGAGTTCGAATCTCGCCCTTGTCAAGCAATACCCGGTTCGGGTTTCATTTTGGTTTTGGTGGGGGGGGGGCAGTCAGTGGCTTTGTCTGTGTGCTTTTGCCGAGCAATTCCACGTTTTATTTGTCGGGCGAGATTTGGCTTTTCTTCTTCTTTTCTTCTTCTTTTCTTCTTCTTTTTCTTCTTCTTTTTCTTCTTCTTTTTCTTCTTCTTTTTATTCTTCTTTTTCTTCTTCTTGCTGTGACCATGGAAAGAGAGAGCCGGGCTCATTGCTGCCATTGCTGTCTCCAGCAGCAATCCATGAACTCAAAAATCTGTCTAAATGTCCGCTGGTGGCCGGGCCTCTTTGGTCTGAAGGACCTGAACTCGACGACATTCACAGCATATTTCGATGCAAAAAAAGAGAAAATGATTAATAGCATCTTTCCGAGTACCTTGAAATACTCTATTTGTTTGTCTTCTAGACGGTCACTGGGCTGTCAAAAGAGAAGTCTTAAACTTAGGACCAGGGCCTGTCAAAAGTCTCGCGCCAACATGCATCAGTCTCCATTTCTGATCTGCGATTGTAAACACCACCTCCCAAACCACCACGGCCAAACCACCGCGACCCAAAAAAATCGCGACCAAACAATTGCGACCAAAGCACCAGCGATGATGGCAGCTCAGAATCCCTCCATTTCGCCGGGCTCACCTGCTCGCCACGCTTTGTCCACGCGCGAGCTTGATGAGCTGGTAATGCGCCTGCTTGCTTCGTTTGCGCAGATGGCAGATGCTGACCCTGGGCAGGTTTTGGTCGACGGCTCCACCTTTGACGAGATTGTCGATGACATTGTGCGCGCTGGCGGTGGCTTCAAAGAGCTACTCGGCTTCCGCTGGAAAGCAAAGCAGCTCCCGGGCCTTCCCGAACGCCTGGCCGCCGGGCTGGCTGAGCAAGACGATCTGCCATGCCGGCGCTTTGAGTACCACTACGAATCCGAAACCGTATATATCGACATCTTTAGCAAAACCCTGCTTGAGCAAGAGCTCGACGCTGGTCTCTGCGGCTACCTCGAGAGTCTCATTGCCAAGTTGCCTTATCAGATTGCCAGGTTGCCTGTGGTCGTTGATGATCCCCAGGTCCGTCGTCTGGTGACTCTGGTCCGGACCATCACGAAGAACGACACGGCTTTTCTTGAAATCGAAAACAAGATCCGCACGCAAATGGATGTTTCTTTCGGCCAGGCAGGCGCCCTGCCATCCCTGGTCTGCGAGGTCTCTTAGGGCGTACCTCGGGATTATGTGGAAGCGAAGGTGCGCCGGTACATGGACTTGTCGGATGGGAAGATCCGCGTCGCTCTCCTCATTGACATTCAGGAGTGCGACGCGGCCAAGGCGTGGGTCAGCGTTATGGCCTCAGACGGCACTTCATTCCACTGGGTCCAGCATGCCGAACTTTTCTACGATGAGGATCGCCATCAACAACCCAATGGTCACGTTGGCCTATATGTCTCCGACTTCTGTGGTCTTGCGAATCTGCCGACCGCTCTTTGTCGCCCTTCAGCTGCCGAGTTGGCGGCTGGCATCTCGAGGTTTGTCTTCCTTCCCAGCCGAGGCATGCAGAAGTCTAATGACTAGCAGAGCCCCCCAGGTCGTCTTGATATACGAACGACTCGCGGCCATCTTTCGCGCTGCCCGTGCCACCGCCTTTCCGGAAGAGTACGACAGCATTGAGGGCGGCGACCAGGTGGAGAGCCTGCTCGAGCGTCTGGCGAACGAGCGCCTTGCGAAAGACGTCCTGGCGAAAGACCTCGTTGCGAAAGAGCTCCTGGCGAAAGACCTAGTTACAGCGACCGAAGCGCTCGCCAAGATGCAGTGCCAGGTTGCTGGAGCTTGTGCCGAGCTGTTGCTCGAGCATGATGAAGCCTGTGACGAGCTGTCGCGCAAGCACGCCGAAACCCGTACCAAGCTGGAGGACGAGCATAATGAAGCCTGTGCCAAAGCTTGTGACGAGCTGTTACACAAGCATGCTGAAAACCGTGCCAAGCTGGAGCGCAAGCGTCTGGAGAAGATTGGCGAGATGGAGCATCGGACTCCCGAACAGCGCGTCGAGATGGAGCGCGATATTGCTCAAGAGCGTGCCGAGATGGAGCGCCAGCTTGAGCAGGCGATGACGCGCCAGATTGCTCTTGATTGCGCTGAGACGGAGCGCCAGATTGCCCGAGAGCGTGCCGAGCTGGAGCGCCAGATTGCTCAAAAGCGGGTCGAGGTGAAGCGTTTACTGGCTGCTGAGATCAAGCAGTGCTTGGGTGATCTGTTGGAGCCCGAGTAGCGCGACTCTGATGCGCACGCCATGAGGCTTGTTGGCTGGAGGAATCGCTTTGGTCTCGCAGGGGGTATGCCGAGGGAGACTCGATAAGCCACTCGCCCGGGAACAGCGAGGATTGACAGCGAAGAGAAGACTCAGTCTAACGATGGCATCTTCTGGAGGCCGATCTTTGCGGAGATATTGCGGTTATGAAGATGGAGTTCCCAGCTGGCTAAGCTGTATCTAATTGCGATGAGCCTGGTACCTAATTAGACAACTTGGCCCCCGAACCTCTTCTCAATTTCATTGCCTGGCCCACTGCACAGTATCACACCGGTTTGGGGGAACGGAGAACAACATCAATTCCAACGTCTATCATTAACCACCTCTGTATCTTTATCGACCCCTCCGGTTAGGTAGGTACATGATACCCGAAAAACGACAAAAACGCCGCCCTGCCAATACAGACGCACACACGCACACTGGTCAAGCTTGACGACACAAGCAGACCTGAAAAACAGATGGGACATCATCACCACCACGCCACGACAACAACACGCCACTTACCCAGCAATCCAACCCGAACCAGCAGTAACACCAACACCCACACCAGCAAGCGGAACAGAAACAGCCCCATGCTGATCCTCACTCTTGACACTCGCCTCACCATGATGATGATGGTGGTGATGATGATGACGATGGCGATGAGGAACCGGGCTCGACGGCACCATCACCGCTGTCGCCGCTGTCGTGCCACAGAGGTACGGGCTGCCACGGCGGGGCGAGGGCTGGGCCAAGTCTGGTGCGGGCGGTGCCAGGCTCAAGTTGAGGAGGGGGGAACGGCTGTTGTCCTCCTGGGATTTGAGGCTGTGACTGCCCTCTTCGGTTTTGACGAAGGGGTTGGTGGATGAAGTGGAGGTGGAGGTGGTGGGGCTGGTAGAGGGGCTGGTGGTGGTGGAGGGAGAGGAGGAGAGAGTGGCCGGGGAGGCGCTGCTGGTGTTGACGGTGGGGGGCGAGTAGGACATGCCCGCCGTGGTGAAGCTGCCTCCGTACGTCGATGGTGCGGGCCGGAGGGCGAGAGGGTACGGCAGCGTCGGGGAGTGCATCGCGGGAGTGGGAAGCAGCCTGTCCGGACGAGGCACCGGCGGTGGCGCTGCGACCGCGACACCCGGGTAAAGGGAGTGCAGCGCAGGGTCCGACGCCACCGGGTACTCCGCTGCCGCCCGCGGCCCCGATGTCCACTGCTGCTGGGTCGGTAGCATGCCGCCGACGGGCTCCTGCTGCGATTGAGACATCAGCGGCAGACAGGGCACGGGAAGGCCGAGCCCGAAGCCAAACTCCTCGCTGCCGTAGGGTGTGCCGTAGGCGGGCATGGCCCCGTAGGCCTTGGGAGCCGGCACGTAGGCATATCCCGAGCCGCCGTCCGACGCCGCCGGGGCCGGGAGGTTGTATGTGTAGGACATGCCACCGCTGCCCTCGACCGGACTCCGGGTGGCGAAGATCCTGGAGTCCCCGATGTCGTAGTTGAAGCCACCGGCGTCGTGCCGCATGGGTGCCTCTCGAGACAGCACCTGTTGGCCACAGCCAAGTCAGCAAGGCGCTCTCCTCGTCGTCACAAGGGAACTGACCCGTAGAAAGGTGCACTGCTCCGACCCGGCGCTGCTACAGCCGGTGCAGGGCTGGCCTGGGTTGACTTCGCCGCTGCAGCGGATCTTGCGCTTCCGGCAGCGGCCGCACTACCAGTGAGGAGCCTCGAGTCAGCCAAGGGAGCGGAAGGGGAAGGGAAGGCGAGGGGCGTGTCTTACAGCCACGGCAATGCGCTTCCGCTGCGGTGTTGACTCGGTGTCCCAGGGGTTCGCCATCTCGATCTCGTGAATGACAGCTCGATGTGGTGCCTTCCGTCGAGACGAGGCGAGGTGCTCAGCCCCAGGAGCCTTGTTATATCATCTCGTGCGAGCGTGGGATGGCCTGGCTGTCCATGGCCAGGGGCAGTCACTCTGTTTGCACGCACCGCACCAGTTCTGCAGCGTCCCGAGATATGCAGCACGCCGGTTACACCTCAGGCACGAGCGTGGTCAGCTCGCCGCGGGAGCCGACCCACGATCCGAGTTTTAGTGGCCGGAGGGGGGACGCCGTGGCGCACCCCACTCGGCTGTCACGACAGTAACGGCCCGAGCATGTCAGTCCCGATGAGACGAGGCCGGCGGCAGCTGTCTTGATTATTTCCCGTCGCACCGCGGCGGATGCCCGCGGGGCGATTCCCTGCTGTCAGATCCGCGCCAGGAGAGAGGAGTGGTGGCGGCCAGGCGCTGGCCAGTGGGAGATGGCAATGGAATAAGCAAACGCCGAACCGACGAGTAGGACCTCAGCGAGCAGTCTGCACGCGGCTGTCCGCTGCCATGTTGTTTGGATGCCGCCAGCCATGTCCATGTCGGCGAGGGAGCGGTGGAGGAAAAGAAAGCCGTCAGCTGGGCCAGAGATATGGCCGGACGAGACCGGGAGGAGCTGATCCGAGGAGGGGAGAGGGCTCGAGGTGCATACTCGCTGCAGGACAGCTGGCATCCGGCCCTAGGCTTCGTTGCGCGTTTGCCAAAAGCAGGCCTCCAGATTGCCAAAGTGACAGGTTACCTGCTGGGAGTCGTGCAACCTCATCGGCGTTTTCATCGAGATGTCGGTTTGGAGGAGACCACTAGCCGGGAATCATTTTGCCCGCTCTGGCCTTGCTCATGATGGTCTGGATCCTGGGCTGTTTCACCCTCTCCATTGGATAGCTGCACTCGCTGAAGTGGTCCCATGTTCTTTGCTGGATGGCTTTTTATGGCCGAAGAACGGAGACAGAGATTCTGATGTGTTTGCTGGTGGCTGAGGCCCTCGGCATCGAGAGAGTGAGCAACACAGCCATGTGAATAAAACCCAGCATCACAGAGCGTGACAGAAAGGAGGCCGTCACACAGCCTCGAGTGATTCGGAAACCAACAGCAAGACAGTCGGAGGACCAACAGAGCGAGCATAGAAGCCATCACCACAGCCACGTAAATTCCAATTCCAAAACCCAACTTGAACCTCCGGGTATCGGTGCTCAGTAACCCTACAGCCTAGACAACTGCCCCAAGAGAAAGTACCCTGCCACACGCCAGATACACCTTTTCCGCGCCGTGGCAACCATGGACAGACAGGGAATGCTTGCTTGTAACACCCAACTCCAGACCGTTCCAAATAAACAAAATAAGCCCCCAGACCAATCCCAACCAACCTCCAACACCAAAGCACATTATTACCCCACCCTCAGACGGCAACGAATCACCTCAACCTCGGACTCTTCCTCCTAGAAGACCCCCTCATGACTGGCGGGACATTCTCGGCCCCCGCCGCGACAGCCGGCACCCGCTTCGACAGCCGCGACGGCCTCGCGCGCGCCGTGTTGGTGTTGGCATTCGGCTTCAGCAGCGGATCGCCCTCGGCGGGCGGCGGCGAGAACACGGTCGTGGTCGGGTCGAACAGGACCGGCCCCGCCGTCACGCTCGGGTTCAGGCTGCGCACTTGCTGCGCCGAGCCGGGTTGGCTGCGTGCGGCGCTGGGCGGCGTGCTCGGTGACCTGGCGGGAGTGAGGCTGATTTCTGGGAGGACGGTTGCGTCATCGGCCGAGGGGGGCTTGATTGGTGTGGGTGTGGGGGAGGGCGAATCCCGCATGGCGGCGAGGAGGTTCTCGTGGGCGGCAGTGCGGGGCAGGACGGTGGGATACTCGTACTGTGTCTTCTGCGGTGTGTCGCCCGTCGGGGCGTATTCGTGCAGGGCGTTGGCTTGCATTTCTTCGCGGAGCGTGGCGAGGGGCTGGAGCACGTCCTGGTCGAGCGGGTCGAGGGCCTCCTGCAGATGCTGTGCGTCGGCGTCCATCTCGTCGCCGAGCGTGTGGACGCGGTCGAAGGTCTCCTTGAAGTGACCCGAGATGTTGGCAAAGGACTGCCCGACCGTGCCGGTGAGGCCCTGCACCGACTCGGCGTGCCGGTCGTGGTGGCTGGCGTTGTGGGACCGCGCCCGCGAGACGAAGTCGTCGAGGTCCTGCATCTGCACGTCGAGGTCTTGAATCTGCTGCTCGACGACGCGTACCGTCTCGGCGTGGACCGATTTCGTCGTCGTCTGGATCGAAGTGCTGTGCTTGTTTGCGGTCTGGACTGTTAGTGGGGTACAACACGGGGCAGGGACAGAACCTACCGTCCAGTCGTCCTTGAGCCTGGTCTTGAGTGCGTCCCGCGAGCCGGCGACGTCCTCGAGCACCTTGCTGTCCCGCTCGCTCCACGCCTTCATGCCGGACGAGTACTCGGCCACGCTGCCCTCGAACGTCTTGTTCGAGTCCAGGATGGTCCCCTGGATGAGCGCCGCCTTGCCGGCCAGGCGCGACTCCTGGACCTCGGCCTGCGAGTTGATGAGCTTGGTGATCTGCGCGAGCAGGGCCTGCCGCTCTGCCGCCGCCTGCGCCCGCTCCTCGTCCAGCACCTCCTGTATCCTCGCCGAGACCGACTCGTTCGACTCGACGATGGCCTGCGTCGCCTCCTCGAGCTCCTGCCTGAGCCTATCAGACTCGGCCTTTTGCGCCCGCATGTGCCGCAGCAGGTCCTCGAAGACGGCCTTGAAGTCCTTGCCGACCGAGCTGTACGAGGCGTGCAGCTGGTTGTGGAAGGTGGTCAGCTCGCTGAGCACGTCGCCGGCGATGCGCTCGGCCGCCCCCGCGATGGCCTGGAGGGACTCCCCGACGCGCTGTTTCACGTTGTTCCGAACAACCTTGATCTCTTCCAGCACCGTGTCCATCTCCTCCTTGGACCTCTCCTGCTGCTGCAGCAGCTGCGCTCTCGACTGGTCGAACTCGGCTAGGTTCGCGTCCAGGAACGTCTGGGTTGCCGCCAGCTTGTCGAGCTCCTCGCGGACGAACGACTGCATGCGCCGCGAGACGCTTGAAATGTGCTGCTCCTGGCCGTCCCGAAACTCGCCAATCCGGCCCTCGACGAGCTCGGTGATGTCGGCGACGTGCTCCTGCGCCGCGGCCCACGCGTCCCGGTTGAGGCGGTGCAGGTCCGACTTGCGCCTGTTTTTCGCGTGGAGGCCGTCGATGTCGCTGACGGTCTGCTCGAGCGTGCCGCACAGGTCGCCCGCAATCGCGGCCAGCTTCTCCTCGGTGCCCTGGTGCTCCCTGCGGAGGGTGGTTTCCTCGGCGAGCAATCTCCGGGTGGCCGCCAGCACGGCCTCGGTCTGGCCGAGCACCTCCTTGGTCTCGTCGAACCGGACGAGCGTGCCCTCGTGCTCCTGCTTGAGCCCCCTGAAGTTCGAGGTGACGGACAGCAGCTCCTGCAGCTTGTTCCGCAGGTTGGTCTCGAGCGTCTCGATCTTGGCGCCCTGCTCCTCGGTCAGGATGCGGCGCGACTCGTTCTGCACCGTCAGCTCCTCGTACATGTCGTTGGACAGGTACACGCCGTTGCGCTGGCGCGTGGCGATCAGCTCGGCCTTGATGCGCTCGATCTCGATGGTGAAGTCGCGCAGCAGCGTCTTCTTGTTGGTCAGGGCGTTGAGCTGCGGCTTGTTGCGAATGTTCTTGGCGCGGAAGGCGTAGTCGAGCGTCGAGATGGTCTCCTCGAGGTTGCTCCTGGCCGGCGAGACGGTGGCGATGATGCACGTCTTGGTGCGGCCGCCCAGCGAGTCTTGCAGCAACCGAGTAAGTTTGGACTCTCTGTAGGGGATGTGGGCGCTGCGGTCGACCAGGGCGTTGATGACGCGGCCGAGGGTGAGCAGGCTCTTGTTGATCAGCCCGGCCTCGGCGGCGCGCTTGTTCTCGGCGCCGGACCGCTGGATGTTCTCGCTGCCGGCCAGGTCCACCAGGTTCAGCTTGCCCAGCATCAGGAAGTCCTCGCCGTTCTCCGTCTTGTGCTTGGCGTACACGGTGATGGTGAAGACGGTGTGGCTGCGGCTGCTCAGGTCGTTGCACTTGGTGGCCGCGACCTGGCGCTTCACGCTGCCCTCGCGCAGCCACCGCAGCCCGTCGCCGGCGTTCAGGATGTAGCGCTCCTCCATGCCCTGCACGACCGTGGTCGCGTGGCCCTTTCGCGACGTGTCGTCGTAGATCTTGAGCTTGGCGCCGTCGTCGGCAGCGAGCAGGTCGCGCAGCTCCTCGTTGTACAGCTCGATGAAGGAGCACCGCACCGAGTTCTCCTTCTCGTCGAGCTCGAGCTTGTTGAACAGCGCCTGCAGCACGCGCGGGATGATGCCGGCGTTATCGGACAGCATACCCATGGTCTCGGTCAGGTCGCCCGACATGGTGTACGTCTTGCCGGTGCCCGTCTGGCCGTAGGCGAAGATGGTGCAGTTGTAGCCGGCGAGCATCTGTGTTGTCAGTCATGTCCGGGGCAGAGGCGGGATCTTGCTCACCTCGTCCAGCACGGGCCGCACGACCTCCTCGAAGACGGTGCCCTGGTCGGCGGCTTGCGAGAAGACGTGGTCAAAGTTGTAGGCCTTGTTGCTGACGGTATTCGGCCCCATCGAGAGCTCGATCAGCTTGCCCTTGGTGCCCTCGGTCTTGACGACGACGGCGCTGTTCTCCTTGACCTCCCGCTCGTTCCGCCCGCGACACCGCACGACGACGTTGATGTTGGTAGCCTCGCCGTCGTCGGGGTCAAAGTCGCGCTCCTTGCGCTTGGCGCCTGCGGCGGAGGTGGCGACCGACATGAGGGACTCGGCGGGGGATGCCGCGCGAGCGAGCCGTGATATCGCCGACGCGTTCCGTGTGGTGCCGGGCCGTGTTGTAGGTGGTCGTGTTCGAGGCTGCATGCTGGGACGTCCTCCGGCGCCGGACCGAGACGGCGGCGCCATGGACGTGTGTCGGCGCTCCATCGGGAGCGTGTGATGATGTCGGGTGTGCTGATTCCGGCCGGCTTGGTTCGAAGTAAACAAACTGGTGGTCCTAAGAGCTGATCAAAATGCGGGATCGGGCCTCGATACGCATTCGCCGGGGCCGGGGGTGGTGTGGTGACGGTCTGGGTTGGTGTGGGCAAGGGTTGGTGTCATGGCAAAATGGCATGCGCGATGTCCGACTGGGGTTGCTTGCTGTGGGTTGCGGTTACAGGCGCGATCACAACATGAAAAAGTCCCAATCGGGCAATCGCGTACATAGCAACGCGCTGCCCCACCGCCCCACATGCTTCGAGCTCCGAGCTGCATGAGTGGCTGGGCAGCCAGGGGTCGCAGCCCCACCTGCCCCTCCATCCCGTCTCCGGCGTGCCTGCCGGATGACGTCTCCGCCCGCCTGGGGCCATCACGCGGCTCCCTCCGAGGCTCCAGGTCATTGTTCCTGCCGCCAGGACATGACTGCTAACAACCCAACTTGACAGCAGCAACCGACTTACTTTCGCCCATAAATCGGATCCGGGGCCCCATCCCCACCCCCCTACCTAACCGGAACCTCAAACGGCTGCCTCGGACTCTCGTAGGCAGCAACAGGCACACCGTGACACGGCGACCCGCAGGTCGCTCCCGACCATGTCGTCGCTCTCGCCGCTCTTCTCGGCCCAGCTGCACCCCGGCCGCGCGCTGGGCTTCCTCGTGCTCGGCGCCTCGCTGCACGACGTTCTGACGCGCCTCAAGGCCGAGCCGCAGCGCTTCCCGAAGCTCGACCTCACCTACGCCCCCGCCGACCCCGTCCGGGAGCCCGTCGTGCTCGCCCTGCCCGCCAACGGGATCCGCCTGCGCTTCGACGGGCCCGAGCAGCGCCTGCGCCTGATCGAGGCTATTGACTTCACCAAGAACCACATCTTCCTCAAGCCCGCCAACGACAAGGAGCGCGATCTCGTCCGCCCCACGAGCACCGCCGACGGCCTCCCGGCCGACACGGCCCCCGGTCCGACGTTCCGCCACATATACCAGCGCTTTCTGGGCCCGACATACGATGGCGAGTACGTGCCCGATGCCGAGACGTACGTGCTGTCGTACCCGGGCGTGGCTTTTAGCTTTCCGATGAAGAACAGGGACTACTCGGCCGCCAAGGACGTCGTGTCGCTGCTGCCGTCGACGGCGATACCAAACTCGATGGCCGTCTTTAGCGGCGACTCGTGGGCCCAGGCCCGCGATGCCATGTGGACCGAGATCCTCCCGAGCGTTAAGGCTTTTGCGCCGCTCGCCAAGGGCAAGGACGTGTGCCCGGACGAGGTGTCGCTGGTCCGCATCCACGGCGGCGGCCGGCTGCAGCTGCTGCGCAAGTGGACCAGCGCCGCCTTCTGGATCACGCTCGGCGAGACGACGCCGCAGCAGCTGGTCGCGGAGCTGGGACCGCCCGACGCCATCTACCGCAAGAACGACCAGCGCATGTACATCCACAAGCTGCGCGCCGCCAGCAACACGATGGCCCGCCCGAACGGCGCCGACCTGAAGCGCCACGACGACCTGACCGACACGGACCAGTCCTCGCACCCGGCGTCGGACGAGTACGACTCGAACGACGAGGCTGTGTCGGACGACCTCGTCGCCAACGTCTCGGGCGAGTGCTTCTACAACTACTTCTACCTTGGCTTTGATATTCTTGTTTCCACTCCGACTGCCCCATCTCGCCCGCCTCCGTCACAGGACGGCACCCTGGACACCGCCGCTTTTCAATCCACCCCGCTGGACCGCCAGGTCGCCACCAAGCTGATACTGCACGGCAACGTCCCCGGCTCCTACCCCTTCAACCGCCACCGCCGCTGCCGCTGGGAGATCGCCTACCTGCCCGACCTCGACTCCACCAACTCGGAGACGCCCTTCCCCGAGATCGAGCAGCGCCTCCGCGAGGAGTGGCGGCCCATCTACCCCTCAGACGCCGAGGCCCAGCAGAAGCAGCGCGGCATGGTGCTGAACCGCGGCTGGGGGGACAGCCCGGGGAGCAGCTGCGAGCTGCTGGGCGGTTGGGAGGAGAGCGGCGGCGGGATGGCGAACCCCGGCGTGAATGTGGGCGGCAAGGGGCGGGCGGGCGAGGACTCGACGACCACCTTGTTTGGGTTCCCGGGGCTGGTGTTTGAGGTGTTGAGGAGCGGGTGGGTGAGTGCTGTGACGGTTTTTTAATGGGTTGGTGCCGTATTGCCGTGTTGGCGTTTGGGTTGGGATACTGTCGGCGATGGAGACAGGGGCTGGGTTTGGCTGGTTTGGGTTCGGTTGGCGAGCGAGGGTCAGGTTTCTGGTTTAGGCGTGTTGGTATGCTACTGTTACATAGTACTCATTGAGTCGACCCTGCGTTGGAGGCTTGGAATGCATTGGATTATTCTCGTTTTCGGTTTGCCTCCTGGCAAGGGGTCCAGCAGTGGCCTCCTGTCGCCTCGAATTTCAGGGTGGCCCGGGAGAATGGGCGGCGTGCCAGGACTGTCTCACGGGAGGATGTGAGGCGCGTGCATTGTTCAGATCGGCTTTTGTGGCGGGTTCGGTGCCGACTTCCGGGGTTGACGAATAAGCGGCCTGCCCTGAGAATTGCGTGCTGGTTGGGTACAATGCAGTTTGGGAGTATTCTGTTTTGTGGTGCTGGCAGTTGGAGAGGTTTGTGAGGCAGACGGGTTGAACATGCGGGCTGATCTCATCCAGGCCTCCTGACTTGGGAGCGGCCAGATATTGATTTAGTTATGAGCCGCGTAACGTAGAAGAGGCTTCAAGTGATGATTTGGAATTCCGTCAATTACATATTTACAGTCTATCTACGCATTGTCGTCCATGGTCACCGCCCGCCCTCGGGCCCAGTCCCGTATCCCGTCAAAGTTCCGGCACGTGTGCAGCGTCGAGAACTCGGGCCACGGGTCGTCATCGCCCAGCTCGGGGTAGATCTTGAAGGTGAACACGCCAATGTCGGACTGGCACATCAGGTTCATCCGCAGCGTCTCGATGCAGTGGTCTGCGCATGTTAGTTTGACTCTCGGAAACGGGGCAGGGTGCACCTACCGACGTGGTGACGGACGTCCTCGTCGCCGGCGCTGATGTCGCCGCCGTCGTTGACGTAGTAGTCCTTGAAGGTGAACTGCCGCAGCAGGTTCAGGCAGTGCAGCTGGTGGAAGACCTCGATGGCCGCGCGGTAGCCGACCTTGCCGGTTTTGGGGTCCGTGATCTTGAGCGACTCGGGTGACAGGCCGAGGCGGTCCACCTCTTCCCGCGAGATCATCATGTCTCCGACTGCGCCGTGTTAGAGTGCGAACTGGAGGACGGGTGGCGCTGCTTACCTCGGGATATTTGCTCCCATGCCTCGTCCACCTCGGGGCCCTTGCCGACGTACGGCGACCCCTCCATGACGGGAGTCAGGTTGTACCGGACGGTGTCGTACTTGACGACGGGCGCGGCGGGGGCTGCAGCGGTCAGTCAGTCAGTCTCTGCCGTACAGCAGAAGTATGGTTCTTACAGTAGGACGAGAACTGCGTGGTGACGGTCAGGTCGGACGGCCGTGCAGAGTGCATGCAGAAGGCCAATGTGAAGAGCGTGATGGAGACGGACAGCAGCACGGCGTGCCCGATCCAGACCCAGTGCTGGGCTGCCCGCTGCGCCGGGCGTGCTTGATACAGAGCCTCGAGGCTCAGCTTCCGCCTCCACGCGCCCTTCTCCGACTGCTGCACCTCGTCGAGGAGCGGGACGGGCTCGTAGTCCTCAGCACCCATGGTGAACAGTGGTCTGCAAGCAAGGACTGGACCGGCCAAGACGTTGCTGCCCAAGAAGAGACGAAGAGAAACACCCGAATGTCAAATCCGAGGCTAAGAAGAGAACGCCCAAGGTCAACTTGGGGCGGCGGGCGGGAATCGGGGGAGAACCGTCTAAACTACCCCGAGAGCACGGGCGGGAGGATGAGGCAAGGACGGGGAATATCCATGACGGTGGGATTCCAGAGACTGGGAACCCCGAGTCATTGCCCAACATCGTGGAATTCATCTGTGACACGGCCAGCCCGCCATGCGACCTCGGGTCGCCTTGAAGCACACTGGGGTTTCAGGGCGTCGAGATGGGACGACAGACCGGGGAAGGGCCCCCGCGAGGGGATGCAGCACGCAGCGCGAGGCGCCGTGAGACGGACTTCCTATCGCAGTAAGCACGTCGGAACCTGCGACAATCATAACGTTATAGGAGGCGCAAAGCTTGATCTTCTTGTTTCTTCTTGGCCTGCACGCGGCCGTCTTGGGTCGTCTTGACCGTTTGGCATTTCGGTGGGAGCCCGGAGATCCCTGGAAAGGGCAGCTTTAGGCGGTCCAGGGCGCGCTGTGTCAGCCCCAAGCGAGCCTCCCCTCTCCGCCATGCGGTACCGCCAAAACGCACCCCAGGCGGTGCCAGCCCGCCCCAACGGCGCGGCAGCTCAAACCGAGGTGGAGCCGCTAATCCGCACCCACGTTTGAGTCTTGGCACAGAAGCCGTCGATCCCCCTCTGAGCCCCTGTTGCTTGGCTCTGCTGCCGCCGGCAACGCCCTGTTCTGCGCTGGAGACACAGCGAAGGGCCCTGTGCCTTGCATCTGAAACGGTCAGTGCTCACACCCTCTGCCCCGGCTGATACGTGCGACATTTCATCCCATGTTACGGGGTCGGCCAGCACCAGGATGCATCATCGACGATGTCGCGGGAGGCGCGCGCATCACCGGACGAGCCAGCGCAAACACTGGAATCGCAGCGGCCGTCTGACCACTGCGACACTGCGACACTGCGACCACGATGGATATAAATCTCTCAAACTCGCTCACCCTCGGAGATTCTGGACTTGGCATCCTGTCTCTTCCTCCATCCCTCTGCGTGCACTGGTCCCTGGAGTCGCTCGTGGCGCACCCTTCCTTTCCTTCCGTTCGTTTCAAGTTCTAGATTGACTCTAGTCCCTCCTTAGCTGCCGGTCAGCAATTTCTTGATATACTTTATCATCCACCGCCAAGATGCATACTACCTTTGGACAGTTCCTGGTTGCGGGCGTGATCGCCGCCCAGGCCGTCTCGTCGCTCTCTCTTGGCCCGACTGGCAGCAGCGTCGCCCGGATCGTGGTATGTGATCGCTGTGCCAAGGTCTAGGCGCATCTTACTTACATATGAATGACAGACCCCCGTCTTGGCTCTGGCCGTGCCTGCCTTTGGTCTCCCGGCGATGGAGCCGCGTGCTGTAAGTTGAGCATATGTCCTTGGCGATGTTGGGTGCTAACTCCATGGCAGCCTCACCACCAGGGCGGCAAGGGCAAGGGCAAGAAGAACGGTCGCGACTTGACCGCGGAGGACGACGAGGACGACGTGGATGAGCTCGAAACCCGCGCCCCGCATCACCAGGGCGGCAAGGGCAAGGGCAAGAAGCAGGGCCGTGACGTCGAGGAGGACGACGAGGAGGAGCTCGAGACCCGCGCCCCGCACCACCAGGGCGGCAAGGGCAAGGGCAAGAAGCAGGGTCGCGACGTCGAGGCCCGCGAGCCCCATCACCAGGGTGGCAAGGGCAAGGGCAAGAAGAACGGCCGCGACGTTGAGGACCTTGAGACCCGCGAGCCTCATCACCAGGGCGGCAAGGGCAAGGGCAAGAAGAACGGTCGCGACGTCGAGGAGCTCGAGACCCGTGAGCCTCACCACCAGGGTGGTAAGGGCAAGGGCAAGAAGAACGGCCGCGATGTCGAAGAGCTTGAGACCCGCGAGCCTCACCACCAGGGCGGCAAGGGCAAGGGCAAGAAGAACGGCCGTGATCTCGAGGAGCTCGAGACCCGCGAGCCGCATCACCAGGGTGGCAAGGGCAAGGGCAAGAAGAACGGCCGTGATGTTGAGGACCTTGAGACCCGCGAGCCTCACCACCAAGGCGGCAAGGGCAAGGGCAAGAAGAACGGCCGTGATGTTGAGGACCTTGAGACCCGCGAGCCTCACCACCAGGGCGGCAAGGGCAAGGGCAAGAAGAACGGTCGCGACGTCGAGGACCTTGAGACCCGCGAGCCTCACCACCAGGGCGGCAAAGGCAAGGGCAAGAAGAACGGCCGCGACGTCGAGGTCGAGGCTCGCGAGCCCCACCACCAAGGCGGCAAGGGCAAGGGCAAGAAGAACGGCCGTGACGTTGAGGAGCTCGAGACCCGCGAGCCTCACCACCAGGGCGGCAAGGGCAAGGGCAAGAAGAACGGCCGCGACGTCGAGGTCGAGGCTCGCGAGCCCCACCACCAGGGCGGCAAGGGCAAGGGCAAGAAGACCAACTAAGGGCCGACCTGATACACGACAATATTCTCTTCTTATTTCCCCCTCCGAAGCTCTTCCGGCGCGCAGTTAGTGATCGAGACAGGAGCGTAGCTTTGCGAATAATAGTTGGCGTATCAATTGCCTGACCCATCTCTCCGTGACATTGCCTTGCGTGCCGTCGATCAATTGCCGGGTATTCCGTACAATCGGCCGAAATACTGCCAACGCGGTCATAAGGCACAGCGAGCAATGCCCGCCTGGCAGACTGGCAGCGTGCCAACTGCTTGTTTAGGCGAGCCGGTGGCAACACAGCCGACCAACCAACGGCGAGGAGATGTCGGTTTACTTCCGAATCGGGAAAATGCAAGTACAGGACACTCGACGCCCAGCTGGACCTACAGATGATGCTGTCAGCAGAACCGTGTCATTCTGCCTCGAAGGATCAGAGACGTCACATTCATTCCAGCCAAGCACGCGTACCGTAAATGTCTCCAATCCGCAGCTGCAAGACTGGATATAAAAGCATGGCAAAGACAGGCAGGTCAGGGACTCGCTCCCATCACATTCCACGCTCAACACGCAAGCAACATGGCGCTTCGCTCACTCTCTGCCCTCTTACACCTCCTCCTGCTCGCGGCGGCCCACGCCAAGTCGCAGATCGCGTGGACGCCATGCGACCTCGACGGGGCCAGCGTGCCTGTCTCGTGCGGCACCCTGAGCGTCCCGCTGGACTACACCGACTCACACTCGAACGCGACGCTCGCCCTGGAGCTCCGTCGGATCCCGGCCGTCCACAGCCCGTCCCGTGGTAGCATCCTGTTCAACTTTGGCGGGCCCGGGGACAGTGGCTTCAAGGATGTGGCTGTCTTTGGGGACTTGCTGAGGGTGTACGTGCTCGGGGTCACTCCCACCTTGAAATCTGCTGACGAGATTGGTGTAGTTTGACCGGCGGCTACCACGACCTCGTTGTGTTTGCGCCTCGGTACGTGCCACAGCCGAGATCCACATCGGCATACTGACGCGAGACCAGAGGCACCGGTAACACGCTCCCGTTTTCGTGCTACGCCAGCTTAATCGAGCGGAGCGTCGCCCAGCTCGGCATCGTCGCGGGACGCTCGTCCGACGTGGCGCTGGGCAAGCTCTGGGGCGCTACCCAGGTTGCCGCCGACGCGTGCCACGCGGCCCGGAACGAGACTGGCGCGCTCGTCGGCACCGCCTTTGTCGCGCGGGACATGATGCGCATCGTGGACGCGCTTGGCGAGGACGGCCTGCTGAGATATTGGGGTGAGTGGTCGCGGCGTGGCTGGCGAGGGCTGAAGCTAAAGTAACCACAGGCTACTCGTATGGCACGCTTTTGGGCGCAACCGTCGCGGCCATGTTCCCGGACCGGATGGACAAGGTGATCCTGGACGGCGTGGTCAACCCGCATGAGTATTACCAGAACAAGTATGTCGGCCTGCAGCGCCGTCTGCTTCCAAGTCTCGTCAGCTAACCGTCACAGGGAAGTTCAAATGTTCACCGACAGCGACGCCGTCTTCGCAGGCTTCTGCTCTGGCTGCATCGCCTCCGCAAACTGCGCCCTCAGGCGCAACCACACCTCGGCCTCCCTCCAAGCCGCCATCACCTCCTTCATCCACACCGTCAAGTACCAGCCCGTCGTGTTTGCCCTCCCGCCGCCCATAGGCTCCGTAATGGTTGAATACACCCTCGTCAAGCAGCTCCTGCTCCTCAACCTCTACTCGCCGGCCTCCTGGCCCTCCTTCGCGGTCCTCCTCGACGGTCTCATGACGGCCAACACCACCGTCATCGCCGCCTACGTTAACGGGCTGCTGCAGTCATCCGGCGACTCCTCCACGGCCGCCGACTCGGGCGAGGCGCTCACGGGCATCAAGTGCAGCGACGTGCGGCCAGCGGGACGGGCGACGAGCCTGGCAGGGATCAGGCCGGTGGTGGAGGGACGGCACAGGCTGAGTCAGATGGTGGGAGATGCGGCCGACTACCTGCCGATCGAGTGCGCGCAGTGGCGGATGCCGGCGAGGGAGCAGTATGCGGGCGGGTTTGCGGGGATCAGGACGCGCGGGAGGTTGTTGGTTATTGGGAATGCGTTTGACCCGGTCACGCCGTTGGTGGCGGCTCAGAATGTGAGCAAGGGGTTCGAGAGGAGTGTGCTGTTGAAGCATTTGGGGTATGGGGTATGTTCTCCATTTCTCCCATCATTTTATCCCCTGCGTGTTGTTTGGAATCGAATTGGCGCTGACGGATCACTGCAGCACTCTTCCCTGGCACAGGGCTCCCTGTGCACGGCCAGGGCAACGCGGGCGTACTTTGTGAACGGCACGCTGCCCGAGCCCGGAACGGAGTGCCGTGTGGATGTCGACCGCTTTGCCGGGAACGACGGGTGGGATGAGGTCATGAGCCATTTCAACACGGGCAATGCCACAGCCACTGCCACACGCAGCGTCGCCCACAGAGTCGCTCGCCGGTGGGAGGCGGGGCGGCATCTGGTGGGAATGGGACCGCTGGAGTCGTTGGTCAGAACTGCCCGACTCGGAGTGATGGATAAACTGTAATGATACTGGTTGTGTTCTGGAGAGGATGAGGATGAATTGAAGCTCCCTTCTGGATTGATGAGGATGAATTGAAGTATTCTGCATTCCGAACTGCAGTGGTCTTCATCAGGTTAGCGTGTCGTGTTGGCGGGTAACAGTGGGTAAAGTGGCACCCGGCCACTGCCGAGAGGATTCAGAGTGCTGCAGGGCCCCTAAGGTTAACCCAGCGACCAGTGTTTCACAACCTCGGCGAATCCCAACCCTCTCAACGGCCGCCTGACATCACCTTCACATGGCGAGCCAGCCATCGCAGCTCGGCCAACACCCGATGATGCACCGATCCTAGCGACGTCTTGTTCCGAGCCCATCGACAGCTGCGAAAACCTCGATGCATGGACGCATCGGGCGGCGCCATGACGGACCGCGACGCCAGTCCCCCGCCGAACCTGTCCAACCTGTCCAACCTGTCCAACCCGTCCAACCCGCTCCAGCTGCACCCCGCTCCCGCAGCCAGCTCGACTACCTCTCCCACTGATTTTGCACTGCCCAGCCAGACACCCTCGACCTCCGAAAACCGCCGCCATGTCGAGAAACATGCCGAGAAGCGGCCCTCGCCAGGCCACCGCGCCCACAAGCCTCGATCCAGCGCCGGCTTCCTCCTGACCGACTCCCTCAACCGCCACGGCTCGACGCGCCACCGCGATGCCCACACACACGCCCCAGACAAGCGACAGCGACGGTCGATGGAACCACACACGTCCAAGGTTGCCCATGGCCCCGCGGCAGGGCCTGACCCCCGTCACTCCGAGGAACAGTCGTCCTCGACCACAAACCGCGACTCACTCGCCGGGGAGACCGTCGTCGGCTCTGCCGTCGGCTTGTCCCCGCGCGCGAGCATGGCCCAGCTCGACATGGAGTCGGCCCAGATCGTCAACATGGCCCTGAACCTGAGCGAGTCGAGACGGCTCGCGTCGCGGAGGAACATCCCGCAGACGCCGCCGAAGCTCGCACCCCTCCCCGACAACGCACCTGGCGGCAGCCTCCGGTACCACCTCCAGCAACAACGAAAGGCGTCGCGGACCGTCTCGCCCAAGCCCGACCGCTCGCCCAGGGTCGGCGGCCGCGCGTTCACGCCCCTGCCGCCTGCCTTCGAGCCCGGGACGTCCTACCGCTACCACTTCTCGCAGTCCACCCTGGCCAGGGCCCAAAAGGCCAAGGAGTATCTCGAGTTGATGGCCCAGTACCGGCGCGTGCTCGAGCTGGTCCCCCGGCTGGAGCCCGAGCGCACCACGAGGCCCTGGGCCGCCACGCCTTCGGGCACGCCCAACAGCTCGGCCCCGGCGTCCCGGGTGCCGACCAACGAGGAAGCCGCGATTGGCCGGCCCTACAACCCGCTGCAGTACGTGCGGAATCGCAAGGTGCGGGCCCGGGAGAGGAAGGCGATCGACGGCGAGGCGCAGGGCTTCGACGACGTCCTCAAGGTTTCCGAGTGGATCGACGGCGTGGCCAAGTGGGTGGCCACCGGACAGGCGCGCCTGCCCGGGAATCCCGCCTTGCCTCCCTTTGCGCCCGCAGAGGTGGCCGCTATGCAGCCGTCCCCTTCGTCGACGAACGGGAGGACGGCTGGTACGAAGCCGCGGCGGCCCCGGGTCGATTGGGTGATCGACCCCGCCGACATGCTCGCCGACGTCTACTGGCTGGAGCTCGATGACAACAAGAAGCTGGTCGAGGACCGCCACTGGAGGCGCGTCTTCCCCCAGGGCCTTGATGTCCCACGGCCCGCATCCCGCGACGAGATGCCCCGCCTGGCCACGCCGGGCTCCGCCAACGACCTGTCGGAAGCCCACACGCCGGGCGACAAGGACACACCGGAACACCGGCACGACCGCGAGCATAGCCTCAGCGCGGCTCGGGACCGTGCCCAGCAGAAACTGCGGGCGCTCAAGGGCTCGCACCGCGTGACCGGTTCTGTGACGAACCGCGACCTGCTGCGCGTCCACCGGCGCTCCCTGTCCGAATCGTCCGACACCGACACCGATCGCCGAAAGCGGGGTGGTGTCGGCACCGTCCGATCCCTCCTGGAGAAGCAGATGGAGGAGATGATTGCCCAGGAGCAGCGAGAGGCCGAGTCGCACCCGCTCTACGACAAGGAGGCCGGCCGCATGAGGCCTGCCCCGACGACTCCCGAGCGGGAGCCACGGAGCGCGGGCGAGTATGTCGACGGCCGCCGCCGCGCCGATTCCCAGCTGAGCGAGGCCGAGATCAAGGCGCTGAAGCCTCTTCCTGTGCCTCGCGAGGCGCCGCAGGCCGCCGGGCGCGCCAGCCTCGAGGTGCCGAGGAGGCGCTCCTCGGCCGACGACGACACGTCCCAGCCGAGCTCTCCCAATCTGCGGCCCACGCGCGACCTCAGCCGAGTCCCGACTATCGGCCTGGACCTGTCGCCCCTGTCCAGCAGGCCCGGCTCGCCGCACCGGAATCCGCTCGCCAAGGTCAAGAGCATCTTCCGCGATCGCAGCAGGGAGCGGATACCCGAATCGCACGCCGAGGACGGCCTGACGCTGTATCCTCCGTCAGAAACCTGGCTCGGGACCCCCGAGTCGGCCGGGAGCAGCGTCCCGTCGCCCCAGCGGCGGCCCTCGAGGAGCCCGCTGGGCCACCGGCCGCATAAGAGCCTCAGCAGCGCCCGGCTGCGCGGGGAGGGCGGCGCCGGTCTCCGATCGCTCCTCCGCGGCCCGCGCATCGATACGGTCCTGCGCAGCGGCGTGTCCAAGGTCAGCGACATGATCTGGCGGAAGGACGGGGACGAGTCCCTCAGCACGTCAGACTCGGATGCTGAGTCGCGGGGTAGGTCCCGGCGTCCACGGCACGGCCGCAGTCTTTCGGTGCAGGACGCGAAGAGTCTGATGGATGCGCCCCCGCTCCTGCCCGATAACAAGACCGGCCGCTTCCAGCACCCTCCGTCGCGGCCGATCAGCCGGCGGTCCTCGCGCTTTGACCTGCTCAAGCCGCCGAGGATCGACGTGCAGAACGCCTCACCCAGCGTCTCGCCGCCGCAGCTCCCTACACTCCCTCACGATGTCGGATCGGACGCGGAGTCACAAGCTGGCGACATCCGCGCCGCCACCGCCCGCCTCGACGCCGTGCTGGCACGCAACACCCGCCACTGGTCCATCGCCCACCCCAAACCCTCAACCCATCCGCCAACCGTCTCCAGACGCGAAATCGCCCATCTCCGCGCCCGCCTCCTCAGCGCGGGCATCCAAGCCGCCGAAACCGACCGCCGCGCCCGCGCCCGCGCCCGCACCCTTGCTGTCCCGGCGCCCTCAGCGCCGCTCCCCAGCACCGATCCAACAACCCACCTCTCCACAGCCCAGACCCTTGCCGCAGACATCCACACCTCCACCACCCACTTCCACACCCTCTCCACAGCCTTCACCACCACCACCGTCCCCGCTCTGCTCCACCGCGTCGACTCGCTCCGCTACAAGGTCGCGGCCGACCTGACCTCGCTCGCCAACTCGGCCGCCGACGCCGCCGACGACGCGAGCCGCGACCTGGCGGTGGGGCAGAGGCTGAAGGTCAAGAGGGTTGTGGACGCGATGGAGAAGATGCTGAGGCGCCGGCGGAGGCGGTTCCGCTGGGTTAGACGGGCCGGGTGGTTGGTTGTCGAGTGGCTGCTTGTGGGTTTGATGTGGTATGTGTGGTTCTTGGTGGTGGTTGCGAGGGTGGGGTTGGGGGTTGGGAGAGGGGTTGTCAGGGGGGTGAGGTGGTTGTTATGGTTGTGAGGATTGTGTTTCCTTTATTCACAGGGAGGCTGTGGCGTCTCCGGGATGTCGTCGTGGTGTTAGGGGCGGAGGTGGGTTGTGATTTTGAGGGTGGTGACCCTAGGGCGAGATTGTGCTGTTTGTTAGAATGGAGCGATACCCAGGAAACGTACGTAATACTTTAATGCAACAGAGTTGAAGATGGAGTGTTTGCGGCCAGTTGACTAGGTTAGTGGCGTGCTTCTAGGTCACTTGCTTCAGGGGTGTCAACAGTTGCACACTCGCCGCATCACAACAATTCCACAAGTCTACCTCTACAGCCAAGAACACGCCAGCTAGCATTACAAAGTCTAGAGCCAACACCTCACAAATCACTCGATCCTCTTCTTGCCCTCCTCCGCATTAATGTATCTCGCCGTGCTGAGACCGCGCTCGTGGCGGGCCACCAGCGGCCCCAGGATCCGGTCCTTGCGCACGCGGCTGATGGTCTCGTGGTAGCCCTCGGTCGCCCACGGCCGGGGGTTCAGCTTGGGCCAGTTGACCTGGGAGAGTCAGTCTTCGTCGAAAAGGGAGAGGCAAACAGAAAACATACGTAGAGCATCCCGTTGGACAGGATAAAGCGCACACACCAGATGGTGACGACAACCCACAGCAGCACAAACAGGCACAGCGGCCAGACGGCGGCGTCGGGCAGGCGCGGGGTGTAGGTGGCCACCAGGACAAAGAAGAAGCCAAAGGCGGCGATGTAGGGCACGCTCTGGATCCACACGGGGCGGCGGTCGGCAAAGATGAAGTTGGCGCCGATGCCGCCGGCGGGTGGGACGTAGGCGCCGAGGAACAGGTCGAAGGCGTCCTGGCGCGGCCCGTCGAGGAAGTTGTTCTTGCAGTAGCGGGTGACGGCGACGTTGCCGTCCTGCAGGGCGCCGCCCTTGGTGCGCTTGCCGAGGCGGGTGAGGTCCGTCTTCATGGCGCCGGTGCCCGAGTAGCTCTTGGAGACGACGTCGGCGTTGTCGGCCCACATGTTGCGGAAGAGCAGCTCGAAGGCGGCGTCCTCGTCGGCGAAGCGGGCGCCGCGCGGCAGCAGGCCGAGGTCGGCGAACATGCGGTCGAGGGTCCAGCGCGCCAGCAGGCTCTGCACGACGTTGGTGCGGTCCAGGCAGTCCATGCAGTTGGTGCGCACGACGCTGGTCTGCAGGCCGCGCACCTCGAGGCGGCCGTCGATGCGGCTGCCGCCGCCGGGCATGTCGGCGGCGCGGAAGTACTGCTGGGCCACGAGGGCGTTGCGCATGCGGTCGATGAGCAGCTGCGCGCGGTGCATCTGCAGGCCCTTGGTCTCGGCGTGGAAGTCGAAGTAGACGTAGTGCAGGCGGTCGAACGGCGAGCGCGGGCTCGTCGGCGTCGTGTTGATGGTCTGGAGCCGGTCGTCGGCGTGCTGGTCCGCCTGCGCGGGCTCCGAGACGAGCCGCTCGACGACCTGCTCGTAGGCGTTCTTGACGGGCAGCTCGCGGCCCTTCTGGTTGACTAGGTTGACGAGGTAGTTGTCGCCGTAGAGGCGGATCTGCTCGTCGAAGTGGGCGCGGGCGGCCGGGAGCGCGGCCTCGACGGCGCGGATCTGGACCTTGGGCGTGTACTTGAGCGTGTTGATCTCGGCCCAGTACGCCGGCACGCTGCCGCGGGTCTGCACGTAGGCCATGATCTGCATGTCCCGGTCGGCGGCGCCGCTCCGGTCGAGGCCTGGCCCGGCGCCGCCCAGGCCCGCGGCGGCGTCGTTGAGCACCAGCACCTGCTCCGTCTCGTTGTAGTTGGCGGCGTGGCCCTGGTCGTCGAGGCCACGGGTGAAGTAGCGGGTGCCGGCGCGGTGGCGCGAGCGGCGGCTGATGAGGGCCAGGGTCAGCGGCGTGCCTTTGAAGGTGGTCGGGTGGATCTCGAGCATGCCGAAGATGACGGGCAGGATGTAGGGGTCGATGCCGGGCTGGGGCGCGGGCTGGCCGCGGGCGCCGTGGGTGCGGAAGTCGATCAGGTCCGACTGCACGAAGCGGTTCCAGAAGAAGCGGTCGTCGGCGCGGCGCCAGAGCGGGCTCGAGGCGTCCTGCTGGGCCTGGCGCTGGAAGCTGTTGGTGAGGTCGATCGAGTACGAGAAGTACATGGGGCCCGACTTGATGAAGCCGCGCAGCAGCGCCAGGAAGCGGTCCTCGTCGGGGTCGCGCACCTGGCGCTCGCGCAGCGGCAGCAGCTCCGTCGCGACCACCTTGTACACCTGGTTGCCGCGCAGGCGACCGACAGGCTGGGCCTTGGTGATGACAATGATGTACTTGTCCAGGCGCAGGCGGATCATGCCCAGGATGCCGGCGATGCTCGTCACGCGGGACACGCGCTTGCCGGCGAGGAGCGAGGCATCGCTGAGGCGGATGTCGCCGGTCGGGCGGTCGATGGACAGCGCGGGTGCATTGGGGCTGGAGGGGGAGGAGAAGATGTACGAGTCGGAGGCGGTCTGCACGTTGATGTCGCGGAAGGGGAGGGCCATGGTGAGGGAGGTCTCGAGGGTCTGCAAGAGTTGAGAGGTCGAGACGGGTGGGAGGGTGGTTGTCAAGGTGTCGACGAGGGAGCAGTTCGCAGGATTGGCCGATTCTATCGCATCCCAAGCGGTGCCAGCTGGTGCGCAGCAAGTCAAACTGCAAGGTCGGCCGTCAGTTTTGCACGATCCGTGTCGGGGCTGCGAAGAATGGGCGTCCCGAGGTGGTTGAGTCCATCGCCTGCGGCGACTTCAGGTACGGAATGTTGGTCCTGGAGCTGACAGACTGGCCCACCAACGTGCAACATGGGATTGCGTTGCCAGATCGGGCTTCCCTGCAGCCGTCCCTTGGCGTGGCGCTTGAAGTCCGCTGCCGGCTGGCACGGACGTTGACGGCCCACCGGGACAGCCAGGCTGCCGCGGCCATCACGTGGGGTGGCGGGCGCACAGACCAGCCCGGCTGGCGTCGTTGTCGGCCCAGCTCAGCAGGCGCCTGGCAGGCCTGACGTGGTGCACCGCCCGCTGATGAGTCGCTGATCCACTGACCACTGACAGTGGCCCAGCCCCAGGCTGCGCTCAACGACCGCCCAGCTCGCCCAGTTCGCCATTCAACAATTCCAAACTTGGTCCCGTGGTTTCGACACACCCCGACGCCCCGACTTCCGACTCCCCGACTCTCCGACTGCAAACTGCCGTCTTTATCCCCGCCCTGCCACGCCAGCTTTGTCTCCCGCGACCGACACGACACCGCCCTTCCTCAGTTGCAGCCGCAGCCGAGCCGCGCCATCATCAGCGTCCATCGACGACGCCTTAGCCCCTCGCCCCCGCACTGCACCATCATACCCCGATCATGGCGACTCGAGGACCCCCCGGCGCCCGCGGAATGAGCAACCGCTTTGCCCAGTTCAAGCTGGTGCTGCTTGGTGAGACCTCCCGGCGCGGACCGAGGATGGGAGGAACGGCTGCTGACGGGCGTAGGTGAATCCGCCGTGGGAAAGAGCTCGATCGTGCTGCGGTTCGTCAAGGTGAGCGCCGACTGCATCCCGTCAAACCTCCTCGGCTAACGGCCCCAGGACCAATTCGACTCGTACAGAGAATCCACCATCGGCGCCGCCTTCCTCACACAGACCATCTCGCTCGACGAGAACACGACAGTCAAGTTTGAGATCTGGGACACAGCAGGCCAGGAGCGGTACAAGTCGCTCGCGCCCATGTACTACCGCAACGCCAACTGCGCCGTCGTCGTCTACGACATTACGCAGGCCGTAGGTTCCCTGGAGTCTGTCCTGATTTCGCGTGGGATGCTGACCGACCCACAGACATCACTCGACAAGGCCAAATCGTGGGTCAAGGAGTTGCAGCGGCAGGCCAACGAGAACATCATCATCGCGCTCGCCGGGAACAAGCTGGACCTGGTGACGGAGCAGCCCGACAAGCGGGCCATCGAGACGGCCGACGCCGAGGCCTACGCGCGCGAGGCCGGCCTGCTGTTCTTCGAGACGTCGGCCAAGACGGCCGAGAACGTGCAGGAGCTGTTCACCGCCATCGCCAAGAAGCTGCCGCTCGACCAGGTCGGCCCGCGGCACGCTCGCCCGGGCCAGCGGCCGGGCGTCAGCCTGGCGCCAGAAGGGTCAAACACGCAGGCCGGCGGGCCGTGCGCGTGCTGAGGTGTGTAGGAGGAGTAGAAGAAGGGAGAAGATTGGAGTACACGTGGCTGCGTCTAGAGGATCCGGGGTTGGAGCGCACACGGAGCAGGTCAGCGCGTTTCTGGGAGGGCTGCCGGCATCGCATCACATCTGGAGCGGAGCTGCTGGGATGATGCCCTTAATACCTTATTTCTCACGGGTCTATGTTTGTTTTTGGCACTGGCGAGGCATGGCACCATCGGGGTCGGGTGGTGCGTTGGGTGTACAGAATATAGTAACAGAGAGCAACAGCAACAGCTTGCAACGACGGTAATCCTAATGACGCGGGCTGCTGCCGGGCTGCTATGGATTTCGGTCTTGCATTCTCATCTGTACATGTCCATGATTTTACTTGCATTTCTTGTTTCCTCCCTCGCCCTGATTCCCTGCTGTCGCTGGGCCGCCAAGACCCACTGACCAACGCGCCAGCAAGGATCAGTTCGATCCGGTCCGCACCGTGGACCTGTCCCGGAACTTTGCCGAGCTCTTTTTGGCTCTTTTTCGCTCCCGCATTCTCCCAAACCACCACCACTCACTTCAATTGCGCCTCTCGGCCACCCCATCCCTCATGCTGCGCACGTCACTGCGGTCAGTGAGGGCGCTGGGCGTCAGGCCCGGCCGCCAATGGCAGGTCTCTGCGGCGCGGCGTGCCGTCGTGTCGGGGCAGGTATGCACTCCCATGCGAATGAGGTCATGCCCGCGGTGCACCGTTGCGTCCAGTTGCGGCTAACCGTCGTCACTCTCTAGCGAGGCTACGCCGACGACAAGAAGCCCGTCTCCGAGCCCGAAAAGGTGGCCCCGACCCCCTCGAACCCCCCGACCCCGCTGCCGCCCTCGTCCCACATTCCTGCGTCGACCGTCGTCACGGCCAAGGCCCTGCCCAAGAAGAAGGGCTTCTTCCGCCGCCTGCGCAACTACATCCTGACCCTGACCCTGCTGGGCGCCCTGGCCTTTGGCGGCGGCGTGTGGTACTCGCGCGTCAGCGACAACTTCCACGACTTCTTCACCGAGTACGTGCCCTACGGCGAGCAGGCCGTGCTCTACTTTGAGGAGATGGACTTCAAGAAGCGCTTCCCCAACGTCGCGAGCCGCGTGACCGGCCGCCACCCCGAAGCCGAGCACGTCAAGGTCCCCGCCCAGAGCGGCGCCTCGTGGCGTGTCGCCGACGCGGGCAGCGAGCCGTCCGGCCGCACCTCGACCTCGGTCACCAAGGCCGCCGCCAAGGATGTCAAGCCGGCGCCGGTGGCCCCCGTGGTCGTCGACAAGGCGGAGGAGCCGCCTAAGCCCAAGGCCAAGCCCAGGGCCGCCAAGCCCAAGGCCGAGCCCAAGGTGGTGGAGGAGTCGAAGCCGGTGGCCGCGCCCGTCCTCGTCGCCGAGAAGACGGCCGAGGTCGTCTCCGAGCCCGTGTCCGCGGCTGCCCCCGCACTCACGCCCACACTCGCCGCACCGGCCCAGAAGGCGTACAAGGCGCCCGAGGTCGACGAGCCCTCTAGGTGGCCCCCGGCGTCGCCCATCGACCCGCTGGCCGTGCCCGACGCCGCCGATCCCGTCGTGCAGGACCTTGTGCGCATGCTGAACGACATCATCACCGTCATCAACCACGACAACGCCAACGAGAAGTACGGCGCGACCATTGGCAAGGCCAAGGGCGAGATCAGCAAGGTCGGCCAGAAGATCCGCGACCTCAAGACGGCGGCCGAGCAGGAGGCGAGCAAGCAGGTCAAGCAGCGCGTCGACGACTTCGACAAGGCCGCCAACGACCTGGTGGTCCGCCTCGAGCAGGCCCTGGCCGCGCAGGAGGAGCAATTCCGGCAGGAGTTTGCCGTCGAGGCGGACCGGCTGCGGCAGAGCTACGAGGGCAAGGTGCAGCTGATCCAGGAGCGCGAGCGGCAGCTGGCCGAGGAGCGGCTCAACAACCAGCTGCTCGAGCAGGCCGTGCAGCTGCAGCGCCAGTTCGCGCGCGACATCAAGCAGCACGTCGAGGAGGAGCGCGACGGCCGCCTCGGGAAGCTAGCCGAGCTCTCGGAGGGCGTCGCGTCGCTCGAGCGGCTGACGGCGGGCTGGAACGACGTCATCGACGCCAACCTGCGCACGCAGCAGCTGCACGTCGCCGTCGACGCCGTCCGCGCCAGCCTCGAGGACAGCACGCACCCGCGGCCGTTTGTCAAGGAGCTGGTCGCGCTCAAGGAGATTGCGGCCCACGACGGCGTCGTCGACGCCGCCATCGCCTCGATCCACCCGTCGGCGTACCAGCGCGGCATCTCGACGCCGGCGGAGCTGGTCGATCGCTTCCGCCGCGTCGCCGCCGAGGTGCGCAAGGCGTCGCTGCTGCCCGACGACGCCGGCGTCGCCAGCCACGCGTCCAGCTACGTCCTCAGCAAGGTGCTCTTCAAGAAGCAGGGCCTCGCCGCCGGCGACGACGTCGAGAGCATCCTCACGCGCACCCAGACCTTCCTCGAGGAGGGCGACCTCGACAACGCGGCCCGCGAGATGAACGGCCTGGCCGGCTGGTCCAAGACGCTCAGCCGCGACTGGCTGGCCGAGGTGCGCAAGGTGCTGGAGGTGCGGCAGGCGCTGGAGGTGAGTTTCCTCTCGACATCGAGTGTAACAGGTGCTAACTGCCGCAGGTCATCCAGACGGAGGCGAGGCTAAAGAGCCTCCAGGTGGAGTAGGCTGGGTTTCCTTTGTGATGGATTCTGTATTCTGTACATTGTTCGTAGACCGTGGTAGAGGCTGGTCGTGTATCAGTAGGTAGTCAATAGAGCGGTCGGTCGGATTCTTGGCTTGTCTTACTGAATTGATCAGCTCGTGGGATGAGCTTCAGTCATGAGTGAAATCAGTATGGCTGGCTTTGTGTGACCAAGCGAGACGGGTCCACATTTCATTCGATATGCTCGTACATTTCATCAAACATCAACACAAAACACCATCATCCACCTTGACATCTCACACACCCTTATCACGAAATCCACCAATTCCATGCTCACACGCCATCCCTTCATCATCAAACTCATCCACCGCACCCCCACCCGCCTCCTCACCACCCGCCCCTCCAAAATGGCCTCCCCACCCTCCCCATCAAAAGCTATCGCCCTCGCCCACACCCGCCTCGCCAACCTCCAATCCAACCGCGCCGTCACCGCTCTCTTCGACGCCCCGTCCGTGCCAGGCAACGACAAACCAGCAGACCTCAACGCTCTCGCCATCCCCGAGATGCTCGCCTGGCTCGCCCGCGCCGGCCTCACCCCCGCCGCGCTGTCCCAGTCCGGCCTGCGCTGCGTGCACGTGGCCGGGACGAAGGGCAAGGGGAGCGTGTCGGCGCTGGTCGCGGGGGTTTTGGCGCAGTACCCACCTGCAAAGCCGTCCGGGCCGGTGGTCGGGCTGTACACCTCGCCGCACGTGCTCTCGGTGCGGGAGCGGGTGGTGTTTGACGGGACGCCGATCGGGGAGGAGGCGTTTGCCAGCGCTGTGAATGCCGTGTGGGACACGCTGACGGATGCTGCGCGGCGGGAGGCGGAGAGGAAGGGGGTGGAGGTCGCGGAGCGGGAGCTGGATGGCCCCGGGACGAAGCCGTTTTTCTTTCGGTTCCTGACCATCGTTGCGCTGCATGCTTTTCTGCGGGAGGGGGTGAGGAGCGCCGTGGTGGAGTGCGGAATCGGCGGCGAGTATGACTCGACGAATGTGCTGCCGGCCGAGATGGTCACGGCCGCGGTGGTGACGCAGCTGGGAATCGACCACGTCGGGATGCTGGGGGACACGGTGGAGAAGATTGCGTGGCATAAGAGCGGGGTGTTCAAGGAGGGTGTCACGGCGTTTACGAGGCGGCTGCCGGAGGCCCAGAAAGGGGTCATGGAGGTGCTGCGGGCGCGGGCGAGGGAGAAGGGCGCGACGCTGGTGGAGGTGCCGGACGAGGAGGTCGAGCGGTGGGGGGGCGTCGACGGCGCCAGGCTGCAGGGGCCGTTTCAAAAGTACAACATGGCGCTGGCCGTGTATGCCGCGAGGGAGCACCTGCTGAGGACCGGCGTGAAGCTGGAGGGGCGGTTTGGCACCGACGGGTGGTCGTTGAGCGATATCCCGCTAGAGTTCGTCAAGGGGCTGAGGGAGGCGGCGCTGCGTGGGCGGTGTGAGGTTCTGACGGACCGGGACGGCATCGAGTGGCACGTGGACGGAGCGCACACCGACGACAGCCTGGCCGGGGTCGGGGGTTGGTTTGCGGACAGGGCGGCGGGCGAGGACGGCGTGCGGGTCTTGGTGTTCAACCAGCAGGAGAGGGACCCGGCCCCGCTGCTCAGGGCGCTGCTCACCGGCGCGCAGCGTAGCCGGCCGGCCTTCACCCACGCCATATTTACGAGGAACGAGGAGGCGGCGGATGAGGAGCGCGATCTCTCTAGGCAAGCCAGGGCCAAGGAGACGATGCAGGCGGTCGAAGCGGCAACCGAGACCAATGTGAGCGACGCCGTCCAGCCCGCGGTCGCGCTGGTCAGGCACATCGCTGCCCAGGCCCGCAGGGACAGAAAGCAGTGCAAGGTCCTGGTCACCGGAAGCTTCCATCTGGTGGGCGCGGTGCTCAAAACCATCGCCCCGGTTGACAACTAGTCCAATCTATCTGACCGAAACATGATAAACGCCACCTTCCGGCTGTGAAGCCGCTGTACCTGTACAGTTGATCACGAGGCGACGACGGACGGTCGATGAAGACGGGTCCGCCAACTTTTACCACCTAGAGGGCATCGGCCCCTTCCAATATGCCCAGCGCTCCGCCGACGAGATGCAGGCTGCCGGTGATGAGCGCCAGCGCCTTTTGGCCGTCGTCCTTGGCGAGGCTGCGGGCCGTGTTGATGGCCTCCTCGATGCTCGGGATCAGCATCACGTTCGCGGACGGGTCCAGAGCTTTCCACTTGTCGGCAAACGCCCGCTGCATGGTCATCTTCTCGATGTCGGCGGGGTCGTGCTGGTAGTTTACAAAGTCTGAAGGGCGGGTTAGCTTAGCACAGACCGAAGAACACCAAACATACCCCGTTTGTAGCCCGCCTTGGCGTACGTGACGTTGGTGCAGAAGATGACGTGCTCAAATCCCGTGCCGGCCGGGTCGGCCTTGTTGACCGTGTTGCACAGGCCGTCGAGAAAGTCGACGGCCTCGCTGCGGCCCTGCTGGTTGAAGATCAACACCCTGGGGCCCGCGGCCGGGTGGTGGGCGCACTCGCCGACGAACCAGCGCGCGGCCATCTTCAGGCTGTCGACCGTGTGCGCCCCGTCGACGTGCCAGATGACGCTGTCCTCGTGCTTGACCTCGCACCGGCCGCGCCAGACGACCTGCTCCAGGCCGTCGACGAACTCTTGAGGGAGCGGGTCGGCGGGCGCGAAGGAGGGGTCCAGCTTCTTCAGGGTCGCCTCGGCCAGCGCGACGGCCAGCGTGGCGTTCTTCTTCTGGAAGGCCGCGTCCGGGCGGATCTTGACGGCGGCCAGCCGCGGGTCGATGTCCAGCACCTTGAGGTCGACGCCCTTGTCGCCCGCCCGCTTCTTCAGCACCTCGGTCGCCGACGGGACCTGCTCGATGGTGAAGGCCGGGCTGCCGGGCTTCATGATGCCGGCCTTGTGCCAGGCGATCTTTTCGACGGTGTCGCCCAGCACGAAGACGTGGTCGATGCCGAGGGTGGAGATGCCGGTGGCGACGGGGTGCTCGACCACGTTGGTGGCGTCGTACTCGCCGCCGATGCCCGTCTCGTACACGGCGGCGTCGACGCCCTCGGACAGGAACACGTGGTAGCTCAGCAGGGTCAGGTAGCGCGAGTAGATGGGCCGGCTGCCGGGGGCGGCGGCGTCGGCGGCGACGTCGCGGTTCGCCTCGAGGCGGTCCCACACCTGGAAGAAGTAGCGCGCAAACAGCTCCTCCGAGATGGGAGTCGAGTCGATGCGGATGCGCTCGCGCACGGCGATCAGGTGGGGCGACGTGAAGAGGCCGACGCGGCGCGGCGGGCCGCCCCGCTGGCGGTAGCGGGCGAGGATGGAGTCGACAAAGGCGCAGGCGCTGCCCTTGCCCTTGGTGCCGGCGACGTGCACGATGTTGAG
>OUNM010567415.1_pt1 | contig 51504 bp, 22 predicted proteins | sample 1769961 | NCBI WGS metagenome assembly OUNM01 (sample SAMEA3914820, study PRJEB12502) | metagenome | biome: forest; material: soil | place: USA | collected 2012-03-12 | depth 0.3 m
CTCTGATATTCGCCGCCTTGAGGCAACAGAGGCTCCTCGGTCGCCTTTTCTTTTTCGCTTACACGGCCAAGCATCACCATCTCTTCGCTCCCTTTCCACACTGCGCCTATTTCGAATAGTTTTACTTCCTTGAGGCCAAGCAGGTCTTTATTGGGTATATTTTTCTTGAGCGCATCAGTGAGGCCATCGACAAGCGTTGTGCGCATAAATGGGCGGACCGAGTCTACTTTGTTGAGGACCGCACGCTCGCCCTCTTCGGCAAAGACACTCGTGAAGACTTCGCTATAGCCCAGCGCCACAAGTTTCTCGCGCGCCTCTTCGGCTGCAAGAAACTGAGGGTTAACTTCGGGCGTCGTTTCAAACGGCGGGAGCATTACGCCGGCTATCGTGTCATATCCGATGATGCGCACCACTTCTTCTATCAAATCTTCAGGGATCAATATGTCGAGGCGCTCGGCAGGCACCACCACCTCAAACGCCCCGTTCTCTTCTCTGTATGAAAACCCAAGGCGCGAGAACACGTCGGCCACCTCGGCTTCAGTAAGGTTGGTGCCGAGCACATCGTTAATTTTTACAAGCGAGACCAATACGCGTGTCTCCTGCTGCGGCGCCGGGTATACGTCGGCATATCCCACAAGCTCGCCTCTGGCGATTTGCTTGATGACTTCAACCGCGCTGTGCATCGCATAAGCACATAGCTCGGGAGAAAGCCCCTGCTCAAAGCGCGCAGAAGCGTCGGTGCGCAGCTTCAAAAACTGCGATGCTTTGCGGGTAAACACGCCATTAAAGTTTGCCGCCTCAAGGATGATGTCAGTAGTTGCTTCAGTGATGCCAGCCGGGGTGCCGCCTTTAATGCCTGCGATGCCAACCACCTCGTCTTTATTGCCGTCGGCTATAACAAGCATCGAGTCAGTGAGCGGATATTCTTTTTGATCGAGCGCCAAAAGCTTTTCTCCTGCGCGCGCCTTGCGCACCACAATGTGGAACTTGCCGTCTTTCTCTGTCAGCTTGCCGGCGTCGAACGCATGCATCGGCTGCCCGATGTTAAACATTACATAATTGGTTGCATCAACAATATTATTTATTGAACGCTGACCAATGCTCTCGAGGCTATTTTTGAGCCACTCGGGCGACGGGCCGACTTTTACTCCCTTCATGTAGCCCGCGATGTAGCGCGGGCTAAGCGATGGGTCTTCAAGCGTTATCGAGAGCGCCTGCGCAAAGGTCTCTGACGTCGCAGGCTCCGCAACCGACCTTTGCTGCGGCGCCAATTTCGCCAAAGGGTCGTTTTTGATCGGCATTTTCAAAATCGCCGAAACTTCTTTTGCAATGCCGCGGTGGCTAAGCGCATCGTGCCCGCGGTTCGGAGTGATCTTTATATCGAGGATATCGTCGCCTCCTTTCTTTTCTATGCCGTCGATCTCGAACGCATGAAAGGTAATGGCATCAGCAAGCTCCTCTGTGCTCGGGAGTTTTGATGCAAAAAAATTCTGTAGCCAATTTCGCGAGATCAACATATTAAAATTGATTGATGAAGCGCAGGTCGGCCGAGTGCATGTGGCGCACGTCGTCTATCCCCCAGCGCAGGAGCGCCAAGCGGTCGAGCCCCATGCCAAACGCAAAGCCTTGGTAGGTGTGCGGGTCGAGGCCGGCATTCTTGAGCACATTGGGGTGGATCATCCCGGCACCCATCATCTCTATCCACTTGCCGCGTAGTTTTTCTGGAGCATCAGGCGCGGTTAAGCGCATGTCTACCTCGACCGAAGGCTCGGTAAACGGAAAGAAGCTTGGGCGAAAGCGAACTTCGACCTGGCCTTTGAATAATTCTTTGAAGAAATGCTCGAGCGTGCCCTTGAGGTGCGCGAGCGTGATATCCTTTCCAACGACGAGCCCTTCAATCTGAAAGAACTCGGCTTCGTGGGTCATGTCGGTCGCTTCGTTGCGAAAGACTTTGCCCGGCACGATGACGCGGTACGGGGGTTCCTTACCCTCTTTCATCTTCGCTTCCATATAGCGCACCTGCACAGGGCTCGTGTGCGTGCGCAGCACGTTGCCCTTTTCGTCTTTTATGAAAAAGGTGTCCTGCATGTCGCGCGCGGGGTGGTCTTTGGGCACATTGAGCGCGTCAAAGTTGTACCACTCGCTTTCAAGAAGCGGGCCCGAGGCGTAGGTGAAGCCCATAGTAGAAAAAATGCCGTTGGCCTCGCGGATGAGGCTTGAGATGGGGTGGATATGGCCTTTTTCGCTGCTTTCCATAGCTATAACCCACAGTATGGCAGAGAAACCTTTACAATGCTACAGTTAATTGTATATGGGGTTCGCCTCCGTGGGGGTCTATGTGTGCCTGTTTTTAAGCCTTTATTTTGAGGTCTTTTTGCTCGTCTCTTTTCTTGAAAAGAGACCCAATAAAAAGACCTTTCTGAAACCGAGCTATTACCCTTCGGTCTCTATGATCGTGCCCTGCTTTAACGAGGGTAAGACGCTCGCGGCTACCATCACCTCGCTCCTCTCGCTTGAGTATCCGCAGGAGAAGCTAGAAATATTAGTCGTTGATGATGGCTCCAAGGATGACACGTCTGTAATCGGCGAGGAGTTTGCTGCCAAGTACGCAAACGTGTACTATTTTTATAAAGAGAACGGCGGCAAGTATACTGCTCTCAACTTTGGCATCGGGCGCACAACGGCAGAGCTCGTTGGCTGCCTCGACGCCGACTCCTTTGTAGAGCCAGATGCGCTTATGGAGGTGGTAAAGAAGTTTAACGAAGACTCATCGGTTGCAGCTATCGTGCCGGTGATGCGCGTGCACAACCCGAAGAATATGCTCGAGGTGATGCAGATGGCGGAATATACCTTTGGCATTTTTGTGAAAAAGATTTTCGACAATCTCGGCGCCATCACGGTGCTGCCGGGGCCGTTCTCTATTTACCGCCGCGACGTATTTTCTATCGTCGGGCCCTTCAAGCACGCGCATAACACCGAGGACATGGAGATAGCCTTCCGCATACAAAAGCATGGCCTCAAGATTGTGAATGCCCACACTGCGTTTGTGAACACCACCGTGCCAAAAACGGTTGCGACGCTCATCAGGCAGCGCACGCGCTGGACGCAAGGATTCCTCCAAAACGCTAAAGATTATTGGTTTATGTTTGGCAATCCGAAATTCGGACACTTCGGGATGTTCTCACTTCCGTTTAGCCTGGTGCTTCTTTTCGGCGCGCTCTACATGACCTGCGTGCTTCTGTACACCACGCTGTCGGCTGTAATCAAAACCGTATTCTCCATCGCCACGACCGGCATCTTGCCCCGCATGCCAGCGTTTTCGTTTGACTGGTTCTTTCTCGACACAAGCATGCTTTCCTTCCTTATCATCGCAACCCTCGGGTTAACCAGCATCTTCATCGTGATGGGCAAAGTAATCTCTAAGGAACGCTTCGGTGTGCCGACTATCGCCTCTTACATCCTGCTCTATGGATTCTTGGCGCCGCTGTGGCTCTTTAAGGCGGTGTGGGGCACCATCCTTGCGCGCGAAGCAACTTGGCGCTAAATTACACTCCTGTGAAAATCGATTGGACTAAATACCTGCTCGCGCTTTTTATCACCGTTGCCATTTTTGGCACGGCCTTCTACATTGCCTCATCTATCGACAACAAGCGCGTCGCAGACATCCGCACCACTGAAACCAACATCTCTATCGACCTCCTCTCAACCGAGACGCAGTTTGAGCTCTTGGGCAACCTCGACTGCGAGGCAATTAAGGAAAACCCCGTGCTCTCGGACCAATTGAACGCGATTGCCGACCGCCTCTCGTATGCTGAAAATAATCTTGGTGTAAACAACCCTGAAGTGGTGCAGCTCAAGAAGCAGTATTCGCTGCTTGAGATCAAAGACTATCTTTTAATGCAGCAGGTGTCGCAGAAATGCAAAACAAAGAGCGTCTCGGTGCTCTACTTCTACTCAAACGCGGGCGACTGCAAAGATTGCAAGAACTCAGGCGAAGTCTTAACCTACCTGCGCACCACCTACCCCGACTTGCGCGTCTACTCGTTTGACTACAACCTCGACCTCTCGGCAGTGAAGACGCTCATTACACTCAATAAAATAAACGGCAGCGAGCTCCCTTCCTTCATCATCAACGGCCGTTCGGCAGTCTATGGCTTAAAAAACCTCGACGAAATGGAGACCCTCATCCCCGAACTCAAAACCCTCGCATCTTCAACTGAAGCTACTTCGACAAAGAAAAACTAACTGGAGCCGCCCCCCGGGCTTGAACCGGGGACCTTCGCTTTACAAAAGCGTTGCTCTACCAACTGAGCTAGGGCGGCAATCTGCGCTGCTGCTGCTTTTTATTTAATAGAGCGCCTGGTCTTCTTCGGTCTCTTCGTTTTCAAGCTGCTTTTTGTACTCGCCCACTTCCTTGAGAAAGGCGGATGCTTCGCCGCGCGTGTGCTTGGGGTTGAACTTGTCGCGCAGCATATGGAGCGTGTTTTGCAGCGTTGTCTCAACCTTGAGGATGATGCGCGCCAAGACCACCTTCACCGCCTCGCGCATGCGCCATAGCACATGCATGAACCCTTCTTTCGCGAGCCCCGGGATGACGCGCTCAACTATGACCAAACACGTTTTGAAGAAGCGATTTATCTTGGGGCGAAACCCGCCGAAGATGACGCTCCCGGTTGAAAGCTCTATCTGCTTGAGGACAAAGAGCGACACGATCCCGATTATCGAGATGCACAGCGTAACGGTGAAAAACTGCACCATGCTCTTATTTTACCCTATTATTTGACGGCGAAAAAAGCCAGTTTGGAAAGCTCAATGCGCTCGCCAAACTTCTGAGTCGCAGCCGCTATCATCTCCTTGATGGTCTTGCTCGGATCCTTGATGAACGGCTGCTCCAAGACTTCAGCCTCATCAGCCGGGCGCATTGCCGCGGCATGCATCGCGATGTCGCGCGCGAGCGCAACAAACTCCTCGTTCTTTGACACAAAGTCGGTCTCGCTTGAAAGCAGCACCATAGCACCCATCTGCATCGTGTTGTGGATGTATGAGGCGACCGCGCCTGCGCCGAGCTCGCGGTCAGCCTTCTTTGCCACCGCGCCCGCGCTCTTCTCGCTCAAGATAGCGAGCGCTTTCTCCATATCGCCCTCAGCTGCAGTAAGCGCCTTCTTGCACTCCATGACCGAGATGCCGGTCTTGTCGCGAAGCTCCTTGACCATGTCTGAAGTAATTTCCATGTTTATTACAAATTTTAGAATAGTATAGAACGCCCGCCTCTAAAACACGCGATGTTACGCGCGCGATACGATTGATGTTTCTACTGCTGCCTCCGGCTGCGGGTGCGTAAGATTGCTCTCGTAGGTCTTTGCAACCTCTTCAAGAACGTACGCGATAGACTGGATGGACGCGTCGTTTGCAGGGATAGGATACTGGATAGCTTTGGTGTCGCAGTCAGTGTTAAGAAGCGCGATAACGGGGATATTGAGCTGGCGAGCCTCTTCAACTGCGCCTGCTTCCTTCTTAGGGTCAACAACAAAAAGCGCATCAGGGATCTTCTTCATGCCCTTAAGGCCGCCGAACATAGCTTCGAGGTCGGTGATCTCGCGGTCGATGAGCAAGCGCTCGTGCTTGGTAAACTTAGCGAGCTCACCCTTCTCTCGCATGTCAGAAAGCTCAGTGAGGCGGGTAAGGCGGCGATTGATTTCAGAGAAATTGGTGAGGGTGCCTCCTATCCAGCGACCAGCAGCGTAGGGCTGGTTGAGGCGGTCTGCGGTGCGCTCAATTGAGGCGCGAGCCTCAGCCTTGCCGCCCACAAAGAGAATAGTCTTGCGGCTCGTCGCCATAAGCTTTACGAAATCGAGTGCAGCTTCAAGCGCTTCTGCCGTCTTTTCGAGGTCGAAAAGCTCGGTGCCGCCCTTCTCGCCGAAGATATACTTCGAGACCGACGGGTGCCTCCGCGACGCGGTATAGCCGAAGTGCGCTCCGACTGAAAAAAGCTTTTCTATTACTTGGTTTTTATCCATATTTTGCCCGTCTAAAATAGCACGAGGTGCCCGTTTATGCAACTGCCCTTTTACTCTTCGTCTGCCCCTTCGGCCGGAGCCGAACCCCCGCCCTGTGCGGCTACCGCGTCTAAAATGGCGTCCAGATTGCCTGCCATGATGTTGGGGAGGTTGTGCCAACTCTCTTTAATGCGGTGGTCAGTAATGCGGTCTTGGAGGATATTGTAGGTACGGATCTTCTCGGAGCGGTCGGCGGTCCCGACCTGCGACTTGCGGTCGGCAGAGAGCTTGCGGTGAGCCTCTTCGTCGGCACGCTCTTGGAGCTTTGCCATCACCACCGCCATCGCGCGCTCGCGGTTGGCACTCTGGCTTCGCTCAACGGTAGAGCGGGCGTCGATGCCGGTTGGGCGGTGGATGATGCGCACGGCGGTCTCAACCTTGTTAACGTTTTGGCCGCCGGCGCCGCCTGAGCGTGAAAACTCCATGTCGAAGTCGGCCGGGTTAACCACGACCGTCACCTTTTTGCGGATAGGCACGATTGCGATAGAGGCGGTAGAGGTGTGCACACGGCCGCTCTTCTCGGTGGCGGGGATGCGCTGCACGCGGTGCACGCCGGTTTCGTAGCGCAGGCGCTTGTAAACGCCGAGGCCTTTAAACTCAAAGGTGGCGTCTTTGTAGCCGCCGAGGTCGCTCTTGCTCTCGCTTAAGATGCGCGTCGTCCAGCCCATTTTAGTGGCATAGGCGCGATACATGTTTGAAAGCTCTTCGGCAAAAAGCGAAGCTTCTTCGCCGCCGGCGCCGGCGCGCACCTCGAGCACGATTTCGTTGGGGAATTCTTCCTCTTCCTTTTCGCCTTCCAAAATTTCATCCATCTGCGCAATCAGCGCGTCCTTTTGCTCTTTAACGCGCAGCAAATCCTCCTGCGCCAACTCAGCCATCTCTCCTTTAGCCATCTCTTGAATTTCTTTTTCTTCAGCTAAAAGGCGCTCAAGTTCTTGAGCGAGGAAGGCGGTTTTTTGATTGTCTTTATATTTGGCGATATCCATATGACTCCGTAAAACCAACCCTTCAGGGGTACGCATAATTGCCTGCTGGCAATTTGCTCAGTCTCGGCTACCCGCCTGCGAAGCCCCCTTCAAGGTTGTTTTACTACGTTATAAAAAAGGCCATACTTTTACAGTATAGCCTTTTTGTATACTAAGTAGCTTACTTAGCCTTTTTAGAACCGGCTGCTGCGCGGCGAGCCTTGAACTTCTCAACGCGGCCAGCGGTGTCCATGAGCTTGTCGTTGCCCGTGTAGAACGGGTGGCAGTTGCTGCAGATTTCAACCTCGATTTTCTCGGCGGTTGAGCCCACGACAAACGACCTGCCGCATGCGCAGGTTACCTTGGCCTCCGGGAAGTAGGTCGGATGGGTTTGCGTTTTCATACACGAGATAATAACCTAGAAATTACTGCTCCGCAAGCCCGAGCCGATACGTGGCTTTACTGCGGGTTATTAAGGTAATTTATGCTCTGCTGGTAGGTGTCGGCCTTGGCCACTACCGAGTTACCGTAGGCGGCGTTGGGCGGCGACTTGCTGTCGCAGGAGCGGCCCGAATAATACTTGCAGGCAGCATTGCGCTCGGCGCTATAGGACTGGGTGCCCGCTCCCAAGTCGTCCAAATAGAGCGCCGTTGCCATTATGGAGTCGCGCGGATCCCACGGATTGGCGGTCGTAAAGCCGGTTGCGGCCTCTATGCGGGATGCGTAGAGCTGCCAGGTCGAGGGGATAAACTGCGACGGGCCCATGGCGCCGCCATAGCCGCGGCTTGAAGAATATTTGTAGCCAAGCGGGCAGGAAACGGGAGTGGTCGACCAAGAGAGGTTGACCGACGCGGTGATTGTTTGAAACGGCACAGTGTCGCGAGGCGCCTTCATTACCTTTTCGTAGGCAGTACCCGTGTTCTTGCCGACGCCGTCGCCCGTGTCGATGTTTGAAACGTAGCAGGAGCCAATATTTTTGCCGAGGTCAGACTCCTGCGAGAGGATGGCGAGGATAAATGCCGCGCGCACGCCCGTTTTAACCGAAGCGGCCGTGGCATAGTCGAGCGCGGTACCGAACGAAATCCCCTGCGTGTCGCGCAGGTCAAAGAGCGCGCTGCGAATTTCTTCGGCCTTTGCTTGGCGCTCAGCCAAGACCTGCGCGTAGCTCTTTTCTTGCTGGGTGGTTTCGGTGAGGAGCTCTTTCTTTTGAGCCTGGGTTGCTGCCACCTCCGTCTTCTTTACCTCAACCTCGTGCTTGGCATCTTGCTCGGCATTTTTCTTTTGCGCGAGATCGTCTTTCTCTTTCTGGGTTTCGTCTTTGGTCGAGCGCAATTGTGCAAATAAATCTTGAAGTTTTTTGTCTATCGAGTCTATCGTGCTCACATCCGAGAAAAAGCTCGAAAGGTTTTGGGAGGAGAGCGCCATAATGACAAGCGACTGCGTCTCGCTCTCGTGCTTCTGGCGCAAGAGCTTGGCAAGCGACTCTTTGCCCTGATCGATCTGATCTTCAAGCGTGGAGATCTGGGCGCTCTTTTCGTTGATCTCGCTTGCGAGCGTGGTGATGGTTGTATTGCGCTGCTTTATCTCGGCGGTGGCTTTGGCAATCTGCGCATTGAGCGCAGTCACGTCGCCTTGAAGAGAGCTCTTCTTGGCGCGGGTGTCGTCGAGGACCTTCTGCCACTGCGCTATTTCCTGCTGGAGCTGGTCGTACTCGGCCCGAAGCGCGGCTTTTTGGTCGTCGGTGAGAGCGTAGGCCGGGTGCGGCAGGGCCACCACGAAGATTCCTATCCCTAGACCCAAGACCACAAGCCCGATTACCGCCAGCCGGAGAATTCCTGTCATGAATATTCAGTATACCAGACGGCGCAAATCTGTTTTTAATACAAAAACACCCCCGTTTGGGGGTGTTTTGAGGAGCAGACCTATTCTGCTGCAGCGTCTCCCTCGGGAGCGGCTTCCTCTTCCTTCTTGCCGCGCTCAACTGAAGTCTCGATTGCAGAGATGTCCAAAGGAGTCTCTTCGATAACCTCTTCCTTAGCCTCGGTTACCATGGCAACCACCTCTTCAGCCTCGTCGCTGATGACCGCGCTCTGGGGAAGCTTAATATCTTTAACAAAAATCTTATCCTCAAACTCCTTAAGAGATGAGATATCTACCTCGAGCGCGTGCGGAAGCTCTTTTGGAAGCACCTCCATCTCGAGCTCGTGCATAACCTTCACCAAGATTGCGCCTTTTTCCTTAACTGCAGGAGATTCGCCAACAAACTCGATAGGCACCGAGACGGTAACCTTCTGGCCTTTTTCAATTGCATAAAAGTCTGCATGGAGAATGCGGCCGGAGACCGGGTGCACCACAACGTCGTGGATAAGCGCATCTTTCTCTTCGCCAAGGCCAGAGAGCGTGATGACCGAAGACTCGCCTGCCTTGTGGTAGACCTTCTCAAACGCCTTGTGGTCAACCGAAATAGGAGTTGCTTCCTCCGAGCGGCCGTATACAACAGCCGGCAAAATCCCCTTGTTTCGCAAGGATTTAGGGCTGTTTTTGATATCGCGCTTTTCTACTGCCAGTTCCATATGTGGAGATTAATGTAACCTATATATAGAGAAAAGGCAATATTTTGGCTAGTTCCCCGCGTAGTAGTTGTCCAGGTGCACACCGGTAGTAGTGGTCTGGCCGATTGCCATGCGTACCCCGGCAAAACCTGCTGCGGTGATAGAGAGATCGGTTACCGATATGACCGTCACTCCGTCGACGGCCATGATTATCGAGCTGCCGTTCACGATGAGGCGCACGCGCTTGGTAGTGCCGTTTGCAAAGGTTGCTGTAGAGCTTGCGAGAACCGTTTGAGTACCGTTGGTGAATTTAGCCAGCTCCCAAGCGCCGGAGGCGTTGGACCAGCGTGCCCAGTAGTAGGTCGCGGCGCTGCCGCTGGCTCGGGCCGTGATGCCCACCAGGTCGCTCGCAATCGTGGAGAGCTTTATGAAGTCCGCCTCAACATAGTAGTTGGCTGAAGGAGGAGTGCCAGCGTTTTTAAGAGCGCTGGTTGAGCCCTTTCCATACAGGCGGTTCGCTGCGTCAATATTGGATGAGATAGAACTGCCCGATTGGAGAGACCACGCGCCTCCGGTGTCTGGTGTATGTGCGGTGAGCAAGGTGTCTGTTGAGTCGGTAAAGCTGTCGAGGACAAATGGTGAGCCGGCGGTCGTAGTGAGTGTGCTCTCGCTTGAAGTAGACGTGCGGCCATTGGTATCGGTTGAAACGACCACATAGTAGTACGTGGTAGACGACGCGAGCACCGGTATGAACTGCGAATGCGAGGTCACATAGCTTGCATCGGTCGTTGAGGCGGTATAACTCCCCGTCGTCGTGCCGTACGCAATCCTTGAAGTCGCCGGATTATTTGTGGCCCACGAAACGGTCGCGTAGCCGCTCGTGATATTGCTTGAAGCGACCGAAGAGATGGCCGGTGCCGCGTTGCTTGCGTATACCGTGATAGTTGCCGTAGCGATATTCCCCGCCGGGTCCTGGGCTACCGCATCAAGCGTATGCGCGCCTTCGGTGAGCGCTGTTGAGTCGAGCGTATAAAGTGCGGGCGAGGTCGTCGTAGCAGTGCCGGTAGCGACCCCGTCAACTTTGAGGACAAGGCTCGCAATGCCCGAGGTGTCACTCGCTGTGGTGGTGATACCAACGCTCGAGCCTGTGAGCGACGCGCCGCTTGCGGGCGTCACAATGGAGACGGTGGGCTTGGTGGTGTCGAGACCGGCCGCCGCGTCTATGCCGTCTGCGCCGATGTTGTAACCGGTGCCATGCGTGTGCGGTATCGCGTTGCCAAAGAAGTCGAGGAGTCCTACCGAGAGGCTATAAGGCGACTGCGTGAGGTCGAGGCCCGTGCCAACCGAAGGAGACTCGCTTTGAAGCTTGTACGCACTGCCGCAGGTCGGGCCATAGCCGCCGCAGGTCGCGTCCCAGGTGCTGTCTATAACGAGCGGGTCGCTTGTGATCGCTCCGGTGTCGCCTCCGGGCACTGCAGCCTGCCATGCGGCCAGGCTTGTGTACGCAGTCGAGGTCGCCCATTTGAGCGTGCCGCCGCCAATCGAGTAGTACTGGTTGTTATAGAACTTGAGGTTTGACTGCATTCCTCCAGTGACATCCACGAAGTGCGAGATATTGCTCCCGTCTTTGATGATGCCGAACAGGTTGTTCGCGACAAACCCGTTTTGCGGCATCGTGGCAAAGGTGCCGGTGATCGCTGCCGGGTATGCGGCACCGCCCGGGAGCCTATTGATCCACGAGGTGTTGTTGTAGACGTAGAGCGTCGAGCCCGTGACTGCGCCGCCACCGAAGGTGATCGAAGGCACTTTGGTGATCGAGTCGGCATTGTCGCCGTCGTTGACCGAAAGATTGTAGCGAGCAGTGTTGGGACCCCACGATGTGCCCGCGAGGTAGAAGAGTAGGCCGCCGCCGTAGTTGTCGTGGGAGTAGTTGTACTGATAGATCGAGTTGGTGACGCCGCCGTCGAGGTCATAGGCGTTCCAGTCGCAACCGCTCACAAACGGCACAGGACGCACGTGATACACCTCGTTGTACTGGAAGGTTACGTTGTTGGCGTTGTACGCCCAGATGCCCGCGGGCCCGCCGCAGGTGTTGGTGTTGCCGCCCACATCGTGCACGAGGTTGTATTGCACGACGCCGCTACCGACGCCGTTGGCGACGATGCCGTTGCCGACCGCGCCGTTGCTCCCGTTTGCCTTGCCGCCTATGTTGTAGATATGGTTGTACTCATACGTGGCATTGAGGATATTTTTTCCGTTGCCGAAGCCGGTTATGCCGTTGGCATCGTAGCTGTTGGGGCCGTTTGAGCCGTGTATCACATTGTGGCCTATATAGATGCGATTGAACGTGCCGCCAGGAAATGCGGCGATGAATATGTCGGATGCGCCCGAAATGCCGCTTGAGGTTGTGGTTGAGTAAAAGCCGGTGATGTCGAGATTGCGCAAATTGATGTCCGCAACCGAGACGCTGTTTGAGGGCGCGTGCACGAAGATACCATAGTTGGCGCCACCACTATTGCCCACAATATTGAGATGCTGCACATTCACGCCGCTGATGCCGTTTATCCCGAGCGCTGTGATGTCTCCCGTGCCCGAGCAGTTGGCCTGTATGGTCGAGGTGCCCGTGCCGTAGCTAGCGATCGTTAAGGGTGAGGTCGAGCTTGAGCCGGAGACGTTGCTCGTTGAGAACGAGAGGCAACCGTTAAAGGTCTGGCCGCCCTCAAACAAAATGGTCGAGCTCGCAAGGTAGAAGCTGCTGTTCACTTTTGAAATGGTCTGCCAAGGAGTGGCTGCCGAGGTACCGTTGTTGCTGTCGCTCCCGCTGGGCGATACGTAATAGGTCACATTAGCGACGACGCCGTTGATGGTGGTAACCGAAATCGTAGAGGTTGCATGATTGCCCGAGATGTCGGTCGCCATTGCGGTTACCGTATGCGTGCCGTCTGTCTTGCCGCCCGTGTTCCAACTGACGCTGTAGGGCGAGGTCGTGTCCGCGGAGCCGATGTTCACGCCGTCGCTTGCAAACTGCACGCTCGAGACGCCTATCGCGTCGGAGGCGGTTGCAGTGAGCGAGATCGTGCCCGACACCGAGTCTCCATCTGCGGGAGACGTTATAGAAACGGCGGGCGGCGTGGTGTCGAAGAAGCCGGTGTTGTTGTTGCCTGAAATGTCGGTCACGACCGTGGCGCTCACGTTCGCGGGGTTGAGCGGCCAATACGCAGCGAGCCCCACGTTAAGCGGGTCCCCCGTAGGAGGGACAGTGCTTGTTTGGCCGTCGGTGTAGAGCGTGCCGACATCGGTTGAAGAAAGCGCGCGGTTGTAAAGGCGCAGGTCGGCCATCGTACCGGTGAAGTTGCGGCCGATGTAATACGGCGTCGCGTTATTGGTGAAGCTCGTTGCCGTGCGCGTGTCTTTGAGCACATTGTCGAGATAGAACTTGATCTGCGAGCCGTCATAGACCGCAGCCAAGTGGTGAAGAGTGTTGTCGTTGACAAGGCTGCGCGTAATGCAGGCCATGGTGTTGCCGCACACGCCGCCTGAGGTCGAGGGATCGATGCGGTATATCACGCCGCCGTTAAACGGCCCGTTGTCGCCCACCTGAAAACCGGTTGAGGAATATTGCTCGTTGCCGAGGAAGAGCGTGTTGGCTGCGTTGCTCAAGCTGTTCGTTTTGATCCACATCGAAACGGAGAACGGCGTATTAAATTGAAGCGAGGAAGAGGTGAGTACGACCGGATTACCGGAACCCGTGAAGGTGAGGCCGGCGGAGAGCGTGCCCGGAGATTCAACCGGTCCGATGCCTATCGTGTTGTCCGTGAGTTTTGATGAGTAGGCGGTCAAGCGCTTAACATATCCGCGGAAGAAGTAGGTGCTGCCGCCGACCGAGCCTATGCGATATGCGGTTGAGGTAGCGCCCACCACGTTGGTATCAGAAGAAACCGCCCCATGATTGAGCGCGAGCGAACGGCCCGCCGCTCCAAAGGCGATAGAGCTCGTGGAGACTCCCGTCCAGTCGGTCGTATCCACCGTTGAGAGCGTGGTTGTGCCGACTGTTGAAGTCAGTGTGTCCCCCGTAGTCTTGCCAAGAAGCATAGTGTGGTCTGCGCCGATAAGCGCTGCGGGGAACGCAGCTTTGGCCGAGTTGGTAACAACGCTCATGGTCGCGCTCGACGCGCCGACCATCGACTGCAGTGCCCCGCCCATCTGCACATCGTCTGCGTCGCGCGACGCGGTCGAGGAAGTGGTAGGAATGTACGCGGTGGTCGAGCTGCCAAGCTCGGCTTGCGAGCCCCACGCAAGGAATTGCGTCTGTCCGTTCTGGTTGTTTGAAGTGAGGCCAGAGTAGCCGACCGCTATCGTGTTGCCGCTGGCGTTGAGGTATTTGCTGTCGAGGTTGTAGCGCGTCCAGGTATTGGTGAGCGTAATATCGAGCCCGTCAAAGCTGCTGCCGTGGAGCACGAGGGTGATTTTCTTCCCTGCGTCTGCGCTTGAATATGCCTTAACGAAAATGCTTGCGCTTGAGGTGCCGGCGGTCGCACTAAAGGTCGAGATCCACTGCGCATTCGAGCCGAAGCCAAATTGCGAAGTGCCCGAGCGGTTGACCGTCACCAGCGTCGCAGTGTTGGTGTTGTCGGGTGCAGTGCCGGCATTGCCGGTTGCCGACGCCGAGCCCGTGCCGGTGAAGAACGCCGTCCATGGGCTTTGCGAGAGGTCGCCCGAGTTCAGGAGTTCATTGGTAGAGCCGGGCGATAGCGAAAGCCCTAAGTCGGTGATGCAGAGCACTCCAGCCGCGGCAGTTGAAACATGGCCGTCAGCCCACTGACAGGTCTCACTTCCCGTGCGCGAGGTGCTGAGGAGAGAGGTGAGGTCGGTTATGATGCCGCCGTAGTAGTAGCGTTGGTTTGCGAAGTCGAGGTCAATTCCCGCTCCGCTCAAGACCCACGAGATGTCCGGTGCCGTGTCCACGGTCGTGGTGCTGGTGTCGCCGCCACTTCCTCCCGACGAACCGCCTGAAGACACCGCCCCGCCGCCGCCACCAAAGCCCGGCGTGTAGCCGTTGCCAGGCACAGAGGGCGGAGTGCCAGTTCCATTTGCACCTGTTGACGAAGGCCCGAACGTCGCGATGAGTGCGCGAGTAAGCGGACCCACAGTGCCGACCGCCTCAAGCCCGTGGTCTTTTTGAAACTTTGCGACTGCTGCGGTCGTGAGCGCGCCGTAGTAGCCGGTAACCGAATCGCTACTCAAGTAGCCGAGCTTCACAAGAAAAAGCTGGAGCGCCGAGACATCGCTGCCTGTTGAACCTTTTGAAAGTGAGCGGGTGAGTGTGGGGACCGCAACTCCCGATGATGCAGGAGGAGTAGCGGTTGTCTTGCCGCAGTCTCCTGCGATTGCCGCGCGGGTCGTTGCCCCAAGAAAGCCCGCCGCGGGCGAGATGTTATTCGCCTTTTGAAACGCCGCGAGCTGATACTGCGTCGCATACCCGAACTTGGTCGTCTCGCTCCCAGGCGAGCCAGGGCCCGCCTGTGCCAAGACAAAGCCGTGCGCGTTGAGATATTGCTGAAGCGCTTTAACATCGTCGCCGATGTCTCCGAGCTCTAAGTCGCGCGTAAGCTCGGTGCATGATGCGGGAGTAGAAGCTCCTTCTGCCGGCGTAGTTGGCGCTGTGCCGTTGAGCGACGCCTCAACCTGCGAGATGGTGGTCGCGTCTGCGCCGAACGATTGCAAAAGGGAAACAATGGCACTCACCTGCGCCGGCGTAAGCGCCGCGGCGCTCGCGGGGCGGTCTACAGCAAGAAAAAGGATGCCGAAGAAGGCGAGTAGTGCGAATGCGGTGAGTTTAGCGGTATGGGAAAGCATTACGTACAGGGCCCACAAAATAAAAAAATCTACCTGAAAACGTAGATTGCACCTATCCTGCGACTCCCTTGTTTTACCCTACCACTGTGAGGGAAAACCGGGTTTATTTATCCACATATTGACGTAAGAAAATTAAATTACGCTATTCCTGAAAAAAGCTTCAGCTTGTGGGCGACATACTCCTTCATTTCAGTTACTACCGGCATGAGGTACTTGTAAGGAGCGACTTCCTCCGAGTTGGCAGCAAGAGATTCCTCGAGCGACTTTCTATACATGACGCGAAGCTCGGTGTTGATGTGCACGATGGCAATGCCCGCTTTAATGCACGCTACTATCTCCTCTTCGGTGTTGCCCGAGGCACCGTGCAATACAAGCGGGATGCCGGTTGCATCGGCTATCTCTTTGACGCGTTCAGGATGGAGCTTGGGCTCCTTTGCAAATTTAAGCATGCCGTGCACATTGCCCACCGCCGGAGCGAAGCAGTCTATGCCGCTTTCGTTGACAAACCTCACCGCGTCTTCGACGGTCGTTAAGTTCTCTATTGAAACGCCCTCAGGGAGCGAGTCGAGCGGCTTTGAGGAAGTGCCGATGTAGCCGAGTTCGCCCTCCATGATGACATCGCGCCCCGAGGCACGCGCATATTTAACGCACGTTGAGACCATGAGCAGATTTTCTTCAAAAGAAAGCCGCGCGCCGTCTACCACCACCGAGTCGGTACCAACCGAGATGGCACGCTGAACAAGCTCGGTCGAGTAGGTATGGTCGGCATTGAGAAAGATATTGACCCCCATCTCGCGGTACCGCTCCACGAGCCCGCCCGCAAGCGAAAAGCCGAAGAACTCGCGCTCGCCTTCAGAGAGGCCAACGATAACCGGCAGCCCCGTTTCTTTTGCTGCGTCGGCGATAGCGCGCAGCTGGTTGGAGTCGGAGAAATTGAAATGGGCGATGGCCTTCCCTTGCGAGCGGTACTCGGCAATCGTGTCTCGCAGCGTCATAGATATAGTATATACGAAAAAAACAGCTCCCGAAGGAGCTGCAGTGGAGGGAGAGGTCGCCTGGGCGACCACCAGGGAGGGAAATGACCGCCCAGGACCCGGAGGGGGTGTGCATCCCACGGATATCAAAATGTCAGGATCTCCTCGCCTCCATCTATAGTATAATCAGCACATGTTAAATTCGCTATTTAAAGGCGCAGGGGAGACTGATTTGGATTTTTTGGCAATAGGCGACATCGTGACCGAACCTTTCATTCGCCTGCAAGACGCGAGCGTGCACTGCAAAATAGACAACGAAGCGTGCGAGATATGTATGCGCTGGGGCGACAAAATCCCCTACGAGTCGGCGACGGTGTGCGCCGCAGTGGGCAATGCCTCAAACGCGGCGGTCTCGGCTGCACGATTAGGCCTCAAGTCAGCGCTGCGCGCCTATGTCGGCAACGACGAGTTTGGCCGGCAGTGTCTTGAAGTCTTGGGCAAAGAAAAAGTCGATACGCGCTATATGGTCACCGAGAATGGCAAGAAGACCAACTACCACTACGTGCTGTGGTACGAAGACAATCGCACCATCCTGGTGAAGCACGAAGATTTTTCGTACACGACGCCGAAGATCAAAAAAAGCCCCAAGTGGATCTACCTATCTTCCCTGGCGGCAAACTCCGGGCCGTATCATAAAGAAATCGCGCAGTGGATCAAAGACCACCCCACTTCAAAGCTCGCGTTCCAGCCAGGCACCTTTCAGATGAAGCTCGGTGTCGATGAGCTTAAAGAAATTTATGCCCGTACGGACATCTTCTTCTGCAACAAAGAAGAAGCTGAGCGCATTTTGAATATGCCGGTCGCAAGCGACATGAAAGAACTTTTGAAAAAAATAAAAGCGCTCGGCCCGAAGTGTGCGGTCATCACCGATGATGCGCGCGGCGCCTACGCAATAGAAGAAGACGGCACCACGATGTGGCACACACCCCGCTACCCCGACCCTCGCAAACCGTTTGAAATCACCGGTGCCGGCGACGCCTTCGCTTCAACCATGGTGGCAGGATTAGCGCTCGGCCTTCCCTTTAAAGAGGCGTTCAGGTGGGGCCCGGTCAACTCTTCGTCGGTCTTGCAGAAGATAGGCGCCCAAGCAGGCCTTCTTTCGCGCGCCGAACTCGAAGAGCACCTCAAAAACCCTCCAGGACCCTTCGCTTTGGAACCTCTTCAATAATAGGTATACTGCGGGCAGATGGACATCATAGAAAGGAGAATGCCATGTCGATCCTAGCAATTGCCGGAGCAAGCGGGGTCGGCAAGTCGACCTTTGAGCGGACCTTCTTGAAGCTGGTGCCGGGAAGCACGCTGCTTACCAGCACCACTACGCGCAAGCCTCGCGAAAGCGACATCCATGTGGGGAGTGCTCACGAGTACGAATATCTCAGCGTCCCTAAGTTTAGGACACTTGAGAAAGAAGGCATCTTCCCCCAAACCTTCAAGCATTACGATACGCTCTATGCTCATCGCTCGAGCCTCATCAGGCAGGCGCTTGAGTCACCGAGCGTGTATTTGGGCGCTCTCTTTGTGCCCGGGATCGAAATGCTGTTCGATATCGCACGGGATGACTACCAGATGGTAGACCATATCCGCGCTATCTATCTCGTCCTAACCGACGAGGAAGAGCGGATTCGCAGGCTTAAGATGCGCGGCGAAACCGACTCGCAGAGGTTTGAAGAGGAGCAGAAGCAATGGGACAGGCTGGTGAAAGAAGCGTCTGATCATGTTCCCTTTTTCAAAATCGAGGCTTCGGGTTCGCCCGAGTCCCTCGTACATCAGGCTATCAATATGCTTCGCCTGAATGTCAAAGCATAACCCCCGACCAGACATGGCCGGGGATTTTCTTATTCCTGCGACATCTGGTCTATGCTCGAAGCGATGGCGTGCTCAATGGGGTTCTCGCCCGTTGTTATGTTCCATATAAACGTCGCGGCCCACAGCGCCACGGTCGAAAGAAAGACGATACCGAGCCAGGTGTTAACCCGCTCATTAAAAAGCGATTGCTTGATGGGAGAAAAGTCGGTAAACATACAGATTTTTATTTTTAGTTTTTTCGCTTCAAAACCTTACGCACTGCCTCAACTATGTGCGAGACGCCCATGCCGTAGTGCTCGATGAGCTCGAGGGGCTCACCCGACTGCCCGAAGGAGTCGTGCACGCCGATAAACTCGATGGGCACCGGCCACTCTCCTGCCAAGCACTCGGCAACAGCGCTGCCGAGGCCTCCGGCGACCTGGTGTTCTTCGACGGTAACGACGGCGCCGGTCTTTTTGGCCGAGGCGACAATAGCCTCAGCGTCTAAGGGTTTGATGGTGTGCACATTGAGCACCTCAACCTCAATCTCCTTCTCCAATTCTTGCGCGGCGCGAAGAGCATTAAAAAGAAGCGGCCCGGTAGCGATAATGGTTGCCTGCGGCTTTTCGCTCACCCACATGAGATTTGCTTTGCCAAACACAAACGGCGTCTCAATCGTGGTCATCACCGGAGTCTTTTCGCGCGCGAAGCGGATATAGACCGGGCCATTATGTTCGGCGGCGGCGAGCGTTGCTTTGCGCGCCTCCTCAGAGTCGCACGGCGATATCACTGTCATGTTGGGTTGCACGCGCATAAGCGCCATGTCTTCGAGCGCCTGGTGCGTGGCTCCGTCGGGCCCCACCGACACTCCCGCATGCATGCCGGCAATCTTGACCGGCACGTTGTTGATAGAAATGGTGGTGCGGATCTGCTCGTTGTTGCGCCCGGGGCTGAAGGTCGCGTAGGAGGTGATGAACGGGATCTTGCCGTAGTTGGCCATGCCGGAGGCGACGGTTGCGAGGTTTTGCTCTGCGACACCAAGCTCGACGTAGCGCGTTGGGAAATGATTCTTAAACTCCAAGACGCGTGTCGACTCTGCCAAGTCGGCGCAGAGCACCACCACGTTTGGGTTGCTGTCGCCAAGCTCCATGAGCGCGCGGCCGAAGCCGTCGCGCGTCGCGCCCATCGCGGGAGTGGCTGTACCGCCAACAAGCAAATCGGGAAGTAATTTTAAAGAAGGGTTCAACATACCGATTATTGGTGTTCGCTTTGGATCTTGCCTTTAAGCGTGCGCAATTCGTTTAAGAACTTTGCCGCTTCTTCTTTTGAGGGCGGTTTGCCGTGCCAGGTGTAGTCGAACTCAATCTCCTTAATCCCCTTGCCGGGGATAGTGTGCGCGATGATGACGGTGGGCTTTTCATAAATCGCCTTCGCCTCCTCAGTGGCGTCTACAAACGCTTCGATGTTGTGGCCGTCTATCTCTATCACATGCCAGTTAAAGGCCTCGTACTTCGCGCGAAAGTTCTCGAGCGGCATGATGTCTTCGGTCATGCCGTTTATCTGAATGTTGTTGCGGTCGATTATCGCGGTGAGGTTGGAGAGTTTGTTTTTGCCGGCAAACATCACCGACTCCCAAATATTTCCTGAATCATGTTCCCCATCCGACATTGCGACATAGACATGGAACTTTTTATTGTCCATGCGCGCCGCATACGCATAGCCCGCCGCTTGGCCGAGCCCCGAGCCAAGCGGGCCCGAGGTCGACTCAAGCCCCGGCAAGCGCAAGCGCTCGGGGTGACCTTGGAGCCTTGAGCCGAATTTGCGCAGCGTCAAAGTTTCTTCGATAGGAAAATATCCGGCGTGCGCCATAGTGGCGTAGCGCACGGGCACGATGTGGCCGTTGCTTAAGAAGAGGCGGTCGCGCTCAGGCCAGGTGGGGTTTTTTGAGTCGTGATTTAAAACATGAAAGTAGAGCGCGGCAAAGATGTCGGCCATGCCCAAGGGCCCCGCCGTGTGCCCAGAGCCTGCCGCCACGAGCATCTCGATGATAGTCTCGCGTATTGCCTCGGCCTTCGCAGTTATTTCCCAAATTTTGCGCTCGGTAATGCTCATAACGAACTTGCTTCAGTATATACCGCCTTCAATTCTTTAGCGGGATTATTTGCACTCATGATGCGAGAGCCGACGATGAGGCGGTTGGCTCCGGCCAACACGAGCTCGCGCGGGTGCGCGCCTGCAGCGCCGTCGACTTGGATGGTAAGTGTCGGGTGTGCTGCGCGAAGGGCTTTGATTAGTTCGATCTCTTTGTGATGCGGGTCGGCAGGCTCGCCTTGCACGCCGATATGGTCGATGCCCATCACCTGCACATAGTCGAAGAGGCCTTCAAGGGGCGCGAGCGCCTCAGGCGTGTCGTGCGAGGCGAGCGCCACGCCAACTTCGATTGGAAAGCTTCCTTGGCGGGTGTCCTGGAGCATCAAAAGCGCGTCGCGCGCGTCTTGAGCATTGGCGTGCACGACAACCCTCGACGGGCCGCTTATGAGCACCGCTTCAATTTCGCTTGAGGGGTGCGGCAGCATGATGTCGGCTTCAAAATCAAACTCATCCCAAAATGGGATAGACTCCTTTCCTGCCAAAATATTTGTGCCGACCAAGTCGACCTGTACCAAGGGCGCTACGCCGCGCAGCCTGGCCAAGCCTTCTTCAAGCTCGTCGTATGATTTTGGCAATAGTGCTGGAATGATTTCGATCATAGGATTTCTCAAAATAAGCATTCAGGAACGCAGAAATTTTTTGCTAAAAATTTCTTAGACTTCGGCGCCGTCGCGCCTTCGCATGTTCCTTCATACTTATTTTGCTACATATCAAGCTTTGCGATCCTCCGTACATGCCGCTCGTCGTTTGAAAAGCTCGTGGTGAGCCACAAGATGACAGCGGCCTTTGCCTGCTCTTGGGTTAAGAAGCGCGCACCGAGGCTTAAAATGTTGGCGTCGTTGTGCTCGCGCGAGAGCTTAATAATTTCGTCAGGCCCGCCATAAAACACGGCAGCTCGCGCGCCTTTTATGCGGTTAGCGGCAATGGCCTCGCCCTGCCCCGAGCCGCCGATGCCTATGCCCATCGACCCCTTCTCTTCTGCCACATGGCGGCCGAGCATCATCAGGTAGTCGGGGTAGTCGTCGCTTGGGTCGAGGCTAAGCGGCCCCAAGTCTTCTATTTGATAGCCGCGCTCAGAGAGAAACGGCACGAGCGCTTCTTTAAGCTCAAAGCCTGCATGGTCGGATGCCAGAAAAATTTTCATAGTGAAGTAAGTTACTGCCCTGCCTGCTTTACATGCATGAGGAGCGTATGCGCGTAGCCCATCTCGTTGTCATACCACGCCATCACCTTGACCAAGTTGCCGCCCACCACGCGTGTGAGCGGGAGGTCGGCGATAGACGCATGCGTGTTGCCGATGATGTCGCTCGAGACAAGCTGCCCATCGCTCACGTCAAAAATCCCCTGCCAGCGTTCTTCTTTTGCGGCCGCGCGCAAGATGTTGTTAACCTCCTCGGCCGACGTGTCGCGCTTGGCGACAAACGTAACGTCGGCGATAGAGCCTGCGGGCGTTGGCACGCGCACCGAGATGCCGTCGAACTTGCCGGTGAGCTGCGTGTAGGCTTTAGTAACCGCGATAGCGGCGCCTGTTGAAGACGGCGCCATGTTTTGCGCCGCGGTGCGGCCGCGCCTGAAGTCACTGCCCTTCACCGGGCCGTCAACGATAGACTGCGTCGCGGTGTAGGAGTGAGTGGTATTGAGGAGCGCTTTTTCTATGCCGAGCTTTTCGTCGAGTATAGCGATAACGGGCGACACCGAGTTGGTGGTGCAGGAGGCGTTAGAGGTGATCGGGCACGTAGAGATCTTTTCGACATTCACGCCCATCAAAACCGTTGCGCCGTTTGCTGCGTCTTCTTTAACGGGGGCCGAGATGACCACATGCTTCGCGCCCGCCACTATGTGCGCGTTGGCCTTGGTGTAGTCGTCGAAGACGCCGGTCGACTCGACCACCACATCAACCTGCATATCCTTCCACGGCAGTTTTGCCGGGTCCTTCTCGCTCAGCACGGATATTTTTTTGCCATTAACAACAAGCGCGTTGCCCTCAACTGACACATCGGCGTTAAGCGTGCGATACACGCTGTCATATTTAAGAAGATACGCGAGGTTGCTCACGTCGCCCAAGTCGTTGAGCGCGACTATCTCTATATTCTTGTCTTCCAAACTCAAGCGAAACAGTGCCCTGCCTATGCGCCCAAAGCCATTAATGCCGACCCTGACCTTTTTTGTGCCAAACATAGCCCATATTATACATGAGCAAAACGGCCCTCTTGGCCCGCTTTTTACCCCTTCTGCTTCATACTATATATATGTCCTATCTTTAGAACCGGCGGCTTGAGGTTTGCATAAGCCATAGGCGTGCTATCCTTCTTGCATGAGCAGGTGGCAGGCAGCAGGTGGCGTTATCCTTTTTACGGCGGGAGTCGCTGTCGGCCACTTCTTTTTGCCGAGCGGCTTCTTTCCCGGCCTCCACGACCCGACCGACACCAACGAGACCGACTCCGCAACCGAGTATAAATTCGTAAACCCGCTCCTCTTCTGCAAAGACCAGGACGCGAGCAACTACACCAACGCTGTTACCGCGGATATGGAAAATAAATTGCGCGATTACCTCAGCGCGCAAGAATCGGCAGGCGCGCTTGCTGAGGCGAGCGTCTACTACAAAGACCTCAACGAGGGCCCGTGGGTGCTCATCCACAACAGCATGAAAACAGTCCCGGCTTCGCTCCTTAAGGTGCCGACCGCGATAGCCGTGTACAAAGCGGCAGAGGAAGATCCTTCTCTCCTGAGCAAGACATTTTCGCAAACCGCGACCAACACGCCCGACTCGCTGCAATATTTTAAACCGCCCAAAGCGATTGTGCCGGGCAAAAAATACACGACCGAAGACCTGGTCGCTTACATGCTGCAAGACTCCGACAACGCGGCGCTCTTTTTGCTCGGCGGAAGCATCTCCAACAGCCAGTTCGCCGAAGCATACAGCGACCTTGGCGTGCCGGTGCCCACCGAACTCGCGCCCAAATATACGGTAGACGTCAAAACCTTCGCATCATTCTTCAGAGTGCTCTACAATGCCTCTTACCTGAACGCGCAAGATTCCGAACACGTGCTCAGCCTCCTTTCAGATTCCGACTTTCCCCAAGGCATACACTCGGGCGTGCCCGCAGGCACGGTCGTGGCCGATAAATTCGGCGAGTACCCGGTGAGCGAAAGCGATCTGCGCCTCAACGACTGCGGCATAGTCTACCGCCCGCATGACCCGTATATCCTGTGCATCCTTGCGCGCGGCGAAAGCTACGACGCGCTCGCGAAGGTTATCGCGGGAATCTCCTCGCTTGTTTGGGGCGTGCTCGACGCGCAGCGGTAGCCGCGGTTAAATCTCCCCGCCGCCGCCGCCCCCGCCGCCGCCAGCTTGGTAGTAGACGCGTACTTGGATAGCGTCGAGAGAAAGGGTGTTGCCTCCTGAAGGGTTTGCGATGATGCGCACCCTGAAGTTGGCATCGGAGAATTCGCTTGGTGCCCACGTGCGGCCAAAGAGGCTCGTGGGGCTGCCGAGCGTGTATACCACGTCGCTTGTCGAGGTAATATTTGAGGTGGTATTGCTTGTAGTGGTTGCCGTACCGTTGTTCCATGAAAATTCGACACCAAAGCTGCCGGCAACAGTTGAGCCTTTGCCTTCAAGCTTAACCACTACACCAACCACCTGATTGCCTGCCGGGATATTGAAGCCAAATGAAGAGTAATCGTACGCTCCTTGCGAACCAATTCTTGTTGCATACACATCGTCTGATGAGTATGCGTTTGCAGGGCCTGTGAGGAGGGCTGCCCAGCCGTTAGACGGAATCGAGGCCGTAGGCGCATTAAACCCGGGCTCTGAACCTATCTCTTCGCCTGAGCCCGAATCGCCGGCGCCCGAGCCGCCACTCACTATCCCTTGCCCTGCGGGTGCTGCGCCGCCTATTTCACCTCCTCCGCCTGGGCTCGCTGGCAAGTGGATGATCACCGCTGCAGTGCTCCCCGAAATAGCGACCGCGCTAGAAGGTGTCACCGAGCCGAAGTAGACTGTTGTGTCTGTCGAGGGGTTGGTAATTTCAATATCGATAGTCTGCCCTTCTGCAGTGCTGGTCCCGACATCGAGCACTACATAGCCGCAGGTCTGCGACGTGCCGATGTTTGTCCCAAGAGGCTGGCTGCCCAAGGTGCCGCTCGAATTGAATCTGATTACTATCCATACCAAAGTGCCAAAACTAGCGTTGGAGGCCGAGCCAGCCCCGTAGAGCGAGCCGTCGGAAGTCAGGATCATGGCATTAAATATGTCGCCGCCGCCGGTCACGGTGTGGTAGTTAGCGACGCCGTTAGTGCCCCACGAGGTCGAAGTGGCGCCGGTTGCGTCGACCTTAAAAACAATCGCATTATAGTTGTTGCTGACATCAATGACGCTATACCCTCCTGCATATAAGCTGCCGTCGGGGGCGAGCGCGAGGGCGTTGAAGTGGTCAGTGTTGTTAACGGAGCCGTTGTAAGAGACCTTTCCGCTCCTGCCCCAGCTGGTGGCGACAGCGCCGGAGGAGTCGAGCTTGATGAGGACGCCGTCGTGGCCGTAGTTAGTCGTGGATTGATAGCCGCCCACATAGAGGCTGCCATCGGGAGCGAGCGCGAGGGCGTTTGCAACGGTGTCGCCGCCGTTCGGGCCGACATAGGTGTAGCGGCCCTGGGTAGCCCACCCGGTCGAGGTAGCGCCGGTAGAGTCGAGCTTGACGACGGAAAGGTTGGCGTTAGAAAAATTAAAGAAATAGCCGCCCACATAGAGGCTGCCGTCGGGGGCGAGCGCGAGCGTATTCACCAAGTCGCCGGTGTTGGTGGTGTTGTTGTAAGTGTAGACGCCGTTTGCTGCCCACGAGGTCGAGGTTGCGCCGGTGGGGTCGAGTTTGACGACGATAGCATTTTGGCTTTGGCCGGTAACGTCGGTTCTCCCTCCTACATAGAGGCTGCCGTCGGGGGCGAGCGCGAGGGCGTTAACGATTTCAACGCCATTTGCCGTGCCATTGTAGGTGTAGACGCCGTTGGTGGCCCATGAGGTCGAAGTGGCGCCGGTAGAGTCGAGCTTGATGACGATAAAATTGCTCTGCTGGCCGCTGATGTTGGTGTAGCCGCCCACATAGAGGCTGCCATCGGGAGCGAGCGCGAGGGCTTGGGGCGTGTCATTGCTGTTTGATGGGTTGGCATAGATGTAGACACCGCTTGATGCCCAGGTCGTGTCGAGCGCTCCGGTGCTGTCATATTTGCGGATCATTATGTTTGTGTTGCCGAAAGTCGGGCTCTCTGTACCGGCGACGTACACATTGCCCGCGCTGTCGCGCGCCATGGCGTAGGCGGCGTCGGAGTTGCCGCCTGTCGGGGTAAAGCTCACCACCCCGCTCGTGCCCCATACGCTGCCCCCGTCGCGCAGATGACCGGAAGAGTCGTAGGACACAATATTCCAGCGCGCGTTGTTAAAGTTGTTGTCTAGCACGTTTTCGCCCACCGCATAGAGGTTGCCGCTGGCGTCAAAAATAATCTGGTCGAAATACTGGTCATACCCGTAGCCGCCGTTGTAGGTTGCGATGCCGTTTACGCCCCAGCTCGTGGAGGTAGCGCCGCTCGAGTTATATTTTATGATCGTGCCATCGGTATACGTTCCATTATTGGCAGCGTACCCCGCTACATAGAGCGAGCCGTCGGAGGCAAGCACGAGATTGATGACACCATCCCCTCCGTTGGACGAGTCGTTGTAGGTGCGCACTCCGTTTGTGGCCCAGCCCGTGGAGGTGGCGCCGCTCGAGTTGTATTTGATGACGATCATGTTTGTTAATTGGCCGCTGACAGTGGTGTAGCCGCCTACGTAGAGCGAGCCGTCGGAGGCGAGAGTGAGGGCGTTGATGGCATCATTGCCATTTGCCGCCCCGTTGTATGTTTTAACGCCTTGAGTACCCCATCCGGTCGAGGTGGCGCCTGTGGAGTCATATTTTATGACGATCATGTTTGTTAATTGGCCGCTGACAGTGGTGTAGCCGCCTACGTAGAGCGAGCCGTCGGAAGCCAAGGCAAGGGCATATGCTTGGTCAGAGCTGTTTGCCGTCCCATTGTAGGTAATGACGCCGCTTGTGCCCCATCCGGTCGAGGTGGCGCCGGTCGAGTCAAATTTGATGACGATCATGTTTGTTAATTGGCCGGTAACAGCAGCATAACCAGCCATATAGAGGCTGCCGTCGGGGTCAAGAGCGATTGCGCGTGCCACATCTGTGCTAGCTGCTGCGCTGCCGTTGTAGGAGACGATGCCGTTTGTACCCCAGCTTGTGGAAGTAGCGCCCGTTGAGTCGTATTTGATGACTACCATGTCGGTTGCTGAGCCAGAGATGTTAGCTGACCCGGCCAAGTACAGCGACCCGTCAGGAGCGAGCAGCAGCGTCTCGGCATTATCAGCGCCATTCGTTGGGTCGTTATAAGTGATCACGCCGCCGTTGCCCCAGGCAGTTACCAAATTGCCATTGCTGTCATATTTGCGGACGGCCATATCGTAATCTGACCCTCCTTTGTAAATAGTTCCCGCAACATACATGTTGCCCTGGGTATCGGTAGCGACTGCCGCATCCCATTCATAGCCAGCAGGATTGTTGGAGTATATGATTGCCCCGCCTTGCCTCCACAGGTTGCTGCCTTGTGGGGTGAAGGTCGCTTGGTTTGCGCTGCTAAAGGTCGAAGTGGCAAAGAGCGTCGCGTCTGAGGGCAGCGAGGCTTCGCACATGGGCTCCTGCTTGAAGTAGAGCTTGATGTTGGTGAGGTTGGCTGAGGCGCTTATCGTACCGGTCTGCGAGAGCGTCACGCGCTGCAGCGTGGTGGTGCCGAAAGTGGTGCTAAAGGTAAACGCGCCGCCCAAAAACGCGCTCGTGGTGCCTATGAGAAGCGAGGTCGCTTGCGTGCCGGTGGTGCCGACGGTCGTGTAGGCGTTAACCACGGTAACGCCGGCCGAGTAGTTGCCCGAGGTGTCGCGCGTAAAGAGTTTGTAATAGTAGGTGGTGTTGCTGTCGAGGCCTGAGTCGGTGCAGCTCGAGCTGGTGGTGACGCACACCACGGTTGAGCTTGCCACTGCATTTTTATTTTGGGTCCAGTTGACCGAATCCCACCTATAGGTGCGCAGCGTGTCGGTCGTAGAATCGACAACGGCCACATCGCTCGCGTTAAGCATCACGGGGAGCAAAGTGCTTGCCGAGGCCACGGTCGCAGTGTTGCCGACCTGCTTCCAATTGGTGCCGTCAAAAGCATAGGTAGTGAGAGCGCCGCTTGGACCCCCTGCGGCAACCGTTGTCGAGCTGAGTGCGGTAAGGATAACGGAGCTCAGGCCAGTGAGGCTGTTGCCTACCGTCGCCCACGCAGAGCCGTTAAAGCGATACGCTTGGAGCGATCCAAAGGTATCGTTTTCTATCGCGATAGTGGTAGACGAGAGCGCAGCCAAGGAGACGCCGACGTTGGACACTGAGAGGCCGCTGCCAACCAAAGACCAGGTCGAGCCATTAAAGCGATACAGCCCGAGCGAATCGTTTGTCGAATCCAAAAGCGCAACGTCGGTACTGTTGAGCGCGGTAATGGGGCCAAACCCAGCAGAGCCGCCTATCGAGACATTACCTCCGAGCTGCGTCCACACTGAACCGTTCCATCGGTACATCGACAAAGTGCGGGCGATCGGGTCATAAAAAGCAATGTCGGTACTGTTGAGCGCAGTCATAGAAGGAGTGCCTGAGGGGGTAATGCTTTTGCCGCTGCCAGTGGATGACCAGCCCGTGCCGTTAAAGGTATAGGTTATCAGCACTAAGGAATTGGAGTTGTAAATTGCGATGGTTGTAGAGCTCAGGCGAGCCGTCGCAATGCCACCGAGGTTTGAGATCGACAGATCGCTGAAGGTCCCACTCGTTGCGTAGCGCGTGCCTTCGAAGGTGGAGGTGGCGATTGGGCTTGTGGAGCGCAGCACCACGTTTTCGGCAAAGTCGCTGCTTGCCGAGTTTGTCCACGCGAGGTTCGCGATAGTGCCATTGTTTACCGCCGTCGCATTAGACGCATCGCTTGGCGACGCGTTGTCTATCGTAAGTGTGGTGCCCGCAGTGTCGCTGCCCGCAGTGCTGTTGCTTGTTGGCGTAAACGAATTGATCTTTGCCGTCACCGAGTATGACGCGCCCGGCACCGGCGGCATGTTGGAGTGGCTCTTTGGCGTGATGCGAATTTGGTAGAGGGTGGCGCTTGAGGTGGCAGTGATGGGTTTGGCGAGGGTGATTGAGGGCGTATCGCTGTTTGGGTCGCTGATGCTGCCATAGGTGGTTGAAGCCGCGGCGTCGGTGATGTCTATGCGCGCGATGCCGGCTGACGCGCCCGTGCCGAGCCCAACGACAACCGCCGTTACGTTGTCGTTGGCACCGCCCGAAACTAAGGTAAATTTGTCGGCAGTGACTGCTGTCTCCCCTGGTGCGAGCGTACTGCTGCTCGGGTCGGTTGAGTCGGCGAGGGTGGTCGCAGGCGCAGTAGGCGTTACTGGGCTCCCTGTTGGCGTCACTCCCGCCGAGTAGTTGCCCGATGTGTCGCGCGTGAATATTTTGTAGTAGTAGGGCGTGCCGGCTGTGAGCCCCGTGTCGGTGCAGGAGTTTGAAGTGGTGACGCATGCAACGGTAGAACTTGCCACGACATTTTTGTTTTGCGTCCAATTGACCGAGTCGAAGCGGTACATGGTAAGCATGCTCTGACTTGCTTCATATAAAGCAACATCTGTTGCATTGAGTGCGGCCACATACTGCGGGCCGGAGGAAGGAATTGAAGCAGTAAGGCCAACCTGAGACCAGGTAGAGCCGTTGAACTTGTAGGTGGTCATCGCATTTCCTCCTGTGGCTAGTACTATCGTAGTTGAGCTGAGAGTCGATATATAACCATTAGACGGATTATTACCGGACAAATCGAAGCTGCTTCCAACTTGAGACCACGAAGTTCCATTCCAGGAATACGTTCGAAGTTCCTGGCTTCCACTGGAATCGGTAAATGCGACAGTGGTAGAACTCAGTGCGGTGATCCTTGGCCTGACAGTAGAGCTGATGGTCGTACTTGCTCCAACTTCAGACCAGGTAGACCCGTTAAACCGGTAGACTGCGAGTTTTTTGTTAGTTGTGTCGAGCAGCGCAACATCTGTGCCGTTGAGGCCTGCGAGCGAAGGCGTCGCAACTGTAATGGACTTTCCTGTTCCCACCTGAGACCAAGAGCTGCCGTTCCATCGGTATGTCCTGAGAGAAGAATTTGAATCATCAATAAAAGCAACATCGGTCGAATTGAGTGAGGTAATGGCCGGGCTCCCCATGCTGCTTACAGATGTTCCTCCGAGCGATGACAGTGAAGTTCCGTCAGAAGAAAACATGCTGATTTGCCCCGAAACATCGTTGGCAAATGCAACTGTCGTAGAGCTCATTCGAGTGATACTCATTTCGTTAACGCTAAACCCGCCACTGATAGAGTTAGATGCGAAACCACCAGTTGTTGAATAGCGGGTGCCTTCGAAGGTGGAGGTGGCAATGGGTGTGGTTGAACGCAGCACCACATTTTCAGCAAAATCGCCACTGCTTGAGTTGGTCCACGAAAGGCTCACCTGTCCCGCGCCGGCCGAGGCAGTGGCGCTCGTCGCGTCGTTTGGCGAGGTGTTGTCTATGGTGATAGTTGGGCTGACAGTGTCGCTGCCAGCATGATTGTTGGTTGAGGTAAAGCTGCTCACTACCGCTTGCACAGCGTACGAGCTTCCTGGCACCGGCGGCATGTTGGCATGGCTCTTTGGCGTGATAAAAATTTTATACAGTGACGCAGTCGTGGTTGCGGTTATAGGCTTCGCGAGGGTGATGGTGGGCGTATCGCTGTTTGGGTCAGTCATGCTGCCGAAAGTAGTTGAGGCTGCCGCGTCGGTGATGTCTATGCGCCCGACGCCTTGGTAGGCGCCTGAGCCGAGGTTGAGCGTGAGTGCGGTGATAGAGTCACTGCTTACGTCGGTAGCAAAGCTAAACCCATCGGCATACACGGCGTTCTCTCCCGGCGCTACCGTCGCGCTTGAAGGGTCGGCAAGGTCGGCAAGCGTCGTGTTTGCCGCGGTAGTCGTAAAGTTTAATATACTGCCGTAGCCCGTGCCGTCGGCGTTGGTCGCGAAGGCACGGAAGTAGTATGTGGTGGATGGATTGAGGCTACTGATGCCAAACAAGAACGAGCCGGGACTATATGTACCGCTATTTGAAGTAGTAGAGACTCCGGCCACCAGGTTGGCGTCTGTGCCGTATGCATAGCCCTCTGTCGTTGCGGGGTTTGCCGTAATGCTGCCGTTGAGGTTTGCAGAACTCGCTAAAATTGAGGTTGCTGCACTCGTGGTAACAGCTGGTTTGGTGACCGAATACGTCATAGTGCACGCGCCTGTTGCGCCTGCGCCAAAGGAGCCCGCAGTGCTAACACCGCTACCGCCGCCGCCTGCGCCATAGGTGCCGCCATCGCCTGCTGCGCCGCTGTCGTTTCCGCCGCCGCCGCCGCCGCCGCCAAGCGTGCTTGCAGTGCCGTTGCCAGTGTTGGTACCTCCGGTGCCGCCGGTGTTGTTGTCGCCGCGCCCGCCCGCCACGCCGCCAGATGCACCTAAGGCACCCGCAGCACCCGCGCCATGCGGGCCTGCTGCGCCGCCGCCGCCGCCGCCATAGTCTTGGTTGTTGCCGCCATCAGTACCTCTACCGCCAGCACCTCCAGCAAAACGAGTTGTGCCGGTAGACGATGCGACAGCGCCGCCTAGACCGCCGGGTTGGTTTACGTTGTTAACGGGAGCCTTGCCTGCCCATCCTGCTGCTGCCGAAACGATGAGCACCCCGGCGCTTGTTGAAGCGGTTGAGGTTGCACCGAACGCGCCAGAAGAAGCGCCACCTGCGCCGACAAAAATACGAATCACATCTCCCGCAGTAACCGATTGGGTCGACGAAGCAAAGGCGCCGCCGCCGCCGCCAGGGCCGCCGCCGCTGTTGTTGATTGCAAGCTGCCCCGCCGCACCGCCACCCCAGCAGGCGATGGTCACCGAGGTGACGCCGTCGGGCGCAGTCCAGGTGGTATAGCCCGCGGCGCTAAACGTGTCGGTAACGGCCGTGGCTGCAAGAGCAATGTTTGGCCTGATAGAAAGAATCGAGGTCGGCGTTGCTATCACCAAGATAAGCAGCAAGGTCAAGCCTTGCCGCACCAAACTCATTATTTTATTAAAAACTTTTTCCCGATTCATCATGTGTGCTTTATACAAAAACGCAGGGGCACTCCCGCTTGCGCCGGGAGTGCCCTGTTGCACATAATAATACCAACTTTGTAGCCATTTTCTTCATGCAAGCCTTATTCCTGTGGACAAATCGCCTGCCGACCGTAGAAGCCTTAGAGCTTTAAATCTTCAAGTATTCAACTGACTGGCAATCGCTTCATTTCGAGGTGTAGCTTCGCAAATTAAAATCTCGCATTTTACCCTAAACTACTTGCCTCGCGTAATTTTATTTGAACCGAGATCTCGGCGACATTTCTTTTGTTTGCAACATATTTTTAGATTTGTGTTCGATAAAATCACTCTATATATATGCAGTGCTTAAGATTGCGTTGTAGAAGAGGCGTCGCTGTCTGCCGCTGAGCCGGTTGTAGTGTCGCTTTGGGTGGTGGTATCGGTCGGGGTCGTTTGGTCGGTTGAGCTTGCAGTGCCCGTGTCCCCCGCCGGCGGAGGCTCAACAGCCGGAGTTGAGGTGCCGGTGTCGGTGCTGCCTGAGGATGCAGAAGTATCGCCACTGCCTGTGCCGCCCGTGTCGCCGGTTGAGGCCGAGGCGGTCGGCGTGCCGCTCAAGAGATTTTGCAGCTGGTCGTGAGTGACGCAGAGACCCTCGATGCAAAGCGTTTTGGTATTTACGGTATCAACGTTTATCACATTGGCAGTGATAGTTTGCGACACAAGCGTGTCGACAACCGCGAGGCTCGCGTGCACCGCCGCACCGAGCTCGCGCACCCCGCTTTGCGCGAGGCCGCCGAGCGCCGCCACCGCCGAGGTGAACGCGTCTTTAACTATCTGCACCGCGCTTGCGAGCGGGCCGCTCACTATTGCCTCGGGCGTTGAGGTGCCGCTTGTTGAAGCGATGGTCGCGCCCACATCAATGCCGTTGAGCAAGAGCTTGCCCGCGATGGCGACGCTCGCGCTCGATGTCGCGTCGCCCGATGAGATGAGCACGATAGGCGTCGAGGTGCTCGTCGTGCCAAACGCGAGGCTGCCCTGCCCTATCACTATTGTTGTCGAGGCGGTCGAAGATGCCTGCGAGAGCGTCACCACGCCGCTCGCGATGCGCACCGAGGTGGTGCCGATGTTCTCAACCTTTGAGTTGAGGTCCTGCACGCCCTTCACGATAAGCGGCGTGATGCGGCCGTAGTCGACTGCCCACGGCGTGGTGGTAGGGCCGAGCGTGACGGTGCCGTTGTCGCCGTTGGTCGACACGGCGTCTGGGAAGACCTGATACAACTCCTGCGCGATGAAGCCGGTGGTGGTGGCATGCGTCGAGTCTTTGATGAAGGAGTACTGGCGCACAGGAAGCTTAAGCAGCGTGTCGAGCCCGAGCGAGGTGTACTCGATGTCCTGCTTGATGCGGCGGTCAGACGAGGTGTTGTACGCGGTAGCCGAGCCGTTGGTCTTGATGGTGCCCACGACGCCGTTTGAGTTGACGAAGTTTATCGCAGTCGTGTTGTTGGCTGCACTCGAGTTGCCCACGTTGATGCCCGCCTTGCCGCCATCGACGTCTATAACGTTGAGGTAGGCACTCTGGCCGCCTATCGCTGTTGATGTTGCAATCGACGCGCTGCCGTCTGACGCTATCGAGAACTTGCTGACGCCCGCGTTGCGGAAGTTGGCGAAGCTGCCCGTGAAGGTGCCTGTTGAAGACGCCATGTCAACGAGGAGGCTGGTGCCGGTAAAGGTAGAGGTGTCTTGGAGGAGAGTCAGGAGCCCCTGAGCCGAGGTGATGGTGCCAGAGTAGCCACGGATAGCGTTGCCCTGGGTCGAGCCGCGCGTCTCGCCATAGAGGCCCGCCGGGATAAAGAGGCTGCCGGCATCGCCTTCGGTGGTGCCTTTGACACCAAAGGTGCGGCCGAAGCCCGAGATGGCGGTGTTCTCACCCGCGGTGTTGGTGCCGCGATGCGCCTGCACTTCAAGGCCACGCACGGTGTTGGCAAGCGAGGTGTTGTCTTCGATTTTAATCATCGAGCCTACGAGCGTGTCCGCGGCCGAACTCGGGTTGTTGACTATATAGGTGTAATTGCCAAAGTTGGTGCCGCCGTCGCTCACACTAAACTTAAAGTACTGGTTGAGGCCGCCAACGGTTGAGACACCGTAGGTCTTGTCCATTGCCAAGAAGCCAAGCGCGGTCGAAGTGCTCATGCGCACCTGCCCGGTGTTGAGGACGGTGAAGAGCGTCGTCGTTGCCGACTGGGTTGAGGAGCCGATAGCGAAGAGAGTCGTGTTGGTCGAGCCGTTGACCGCCTGCACGCTAAGCTGTGCCCACGGGCTCGAAGTGCCTACGCCCAAGTTGCCGTTGGTGACGGCTGCCCCAGACGCTGTTACTCCGCCCTGATATACCCCTGTGCCGAACAAAATATTTCCGATATTAAGCTGACCAGTTGCTGTTGAAGAAGTTGCGCTGACATTTGCGCCGATTATGATATTGGCGACACCGGTGCTTATATTTGCACCTGCAGCATAACCGATTCCCACGTTTTCGGTTGCTGAAGTGAGGCCGTTTAGAGCGCTGTATCCAAACGCAGCGTTACGAGCAGCCGCACCGGAGCCAGAACCTATTGCACCGGAGCCAAATGCTGCATTTAAGCTTCCCGTAATAAGCTGGAGGGCGCTATTGCCGAATGCTGAGTTGTCCGTACCAGAGGTAAGAGTGGTCAAGGCTCCGCGACCAAACGCATTGTTTCGTGATCCGTCGGCAATATTTTTGAGGGCCAGGTAGCCAAATGCGTTGTTATTGACGCCACTCGTAATATTCTGATTCGCACCGAGACCGAGGCTGGTGTTAAAGCCGGTGGTCGACGCGGTAATAAAGGTCTGACCGTTGAAGGTGAAGATTGTCGAAGTTGCAAGAGTCGAAGTCGCATTGAGGCCGATGAGGACGCCCTGTGCCGCCGAGTTGACCGAGAAGACCGCCGATGAGGTCGCCGACGAGGTCGCATACTGGTAGAGCGAGAGGATGCTTGAGGTGTCGTTGCAGCGTGTACCAGCCTCTATGCAATTGGATGCAAATGTTACTGCATCACCCGACACATTGAAAGTTCCAAAACTACTAGTATTGAGACGTGCGACGTTTATTTGACTGCCGGTATCATTAAGGAGTGAAGATGACGTCCTTCGTGGAGCAATATTTAAAACATTGCCTGTAAACGAGTTGGTAACTGCACCCGAGGCCCCCATACTAATCCCACTACCAGAAGTAAGTGAAACGGCAGTTATATTAAGGCCTATTCCTGAACTGACGTTAGCGGAAACTATAATATTGTTGCCCGTTGCAGAACCCGTAATCGTTTCTGTCCCTCCTACTGTCACGTTGCCAGATGTCGTGAGCGTGCCGGCCGCCGTGTTTTGCGTACCAACACCGACACCACCGTTTACAAACAGGTTGCCGGTCGTCGTCGCGCCACCCGAAATGGTGAGGCCGCCTGCCTGCGTGCCATCGCCGATCGTTGAGGATGCCGTTGCCAAAAGGTTGAGCAAGCGAGTGATGCCGGTGTTCGAAACCGAGAAGAGCGTCGTCGTGGCAGTCGCAGTTGAAGACGCGACAATAAAGAGGTTGAGATCGGTGTCGCCAAACTCCCCATTGACTGCGAGCTTCGCAGAGGGGCTTGAGGTGCCGATGCCGAAGTTGCCGCTCTTGGTGATGATGGCAGCGAGGTTGGCAGCGGCGGTGCCTCCCGTGAGGAACTTGATGGCCGCATTGGCGTTGGTGGTTGAGGCGGTCGCTATGTCGACTTCGCCGTCGCTGTTGTAGAGGTAGAAGGCATTCTGCCCGAAGCCCAGGTATGACGGGTCGGCATTGCCCGAGGAGTTGTAGCCCAAGTCGCCGTAGTAGGCGCTGTCGGTCATGAGGTTGGAGCCTACGATGTAGTCGGCCGACGCGAGCGAACCGGCGTTCTTGTTTTGGAGCACTGTCTGGAGGTAGTTGTTGGTGTCGCCGGTAACGAGGAGCGGCGCATTGGCAAAGGTGTTGTTGGTAGATGAGCCTATGGCGAGCGCGTCCATAAACGAGGTTGTCGAGGCAAAGAGCCCGCTCTTAGCCCAGATAGGCGTCGTGGTTGCCGAGGTGTTGACCCCGAAGTTGGTGAGCGGCGTAAAGTCGAAGGTGTTGCCGCCACCCGCGCCGCAGCTTGTTGCTATAACCAAGCCATTGCTGTTGGTGGTGAGGCACTGCCCTGCCGAGCCTGCGAGGCCGAAGATGCTGAGGGTTGAAGTTGCATAGAGGTTGCCTGCGGTTGAAGTACCCGAGATGAGTGCGTTGCCCTGGACCGAGAGGTTGGTCGACGGCGTGGTTGAGCCGATGCCTACGAGGCCGTTAGCGTCGATATGGAGGCGGTCGATGCCGTTAGTCGAAAGCCCGAGATTATCTGACCCGCTGCCAAAGAGACCAGTGTTAATGTCGCCTATGATGGAGAATGTCGGATTAACTGCCGTATTAGACGTACCGAGGAAGTTGCCGTATTTGCTAATCTGCGCCTTGCTGCCACCTGCAGTAACAACATTGAATGCAGGGCTGTAAACATTCCCTCCGTTAGACGCGAGATTTTTTATAACCAAGTCGCCGCTCAAATCGACATTGTTGCCCAAACCAGTGCCCAAGGTTACATCTGATGCACTATTAGAAATTACCACACCCTGGCCATTGAGATTATTGGTTGAATTGAGCGCACCGATGTCGATGAAGAGTTTGGTGGTGCTTGCAACCGACGACACAGAAGTGGTGCCGATAGCAACATTGCCGGTGTTCGAAACCGAGAAGAGCGTTGTTGTTGCCGACTGGGTCGATGAGCCGATAGCGAAGAGGGTGGTGTTGGTGTCGCCATTGTTAGCACCTATAGAGAAACGAGCAAACGGGCTCGTGGTGCCCACGCCCACATTGCCGAAGTTAAATATTGCTGCGTAGTTGTTTTGCGCACCGCCGTTTGCAAAGACTGCGAGGCCGTATGAGTTGGTCGTTGATGCGTTGAGGAGCTGGCTCGCGGTTGAGGTGCCTACAAGCACGCTGTATGCGTTGGTAGTAGTGCCGTTGGTGCCAGTAATAGGAGCAGAATCGACAGCGAGGGTTGCAAGGTCGATGATCTTCCCTGCACCAAACGAGGTGAAAGCTTCGGTAGGTGCGTTAATGAGGAAGGAGCGCTGGAGGGCAATGTTACCATTTGCGTGAGTTTTGACTTGGTTGAAGTTAAACTTAGCATCTGGAACTTCGGTAGATGCACTGAGATTCGTATTAGCACCCCCAGTAAACGCGAACTGAGCAGTGGCAATTCCGTTAACAGCCGCACTATTAAAGGTATAGCTATTGATACTTTGAGCCAAAAGAGTAGCTGCTACACTAAGCCTCATAGTACCTCCCGACTGTATCTGCACACCAACATTTGCATCTCCAGTATTAAGAATCAGATTCTGACTACCTTTTGATTGAACAGTGAGTGCTTCGTCCGTTGCGTTCGATACAGTAGAAAGCGTTACGCCACTTCCTGTCGGGCTTGTAAGCACCGAGAGACCATTGCCGGTCGAAGTTTTAGTAAACACATTGAAGCCGATGTTTGAAGAGGTGCCGACCGAGAACGAGCCGTTGACCTGAAGGTTGCCGAAGAAGGTCGAGGTTGCGAGGGTGCCCGAGGTGGTGGAGCCGACGTTGATCTGGTCGAAGTTAGAGGTTGATGAAGCGAAGATAGCTGCGCGCGCGAAGAGCGGGGTTGAAGTTGCCGAGGTATTAACGCCGTAGTTGGTGGTGGGGGTGAAGTCGAACGCACCTGCTACCGTTGCATAGTCGACACCCGCTACTGCCGCGCTCACCAAACCGTTCGTTGCCTTCAATACGCCGTTGAGGTTAGCAATGCTGAGCGAAGAGGATGCAGTGAGGGCGCCGATGGTTGAGGTTGCGCTCACGATGCCTGCATATGCCTGAAGTGCGGTTGAAGTTGCCGAGACGTTGAGCGTGCCGAAGGTCGAAGGGGTAAACGGATATGCCACAACGTTAGCTGAGGTGAGGTAGTCGGTGCCCGCGACTGCGGCGACGATGGTGCCATTGCTATTGGTCTTAAGGAGCGACGAGTTGAGCTGGAAGAGTGTGGTCGAGCCAGTGTTTGAAACCGAGAAGAGCGTTGTTGTTGCCGACTGGGTCGACGAGCCGATAGCGAAGAGTACCTTCGAAGTATCACCGTTGTTGGTAGCGATAGAGAACTTCGCGAATGGTGACGAGGTGCCGACACCGAGCGAGCCCGAAGTCGGGAGTCGGAAAGCAAAATTGCTTTCATCGATCGTCGTAGTTGCTGGCAATGAGCCGAAGAGAAGATTGCCGATGTTGAGCTGGTTGTTGCCCGTAGTCGACGCAAGGTAGCTGTCATAGCCGATAGCAATGTTGTTGTATCCTGCTCCTGCGTTGTTGCCCGCACCGTAGCCGAGGAAGAGGTTGCCGTAGGTAGGATAATTGTTTCCGCCGCCGTTTAGATTGCTGCCGGCATATCTACCGATCGCGATGTTTGAGTCGCCCTTACCTCCCGTTGCAGCACCCAAAACTTGAAGAGCGCTGTCGCCTATCGCGATGTTGCCATTGCCGCTATTGAGCCAAGACAGAGTATTTTGACCGAGGCCGACGTTGCTTGAACCCGACGTAACGACGCCCAATGCATACGCACCAATACCAATATTTTCGTTTCCTGTAACACCCGCTCCGCCATTTCCGAGCGCGTTGTCGCCGATAGCGACGTTCTCAGTTCCAGTTGTTATGTTTGCACCTGCAGAGGAGCCTAGAGCAGAATTGTAGCTACCGGTAGTAAGCAATGAGAGCGAGAGTGTTCCGACTGCGGCATTTCCCTGGCCGATCTGGTTAAGGTTGAGTGATTGATAGCCGATCGCAGTATTGCCTGTGTAAGCATCAGTGGTGAATCCGACATAATTTTGCAATGCCTGATAGCCGATTGCCGTTGAATAAGTTGAAGAGGTAGAGATTTTGAGTGCCTGATAGCCGAAGACGGTGTTGCCTGCCTGCGTGGTGGTTGCGCCAAGTGCTGCGCCCGCGCCATTGCCTACCACTATCGAGCCGCTGCCATCGCCGAGCCCCGCCCCTATGCGGCCGAAGTTGTCTATCTTAAAGAGCGTCGTCGTTGCTGACGCAGTCGAAGAGCCGATCGCGAAGAGAGTCGTTGCTGTATCGCCGTTGTTTGCTGCGACAGAGAACTTAGCAAACGGTGATGAGGTCCCTACCCCGATCGAGCCCGAGGTTGGGAGGCGGAAGCCCGTTGAAGTCGCCGGCAATGTGCCGAAGAGGAGGTTACCGATATTGAGCTGGTTGTTGGCGGTGGTAGAAGCAAACCACAAGTCGTTGCCGAGGCCCACATTGGCCGAACCGCTCGTGATGACGTCATTGCCGGTGTAGGTGCGGCCGCCAAGCAAAATGTTCGAGTTGCCGGTCGTAATGGTAGCACCTGCGTGGTAGCCGAGCGCCACGTTGTAATCTCCTTGCGAAGCGGACAGTGCTTGGAAGCCGATACCAACGTTGGAACTGCCAGTAGTGTTGCTCAGAAGAGCACTGAAACCCATGCCAACGTTATAGTCGCCAGTAGTATTGTGGGCGAGCGAATTAAGGCCGTTTGCGGTGTTAAATGAACCGGTAGTGTTGGAGGTTAGAGAATTTTGACCGACCGCAGTGTTAGCGAAACCTGTAGTATTGGAGAAAAGGCTGCCATCACCGATGGCGATATTGCCGCCGCCGGTAGTGTTGGAGAAGAGAGCGTTTGTGCCGATAGCGGTATTGCCGCCTGCAGTGGTGTTTGAGAAAAGGGCATTTGTGCCGAGGGCGGTATTGTTGGTGCCCGTGGTGTTGGAGTAGAGGGCGTTTGTGCCAACAGCGGCATTGCTGCGGCCCGTGGTGTTAGAGAGAAGCGCATGGAGACCAAGAGAGGCATTGAGGTTGGTGCCATCGCCGAGATTAAGAAGGCTGGTGCCATCCGAAGCAAACGCGCGAAGGGCCGGTGTCTGAGTTACTTCTTTTATAGAGACATTGTCGATGGTATACAAGGTACCTCCCGCGTAGGTATTAGTATCGATAGTGAAGGTATCACTTCCGGTGAAGTCTGCCGTGAAGACGACTTGGTTGTGCGGGAAGAATAGAGGGGACGTGCTGTACGAGTTGTTGTCGAAGTAGATAATGGGAGACGAAGAAGCGGCGCCGACAAAATCAAACTGGACGAGGTAAGTGTGCCCTGCCACGGTAGAGATATTTTGTGAAATAGTTGCGTCACTGCAACCGCTAAGGAGGTCGGGGCACGAGACAACAACATGATTGCTGCTGTAGGAAGCGTTGGTGCCCAAAGTCCAGCCAGTCGCGCTGCCAGTGAAGGTGCCGTTAGTGGTGAGTTCGCTGCCGATGATTGTCGTTGAAGCCGAGGTGGTGAGCGTCGCGTAAGAGGTAGTGGTACCGATGGTGAGCGTGTTATTGAAGAAGCCCGTCTCGAAGCGGCTGGTTGAGGATGCGAAGATGCCGTTTTGAGCCCAGATAGGCGAGGTGGTTGCTGCTGCAACGACGCCGAAGTTAGGAGTGAACGTGAACGGCGCTTGGCCTGCGCTTGTAGCATCGGTGCCGCAGTAGAGCGTGCCGTTAGCGTCTGCCTTGATGTCGCAGCCAGCACCTGCGAGGGTCTTGATGGTGGTTGAGCCGACATTGTTGACCGAGAAGAGCGTCGTGGTTGCCGAAGCCGAAGTAGATGAGCCGATAGCGAAGAGAGTCGAATTGGTGTCGCCGAAGTTAGCCTGCACCGAGAGCTTCGCGAACGGGGTCGAGGTGCCGACACCAAGCTTCCCTGCTGCGGTTGCGTTAGCCGACTGCGTGTCGGAGTTGTAGATGCCGGTCGCGTAGAGCACGTTGCCGATGTTGAGCTGAGTGGTGGTTGAGTTGATGACCCCATGGCCGAGCGCGATGGAGTTGCTGAACCCACCGGTGCCGGAGTAACGACCGATTGCAATTGAACTACCGTTGTTAGTGGTATTGTCGACGGTGTCACCATTGCCCGCGTTAGGACCTATAAAGATGGAGTTTGCTGCATTTATGGCGTTCAATCCGGCTTGATAGCCGATGAAGTTAGAGAACCAAGCGTTGTTTGCGCTATCACCGGCACTATAACCCAAGAAGTTTGATTCGTAAGCACTGAGCGCTTGATTACCTGCAAACGGTCCGAAGAAGTTGGAGCTCGTAGCCGCGATTGCTTGATACCCTGCGTGGTAGCCAAAGAAGTTTCCCTCCTCGGCAAAGGTAGCTTGATAGCCGGCACCCTGGCCTAAGAAGTTAGAGCTATCGGCATCAGTTGCCTGGTAGCCAGCGTTAGAGCCGAAGAAGTTGGAGTTGTCGGCGTTTGCTGCACTGTTTCCGGCATCCTGGCCGAAGAAAGTAGAGTCGTGTGCGCTATAAGCGCTCACGCCCGCATTTGGCCCGAAGAAGTTGGAGCTGGTTGCGCCGTATGCCTGATATCCGGCAGCGTTGCCGAAGAAGTTTGAGTATGTAGCACTATTGGCCTGAAAGCCGGCCTGCTGGCCGAAGAAGTTCGATTGAAAAGCATTGGTCGCTTGGTAGCCGGCGCTGCTACCGAAGAAGTTCGAGTAACCGGCTTCGGTAGCCTGAAAGCCGGCTTGATCGCCGAAGAAGTTTGCCTCAGAGGCGTCCGTTGCCTCGTAGCCCGACCAATAGCCGAGGAAGTTGGAATAGGAAGCGCCCGAGGCATTGAAGCCCGACTGGAAGCCGAGGAAGTTGGCGCCGTAGGCGTTGGTGGCGCTGTCGCCGGCGCCAAACCCGATAAAGTTTGCGTTTTGCACGTTGCTTGCCCCCGACCCTGCGCCTGAGCCGATGAATGCGGAGTTTCGCACGCTGCCGGTTGTGTTGGCGCCGGCATTCTCGCCGATTGCAATGTTGTTTGCCGCATTGCTTGCCGAGGTATTGTGATTAAGAAGCGCATTAGAACCGATTGCGATGTTGTTGCTCGGATCACCCAGAACGGTCGTAGTAGCGCCGGAGTAGTCGTAGGCGACAAACGCACTCTGCACGGACGGCACCTCCTTGAGCGAGACATTGTCGAGCGACCAGCCGCCGTTGTCGTTGTAGTTCTCGGTATCAAAGTGGAGCGCAGTGGTGCCCGTATAGTTAGACACAAAACTGGTTGAGTGATGGCCGGCACTCCACTCGCGGCTATAATAGCTGCCGCTGAATCCATCGATGTAGAAGTATGGGTTGTCGCCGTTTGTCGTGACATCAAACGAGAGAATGTAGGTATGCCCCGAGACGATTGAAATATTTGTTTCGAGCTGCGGCCAGCTGGCAGCTGCCTGGCAGCCTGCCACATTGTTGTTAACATCCACCTTGCTGCTGCCGTCCCAAACTGAGCAGCCGCTCTGGAGCGTCCAGCCGTTTGTTGCCGGGTCTGCTGAGAAGTTGCCGTCGGTGATGAGCTCACTTCCCGTAGGCGAAGTTACATTTACAAAGAGCGCTGCCTTCGAGGTGTCGAGGCTGCCCACCGCCACATTGCCGCTGAAGGTGGTGGTTGAGAGGTGCGAGGTTGATGAGGCGTTGAGGCCGCCGAAGAACGAGATCGGCGTTGAGGTAGCGTTGGTGTTGACCCCGAAGTTGGTGGTCGGGGTGAATGGGAACGCGTAGATGCTTCCCGAGGTGAGGTAATCAACACCCGCGGTCGCGACCGATACGAGGCCGTTGGTTGCCTTGAGCAAACCGTTGAGGTTCGCGACGCGCAAGCTCGAGGTCGCGAAGAGGTTGCCCGCGGTCGTAGTCCCCGAGATGAGCGCGTTGCCCTGCACCGCGAGGGTCGACGACGGCGAAGTGGTTGCGATGCCGAAGTTGCCGCCGTAGGTGAAGCGCGCGAGCTCTGCGCCGATGTTGTTGCTTATGACCGCATCGGGGCTCGCTGTGCCGTCTGCCGCGCCGAAGTAGACGGTGCCGCCCGAGCCCTGGTAGCGAGCGCCAAGCGCGAGAGTGCTGTTTGTCTGTTGCGCGATTATCGCAGTGCCGTTGGTGAAGAAGGCGCCGCCCGAAACGCTGAAGTTGCTGCCATCGAAGTTTATATTTGCGCCCGTATTGCCGAAGGCGACCTGGCCAGCATTGAGGTTAGCGAAGTTGGCAACCTTGAGCTGGCTCGTGGTGAGGAGGCCGGTCGAAGTGGCGTTGCCGTTGATGGTAGTTGAACCTACCGAGATGAGCCCTGCGTTGAAGCCTATAGTGGTTGAAGTTGCATTGCCGTAGGTAGTTGGAGTAAACCACTGACCAACGTTGCCTGCTGCCTGGTAATCAACACCTGCAGTTGCTATTGAAACGAGGCCGTTCGTTGCCTTCAATACGCCGCTTAAGTTCGCGATTGAGAGGGATGATGACGCGGTGAGTGCACCGATAGTTGAGGTTGCGCTCACGATGCCAGCGTATGCCTGGAGCGCCGTTGAGGTTGCCGATACGTTGAGCGTGCCGAAGGTGCCTGGGGTGAATGGGTACGCTGCAACGTTTGCGGTGGTGAGATAGTCGGTGCCAGGAGTTGCTGCGACCACATTCCCTGCTGCGGTGGTCTTGAGCAAGTTGCCCGATGCAATTGAAGAGATGAAAAGGTTGGTCGTTGATGCTGCGCCGCGGATTGAAAGATTGCCAAAGAAGGTCGAGGTGGCGAGCGTTGAAGCGGTCGATGAGCCGACGTTGATCTGGTCGAAGTTGGAAGTTGATGAAGCGAAGATTGCTGCGCGTGCGAACAGCGGCGTTGAGGTTGCCGAGGTGTTGATGCCGTAGTTTGTCGTGGGGACAAACGGATAGCCCACGGTGTTGGTGACCGTCACCGCACCAGTGCCGCTGTTGATCGAGATGCCATTACCCGCCACGACAGAGGTGACGCCCGCGTTGGTGATAGTCCAGGTGTTGCCCGAGAAAGAAGTGGTGATGCCTGCGCCATTTGCCAAGGTGTTGGTTGCAACGCCGCTCCATACGCCGTTGTTAAAGGTGAGCACCTGGCCCGGCGTGCCTGCGAAGAGCGAGGTCGTTGAGATGGCGGTCGGCGCTGCCGAGCCGCCGGTTAGGTTAGCTATGACTGTGTTTGCACCCTGCGCGGCAAGCTGGCTGAGCGCCAACGTGCCCGAGATGGTCGAGAGCGTTGAGGTTGCGCCCGCATAGACGTGGCCCGCGCCGTCGATGCCGAGGCCGCCTGCAGTGAGCTGCGAGATGGTGAGCGCGGTCGTCGAGTCATTGCCTTTGATAGACACATTGCCAAAGAAAGTCGAGGTGGCGAGCGTGCCTGAGGTGGTTGAGCCGACGTTGATCTGGTCGAAGTTGGAGGTTGATGAAGCGAAGATAGCAGCGCGGGCGAACAGCGGCGTTGAGGTTGCCGATGTGTTGATGCCGTAGTTCTGGGTAGGAGTAAACGGCCATGCGTAGTTAACGTAATCGATGCCCGCAGTTGCAACCGACACCAAGCCGTTTGCTGCTTTCAATACTCCGCTCAGGTTAGCGATGGAGAGCGATGATGACGCGGTGAGGGTGCCAATAGTTGAGGTTGCGCTCACGATGCCTGCATATACCTGAAGTGCGGTAGTGGTGGCCGATACGTTGAGTGTGCCGAAGGTGCCTGGGGTGAATGGGTACGCTGCAACGTTTGCGGTGGTGAGGTAGTCGGTGCCCGGCGTTGCTGCAACGACTGCCCCGCCCGGCAAAGTCTTGAGGAGGGCATTTGATACGCCGGTGATGGCGAAGGTAGAAGTGGTTGCGTTTGAAAGGAGTGAGTTGCCAAAGAGCGTCGTTGAAGCGAGGAGGTTTGATGAGAGCGAGTTGAATGCGCCGCTGATAGTGGTTGAGCCCGTTACTGCAAGTGCGGTTGAGGTAGCGCCCGTTGCGGTGAGGCCGCCGTTGAAGGCGATCTGCGTTGAAGTTGCATTGCCTACAAACGGATAGCCAATGGTGTTGGTCACCGTCACTGCGCCTGTTGATGCATTTATAGAGATGCCGTTGCCTGCTGCAAGCGAGGTTACGAAGTTCGTTGAGGTTGCTATCTGGTAGGTGACACCGTTATTGCTGCCGATGAGGCCTGAGAACGAGCCGAGGGTCAAAGACGAGAGCGTCGTTGCGCCTGCGGTAAGCGAGCCCAAAGTTGCGCCGCCGACTGCATTAAACTGGCCGCTGATAGTTGAAGAGCCAGTGACCGAGAGCAGGCTGGTCGTTGCCGAGAGTGTGTTGATGCCCGCGAAGTTGGAGGTTGATGAAGCCGAGATGCCTGCGGTGAAGAGTACGCGGGTTGAAGTTGCGTTTGCATACTGGCCAAAGCTTGATGAGTTGTAGCTAAACCAATTGCCGATAGAGTCGCTGCCCGGGGTGACGTAATCAACACCCGCTTGCGCTGCGATGACTGCCCCGCCGGTTGAGGTCTTAAGCAAGTTGCCCGACGCGATGTTTGTGATAGCGAAGGTGGTTGAGGTTGCATTCGCGAGCGTCGTATTCCCTGCGACAGTGAGCGCTCCGTTAGCGTTGAGGGCGCCGTTTGCGTTAGTGGTGCCGCCGATATTGAGCGCGCCTGAGATGGTGGTAGAACCCGTAACTGCAAACGAAGCTGAAGAAGTTGCACCTGCGAAGGTTGCGCCACCGTTAAAGGCGAGCTGGGTCGTGGTTGCGTTGTTCGGGAATGGGTATGCCGCTGCGAGCTGCGCGCCAGTGATGTAGTCAACACCCGCAGTTGCAACCGACACCAAACCGTTGGTTGCCTTCAATACTCCGCTCAAGTTCGCGATTGAGAGCGATGATGACGCGGTGAGCGCACCGATCGTTGAGGTTGCTGAGATGATGCCCGCATATGCCTGAAGTGCGGTTGAGGTTGCCGATACGTTGAGTGTGCCGAAGGTTGCAGGAGTGAACGCATAGCCGATGGTGTTGGTGATGAGGCCAGTGTTTGGGTTGTATGCGATGCCATTGCCTGCCTGTATAGAAGTTGAAGCCAAGAGGCCAAGGCTTGAGGTTGCGGTGAGGGTGTAGGTGCCTGAAGAATTGCCGACCAAGATCTGGCCCAAGGTCGGTGATGAGGTGATGCCCGTGCCGCCGAAGGTAGTTGAGAGCGTTGAGGTTGCGCTCACGACGCCGTTGATAGCCTGCAAGTTGCCGGTGATGCCGGTGAGGGTGAGGCTTGAGAGCGTTGCGTTGGTCGAGAAGAGATTGGTTGAAGATGCGGTCGTTGCAAAGAGCGTGCCGGTCGTGGTGGCATTGCCGTTGATCGTGGTTGAGCCTACCGAGAGGAGGCCGGTATTAAACCTGAGCGTGGTTGTTGTTGCATTGCCCGGGAACGGGTAGCCAAAGGTTGCGATGCCGAGCGCTGAAAGCGAGCTTGCGTAGTAGCTTATGCCGACGTTGGTTGAGGTAGCGACGAGAATGTCTCCGTTTTGCGCGCTCAAGCCAGCGCCATCGCGATAGTACGGGAAGAGATTCGCATAATTTGATCCGTCTTTGACGCGCAAGCCCTGCTGGTTGTATTGGTCGGTGATGTTTTGGAGCTGGGTAGCGCCGTTGTAGAAGGAGATCTGATTTACATTCGCGATGTTGCTGTTGCTCAAGTCGATGCCGCCGGTAAACGCGAGGTTGGTCGAGGTAGCGTTGTTCGGGAACGGATAGCTGTTAAACCACTTGGTGGCCTGCCATGCGTCAGCAGAGGTAGTCGAGAATGCCGCTCCCTGGTTGACCGAAAGGAAGTATGAAGCTGAAGTCGTAGAGAAAGCCTGTGAGCTGTTTGCTATATAGTCGGTGCCCGGAGTTGCTGCAACTACTGCGCCACTGCTGAGTGTCTTAAGGAGTGCGCCTGAAACACCGGTAATAGCGAAACTGGTGGTGGTTGCGTTGGTGGTGGTTGCAAACGTTGCCGTGAGCGCGCCGAGCGAAGTGCTGCCTACGACAGCGAGGCCGCCGCGGGTAAAGATGCCGCTGATGCCGGCATTGATGCCGCCGTTTACATAGAGGTCGCCACCAACCGCAACATTTTCAGATGCGCTGATATTGCCAGCGCTTATCGAGCCGATGGTTGCGCTTGGGAATGACGCGCCGTTGATGTCTACAATAGTGAGCGCGTTTGACTCATCGCCCACATACGCATACTTGCCTGCTACAAACACGCCCGACGGGCTGTTCGCCATTGCGAAGGTGCCCGCGAGCAGTGGGCCTGCAGGGTTCTTCACATCGAGCACGAGGAAGTTGGTGTTGTTGCGATCGGTGACATATGCATACTGCCCGGCAACCATAACTGAACCGAAGCTGTTTACGCCGCCAGGGTTGTATGAGCCTGCGAGCGTTGGCGACGCTGGGTTTTTGATATTGACTACCTGCAAGCCCTTCACCTGGTCGGTGATGTAGAGATATGCACCCGAAACATAGAGGCCGGTCGGCGTGTCCAGGTTGGTCGAGAACGAAGTGCTAACCGCAGTCGGATGTATCGGATCGCTCACATCAACGATGCGCAGTTTAGGCTCATAGGATGCGATGAAGAGGTATTTGCCCGAAACAGTGAGCGCTATCGGCGTTGCTCCTGCACCGCCGCCGAGCGAGTAGGTTGAGACGAGCGTCGGGGTCGCCGGGTTTGCGATGTCGATGATTGCTACCGACTTGCCGTTGAAGTTGGTGACATAGAGGTAGCGGCCCGAAAGTGCGAGCGCGTATGCGCTGCCACTGCCGATTGAGTATGAGCCGACGAGCGACGGTGACGATGGGTTTGAAATGTCGATGATGCGCACGCCGTCGCCCGAGTCGGCGAGGTATGCGTAGCTGCCCGAGACGACTATGCCGTGCGCCGAGCTAATACCGCTCGAGTAGGTGCCGACGAGTATTGGGTTGGTTGGGTTTGCAATCGAGAGGATCTTAAGGCCTGCGCTTCCTGCTGCAACATAGGTGTAATTGCCAACGGTGTATGCAGCGTAGCTTTCGCCGCCTACGGTGGTGGTAGTAGCGAGCCCCGGCGCGCCAGAGGCGATTTGGAGGATATTGCCGCCCACAACCGCAAGATTTGCCGCCGGCGAGGTGGTGCCGATGCCGAGGCGTCCGCCAATGGTAGCCTGATTGCCAACCGAGAGGCTCGTAGTGGTTGCATCAACCGTCGCGATAGAGTCGATGGTTGCACCGCCCCACACCTCAAGCTTAGAGAGTGTTGAAGTTGAGGTGTGCGTTATATTGCCGAACAAGACTTGGTTTGAAGAAGTTGCGAGGCGGATACCTGAATTGTTGAAGAAGGTGAAGTTGCTGTCAGAGCCTGAGCCGCTGCCGCTTGCGTCGGTGCCGCATTGGAACTGGCGCGTCACCGAGTTCCACAAAAGCTTGTCGACCGAAGTTGAGCACGAAGTGAGGCCGGCGCCTGCCACCGTGCCGTTGATGTACAAGTTGGTCGTCGTCGCGTTGGTTGAGGTGCTGTTGGTGAAGACCGCAGTCGAAGGTGTCGATGCTCCAATTGCGGTGTTGTCTATCGAGCCGCCGGTTATCGTGAGCGTGTTTGAAATCTGCGCGTCGGTTGCGATGCCAACCACATCGGCAAAGTTGATGCCGAGCGTTGAGGTTGCAAACGAGGTGAATCCGCCGGTGCCGTTGCCGCCGAGCAAGTTGCCAAACGGAGGCGCCGAGGTGAGGCCGGTGCCGCCGTAGTTGACCGGCACAAACGACGCCGCAGAAACTACCCCGCTTGCCGCGATAAGCGGGCCGGAGCCTGAACCCAAGGTGAGGTTGCCGATGGTTGCGTTAGTTGCATTGGCGACCGAGGCAAAGAAGCTCGTGGTAGTTGCGTTAGTGGTAGTCGAGTTGATGAAGTCTGCGTTTGCGAAGTGCGAAGTCGACGAAGCGAAGATGCCCGACTGTGCCCAAATGGCAGTCGAGGTTGCTGCGGTCGGCACGCCGAAGTTCGGCAAGAAGACAAACGGCGACGCGGTGCCGACGCTGCAAGACTGCGTCGTGATATGGCCGCTCAAGTCGACAGTGAGGCACTGCCCTGCACCCGCCGTAAGACCGGTGATAGCGAAGGAGGAAGAGGTTGCATTTGCGAGCGTGGTATTGCCGGCAACAGTGAGTGAGCCGTTGGCGTTGAGTGCGCCGCCAACATTGAGCAGGCTAGCGAGCGTGGTTGAACCAGTCACTGCGAAGGTGCCTGTTGAGGTAGCGTTGGTGGTGGTAAGGCCACCGTTGAACGCTATTTGAGATGACGTAGCGCTCGATGGGAACGGATACCCAAAGATGTTTGAAGCAGTCAGATAATCAGTGCCAGAAACTGCCGCAACTACCGCGCCGCTTGAAAGCGTCTTGAGGAGCGAACCAGAGATGCCGGTGATAGCGAAGGTAGTAGTGGTTGCGTTGGTGGTCGTTGCATTGCTTGCGGTGAAGTTTTGAAGCGTGGTTGAACCTGAAACCAAGATGTTCGTTGCAGAGAGACCTCCGTTGAACGCGATTGCAGTTGTGGTTGCGTTGCCGACAAACGAGTAGCCAATCGTATTTGTGATTACTCCCGTTGCCGAGTTGTACGCAATGCCGTTTCCAGCCGATAGGCTGGTCGACGAAATTTTATTATTGAAGGTATTGAAATCTGCTGAGGAGAGGTAGCCGTTTGCTCCTGTTGAAGCCTGCGTTATAGAGAAGACGCCGGTGTTTTGTGCGTACTGGAGCGGTGCGGTTGCAGAGATTGAGGTTGAGCCGAGGAGGCCGAGCGTGTTGGTCGCTACAGTGCCGAGCACCCCGTTTGTTCCATATATAAGGCCACTCAGAGAGCCTATCGTCGCAGTGCCTCCAACCGTGAGGTTGCCAGTTGTTGTTGCGTTGCCGTTGATAGTGGTTGAGCCAACCGACACGAGACCGCCATTAAAGGTGATCGTGGTTGAGGTTGCGTTGTTCGGGAATGGGTATGCATACACAAACGCGCTTGTAAGGTAGTCAGTGCCGGCAGTCGCTGCAACTACCGCGCCGCTTGAAAGCGTCTTGAGGAGCGAGCCAGAGATGCCGGTGATCGCGAATGTAGTCGTGGTTGCGTTGGTGGTTGTTGCATTAATGCCTGTGAAGTTTTGAAGCGTGGTTGAACCAGTTGCGAGGATGTTGGCAGCAGTGAGCGTGGTGATGTTTGCGCTTGCTGCGGTGAGGCCGCCATTGAATGCGATAGAAGTTGAGGTTGCATTGCCCGGAAACTCGTAGCCGATGGTGTTCGTGATCGTTACTGCGCCGGTTGATGCAGAAACCGAAATGCCTGCGCCCGCAGCGAGCGTTGTTACGCCGGTGTTGGTGATGACGCCGGTTGATGGATTGTATGAAATACCGGTTGAGCCCGAGAGAGATGTTGAAGAGATTTTATTATTGAAGGTATTGAAGTCGGTTGAGGAGAGGTAGCCGTTTGTTGCGAGGCCCGACTGAGAGATTGAAAGCGCACCCGTTGATGCATTAAACGAGAGTGGCGCTGATGCCTGGATAGAAGTTGATGCAAGGAGGCCAAGTGCCGAGGTAGCAATCGTGCCGATTGAACCGTTGGTGCCATAGATGAGGCCAGAGAGTGAGCCGACATTGAGGTTGCTTGCGGTTACGGTAGCGCCAGTGATGGTGCCGGTTGCGGTGATGTTTGCACCAGTGATAGAGCCCGACACAAGCGCATTTCCCTGCACAGCCAAAACCTGCGACGGCGATGTAGTGCCGAGACCGAGGTTGCCGCCAGCAGTGAGCACGGTCGAGAGCGCGCCAGAGGTGTTGTAGATGTCTACGATGTTGGCTGTCTGCGACGCTGCCGGCACGAGCGCCAACGTGGTGGTGCCTACGCCGCCTGAGATCACCGCAAACTTCGCGTACGGAGTGGTGGTTGCGCCGACTGCAACGAGGTCAGTTGTAGTTGCGAGCGTCACGCGGCCGATGTTGTTGGTTGCCCATCCGCCAGCAGCCGACGAACCTGAAACAGCGATAGAGCCGCACGTTACATTGCCTGAGCCGTCGGTCTGGAGCGCCTGCGAACCGGAGCACGAAGTGGTGCCACCTATCTTAAGAGTGCCTCCAACACTTACATTGCCGACCGTCACAAGCGAACCAGCAACTGAGTTAACCGTGCCGACGCCGAGGCCGCTGGTAAAGTATCCGCTGCCGTTTACTGAGAAGTTGGTTGCCGGAGTCGTTGAGCCGATGCCGAAGTTGCCGGTGGTGACATAGGTGCCGCCCGAGCCGTTTGGAGTGAGGAATACGCTGCCGTTAGTGTCGCTCGCGGTTATGGTGTGGCCCGAGATGGTGAGGCTGCCCGCAGCAACGCCGTTTGGCACCGAGAGCGCCGAAAGGTCGCTCGTGGTAATGCTCTTGCCTGCTGTCACGTTGATGTTGGACTTCAAGAGCACTTGGCCTGAACCCGACGGGTTGATTTCGACATTGCCTACGCCGGTCGTTTTAAACTTGAGGTTTTGGTCGACGTCGGCTGACACGATAACGTCGTTGCCGCCGTCGGTTGAGAGCACCTTCTGGCCGTTGACGTAGAGCGAGTTCGGGCCGATGTAGATGTCTTTAAAGGTGAGGCCGGGAGCACCGAGGCCGTAGGTGTTGGTTGCAGTCGGCAAGATACTGCCGTTAACCACTACGAGGCCGCCCAAGTAGGTGCCGCCGGCAATCGAGGTGGTGCCGGTGCCCTGCACAACCAAGTTGCCGGTTGTTGTTGCACCTCCCAAAACCGTGAGGCCGGTTGTCTGTGTGCCGCCGCCGATGGTTGATGATGCGTTTACGATAATGCCTACTGTTGTTGTAGGCGTAAGATAGCCATTTACGAGCGACCACTGCTGGAAGCCGGTGCCGACAAATCCGAGGCTCGACGTTGCGATAGCACTTACGCTGCCGTTTGTTCCGTATAGAAGACC